>Ga0326727_10024449_pt1 | contig 11421 bp, 6 predicted proteins | sample MB2enrmetagenome_FD_207643 | JGI IMG/M metagenome (GOLD analysis project Ga0326727, IMG submission 207643) | Lab enriched peat soil microbial communities from McLean, Ithaca, NY, United States - MB29MY | ecosystem: Environmental > Terrestrial > Soil > Wetlands > Peat | place: USA: New York... | reverse complement strand
CCTCGCTCATCATGTTCGCGTGCTTGGAGCCCTTCCATTCGTGGTAGTTCCTGGGGTGGCAGGTCCCGCACTTTTCGGAGCCGACATAGCCGTTTGCGGCGCTTGCGGACTGGCCCGGCCGAGGCGAAACTGCCTTCTCGCCGTCGCGCGAACATCCGCAGGAGATGAAAAGGATCAGGACAACATTGGCAGCCGCCATGAACCCCGCCAGGCTTGTCCATCTGAAAGCCATCGCCATCTCCTCGCTGCCGGTTGTCGTCCTCTCTGGTTGATAAAAGAACCGCTTCGCCCATGCGTGACTTATTTTCACACATTTCCGTCTTCTGGCGCAAGGGCGTAACCTTCGCGGTCTGTAGGCCCCCCCGAAGCGCCCCAGTTCGTCATTGCGCTAAAGATCACGGTTTTGGTCCGAAACGCCCTCGCCCACAGCCGCAGCGAACGCCACGACCGAGGGGACCAGAAGCTTCACCCGCATGCCTCAGTACATTCTGCCCTCAACGAGAAAAAATTCGACAAAAGATTCTGTCGAAAAATCATATTAAATTAGGGCCATGTTAACTTTTCCGGTTCAAGAATATTTGGTATGGTCTACGGAGACAGGGGGGGAGCCCGGCAAAAATTCTCCCGCGACAAGGGGAACGGCCTCGCTTCAGTAGACCCGGTTGAGCGAGGGCAACTCCAATTATGATTCTGAAAAGTCCATTAAGGTATCAAACAGCCAATAAGTTTGGTAAAATAATCTTGCCACCATTTTGAATGACGGCCTCCCACAAAAAACACAGGAGGAGTAACGTGCGCATCAACATATCCGCCAAGCTGGTCTTTCTTGTCATGGCATCGGTCGTCGTCTGCGGGGCCTCCGCATTGGTGGCGTCATATTATTCGGTGAGCGAGGGCTTCGAGAAAACCTTCACGGCGGTCATACATGCAGACAAGATGGTGGTTCAGGATCAAGTTGAGCGTCTACAGACAGGATACAAAGGGTTGGCTCAGTCCCAAGCAATGAGACCCAACGTCATAACCGGCGTGGCCACTGCGGATCATGACTTGCTCAGGCAACTGGGCAAAGACCTGGTGAATGCAGGGCAGACGGATTTCATCGTCTTCGTTGACAACAAGGGCACGGTTTTGGCCCGGGGGCATGATGACAACTACGGCGACAGCATAGCCAACCAGGAATGCGTGATAAAAGCCCTTGGCGGATCGAACTGCAGCACCTTCGAACCCGGAAAAGTCGTCAAGGTATCCCTTCGGGCATCATCCCCGGTGCAAAAGGACGGAAAGATCATCGGTGCGGTCATCGTAGGCATGAACATCTCCTCGGGTGATGCCTTCGTCGACAGCATAAAAAAAATGCTCGATGTGGAAGCGACCGTATTCTACGGCAACGTGCGCGCATCCACTACGATCATGGTCGACGGGAAACGGGTTGCAGGAACCACTATGGACAACAAGGAAGTCCTGGAAAGCGTCCTGGGCCGCAAGGAATCGCACCTGCTCAAGATCACGCTTTTTGGAAAACCTCACATGTCTGTATATTGGCCGTATTTTAACGCAGACGGCAAACCAGTAGGCATGTTTTTCCTGGGCAAAGACATGTCGGTGGTCAATGCTGAGCAGCAAAGAGTGTTCAGCAATATCCTATACGTTTGCCTCGCGGTCATGGCTTTTCTGGCCGTGGTGGGCTTTCTGGCCTCCAAAAAATTTACAGCACCTGTGCTGCGGTTGGCGGCCTTCGCTCACAGGGTAGAGCTGGGCGATTATTCTATCCCCCCTGGCGTCAGGGTCAACGACGAAATCGGTGACTTGGCAACCTCCATCGGCAACATGGTCACGGTCCTAAAGGATAAGATCGTAGAGGCGGAGAATGCCGTGCAAAAGGCAGCAGATGAGACTGAGAATACCCGACTGGCCATGGACGAGGCCCATGCCGCGAGGGAACAAGCCGAACGTGCCAAAGCAGAGGGTATGCTCCAGGCTGCGCACCAGCTCGAAGAAGTTGTTGAAGTAGTCAACTCTGCTTCTGAGGAACTGTCTGCGCAAATCGTGCAGTCAAGTCGTGGTGCGGAGGAAGAAGCACATCGTGCTCACGATGTTGCCACGGCGATGGAAGAGATGAACGCCACTGTTCTGGAAGTTGCCAGGAACGCAACGCAGGCTGCCGAGACTTCTGAAAAGGCCAAGCACAAAGCTCAGGACGGTTCACAGGTCGTAGCACAGGTGGTAAAGGGTATCGGAGAAGTTCAAACCTCTGCCCTCGAGCTCAAAACTGATATGGGCACGCTTGGAAAGCAAGCCGAAGAGATTGGACAAATTCTAAACGTTATCTCTGACATTGCAGATCAAACAAACCTCCTTGCTCTAAACGCAGCGATTGAGGCTGCCCGGGCAGGTGACGCAGGGCGTGGTTTCGCAGTTGTCGCTGATGAAGTCCGCAAGCTTGCTGAAAAAACCATGACCGCCACCAAACAAGTTGGTGAAGCAATACGAGGGATCCAGGAAGAGGCTCGTAAAAATATTAACAGCGTTGAGTACGCAGTTCTCAAGATCGACGCGGCTACGTCCTTGGCGAGCAAATCTGGTGACACATTAATTGAAATTGTGTCTCTTGTCGACCTTGCCACAGATCAGGTGCGTTCAATCGCCACCGCCTCTGAGCAGCAATCTACAGCCAGTGAAGAGATCAACAGGAACGTTGAAGACGTGAACAGAATTTCCTCAGAGACATCCGATGCGATGAGACAATCTGCCCACGCTGTTGAAGAACTCGCGAATCAGTCGCACGCACTCAAGGGGCTGCTTGATCAGATGAAGAATGAGGGAAATGGCGGTCAGCATGCACGTGCCTTGATTGGACGGCCTAAATAAAGGTCCTCCCGGGTTTTCCGTGGGGAGGAGGCCGGCTGAGGTCCTCCCACGGGGGCGCGTGACTCGTGACCATGCAGGCCACACCCGGCTAGAGACAGCCCTTCATGGAGATCGGCCTCAAATTTGCCGTAGGGCAGGAACGCAAAAATCCCGGGCAGATAAACTGTCCGGGATTTTAACATTTTCGATGGGGTGGCTGATGGGGCTTGAACCCACGGCCCCCAGGGCCACAACCTGGTGCTCTGCCAACTGAGCTACAGCCACCGTCGAACGGGGACCACTACCCGACCCCGGGACCTGGGTCAAGCCCCTTTCGCGCCCTTGAGCCCGGGGGCGCTTCGGGCTAGAGAGGGGCCACGCCAACCACATTTTTCCGAGGACCCCATGGACAAACTGATCATCGAAGGCGGACTGCCCCTGCGCGGGCGCGTGCGCGTCTCCGGCTCGAAAAACGCGGCCCTGCCCATCCTCATGGCCTCCATTCTTCTGGACTCCCCGGTCACCTACGGCAACGTCCCGAATCTGCGCGACATCCACACCACGCTGAAGCTCCTGAACATTCTGGGGATGACCGCCGGCTTCGACAAAAATCTCAGCCAGGCCCAGGTTCATCCCGGAGAGTCCCTCACTTCGGAGGCCCCGTACGACCTGGTGAAAACCATGCGCGCCTCGGTGCTCTGCCTGGGGCCGCTTCTGGCCAGGCTGGGCTGCGCCCGGGTGGCCCTGCCCGGCGGATGCGCCATCGGCGCCAGGCCGGTGAACCTGCACCTCACAGCCCTGGAGAAGATGGGAGCCCGCTTCGACCTGGATTCAGGCTACATCGAGGGCAAGACCAGCGGTCTGCGCGGGGCCAAGATCGTCTTCGACCAGGTCACCGTGACCGGCACGGAGAACCTGATCATGGCCGCCACCCTGGCCGAGGGCGAAACCATTCTGGAAAACGCGGCCCGCGAGCCCGAAGTGGCGGACCTGGCCAACTTCCTCAACGCCTGCGGCGCCAAAATCACCGGGCACGGCACGCCGGTGGTCCGCATCCAGGGTGTGAGGTCGCTTAGCGGCTGCGAGTATTCCATCATGCCCGACCGCATCGAGGCCGGAACCTACCTGGTGGCCGCGGCCATCACCGGGGGGGAACTCATCCTGGACAACTGCCCCCGCGAGTCCATGGACGCCGTGTTCGAGAAGCTGCGGGAAATGGGCGTGGTCATCGACGATCATCCGGACGGCCTGGCCGTGCGCCGGGGCGGCGACCTGACCTGCGCCGACGTGACCACCATCCCATACCCCGGTTTTCCCACGGACATGCAGGCCCAGGTCATGGCCCTCATGTGCGTGTCCGGCGGAGCCGGCACCATCCGCGAGACCATCTTCGAGAACCGCTTCATGCACGTGCAGGAGCTGATGCGCATGGGCGCCAGGATCAAGGTCAGCTCCCAGAGCGCCTTCGTGCGCGGCGTGCCCCGCCTCACCGGCGCGCCTGTCATGGCCTCGGACCTCCGGGCCAGCGCGTCCCTGGTGGTGGCGGGCCTGGCCGCCCACGGCCAGACCGAAGTCCAGCGCATCTACCATTTGGACCGGGGCTACGAGGCCATGGAGGTCAAGCTTCAGGCCCTGGGAGCCCGGATCAGGCGCGTAGGGGAATGATTCCGGCCGGGAGCCGGGAAGCGCCTCCAACTGCCCGTTGCAAAAGTCGATTCTTGCGGCCTGCTCAAAAAACTCGCTGGCAAGGCGCGAGAAAAGCTCAAGCCCGATGCGTATTTGGCATACGTGAGGGTTTGAGGTTTGCGAAGCAACGAAGCCGGGGAGGAATTTTCAGCAGGCTGCCAGCTGCCCCGGAGACCTGGGCGTGACCAGGATTCCCGGTCTTCTGCCCTGGCAGGTCCTCTTCCTGGCCTGCGCCTGCGGCGCCTGGGGCGTGCACGACGTCCAGGCCGGAGCCCTGGCGGCAGCCCTGGTCGCTCTGGGCAACCATGTCGCCGGACGCGCCACTCCCAGGCTATCGTTCATCCTCCTGGCCGCGCTGGCCGGATTCGCCTACGCATCGCTCAGGCTCCCGCCGGTCCCGCCCTCGCCGGACTGGATGGACCAGCGCGCCAAGGGCCTCCTGGCCGGCGAGGTGGCTGCGGTGAAGGAGCAGCCGGGCGACCGCCTGGAGGTCATTCTCGCCGCCCCCGAATTCCGCTTCGCCGAGGGCGGGGCCGCACCCCTCGCCGGCCGACTGGTCTGCACCTGGCGGCATCCCGCCTTCCGCCCCACCGTCGGTTCCCTGATCACTCTCCAGGCCAGGCCGCACCCAACCGGCGGCTTCGACAACCCCGGCGGCGAGGATTGGGCCTGGCGCTGGCGGCTGCGTGACGTGTTCTTCCGGGCCTACGTCCTGGGGGACAAGGGGGTGGCTGTCGCTTCAGAGGCTCCCCTCGATCCGGTGACCGCCTGGCGGCTGCGGCTGCGTGAGGCCATCCTGGACGGGGCGGGCCACGATTCCGCCGGGGGCATGGTGCTGGGAATCACCACCGGCGAGCGTTTCGCCGTGGCCCGCGCGGATCGGGAAAGGGTGCGCAGGGCGTCCATGGCCCACCTGCTGGCCGTTTCGGGCATGAACCTGGCCCCGGTCGTGGCCATGGGCTGGATGCTCGCCTGGCTGGCCGGACTGGTCCGGCCCGGAATTTATCTTCGCCTGCCCAGGCCCAAGCTGGCCGTTCTTCTGGGCTTTCCCCTGACGCTGGGATACCTCTGGCTGGGCCGCTTCGAGCTTTCGCTCACGCGGGCCTGGCTCATGTTCGCGGCCTGGGGAACGCTTCTGCTTCTTGGGCGCACCAGGGTGCTCCTGGACGGATTGTGCTACGCTCTGGCGGCCATGTTCCTCTGGAATCCGCTGTGCGTGTTCGACGTGGGGCTGCAGCTCTCGGCCGCCGCCGTGGCCGGCATCACGCTGCTTGCGCCCTTGGCCGGGCCGGCCTTCAAAAGGCTTCGGGGCCGGGGCCGCGGCCGGATTTTGCGCCTCACCCTGCTGCTTCCCCTGGGCTGGCTGCTGGTGGCCCTGGCCTGCCAACTGGCCGTGGCCCCCATCCTGGCCACCGCGTTCGGCGAGTTCAGCCCGCACCTGTACCTCAACCTGTTCTGGCTGCCCGTGGTCGAGTGGATCGCCCAGCCTTTGGCCTATCTGGGGGCGCTCACGGTCACCTGGCTGCCCTCCCTGGGCAATCCCCTGCTGGCCGGGGCGGCCAACGTGTGCCGCCTGCTTTTCGACAGCCTGAAGGCCATGGACGCAGGCGGCTGGCTTGCGGCGTACCCGGTTGAGCGCCCCTGGCCGCCGGAGGCCCTGGGGTACTGGCTGCTGCTGGGCGGGCTGATCTGGGCCCGGGGCATGCAGCCGGCGCGCCGCGCCGTCTGGCTCGGGCTGTGCGCGGCGCTGCTTTTTTGTCCGCCGCTGTGGCGATCCCTGGACCAGGGCCGGGACCGGGTCCGCCTGACCATGCTGGACGTGGGCCAGGGGCAGGCCCTGCTCATAGAGGCTCCCGGCGGGAAGCGCTGGCTGGTGGACGGAGGAGGCAGCCGGTCCGGCACGTTCGACGTGGGCCGCTCCGTATTGGCCCCGGCGCTCACCTGGGGCCGGCCGCCGGCCCTGGACGGCGTGGTGATGTCCCGCCAAGACCGGGACCACACCGGGGGTCTGGTCTACCTGCTGCGCTTCTTTCGCCTGGGATGTCTGGCCGGCAACGGCCGCGTCCCAGAAGAACGGGACTTCACCCGGGCTCTGGCCGCAAGCGGGCTCACGCCCAAGGTCTGGCGGGCCGGGGATCGCATCGACCTGCACGGCGGTCTGGCTCTTGAGGTGCTGAACCCTCCGGAGGGTGAAGACTCAACCGGCAAGGACGACTCGCTGGTGCTGCGCCTGGTGTGGCGAGGCCGGGGCCTGGCCATGCTGCCCGGCGACGCAGGCCGCAAGGCCCTTGAGGCCCTGGCCCTGGCGGGACGGCCTTCCCGGGCAGACGCCGACGCCGGCGCCGCCCGGCCGTCTGGGGATGCGCTGGACACACCGGGCGCCCCGGGAAGGGACCTCACGGCGGACGTGCTGGTGACGCCCCGCCACGGCAGCAAAAGTGCGCTTGCCCCGGGCTTTTACCAAAAGGTCGGGGCCAGGTGGGCCTTCATCAGCTGCGCCCGGGGCAACGGCTACGGCTACCCGTCGCCCGACGTGACAAACGCCCTGCGCCAGTCGGGCGCAACGGCGCTGTCCACGGCCTACGGGGGGGCGGTCACGGCCACCTGGGAATCGCCGGAGGGACCGCCCATGGTGGCGTCCATAAAATAAGCGCACACTTATTTTATGTGCCCCGGCGCGGCTTACCCCGCGCGAGAAAACGCGCTCACTGATCCAGTTTTACGATGGCCGGACAACTCCGGCTCTCTTCCTGTTTGGCGCTCCAGAAATCCTTCACCACGAAATCCGTTCCCGTGAAGTACTTGCAGGTCAGGTATTTCATTTCCTTCCCCGAATCCGGCGCGACAAAGGTGGCCATATGCCCGGACACCAGGACCCCGCTCTTCGAATAAAAGAGCACGGCCCAGGCCATGCAGGCGCAAACGACAATCCATTTCAGTGCAGGATGCTTACGTAGCGTCACGAATCTTCCCTGTCCTCGTTTTTGTCCGTTCTGCGGCGCGCCAGGCGTTGCCGGAGTGATCGATATCCCGGCCGACCGCGCCGGCTGCGGGGCCTTGAAAAATCCACGTCCTCACGCCGGTAGACAGTCGGGTCAGCCCGCCCCTCTCTCCCGCGCAGCCGTCTCGAAGAAATCCTCGAATTCGGCCAGGGCCTGGGCGTCCTCGAACAGCTCCCCCTTGGCCTGGCCTATCTCACGCGAGAAAGCCTGCCTGTAGTCCCGGTCGCCCGCCAGGCGCACGGCCATGTCCACATATTCGTCGACCGTCTCCGCCACGGGGCCGTCGATGCCCATCTGGCGGTAACAGGCCAGCGAGATGCGCCCGCGCAGGAAGGGGCCGGGCAGGGTCGCCACCGGAACATCCTGAGCCAGGGCCTCTATGGTGGTGTTGCCCCCGCCGAAATGGAAGGTGTCCAGCACCGCGTCGGCCATGGTCAGAGCCCCGACGAAATCCGCCGGGCTCAACCGGGGCAAAAATATGATCCTGGCGGGGTCGTGCTCGAAGGTGGCGGCGAACCGGCGGCGCAGGGCCTGCTCCCACAGGGGATGTTTGCCCTCAATGGCCACCAGCGCAGCCTTGGGGTCGCGGTCCAGGATGGCGGCCAGGGCGGCGTCGAAGTCGGGGTGGAACTTGTACAGGCTTTGGGGGCAGAGATAGATGCGCCGATCCTGGGGCAGGCCGAAATCCGCCGGGACGTACTTCCTGGCCGGGGTCTCCGGCCTCTCGTAGTACACGGGCAGCCTGGAAAAACGCACCAGCTTTTCGCTGAATCCCTCGCCGTTCCCTTCCGGAGACATGACCCGGCTGGAGATGAAGTAGTCCATGTTGGGAATGCCGGTGGTCACGGGGTGGCCGAAGCTCACGCACTGGGCCGGGGCCAGCCGGGCGAAGGCCAGGAAATAGCTCAGGGGGTGCATGCCGATGTCCGGATAGAACAGCACGTCGCAGGCGGCCTCTCCAAGCATGCGACGCGCCGGCGAGAGCGAATCCGGCAGGAGAAAGGCCCGGTCCGCCGCGCGCATGAACGCGCGGCCTTGCGGATCGTCCGGCCCGGGCAGCCGCGCGAGCAGCACCTCGAAGCGGCGCCGGTCCAGGCGGGCCAACAGAGCGCCGAAGAGCTTGCCGATGGTGTGGTTGCGGAAATAGGCCGAAACGAACCCCAGCCGGACACGTCCCCCGCCGGCCGCACGGCCGGCCCCACGGCTGGCCCCACGGCTGGCCCCAGTCTGCCGGCAATGCCCGGCCGGCTCGGCCAGCTCCGGACAGGCCGCCAGGTAGGCCTCGGCCACGGCCCGCTGCACGTCCAGGTCGTCCTGCCCGTGATAGGCCAGGTAGAAGGCGGTTTCCCCCACCTCGGCGTGGGGATCGGCGATGCGCGCCCCCGCCCCGGCCAGGCCGCGAACCCGCGCAGCAAGAGCCTGGCGCGCCCCGCCGATCCCGGCGCGCGACAAGATGACCGGGGGCAGGAGCAGGGCCAGGCGCATGGCCAGGGCCGGGCTCGGGGCCAGGGCCTGGGCGCGCTCGTAGGTCTCTTCGGCCAGGTCCGCCAGCCCCATTTCCTTCAGGGTGGACCCCAGGTTGGCCAGGGCTTCGGGAAATGCGGGCCTCGCGGCCAGAGCCATCCCGAAGGCCTCCCGGGCCTCGTCCAGCCGGTCCAGGGCTTTCAGGGCCACGCCCAGGCTGTTGGCCGATTCCGGGTTTCCAGGGTCGAACTCCAGAGCGCGCCGCAGAACGGCCTCGGCCTCCTTGAAGCGGCACAGCGCGATCAGGGCGTTGCCTTGGCCGGACAGGGCGCTGCCCCCCTCCGGTCCGGCCTCCTGCGCCCTGCTGTGGGCGGCCAGGGCTTCCTCCGCCCGCCCCAGGGCCAGCAGAGCGGCCCCCCGGCCGTTCCAGGCGTCGGCGTCGCCCGGACTTGCGGCCACCACGAGGTCGAAGGCGGCCAGGGCGCAGGCATACTCGCCGCGCCGGACCTGGACCAGCCCCAGCGCCAGGGCCGCGTCGATGAGTGTTTCATCATGGCTCAGGGCCTGCTCCAAAGCGCGCGCCGCCGCGTCCAGGTCGCCGGATTCCAGGTTCAGCAGGCCGAAGGCGTACAGGGCCTGGGCGTCGCGGGGCCTAAGCGCGAGATAATCGGCGTACAGCCGCAGAGCGCGGTCCGTGCGGCCCGAGGCGCGCAGGGCGTTGGCGGCTTGGAGCAGGTCGCCTGGAGGAGGGCCGGGCATATCGCACCCTGTGGTCCATGGTTAGGCCCGGCCGGGAGGGAAGGCCGGACAGGTCTTCCCCGGAGGACTATGCCGCCCCGCATCCCGATGTCAAACGGCGTCCGCACCGCCCTGGCCCGGGGCGGCCGGGGCGGCCGGGGCGGGCTCCACGTGGATCACCACCCGCTCCAGGTCGCTCACGGCGGCGCGGACCATGTTTTCGAGCCTGACGGTCATTTCATGGGCCTGCGCGATGGACACCGAGGGGTCCATGCGGCAGTGGAAACTCACCGAATACTTGCCGCCCAGCCGGTGCACGGCCACGCCGTGGCAGTCGGAGGCATCCCCGGCCTGGCCCACCAGGCGTTCGATGGCCTGCCGGATGTCTTCGGAGTGGTCGAGGCTCTCGTCCCTGGCCAGGTCGCGTTGGCCCACGGGTTCGATATGGCTGGCGATGGTGGACGGGGTCTTCAGTTGCCCCCGGATGTCGGCCTCCAGGGCCGAGACCAGTTCGTGCGCCCGGTCCAGGTTCAGGTGGTCGGGCACCTCCACGTGCATCTCCAGGTGCAGGCCGGACGCCGTCTGATGGGCGCGCAGGCTGTGCACGCCCAGGGCGTGCCGGGCGGCCAGTCCCCGGACCAGTTCGAAGGGATCGGTGTCCTTGGAGGCCACCGGGGCCAGGCGCACCACCACGTCCGAGCCCGGCAGGATCTCCCGCACGGCTTCCTCGGCCCTGGCGCCCACGGCGTGGGCCTCCTCGAAGCTGGCCTGGCGGGAGATGTCCAGGGCCAGATCCACGAAGGCCACCGGTCCGGACAGCCTGGCCCGCACCTGGCCCACCCCGCGCACGCCATGGACCTGCTTGACGGCCTTGCGGATGTCGCGGGTCAGGCCATGCGAGCCGCCGTCCAGGAGCACGTCCACGGCCGAGCGGCCAAGGGAAATGCTCACCCAGACGATTATGGCGCTCACCCCCAGGGCGGCCGCCGCGTCGGCGCGCTCCAGAACGGCCCGCGACAGAGAGCCTTCGGGCAGCATGCGCGCGCCCCACACGCAGCAGAGCCCCAGGATGACCACGGCCGAGGACCAGATGTCCGTGGCGAAGTGCAGGGCGTCCGCCTCCAGGGCCTGGCTTTTGTGCTTCTGGGCCATGCGCTTAAGCATGCGCGAGCGCGACAGGTCGATGGAGATGGACGCAGCCATCACCCCGAAGCTCCACCAGGTCACCTCCACCGCCTCGGGGTGGAGGAAGAGCCGGACCACCGACTCGTGCACGATGTAGATGCAGGTGACCAAAAGCAGCAGGGTCTCCACCAGCGCGGAGAGGTTCTCCAGCTTGCCGTGCCCGTAGGGATGGTTCTTGTCTGCCGGAAGTGAGGAATAGCGCACCGCGAGGAAGGTGACCCCGGCGGCCAGCAGGTCCAGGCCGGAGTGGGCGGCCTCGGAGAGGATGCCCAGGGAGTTGGTGCCCAGGCCCACGGTCAGCTTCATGGCGGTGAGAAACACCGCCGCCGCCAGGGAGGCCATGGCCGCGCCCTGCTTTTCCTTGTCGCCCTGCGTGGTGTCCATGTGCATGGGGCTTGATATGCACACGATTTTCGACAAATGGAAGGCGTGAAGTTGATTTTCAATATTGGCCGGGTGGCCAAAGCGGACGCGCCCCGTGCTGTTCCTCGCTTACCCC
>Ga0326727_10024447_pt1 | contig 11423 bp, 9 predicted proteins | sample MB2enrmetagenome_FD_207643 | JGI IMG/M metagenome (GOLD analysis project Ga0326727, IMG submission 207643) | Lab enriched peat soil microbial communities from McLean, Ithaca, NY, United States - MB29MY | ecosystem: Environmental > Terrestrial > Soil > Wetlands > Peat | place: USA: New York... | reverse complement strand
GGTTTATGATATCGTGCGGGTTGCGCGTTCGATTGGCGTCACCACACCGGATGGCACCGACCTCACGGCTGAATTCGATCCTGCGTTGCGGTGGGTGCCATGCACCGGCAAGTACAGTTTGCCGGGCCAATGGGGTAACCTTCCTGAGGGCGAGACTTTCACCTGCCCGCGTACTGTCGACGGCACCATGGTCGTCCATCTGCTTGGCGATTACTTCAGCGCTAAATACGGCGTCCTCCCGCGGCCGCTCGCCATCACCATCCGCGGCGGGCTGGCCACGGACGTGGAGGAACTTGCTTCCGAATATCGTTCAGGAGCAGCCGTGGGCGGGACGAAGGGCGCAGGCCGGGCCATTGCCGACGAGCTGCAAGCCTATCTGGACTCCACGCCGAACGGGCGGCGGGCAGGTGAATTTGCCATCGGCACGAACGTCAGCCTCTCGGCGCTCTCAGGCAATCTGCTGCAAGACGAAAAGATCCCGGGGCTGCACATTGCCTTCGGTGATCCGTATCCGGCCGAGACAGGCGCCCGTTGGACGTCGAAAGTCCACGTGGACGCCATCGCCACCGATTGCACGATCATGGTCGATGGGCAGGCACTGATGCGCGACGGGCAGTTTGTCGACGGTGCCATACGCTCTCGACCATAGGGTCAGTCCTGGTCCCCCTCTTCTGCGAAGTGCTCGACGAGGCTGCGTAATTCGCCAGGGGAGGTCTCGCGCAGCGCGGGGCATTCGGGGCCGCGCTGGATCAGTTCGCCGGCCGCGTTCCAGACGCAGCTGCAGTTCTCGCATGTCCACCGCTGGTCGTCGCTGCTATTGTAAAGCTCGCCGCCGCAATGCACGCACAGATCCTCGGGTCCCATTTGCTCACCTCCGGGCACGCCCGCCGGCGCGCCGCATTTGGCTTGCCGCTCACGGCACCGGCCTCAGCCGGAAACGACCCCGCCAGCTGAACCCCCTAATTATAGCATAGGCCCGCAACTCGAAATCCGAGACTCGCGCCGCCCTTGCCTGGACCCGTTATCGTGTGCTAACATCGGAGCAGGAAACGACAAATGCGGCGCAGACGTATGCGCCACCATCCAGGATCTGGAGAATCCAAGGTCGCCATGCAGTGCCTTAAATGCAATACCTGGAACCCGGACGACAAGGTTGTCTGCTGGCGCTGCCAGGCCGAGCTGCCAAGGCCCGTCGAGGAGAAGAAGAAGCGGGAAGCGCGGGCCTTCCTTGGTCTGCCGCCCTGGGCGTGGGTCGTATTGGTTGCCCTCATGCTGTTTTGGCTTATCAGCGGCATCCTGCCTAATCTCCTTGGCCACTGACCTCGCTGCCCTTTACGGCCCTGCCAGGCCCAACCCGGCGGCGTTGGCGGAAGCTTTGCTGGCCTGGGCCCGCCGCGGTCGCCGCCCGCTTCCCTGGCGCCAATCCGCAAACGAGGGGGGCGCGGGGAATCGGGCGCAGGAAGCAGCGACAGGGCCAGCTCCATCCCGGCCATCCCGTGATCCCTATCTGGTCTGGGTCTCGGAAATCATGCTGCAGCAGACGCAAGCGGCGAGCGTCGTTCCCTACTTTGAACGCTGGCTGGCCCGATTCCCTGACGTGGCCTCGCTGGCCGCGTCCCCGTTAGACGATGTGCTCAAGGCCTGGGAAGGTCTCGGCTACTATGCTCGTGCCCGTCATCTGCACGAAGCGGCACGGCAGCTGGTAGCGGAGAATGCTGGCAAGGTGCCAGCCGACCAGGGCGCTCTGCTGCGGCTGCCGGGCATCGGCCGTTCCACCTGCGGGGCAATCCTGAGCCTGGCGTTTGGCAGGCCGGAGCCGGTGCTCGACGGCAACGTGCGGCGCGTGTTGTGGCGGGTCTATGATTGCGCGGCCTACCCGCGAGAGATCGCGGCCGATCCGAGGTCGGCGGCTACCGAGCGCCAGCTATGGCAGTTGAGCGGCGCGCTCGCGGCCGCTGCGCCGCAGGGGCAGGCCGGCGATGTTAATGAAGCGCTGATGGACCTGGGGGCGCTGGTATGCACGCCCCGCCAGCCTGCCTGCCCCGCCTGCCCGCTGGGTTCCCGGTGCCTGGCGCAGGCGCGCGGCGCGCAAACGGAGCGCCCTGTGCCCGCGAGGCGGGCCCCGATCCCACGCTACCATGGCGTCGCAGCCGTGATTGAGGATGGGCGCGGGCGTTACCTCATGGCGCGCCGCCCGGCGCAAGGCTTGCTCGGCGGGTTGTGGGAATTCCCAGGCCTCCGCGCCGGGCTGCCGGAGGAGGCGGAGCCAGACGTGCAGGCGCTGGCTGCCTTACTGGCGCGGAGCGTGGAGGCGAGCCTTGGCATCGCCGTGGTGCCCGCGGCCGCCCCGTTGGTCAGGGTGCGCCACGCGTACACGCACTTTCGCCTGACGCTTTACGCCTTTCGCTGCACCACCAGGGAGCGCGCCGCGCCGGCGCATGACCTGATCCTACTGGACCCTGCCGGCGGCTGCCAGGAAAAAAGGGGCGCAGAGAGATACGGAGAAGAGCCCTCTTCTCCGTCCCCTTGGCCCTCTTTCGCCTACCAGACCGGCAGGGGCTCCTACACGGAGGCGCGCTGGGCTTCGTGCCAGGACCTGGCCTCTCTCGCCCTGCCTACCACCGACCGCAAGATCGCCGAAGCGCTTGGCTGCCGGCATAATCAGGAGTAGAATGCCTCACATGGATAAAGAACGCTTGGAAGAACTGTTGGAGTTCGCGGTCAACGCGGCCTGGGATGCCGGGCGCGTGACGTTGGGCTATTTTCAGACCGAGCTGGCCATCGACTACAAGCCTGACCGGTCACCTGTGACGGAAGCCGACCGTCGTGCGGAGCTCAAGCTGCGCGAGCTGATCGGTCGCTATTGGCCGCAACATGGCATCCTGGGCGAGGAGTTCGGGCAGCAGGCAGGAGCGTCCGGCCTGACCTGGATCCTGGACCCTATCGATGGCACGCGTTCCTTCGTGCACGGTGTGCCGCTCTATGCCGTCCTGATCGCCCTGGTCGAAGGTGAGGGCGCGCCGGTGCTCGGGGTGGTGCACTTCCCGGCGCTGCACGAAACGGTATATGCGGCGCGGGGTGCGGGCTGCTACTGGGACGGGCGTCGCGCCCGCGTCTCGGCGGCAAACGACCTGAAGCAGGCGACGCTGCTGACCAGCGAGCTCAACACGTTCGCGCCGCGGGGCAGGGCCCGCGCCTGGGACCGGCTCGTGGCTGCCACCGGGGTCCAGCGCACCTGGGGCGATGCCTACGGCTACGCGCTGGTTGCCACCGGGCGCGCCGACATCATGGTCGATCCGGTCATGGAAGTGTGGGACTGCGGCCCGCACCAGGTCATCCTCGAGGAAAGCGGCGGCGCATTTACCGATTGGCAGGGCCGGCCGACGATCTACGGGCGCGAGAGCATCGCCACCAACGGCATCTTGCATGGGGAAGTCTTGAAGCTGGTGCGCGACGAAGGGGTGGGGGCATGACCATGATCCCCACCCCTTCCGTGGCGTGCGACAGGCCGGCACGGGGCCCCGGCCTATTTCCCGTGATCCACGATGGATCAGGGGGAGCTATGCCCCCGGCTTTTCGTAGCTGGCTTCGACGGTGATCGAGATGCCGCCTCGCACGCTGAACGCGCCGGTCACATGGCAGGAGCGGGGCTGAAGCGCGGCCACGAGATCGTCCAGGATCTGGTTGGTCACGTGTTCGTGGAAGGTGCCCTCTTCACGGTACGACCAGAGGTAGAGTTTCAGCGACTTCGATTCCAGGATGCGACCGTCGGGCACGTAACGGATGGTGATGGTTCCGAAGTCGGGCTGCCCGGTCATCGGGCAGATGCAAGTGAACTCCGGGCATACCAGCGTCACCGTGTAGGGGCGACCAGGATGCCGGTTGGGGAACGTCTCCAGCTTGCGCACCGGTCCCCGCACAGGATGGCCCAGAAGGGTCAGGTCCGCGCCGAGGCCACCCTGCCCCAGGGGCGAGGTTCCCTCGCCCTGATCGCCCTCGCTCGAGGCTTGCCCGGCTCGCGCCTTCTCGCCCGGGTTCTCCCCGTCTCGGGCCATACCGGCTTCAGCCCCGTCGGGCTTTTCCACAGCACCCACGCTCATGCGTTTCTCCTATCCTGCACCCGGTCCGGGCTAAACTCAGCTCAGATCCTGAATGGGCTAAAATCGGTGTCCCGATCATAATAGTCCTCTTGCTCAGCGCGCTTGAGAAAGCCGACGATCGCATAGGTGACCGGGGTCGCCACGATCTCGTAAAGGCTCTTGAAAAGCCACTGCGCAAGCATCAAGCCCGGCACCTGGGCCCCGGGCACCGTGCCCAGGAAAGCCAGTGTGATGAACACCACCGTGTCCGCGCCCTCGCCCACCAGTGTGCTCCCGACCGTCCTCGTCCACAACCAGCGCCCGCGCGTCGCCAGCTTCATCTTGGCCAGCACGAGGGAGTTCAGGAATTCGCCCACCAGGTAGGCAGCAAAGGAGGCGGCCAGCAGGCGTGGAGCATAACCCAGGATGCTCACATACGCCGATTGGCCGTTCCAGAAAGAAGCGGCAGGCAGCCACTGGCCGACCTGGATCGCCACGACGGCCAGCAGATTGCAAGCGAAGCCGGTCCATATCACCTGGCGCGAGCGCGCGTAACCATAGACTTCGGTGAGGATATCGCCGAAGATGTAGCTGATGGGGAAAATGACAACGGCGGCCGGCAACGTGACGCCGGCCACGGTCACCAGCTTGACGGCGATGATGTTGGCCGTGATCAGGCACGTGACGAAGACGGCCGTCACCAGGTTCAGGTAGCGGTAGCTGTACCTCTTTCGTTCCACGCGGCCATTGTAGCACATCCCCGCCCGGGACTTTCAAATATTGGCCCTCAGACCAGGAAGGCGCCGGGGTTGAATAGCGCGTCGGGGTCCCATCGTGCCTTCAGCTTGCGCATGAGAGCCAGGCTCTGTGGCACGTAGCCCCAGCGATCAAGCCCTGCCTCCGTGGCCTGCGCGGGCTCACCTTCCCTCCCGGCTTCGGGGACGTGCCGGGCCGGCTGCGGCTGGGGCCCGGCGTCCACCACGACCGCGTAGCCGCCGAGCGCGAGGGCGCACTGCCGAACCAGCGCCAGTTGCCCGGGATGCTCTGCCACCAGGTACAGCATGCTGTTGGCAATGTCGGCGACGTATGGCGTGGCCCCCAGCGCGGGGATCAGCCTGGACATCAGGCGTGATAGATCTTTCGAAGCGACCGCCGCGCGCAAAGCCAGACGCCCCATATCCTGTGGGGGGAAAACTGGAACGGGTGAAGGAGCCAAGACGTCTGCTCCCCCTTCTCCGTTGCTCTCCTCCTGCGGGCTGCCGGCCGTTCCGCTCCGCAGGAAAGCTGCCCAGGCGTCGCTGCCCGTGATGTCATCGCGCAGGGTGCCTGCCGGCGCACCGGCCCCGGCCAGCACGGCGCGCGCGCTGGCCAGCTCGGCGGCCACGTCCTCGGCCAGGCCTTCGGCGGTGTAGATCAGCGCCTGCGGCGGTGCCCCGTGAGCCCCGCTCTGCAGCCCAGCCAGCCCGGCCCCGGGGACCAGCAGCAAAGCCGAGGCAGCCAGGCAGACGCGCCGCAAGCTCGAGCCCCACTCGATCCCATGACCCGGTTCTTCCACCGGCACCACCAGGCTGGCGCGGGCGCGCGGCAAGGGGGTGATGCGCAGCGTGAGCTCTGTCAGCAGGCCCAGCGTGCCTTGGGCGCCCACGAACAGCTTCGGCAGGTCATAGCCGGCCACGTTCTTCACCACCGGCCGGCCCAGACGGACCACGCGCCCGTCGGGCAACACGGCCTCGACGGCCAGCACAAGGTCGCGCACGCTGCCGTAGCGCATGCGGCACGGCGCATTGAAGCCAGCGCTGGCGATGCCGCCCACGGTGGCTTCCGGCCAGGGCGAGGCCAGCGGCAGCCACAGGCCGTCGCGGCCCAGCTTCTCCTGCAAGTCCACCAGGCGGCTGCCGGCCCCTGTCGTGATGTACAGGTCCTCGGGAGCGTAGGCGGGCACGCCAGCCAGGCTGCGTGTAGCAAGAGTCACGCCCGCCGGCGGCAATAGGGCGGATTTGGTCCCACCGCCCCGCACGCGGATCCCATCGAGGCGGAGCAGGGAATAGGCCGGATGGGTTGTTCTTGCCTCTGCCGTGCGATCCCGGCGCACGCCTTCCATGCACGATCGGATCACCTCGGCGGCCTCCTCGGCCGAAGCCGGCGCCACCTCGTGCCCGCCATGCGTCTCGCTCCCTCGCGTTTCTGCGGGCAAGCCCCTTTCGCTGCAGCTCGCGTCCTCGCTCCTCCGGCCCGCCGGCGAAGCTCCGCCCTGAGCACCTTCCCGCATCCCCGCCGCAGCGTCCAGCATCTGTGCAACCTCGGCCCGATCCGCCTCCGGGAAGATCTTGCCGGGGTTGAAAAGCCCGCAAGGGTCAAAGACATCCTTGATGTCCTGCATGGCCGCCAGCTCGGCCGTGCCGTACATCAGCGGCATGAAATGGCGCCGCTCGTTGCCGACCCCGTGCTCGCCGGTGATGCTGCCGCCATGCGCCACGCAAAAGGCCAGCGCCTGGCCCTCGGCGGCCAGCACACGCTGCATCAACGCCGCGTCGTGCGGGTCGTCGATCAGGATGTGGGGATGCAGATTGCCGTCGCCAGCGTGCAAGAGGTAGCAGACGCGCAGGCCGTCGGCAGCGCAGATCTGGTTGATCTCGTGCAGCGCCTGGGCGATCTTGCTGCGCGGCACCGTGCAGTCAGATGGGTAATACGCAGGAGCCAGCCGGGCCAATGCCCCTGCGCTGCCCTTGCGCGCGTTCCAGATGCGCGCCCGCTCGGCGGCGTCTCGGGCCACGACGATGTCGTGGCCGCCGTGTGCGCTCAGGGCCGCGGCGATCTCATCGATCTGCGGCGACAGGCTCGTCTCGTGGCCGTCAACCTCGATGATGAGCACGGCCGCGGCGCCCTCCGGCAGGCCAAGGTGCGCGTACTGCTCGATCATCTCCACGATCGTCTGATCCATCATCTCGATGGTGGCCGGCGTCAGGCCACGGGCGATGATTTCCGAGACGGCTTCGCCGGCAGCCTCCACCGTGTCGAAGGCCACCATGAGCAGCCTGCTGGCGGCGGGGTAGCGAAGGAGGCGCAGGTCGGCCTCGGTGATCACCGCCAACGTGCCTTCGCTGCCCGTCAGCACGCCGACCCACTCGTATTCGGGACAGTCGAGCGCCCGCCCGCCAAACCTGACGGTCTTGCCGTCCGCCAGCACCGCCCGCAAGCCGGTCACGTAGTTGCTGGTCACGCCGTATTTGCAGCAGCGCGGCCCGCCGGCGTTCTCGGCGATGTTGCCCCCTAGCGTGCAGGCGCGACCGCTGGCAGGATCCGGTGGATAGAAGAGGCCGTGGGCACGGGCCAGATCGTCCAGCTCGGCGTTCACCACGCCCGGCTCGACGACCACGCTCCGCCCATCCTCGTCCAGTTCGACGACGCGCTGCAGATGAGACAACGCCAGGATGATCCCTCCGCCAGAGGCGACCGCCCCGCCGGATGTGCCGGTGCCTGCCCCCCGTGTGACGACCGGCACGGCCCGCTCCGCCGCCCAGGCCACGATGCGCTCCACGTCGGCCGCCGACTTCGGGAAGAGGACCACATCGGGCCTCCCACTTTCCAGCCCCGCATCGGCCGCGTAGGTCAGCAGCTCCACCGGATCAGAGAGGTAGGCCACGCCGGTCGGCAACGGGCCCAAAGCCTTGGCCCCTCCGCCGGCGTGGGAAGAGCCCGGTCCGTGCCCCTCTCCGCTGCGGTGAGACGCCGGGCCGCGTTCGGCCGGGGCAGAAGGTGAGGTCGGTTCCCCTCCTCGCTTCGAAGAGGGGGCAGGCGAGTTGCCGCGTGACATCATGGCTCCATCCATAACTCAGTTCCGGGCAGGACGCACTACATGCAGACAAGCGCAGCGCCACATCGATGCGGGCAAGCTGCGTCCCGACCTGCGCTATTCTGCGGAGAGCCTGCGCGATCAGTATTCCGACTGGTACGCCAGGTCCAGCACTTCCGCGACGTGCAACACCCGCGCGCGCAGGCCGGCGCGCCGCGCGCCGGCGAGGAGCTGCATCTGGCAACCGGTGTTGCTCGTCACGATCAGGTCCGCTGCAGTCGCCGCGATGTCGGCCATCTTTTGATCGAGGATCGCGTCCGCGATGCCGGCGTGCACGATATTGTAGATCCCCGCGCTGCCACAGCAGCGATCGGGGTAGCGCAGCTCGACCAGCTCCAGGCCGGGCACCTGGGCCAGCAGCTCGCGCGGCTGCTCGACCACCTTCTGCACGTGGCGCAGGTGGCAGGATTCGGCGTAGACGGCCCGCGCTCGCACCTCGCCACGCGGCGGGACATAAAGCCGGCTGGCCAGGAACTCGCTGAAGTCTTGCATGCGCTCTGCCAGTTGCCGGGCCCGCGCCGCGTAGGCCGGATCATCGGCCAGCAAGGCGGGATACTCCTCGCGCAGGGCCGCGCCGCATCCTCCGGCGTTGTCGATGATGGCGTCGTAACCGGCGGCCAACAGCGCGTCGATGTTGCGCCGTGCGAGCTCGCGGGCCAGCGTTTCATCGCCGACGTGCAGATGCGCCGCGCCGCAGCAGGTCTGGCCCGCCGGAAAGTACACCTCGAAGCCATTGCGCTGCAGCACGCGCACCGTGGCGGCATTGGCCGGCGCCAGGAACGCGTCCTGGACGCAGCCAAAGAAAAAGGCGACCCGCCCGCGCCAGGGGCCGAGGGCCGGCGCGGGCCGGCGGCGATAGCGCCACAAGGTAGCAGGGCCGATCTGCGGCACGATCTCCTGAGCCGCGCGCAGGGCAGCCGGCAGCCGGCGACTCACCTGTGGGCAGCGCACCAGTCGCTCCAGCCGGCAGGCCTGGTAGAGGCGCAATACCTGCGCCACGGCGCGCAGGCGCCCGGGGTGGGGCAGGAGCTGGCGCAGGCCCACCCAGCGCGCCAGGCGCTCCGGCGCCCCGGCCCGGTGGCCGCCAGCCAGCACGACTCGCATGCCCTGCACCAGCTCGCCGTACTGCACGCCCGACGGGCAGGCCGTCTCGCAGGCCCGGCAGGCCAGGCACAGATCGATGTGCCGCCGCAAAGCGCCGTCCATTTGCCCGGGCCTGATCCGCCCGTCGGCGGCAGCCCGCATGAGCGTGATGCGCCCGCGCGGGGAATCGGTCTCTGCCCGCAAGGTCACGTAGGTGGGACACGCCTCCAGGCACAGCCCGCACTGGCTGCACTGGGCGAGCCTTGCGCGATACTCCGCGCTTTGCAGGCGACGCAAGTCAAATATCTCAGGCATCGGATCGCAGCCGTATTAACCTTTCCATCGAGCTCTTGAGCAGCCCAGGGTCAGCAGCCGCCAACGCCGACCATGAACTGATGTGGCACACGCCTCTGTGGGCCGTCAACCGACCATGGGCAACACGACGCCGGCTTGTGGCACGAACGCGACGCAGCCGGCGCGCGCCGCGCCCTCGAGCCGCGCTACGGCCGCAGTCACAGCCGAATCCACCGTGCTATAGAACGCAATCCTCATGGCCGCGGCATCAGCTGGCTTGAGGCCGTCCGAAACCAACGCCAGCCGGACGCGCCGGCGGAGGTCGCCCCACATGGCGCCGGTTGCGGCCTGCTTGGCATCTTGGGCCTGCCCACCGGCGATGGAGCAGCGCAAGGCGTCGGGATCTTGCCCGGCATACGCGGCCACCAGCGGATAGTTGCTGTTGCCCTCAACGGCCGCCGTCACCAGCACCAGCGAGCCGCCGGGCTGCACCAGGAGATCGCCGCACCAGGCGCCCTTGATGCTCTGCCACAGGTCGATGTCGTAGGGAGAGCACCCGGCAACGACCACCGGGAAACGGCGTGTGATGGCGGCCCCGAAAACCTGCCGCGCGTGCGCCACCCCTGCCCGATGGGCCTGCACCGGGTCCCCGGCTACGCACTGGTGTAGGTGGCCATCCAGCGTCGGGACGGCGTCGACGATGAAACCCAGCGGAACATGCTCGGCCACGAAGCGCTCCAGGCTTTGCCGCAGGGGCGCAGCCACATCGCCGAGCCGGTTGCCCGAGACGAAGGCTGACGCCGCGTGGAAAGCATCGACCGTGGCCACGCCGCACACGCCGGGCAAGCTCATCTTGGCTCCGCCCGACCAGCCCGCGTCCAGGTGAGGCGTGATCATGCCCAGCCCGACCCGCAGGTCGGCCTCGGCCACCGCGCGGTTGACCCAGGCCGGGATGCCGTCGTCCGATGTACCCAGATAGACCATTTCCTCGCTGCGCGAGGCGGCCACGTTGACGACGGTGTAAAGCGCCGCGACTTCGGGCCCCAGGCGCTCGTTTATCTCGCGCCCGGTCATGGGGCGGTGCGTGCCGAGGGCGATAACGATGCGCGTGTCCTCGCGCGCGACGCCGCCTGCGCGCAACGCTGTCAGGACGGGGGGCAGCATGTGACGCAGCGGCGTGCGGCGCGTGTGATCGTCGACGATGACGGCAACCTTGAGGCCGGGCCGGGCGAGCGCAGCCAAGCGTGGGCTCCCTGCCGGTTCCTCGAGCGCAGCCTGCACCAGGGCGCGCGGGTCGGGCGCCGGGCGCGCCGGCGAGGGCTGCACGACGGCGCCGAGCCACTCCTCAGGCAGTGCGCACGAGATCCAGCCGCTGCCGTATGGCAGCGGCACGCGTGCCAGGGCACGGGTCATGGGCTACCGGCTCCTCGCAGGCGACGGCATCGCATCAGGATCCCCTGCCAAGGGCCAGGCCGGGGATCTCGAAATGCCGCGTAACGGCCCGCAGGAGCCACGTGGCGGCGCCCACCAGCACGAGGTAGAAGAGGCCCACCGTCAGATAGACCTGGATGGGGTCGAAATAGACGCTGGCCAGGATCTTCGCCTGCCCCATCAGGTCGGGGATGGCCACGAGAAAGATCACCGCCGTGTATTTGATCATCGAGACCATCTCGTTCGACCATGACGGCAAGGCGACTCGCAGCGCCTGGGGCAGGATGACATAGCGGACTGCTTTCGTCCGGCTCATGCCGATGGCCCGAGCCGCGAGCATCTGGCCTGCCCCGATGGCCTGGATGCCGCCCCGGAAATATTCGGCCTGATAGGCCCCGCTGTTCAAGGCAAGGGTCAAGAGCGCGGCGTGGAAGCGCGGCAGCGTGAGGCCCACGTCAGGCAGGCCGTAGTAGATCACGAAGAGCTGGATCAAGAGAGGCGTGCCGCGAAAGGCCGCGATATAGATCCCGGCCCCCCGGCCCAGCCAGGCCCCACCGTAGACGCGTGCCAGCGCGGCGGCCAGCCCCAGGATGAACCCCAGCAACAACGCCAGCAGCGTGTACTGGAGTGTGACCCACGTGCCGCTGAGCAGGCTGGGCACCACGCGCTGCAAGTAGGCGGCG
>Ga0326727_10024446_pt1 | contig 11423 bp, 9 predicted proteins | sample MB2enrmetagenome_FD_207643 | JGI IMG/M metagenome (GOLD analysis project Ga0326727, IMG submission 207643) | Lab enriched peat soil microbial communities from McLean, Ithaca, NY, United States - MB29MY | ecosystem: Environmental > Terrestrial > Soil > Wetlands > Peat | place: USA: New York... | reverse complement strand
ATGGGGTACTTCGGAGTGGAGCCCGCCCGGAGAGCCGAACACGGGGGCCAAGCTCCCCGGACGGGCACTCTGAGCTTCCCACTCACGCACGCGGTGTCAGTGACTACGGTCACACGGCAGCCCTGCACTGGGCGCGCCTCCAGAACCGGGGGCGCGAGGGTCAGCGCGGCACCTGCGGCACCCTCAGCGAGCTTGGCCGTCCGCGTGGAGAGTTCCCCAGCGAGATCCTCTAGCCACGACTTGTGGCGTGCCTCCACGGCCTAGCGATCCTCTCCCGCCGAGCCCCGGTGTGGGCCAGCCAGCCGCTTCGTCCGCTGACTCCCCAATCGGTGGCCAGGGTCCACGTTCGGTGGACGGGCTCGCTGATGATCGAGTCGACCCGGCGCACCGTCCAGCAGACCTTCCTGAGTGAGACACGTGGCCTTGCCCCGCTTTGACGGACATCTGACATCGGCCGAGCAGGCCGGGAAAGGATGTCCATCATGGTGGTCATGGAACCCGCCAAGCGACCGAGACGGTCGTTCACCGATGAGTACAAGGCCGGGGTCGTCGACCTCCGCCTGGGCGACCCGCATGCCTGCCGCAGGCTCCGGCCACATGCCGAGAAGTAGCGCCGGAGCGATCTGTGGCACGCCGCACAGGCACCCAGCAGGGCACCATCGGGCATAGCGACACCCGCCAGACGGCCGCCCCGGAACCGGCCGTTGCGCCCTCGCCCACCCGCACCCTGATGCCCGAGCATCGAGCGCGTGGAGACGAAGGATGGCAGCCTGTGGGCTGCGGTCGTGGCGGACACCGTGGACGACACCAAGGCGGCAGCGGATCGCGTCGTGCGCGGCGCCGGAGTCCGGCGCGCTCAAGTGGGCCACCACCTCGGCGGCGCGCGGACCGGGCTCACGTGGCGGGCCTCGCGGGCGATCCGCCACTTGCTGCCGCATCGGCACGCACCCCGGCGCATGGTGATCTGGCACCCAGGACCGGGCGCGCGACGCATCGAAGTTTCGTCGGCGTACTGTCGGTGTGGAGCCCAGGTGACCGAGAGCAACGCCAAGAACGCGGCGTGAAAGTCGAGATCGTCAGCAACTTCGAAGACCCAGCCGGGCTCGTGACCGGCACGCTCACAACCTGCGGGGACAGGGCCATCGCCACCACCGGCGAGGGTCAGGCGATCCTCACGGCGTTCGCCGTGCTGTCTGACCCCGACACCCACAACGCGGTGCGGCCGTGCGATGGCGACGCCTACCTACAGGCGCTGCTCTCCATGCTGTCGGACGGCTACGTCTTCGCTCGCATCGCCGACCAAGCCTCCCGAGAGATGTTCCCGCCCAGCAGCACCGGAGACACCGGCGAGTAGAGGCCCCGCGCCTTCAGCGCGTCCGCAGCGCCTTGGCCAACTCCGACTAACTGGTGAACTTCCAGCCCGTCGTCGTCGGCCTCATGGCGCTCGCTAACACGACGCCCACGGCCTGCTATCCGCTGTTTAACAGGGCTGTCCACGCGCCTGAGTTTGGCATCGTTGGCGCGTCCTCCCACCGTGGCCGAGTGGTTGTCTTTGGCTACGGCGACATCGGGGTAGTGGTCGAGCGTCGCCACCGATCACTCATCGAAGGCATGACTGCGACCGTGGGAACCCCCTCGGTAACGGCGCATGGCGCATGTCGATAACGGCTACCGCGGCCGCCTTCTGAGACGAGATCGGCGACTGCAGGGGTACCCCTCATCGGCCGCTCGGGCTTGTCTCGCGTCGCGTTCCTCTCTTTGATTGCCCGTTGTTGGCAATCGGGACGGCGTGGTCCTCGCTGGCAGCCGACCGGGCTCTGCGCGGCGTGGGTCGGGTGTCGTTGGCTGGCCCGCCAGTCGGATCGCTGCGCTCCCCAGTGAGGCTGCAACGAGTACCGTGGCAAGAAGAACCACGCCCACGCTGCCGATGACGCGACTGGGAGCGTTCGGGGGCCCTTGGGCGCCCGCTGGGCGCGCCGTCCGATGGCGAGATCGCGCTCCTCGGCGGGTGATGTCGTCGCGCCGAGGATACGCTTCGACATCGACGGCTAAGCCATGCCTCGCGCGTGGCGATCATTGGACCGTACGAAGAGCCTCGGCGGGCTCTGCTCGGGCGCTGCGGACTGTTGCCGACGGCGTCGATGGGAGCTAGGAAACCGTTGCCGAACTCGTGCTGCGGACTCCCGTCGGCGTTCCGGGGCTGTGACCGGAGTGGGGACACCCGCACCCAGCTTGAAGCCAGCGTTCAACGTGGCGTCGCGGGACCTCTGGACAGCATCCACGAGAGCATCCACGGACCCTGCCGCGACCCGTCGTTGGGTGCCGCGTACGGCCGGGCGTGAAGGAGAGGTGGCTGGCGAGGAAGGATTCGAACCTTCAATCCCCTGATCCAGAGTCAGGTGCCTTACCGTTAGGCCACTCGCCACCTGCTGAGAGCTAGATCGTAGCAGAGGGGCGGATTCGGGATCCGCTCACCACGGGCGACCACGCCGAGTGGAGTTGTCGGCATCGGTGGCTGGAGCGCCACACGCGGGCCCCGGTGTCTCGGACGGTGCGGCTGATCGCGCCCCGACCACGTGGGGCTGGCGTCGTCCCCGCGAGGTTCAGACGTCCTGCCGGCCCTGCGCCTGGAGCTTGGCCCACGTGTCCTTGAGAGTGAGCGTGCGGTTGAACACGAGGTGGCCGGGCGCCGAGTCGTGGTCTAGACAAAAGTAGCCGAGTCGCTCGAACTGCACAGTCTCGCCCGTCGGAATCGTTGAGAGGATCGGCTCCACGAAACAGTCGGTTAGCACCGTCTCGGAGTTTGGGTTCAGGTCCGTGAAGAGGTCCCCGCCGTCCGCTCCGGGATCCGGGCGGGTGAAGAGGTGGTCGTACAGTCGAACTTCCGCGGGGATCGCGTGATCGGCCGAGACCCAGTGGAGGGTCGTCTTGGGCCGCCGGCCGTCGGGTGCGTTCCCACCCCGAGTGGCCGGATCGTACGTGCACCGCAGTTCGACGACCTCTCCGGCCGAGTCCTTCACGACCTCGCGACACGTCACGAGGTACGCAGCGCGGAGACGCACCTCGCGACCCGGGGCCAAGCGAAAGAACTTCGCTGGAGGATCTTCCATGAAGTCATCGCGCTCGATCCACAGTTCGCGCGCGAAGGGCACTTTGCGGTGCCCGGCCGACGGGTCTTCCGGGTTGTTGACGACGTCCATCTCCTCGACCTGCCCGTTGGGGTAGTTTTCGATGACCAACCTAAGCGGCCGCAGGACCGCGAGACGACGGGGAGCATTCCGATTGAGGACGTCGCGCACCGCATGCTCGAGCATGCCCATCTCCACAACACTGTCGCTCTTCGCCACCCCGATCATGGCCGCGAAATCGCGTATCCCCTCAGCGGGGAAGCCGCGACGACGAAGGCCCGTGATCGTGGGCATCCGTGGATCGTCCCAACCGCGCACGTACCCCTCGTTGACGAGGCGCAGGAGGACCCGCTTGGAGAGGACGGTGTGGGTCAGGTTCAGCCGCGCGAACTCGTACTGCCGGGGGCGAGAAGGCACCGGAAGGTTTTCGATGAGCCAATCGTAGAGCGGCCGGTGGTCTTCGAACTCGAGCGTGCAGATCGAGTGGGTGACGCCCTCGATCGCGTCGGACTGGCCGTGCGCGAAGTCGTACGTCGGGTAGATGCACCACGCGTCGCCGGTGCGCGGGTGCGCGGAATGCACGATGCGGTATAGGACCGGGTCTCGCAGGTTGATGTTTGGGGAGGCCATGTCGATCTTGGCGCGCAGCACACGTGCACCGTTGGGAAACTCGCCGTTCCGCATCCGCGCGAAGAGCTCGAGGCTCTCCTCGACCGACCGGTCTCGCCAGGGGCTATCCCGGCCGGGTTCGGTCAGCGTGCCCCGATGCTCGCGGATCTCGTCCGCCGAGAGGTCGTCCACGTAGGCCTTCCCGGCCCGGATGAGGTCGACGGCCCACCCGTGGAGCTGTTCGAAGTAGTCAGACGCGAAATATAGGTGCTCGCCCCAGTCGAACCCCAGCCAGCGAACGTCCGCCTGGATTGCGTCGATGTATTCCTGCTCCTCTTTCGTGGGGTTCGTGTCATCGAAGCGTAGGTGACAGCGGCCGCCGAACTCGCGCGCAATTCCGAAGTTCAGGCAGATCGACTTCGCGTGACCGATGTGCAGGTAGCCGTTCGGCTCCGGTGGAAAGCGGGTGACGATCATCTGGCGCCTCCCTTCTCGCAGGTCGGCGGCCACGATCTCCCGAATGAAATCGCCTCGTTCCGGCGAGGCTGATGTCTGCATGTTCACGTGGAGGGGGCTCCCGTCTCGTTGGCTCATGGAAGCCAAACTGCCATCATGCGCGGCTCCCAGCGTGCCGCCAAGGTAGGAACGCACGCGGAACCATGCGCGCTCACCGGTTGCGGCTGGGCGCCATGGGTGAGCTCACGGTGATAGCTGAGGGCCGAGGCTAACACAGCGCGTCGCACACGACGAGGCCGGCTTCGCTGGGATCGCCTGCGGGTCGCGTCGTAGGGCCGGGCGGCCCGCCATCCTCGAAGGGCGACCACCGAGGAGCCGCTGTGAATGCCGATGGGCCCCTGAACCCCCCGCTCGACACAGTTGTGGATGGGCGGATCGGCTCTGGTGCAGCACCGTGACTTCGCGCAACCCTATCGTGTCGTCCGTATGGGCGCGGATGCTTGGCTGTGACATGCCGATGTGAGCGCCCTGTCCGTCGTTCCCATTCTCGGGCTCGGCGGGTTCCCGGCCGGGACGACGGCTCGACCCCGAGGAGGCTCGTGGATGGATCAGCGGTGGGAATGCCTCGACGGCAACGAGGCGGCGGCTCGGGTCGCCTACGCGCTGAGCGAGGTGATCTCGATCTTCCCGATCACTCCCGCCTCGCCGATGGCGGAGCACGCCGACGACTGGGCGGCGGCGGCACGCCCGAACCTCTGGGACTCCGTGCCCGACGTCGTCGAGATGCAGTCCGAGGGCGGCGCGGCCGGCGCGATGCACGGCGCGCTCCAGACAGGGGCCCTGGCGACGACGTTCACGGCGTCACAGGGGCTCCTCCTGATGATCCCGAACATGTTCAAGATCGCGGGCGAGCTGACACCCGCGGTCATCCACGTGTCGGCCCGCACGATCGCCACCCACGCGCTCTCGATTTTCGGCGACCACAGCGACGTGATGCACGCCCGGTCCACCGGCTGGGCGATGCTGGCCGCCAGCTCGGTCCAGGAGGCCCACGACTTCGCTCTGGTGGCACACGCGGCCACGCTCCGGGCCCGTGTGCCGTTCCTCCACTTCTTCGACGGCTTCCGCACGTCGCACGAGATCAACAAGATCGCGCTCGTCACCGAGGACGACATGCGGGCCCTGGTGCGCGACGAGGATGTCATGGCCTTCCGCAGCCGCCGCCTGACACCTGATGCCCCCGTCGTGCGTGGCACGGCCCAGAACCCGGACGCCTTCTTCCAGGCTCGCGAGGCGTCGAACCCGTACTACCTAGCCGTGCCTGGCATTGTCCAGGCGGTGATGGACGAGCTGGCCGCGCGGACCGGTCGGCGCTACGGGCTGGTCGACTACCACGGGGCGCCCGACGCGGACCGCGTCGTCGTCCTGATGGGATCGGCCATCGGCGCCGTCGAGGAGACCGTCGACACGCTGAACGCCGCGGGGGCGCGAGTCGGCGTTCTGAAGGTCCGCCTCTTCCAGCCGTTCCCCGTCGACCAGGTCGTTGCCGCCCTGCCGTCCACCGTGCGGGCCATCGCGGTCCTCGACCGGACGAAGGAGCCGGGCGCGGTCGGTGAGCCGCTCTACCAGGCGGTCGTCACCGCAATCGCCGAGCGGATGGACGGGGACGAGCCGCCCTTCGCGACGATGCCCCGGGTCATCGGCGGTCGCTACGGCCTCGCCTCCAAGGAGGTGACGCCGGGGATGATCAAGCCGGTGTTCGACGAGCTCGCGAGCGAGCGGCCGAAGCGCCACTTCACTGTCGGCATCTACGACGACGTGACGCGCCTCAGCCTTCCGATCGACACCGAGTTCCGGCGGCCGCGACCTGCGGGCGAGGTCCAGGCGGTCTTCTTCGGCCTCGGCTCGGACGGCACTGTGGGCGCCAACCATGCCTCGATCAAGATCATCGGCGAGGGGACCGATCTCCACGCCCAGGGCTACTTCGTGTACGACTCGAAGAAGTCCAATGGGCTCACGGTCTCGCACCTGCGGTTCGGACCCGAGCCGATCCGGTCGGCCTACCTAATCGACGCTGCAGACTTCGTCGCGTGCCACCAGTTCGGGCTCCTCGAGAAGACGGACGTCCTCGGGTTCGCGAAGCCGGGCGCCACTGTACTCCTGAACTCGCCGTATGGCCCAACCGAGGTCTGGGAGCACCTTCCTCGCGAGGTCCAGCAGCAGCTCATCGAGAAGTGCATCGACCTGTGGGTCATCGACGCATCCGCCGTTGCGACAGAGGTCGGGATGGGCAACCGCATCAACACGGTGATGCAGCCCTGCTTCTTCCACCTGGCCAACGTGCTCCCGGCGGCCGACGCGATCGCCCGCATTAAGGCGAACGTCGAGAAGACCTACGCCAAGCGCGGCCAGGTCGTGGTTGAGCGCAACTTCGCTGCCATCGACCGCTCGATCGAGCGGCTAAACCGGGTGCCGCTCGGCACGGCCGCCACCGGCGCTCCGATCCCGCCCGTCGTCCCGGCCGGCGCACCGGAGTTCGTCAGGAACGTCACGGCGGAGCTGATGGCGGGTCGGGGGGACCTGCTGCCGGTGAGCGCGTTCCCGGTGGACGGGACGTTCCCCACTGGCACGACCGCCTTCGAGAAGCGGGCCATCGCTCATGAGATTCCGATCTGGGATCCATCGATCTGCATCGACTGTGGCAAATGCGCCATGGTCTGCCCGCACGCGGCCATCCGGATGAAGGTTTTCCCGGCGGCTGCCGTCGCCGGCGCCCCGGCCGGCTTCCAGAGTAAGGAGTTCAAGTCTCGCGACCTCGTCGACCACCGGATCTCGATTCAGGTTGCGCCAGACGACTGCAACGGCTGCGGCGTCTGCGTCGACGTGTGTCCGGCCAAGAGCAAGACAGAGGTCCGGCACAAGTCGATCAACCTCGAGCTGGCGGACGCCCACCGCGACGTCGAGCGCCCGAACTGGGAGTTCTTCCAGTCCATCCCGCCGCTCGACCGGAGCCTCATCGCGCACGACACGATCAAGGGCGCCCAGGTGCTCGAGCCGCTATTCGAGTTCTCGCTCGCATGCAACGGCTGCGGCGAGACCCCGTACCTGAAGCTCGCCTCCCAGCTGTTCGGCGACCGGATGATCGTGGCCAACGCGACGGGCTGCTCGTCGATCTACGGCGCCAACCTGCCGACCACCCCCTGGACAGTGAACGCTCAGGGCCGCGGACCGGCCTGGAACAACTCGCTGTTCGAGGACAACGCCGAGTTCGGGCTCGGCATGCGCCTCGCGCTCGACGCACAGACCGACCACGCCCGAACGCTCCTCGAGCGGCTGGCGCCGATCGTTGGCGAGACGCTCGCCCGCGGCATCCTCGATGCCGACCAGTCGACCGACGCGGAGATCGCCCTCCAGCGCGACCGCGTGGGGAAGCTCCGCGAGGCGCTCGGCCGGGTCGACGGGGCAGCCGCGTCCGACGCACGACACCTGCTCGCCCTCGCCGGCGACCTCGTCCCCAAGAGCATCTGGATTGTCGGCGGCGACGGGTGGGCATACGACATCGGCTACGGCGGGCTAGACCACGTCCTGAGCTCCGGCCGGAACGTCAACGTCCTCGTGCTCGACACGGAGGTCTACTCGAATACCGGTGGCCAGGCATCGAAGGCCACTCCGCGTGGCGCCGTTGCCAAGTTCGCGGCCGCCGGCAAGCCCACTGAGAAGAAGGACCTCGGAGCCGTCGCCCGTTCATACGGCAACGTCTACGTCGCCCAAGTCGCCATGGGGGCGAACGACCTGCAGACCACCAAGGCGCTCCTCGAGGCCGACGCATGGCCGGGGCCGTCGCTCGTCATCGCCTACAGCACGTGTATCGCCCACGGCATCGACATGGAACGGTCGATGTCGCACCAGCGCGATGCCACCAGGAGCGGCTACTGGCCGCTCTACCGCTTCCGCCCGAGCGACATTGAGGACGGCCAGCCCTTCAAGCTCGACTCGGCCAAGCCGTCGATCCCGCTCCGCGACTTCGTCGCAGACGAGACCCGGTTCTCGATCCTGGCCCGAACGCAGCCCGCGCGGGCCGCTGAGCTCGCCGAGCTCGGTCAGGCCGACGTCAACGAGCGCTGGCGCTACTACGAGCAGCTCGCTGCGATGCGTCGCAGCGTGCCGCACGTCCATCACGGCCCTGGTTCGTTGCCGCAGCCTGCGGGCGGTCCGGCAGAGCCCACCGATATGGGAGACGAGACGTGACCGTCGACCTGAGCACCCGCTATCTCGGCCTCGAGCTGCGTTCCCCGCTCGTCGCTTCTCCCTCCCCCCTCACGCGCGACCCAGACAGCGCCGCGCGGCTTGTCGAGGCCGGCGCGGCGGCGCTCGGCCTGCCGTCGCTCTTCGAGGAGGAGATCCTCGAGGAGGAGATCGAGCTCAACCGGTCGCTCGAGGCGGGGAGCGACCAGTTCGCCGAGGCCCTCGACTACTTCCCGGCCATCAGTTCGTACGCGGGAACCGGCGATCAGTACCTGGACCGCCTCCGGCGGATCAAGGCGCAGGTCGCCGTCCCCGTGATCGCGAGCCTCAACGCCAGTACTCCGGGCGGCTGGGTTCGCTATGCCCGGCTGATGCAGGAGGCGGGCGCCGACGCGCTCGAGCTCAACCTCTACCATGTGGCGGCGGACCCGTCGAAGACCGCGATCGACATGGAGGCCCGCGACCTCGACGTGATTGCCGGTGTGCGGGCCGCGATCGACATCCCGCTCGCGGTCAAGCTCAGCCCCTTCTACTCGGCCTTCGCGGGCTTCGCCCGCCGGGTCGTCGATGCCGGTGCCGACGGCCTCGTGCTCTTCAACCGGTTCTACCAGCCGGACCTCGACCTCGAGTCGCTCGACGTCGTCGCCCGCCTCGAGCTGAGCCGTCCGTCCGAGCTGCGCCTGCCGATGCGCTGGATCGCGATCTTGCGTCCGCAGCTGCCGCCCGGCGTCTCGCTCGCGGCTACGTCCGGCATCCACGACGGCACTGATGCGATCAAGGCCCTCATGGTCGGCGCCGACGTCACGATGATGACCTCGGCGCTGCTGCGCCAGGGGCCAGGCCACATCCGTAGAGTCGAGGCCGAGATCCTTGCCTGGATGGCGGAGCGCGAGTACGACTCCGTCGCCCAGCTCCGCGGCAGCGCGAGCCAGGCGGCGGTGGAGGATCCGTCCGCATTCGAGCGGGCGAACTACAGGAACGTGCTCCACTCGTGGACAACGGCGTCGAATCCCGTGCCGACGGGTTCATGACCCTGGACGCCGAGCCTGCGTACCGGCATCGTGTGATCGCGACGCCGGTACGTGTCACAGGGGGTGCGGAAGGTGTACGCGCCGGGCCCAGCTGGGCGTCTCAGCCGGCGGCCGACGGGCCGCGCCCGGCCACGGATTGCCAGTCCGATCGCGGACGGTGGGGCGGGCGCTGCCCGGACTGCGGCGCACTGTTGCCATCCCTGCCAGGCCCGCTCCGTTCCTGGCACGCCGCACGGGCTATTGACTCTGAGCGGTCCGCGCTTGCCCGGGCGGCACTGGGCGTCCCGGGGCGGTGATGCCCGAGCGCTGACCAAAGCCGATATCTCGGGCAGCGCCGGGTTCGCTCAGTCCTCGGTGTCGAGCCGGCGCTCGGCGCCGAGCGCCGGCTCGACACCTTCGAGGTTCCACACCTCGCAGAGTCCCCGAGGCAGTGCTCGCTGCATGCCGGGCAGCTGTTCATGCAGTAGCAGGCGATTCGGTCCAGGCCCGCCAGCGCGCCGACGCCGTCTGAGGGCCGCCACGTGGCCGTCTTCGGACTGCCCTCGAGAGTGGCTGGTCGAGAAGATCGTCTATGCGTCGTGCATCGCCTGCCTGCATCGCGGCGTCTCCAGGGCTCCTGTCTCACGCTCGCGACGGACGGCAATCTGCCGCTCGCGAGCCGTAGCCGCAGGCACAGGCCGGGAGTATCGTTGAATGGTGAAGGGCGATCGAGTCGAGGCCGTGGTCGACACGGGACAGGGAGTCCAGACCTTCGAGATCGTCGCTACGCGGGCCGGTCGCCGCATTGAGGTCGTCACGTCCCGCGGGGTGGTCGAGGTCCGCGAGGTGACCCGCACCGGCCAACCGGTCCGGACCGGCCGGTTCATGACCAGCCGCCTTATCGCCCTCGTGGAGCACCCTGCGCTGGACGAGCGAGGCCGGGTCGAGGTGACCACGCGCCACCGAATCCAGCGCGACCGGGCATAGGGGCACCGTGCCGGACAGCATCGCGCTCCCCTAATCTGCCGGCCGGGATCAGCGAGTGGCGTGCCGCGCAGGCGCGATTCGCGCGCGCAGCCGCAACGCCGTGTACCATCCCCCAGCCGCAAGGCGCCGGCAAATCATCTGCCGGCGACCTCCGGCCGCATACGTTGGGCCGGGATCGGACGGGGAGTAGCGTCGCGCACGCGACGCTCCGGGCACGTCATCCCCTTCAGATCGGCCGAAGGGACGCAGGTGCGGCGGACGCGCCCTGTGCTCGCCCGGCACCCGGTCAGGCATGTGATCCGCCCACGAGGCGCGCGGCACGTGCCCGCTAGGGAGAATCCGCCACGCGACCACAACGGATCCATCCGTCGCGGCTTTCCGCCTCCGAGCCCGTCCAGGGCCCGCAGACCACCGGCCCAATGACGACTACCTGCCTAGGCGCCGAGGCGTGGCATCCCCGGGATGCCACCCGGCGGCTGGCACGCGCGTCACATCGCCTCGGCACCGCGCCATTCCATGTCCGCGCTGCGTCGATCCGGCTTGGCGTTGCGTCGGCACAGCTCGGCGTGCGCTCGGCCTGGCGGGCATCTGTCGGGCTGCGGCTGGCGACGTCGCCCCGACAACTCGCCGCGATGGGAGCCCTCAGCGTGACGCTGATGTCGCCTCCGGCCGCGCTCCAGTTGCCGCCGGCACTCGGCGTCGTGCACGAGCAGCCGCTTGCCGGCCGGTTCGGGCAAATGACGCCAACCGCCGTGCACCCGGTCCCGAGACCCTGGCCCGAAGCCACGATGGACCTGTTCATGCTGCTGGGCGGCCCGGCCCCGGGGGGTGCTACAGCGTACGGGCCGCCGGCTCCGACGGTGGCGATGCCCGCATCCGCTGGTGCCCCTGCCCCCGCGTGGACGCGCTCGCCAACCGCCCCGCGCAGGCCAGCGCCGCCCAGGCCGGCCCGAAGACCGGCTTCGTCGTCTACCCAGTGGTCGGGGCT
>Ga0326727_10024445_pt1 | contig 11423 bp, 10 predicted proteins | sample MB2enrmetagenome_FD_207643 | JGI IMG/M metagenome (GOLD analysis project Ga0326727, IMG submission 207643) | Lab enriched peat soil microbial communities from McLean, Ithaca, NY, United States - MB29MY | ecosystem: Environmental > Terrestrial > Soil > Wetlands > Peat | place: USA: New York... | reverse complement strand
ATTAGTGTCGCTGCTTTTGATTTACCAATGGCGGTGACGGTAGTACCAGTGGTAGTAGTAGTTGCCGTGATACCTGTATATGCTATAGTAATAGTAACCCGGGAATGAGCAACTTGCACCAATGTATGAGTATCCTGGTGGACAGTAAGCGTAGTAATTGTTGTAGTTGCTGTAATTGTTAGAGAAACTTGGAGGATAACAATTCCCACTCACGTATGAATAACCCGGCGAACAGTAACCATTGTTGTAGTAGGGCGCATTATTGTAGTACGATGCATTGTTGTTATTTGGTGGATAACAACTTCCACTCACGTAGGAATATCCCGGTTGACAATAGCTGTAAGTGTTTTGGTAACTTTGGTTGTAGCCGCCGCCAATCGTGACAGCCTGAGAGGTTGTTGCCAACAATGATCCGTTGTTACCAAATGCGGTATTGTAGATTGACACAGAGATCTGTATAGTATCACCTTGAACTGTCGTGGGTAAATAGAAGTTGAGTTGACCTTTGAAGTTGCCGCCGCCAGCAGAGCTCAGACCGGTGTTAACTGAACCTAGATCCGAATTCGTTGTTGTGTCATATGCATCGCCAACAGCAAACAGTTGTCCGCTGTAATTGGAACAGGTAGCGGAAACGGGTACCGTCATACCGATATTCGGATTGTAGGATGATGAAATCGCTGGGTAACTTACTTGTGCAATGCAGGGGGATTGCGCAAACACTTGACTGTTACTCGTCGCAAACGTTGCTATTACAAGAAAGATAACAGAGGCTAATAGTATGAAATTTCGCGTCTTCATAGCACAGTCATTACCTCGTCGGCACTACACTCTGTAGTTACCTCACCATAAACTACATCATGTAGTTAGATATAACTAAATCGGAACGGGCCCACGGTAGGTAATTTTACCTTCGAGATACAAAATTTGAACTGTCCGGACTCAAACGAATCTCTGACCTAATCTGAAAGGAAATTACTCGGGTATTGATCCGTAAATTAAAACCGTAAGGCTGACGGGCCTGATTGTCTTCCGCTTCTTCTGGTGATAATAGGAAAGGCTTATTCAATTCAAAGAATTCAGCGTATTGAGGAATAGCGCGCAACGGAGATTTGCCATTATGACTCGAAGTTTATCAATGGATCTTCTAGAGCTGTACAATTCTTTGAAGGAAAAGAGATGGATCGATTTGACTCATTCGTTCGCTCCGGGAATTCCTCATTGGTATGGATTTCCAGACGAGGAACGCCAGACGCTCTTCTATTATGATGAGGGTGTTGGAAGCATCGGTTCATCAATCTTTATCCAGAAATACTCTCATGTTGGGCAATGGGGCACTCATGTTGATCCACCTGCACACTTCGTAAAAGGCACTAGGACCTTAGATGAAATCGACGTCAAAGAAATGATTCTCCCTCTTGTGGTTATTGACATTCACGAGAAAGCAGCAAAGAACGCTGATTATTCGGTGATGATGGATGACGTCAAAGCTTGGGAGAGCAAACACGGATTGATTCCTGAGGGTTGTTTTGTCGCTTTGCGAACGGACTGGTCGAAGCGTTGGCCCGACGCTCGCGCAATGGAGAACAAGGATTCATCCGGTTTGGAACATTTCCCGGGTTGGAGCATACCTGTATTGAAGTATCTTTTCGAACAACGTAAAATTACAGCATGCGGGCACGAGACAACAGATAACGCTCCGAACGACTTAGATGTCGAGCGGTATGTTCTCAGCACAAACCACTATCAAATAGAGTTACTGAAAGATCTAGACCAAGTGCCAGAGTTTGGCGCACTGATTGTTGCAGCCTTTCCGAAACCAAAGAGAGGCAGTGGTTTTCCAGCAAGAGTCTTTGCTATCCTGCCATAGTGTGTCTCGTCAATTAGTTGGCAATCCAGAGAAGTTTCAGTTTATCTTAAGATGGTTTAACGTTCAATCGGAAAAGAACGTTTCCCATAAGCAACATACCTGAGAAGCAGCGGTAATAGACTGAGTATTTGAGAGAAGATCTTCTATTTTGTTAGGGCGTGCATTCGGTTGTGCCAATCACGGAGTAAAGCGAATTGGGTAGGAATGTGGTTGCCCGAAACCTTCAGCGGATGAAAAGCCCCGTATAATGCGAAGTCGGCGAGACTTGGGTGAGGCCCTAGTAGGAAATCTTGTGCACCGAGCATGTCTTGGGAGAGTTTGCAGATTTCTATCACGCCGGCAAGTAGTTCATTTCTCCGAAGGCGGAGAATTTCAATAGAACCGCGTTTGGCTTCTTGGAGTTCGACGAAGATCCAACGTTCTTGCGGGTCATGAAATATTTTAGGTAGGTCGGGCAGAACGTAATTCCATACCCTGTCTTCAACCACGTTATGTGCCCAATGTTCGATAATTCGACTCCTAGCTTGAGTTTCTTTCGGGTTTTCTCCAGGATATATGGTGGGTTTGTGTTTCGTTTTCTCCGCCCAGTCAGCAATATGAGGCCAAGTGACGCCTTTTCCGTCAGAGAGCCAAAGATAGGGAACATAATCTTGTCCGCTAGCTTCAATGACTTCATGGTGATCGCCCTCGGGCACATTCACAAGCTCGAACAAGATTTGTTTATACCGCAAAATCGCGCGAGCTTTCTCACAGTAATGACTGGGTTTCTGATAGTAGAGCCGAGGGGATTTCATCTAGACCGGATTATCTGAATTGAATCGCTATCAAAAAAACAAATCGGCTAGTTCGAGCTAGTGTCTTGTGATATGAACCAGGGTGATCGTTTATGGTTGATTTTCTCGCAGTCGTGTTTCGATATATTCAGTCACTTTTTCTTCACTGTAATTCTTTTCTTCTTGCTGCTTTCTGAGTTGTTCTCTGATCGAGTTTATGAGTACGTCAATTTTTACTGGCTTAGTTATGTAATCGTTAGCGCCTTTTTTGACGGCCGTGATGGCGTTTTGTATGTCAGGAAATCCTGTTACGATGATTTTTCGCATTTTGGGCGTTGTTTCCTTCAGTTCGGAGAGGAGTTGTGTGCCTTCCATGTCTGGTAGGTGAATGTCGATGATTGCTAGATTGTATGCATTTGTTCTGGATTTTTCTATGGCTTCTTTTCCGTTACTCGCGGTGTCTGTTATGTAGGATTCATCGTTAAGTGCGGTTGAGATGACTTTGCGTATTCCTTCATCATCGTCTATGACTAATATTCTGGCTTTGATGGTTTTACTCAATCTGATTCACCTCCGAAGCTGTCTTGATCGGAATCGTGGCAGTGAAAGTTGAGCCTTTCCCGAGTGTGGTTTCTACTGAGATTGTGCCGCCATGCGCTTCAATGAATCGTTTGCAGATTGGCAATCCTAAACCCATCCCTTTGGATTTAGTTGTAAAGAGTGTATTCCAAAGTTTTACTAAATGAGCTGGTGAGATTCCGATGCCTGTATCAGTCACTCGAATTGAAACTTGACCATTTTCTTTGGCGCTCGATATCGAAAGTATCCCTCCGTCCGGCATGGCGTCAACAGCATTCTGGATAAGATTAGTAATAACACGGTTCATCTTAGATTCGTCTGCGAGAATTTCAATATCGTTCAGCAGTCCGTCTTCTATTTTTATGTTGTTTGGGACCTTTGTGTTGGTGAGTGCTTGTTTCACGATCGACTTCGTTGTGGTAGGCAGCAGATGGATTTGTGTTTCTCGTGAGAAATCGAGTAGGTCATTTACAATTCGATTGGCGTACTGTACTCCGCTATCGATTACTCCAAGCATGTCTGTGACTGAAGGGTCGGATGTGGCTCCAAGATGTTTCCGTATGTTGTATGCTGCTCCGGATATTCCCTGCAAGGGGTTACGTAAATCATGTCCAACCATCGTTGCGGTTTCCCCAATCGTAGCCAGTCGTTGTGATCTGAGGAGCGTTTCTCTCAATTTCTTTTCTGGTGTCAGATCGACTATGCAGACTAATACTTTCGCCAGCGTTTCCTCATATCCAGGAACCACTCTGCAGAGCACGTTGACGTGTATGGTTTCACCGTTCAGAGTCTTGTTCTCAATTTGATTACTGAATTGGGTCTTGTCTTCTGCTAATGAGATGAGTTCATCCCGGAATGTGTTAATTGATTGCGTGGTTATGATGTGCTGTAATCCGTTAACAATTTCTTGGATGCCTTTCGCGTTGTAGAGTTTCAGGGTGGCTTCATTCACCCTGAGAATCTTGACCATACTGGCGCATTTTACCACATCATCAGGGTGATAGGTGAAGTGTTTTTTGAAATCAGAAATTCCTTTGAGTCGTAGTTCGTCAAAGTATTCTTTGACAGAGGAAAAATCTTCTTCCCAGAGTGAAATTGGACAAGCCTCAAATAATTCATGAAATTTTTCCTCTGACATTCTGCGATCAGTTACATCTATCCAGTAACCGATTACGTCTCGGATTTGATTTTGCTCGTTGCGAATGATTCGTTCCTCTTCACGTATCCAACGATATTTCCCGTCTTTATGCAGAAATCTGTACTCAAACGCATGTTGTCCGTCCCTCCAGAGTGCGGGTACCTCATCTTGGTATTTTTGGAAATCTTCAGGGGGCACGCGGCTTTTCCAGAACTTAGATCCTGATTCACCGATTAGCTGGTCGGCTTCAAATCCGAGTACCGATTTAATGCTCTTGCTGATGTAGGTTGCTATAAAGTCGGACTGGTCAGGAAGAGGCTTGCCGACATAGATTACGGCAGGATTGGAGAAAACGGCGTACTCTAATTGCTCCTTCGCCGAACGAAACTCGTCTTCCATTTGCTTCTTTTCGGAAACATCACTCATGTATCCAACAACATCATTCGCGTTACCATCTGCGTCTCGGATTATTCGCTGTTCTTCACGTATCCAACGATATTTCCCGTCTTTATGCAGAAATCTGTACTCGTACGTCTGATGCCCATCTCTCCAGAGGGCGGTCATGTTTGCTCTGTATTTTGGTAGATCATCTGGATGGACGTGGTTTTTCCAGAATTCTTCTCCAGAAGTTCCAATGAAATCTTCAGGTCCGAAACCCAGGAGTGAAGTGATACTTTCGCTGACGAAAGTTGAGATCAGACCCGAGTGATCGGGAAGAGGCTTCTCAATTAATACTGCTGCGGGGTTACAGGAGACAACGAATTCCAATCGCTCTCGTACAGAACGTGAAGAATCATCGATCATTTTCCTTTGTGTGACATCAGACAGCAGTCCATACGTGTACCGAATGCCGTCTCTTTCGTAAAGAGATACGGCTCGCTCCTGAACCCAAATCCACTGTCCATCCTTGCGTTGAATTCGATATTCAATGTCGTACTTTCCTTGGTCTGAGAGTGATTCGTGCAACGCTCTTTTCATAATCGGAAGATCGCTAGCGATGATCTCTTCAGGGGTGAATCCTAGCATTTTCACTACGTTCGGGCCTATGTACACTACCTGTCTTTCGCGTATTACCCACACCACGTCCGGTATGTTCGCGAGGGCGCGGGATATTTCATCGTCTTTAACTGAGGTATGGATTTTGTCTTCGATCGCGTGCAACCTGAACTACCTACGGTGATATTTGGCTAATTTTTGAAAGGTCTAATGTTCCAACAGTCGTCAAAGCCAAGTAACAGACTTGTCAAGCTAACTAGAAAGAATTTTCTAACTAACTAAGGAAAAACTTAGGGTTTGCAAGAATTAGTTAGGGCCGAATTCTGATACTGTTAAGGTTGCACAGTATACTATACGCCTTGATATCTGGTTGTAGGCTTGGTGTTCCGCATACGGCTGAGCATCCAATTTTTTTCCGATTGAAATCTAGAAGCTGGAGTGTCGGCTATGTGAAATTGGGTTGTCTTCAGCTCTTTTTCTTTGTCTTCTCCATTGCTCTCCCAGCATATCTGGCTATGAGGAAGACAACTATGGCAACGATTAGGAAGTCGATCATGACACTTACGAAGTCGCCTATCGCAAAATTCATCCCTTCTCCTATCGGTATTGTGATAACAGCATTTTTCCAATTTCCGCCCGGAATCAGAGCTCCTGGAACAGGCATTATAATGTCCTGGACGAGGGCTGAAACTACTTTCCCGATGTACGTGCCCATTATGAAGCCTACAGCTAATCCTAGCACTCCGGCTTTTCCGATGAAGTCCATGAACTCAGCTCGGATGCCTTTCGGTGGAGGGGGTGCAGGTTTCGGTGTGACAGCCTCTCGAATTTTCCTTAGTTCTTCCAAAATCTCTTGATCAGACATAGATGGTCACGATTGAAATTCACAATGTCGTCCTAATTACTATGCACATTACTGATACTTTGTGAAAGTCACTGGGTGATTTCATTAACTAGCTCGTCGATTCGTTTGAGTCCTGCGCTCAGATAGTTTGTCGGTGATCCGTAACCTACACGGAGGTATCGATCCATTCCGAAATGGGCGCCTGGCACCACGAGCGTCTTCTTTTCTTGCAGGAGCCTATTCGCGAACTGTTTCGAATTGATTTTCAGATCATATTTCAAGTATGTTATGGCTCCTGCTTTTGGAGGAATAAAGCGGAAGTGTTCATGGTTTCGATTTATCCATTCTGTGACGATTGGTAGATTTTGTTTGAGTATTGATCTGGTTCTTGTGAGTATCCTGATTCGTGTGTCCGGTTCCATTGCTTTTGTGGCTACGTAGTCGCTAACCACGTTTGGCGCGATGGATGTGTAATCATGATATGCCCAAAGCTTTGCCGCCATCTGCTTCTTAGTTGTTATCCAGCCGATTCTCAATCCGGGGAGTCCGTAGGCTTTTGATAATCCACTGATCGTCAATGCCTTATCGTAATAATTCCATATGGATGATGTGGTTTTTCCGTTAATTTCCGAGCCTTGGTATACTTCGTCTGAGAGAATCCATGCGTTAACTTTCCTAGCTATTCGACATATTTCGTCAAGGTGTTTCTCGTTCATTGTGGCTCCGGTAGGATTGTTTGGATTGCAAATCGCAATCACTTTTGTCTTCTTGTTAACTATTCGATTTAGAGTTGAGAAGTCGGGGACCCATTCATTTCGTGATTCTAGAAGTCTGAAGGTTTTCACTTTGCCTCCAAGGTTTTTGGCAAGCCCAGAAATCTGCATGTAGTTCGGAACCATGAAGACAACTTCACCTTTGTCTTGAAGAAGACGCCATAAAGCCACGAAATTTGCTTCGGAACTCCCGTTCGTGACGATAACGTTATTCTCATCTGCGTCTTCGTATATTGCGGCGATTCTCTTTCTCAGCTCTATCGTTCCATTGGTTTGCCCATATCCCAAATTTTTATCGAGTACCTTAGACGCGTCACCCCCTGTCACTTCCCTTATTGTTAGAGGATGCACTCCGCTTTCTGAGAGATTGTATTCCACCGTGTTCTCCCATGTGGACTGCCAACGCTCCATTTGGAATTCGTGAAATTTCGTCAACTGGAACCCGAGGCGAAGAGATCATGTTACCATAGAAAGTTTTCGTCATCCAATGAGATCTAGAAGCTAAATGATGTTATATGTGAGACTTGTCGCAGTCTGCTATGTTCGTCTGAGTGCTCCTCCTACGAGTCCACCGACTAGACATACGACTGTGTTTCCAAGAGCAAGCAGGGTGATAACTCCGCCTGTGGATCCTTTGAGAAGGGATCCCAAGCCCGCTTGCCCGAGAATGCTAACGATGGTGGCTCCAGCGATTAACAGTATCGTTGATAAGATCACCGCGCCTCCTATTCCCGCAATCAGTCCTGCGGCAGCACCGCGGCCGGCGCCTCGCGTGATCAGCCCGGCAACGAAACCAGCGATTAGAGCTCCGAAAATCGGTATGTACCCGAGCAAAATCAATAACAGAAATCCAGCCACTATCCCAAGGCCAATGCTACTTTTCGGTCTCGGTTGCGAGTATGGCGGTGGTCGAGGTTGCGAAACATTCTGAACTGGAGTTTGCGCGGCTTGTGGCGCGACAGTTGTTAAGCGCGTTCCACAGTCTGGGCAAAACTTGGTTTCCGAATGCTTCCCGCAGTTAGGACAGAACGGCAAATGCGGTTCATGTTGATTTGTTGATTCTGCTGGAAATAATGCTTTCGACAAGCTATATGCTAATCGACGACGCTACAGATTGATAGATTCTACTTAGTTCTTTTCTCAATTCGTGATGTCACACATTCACTGATTCGGTCCGAAAATTTCATCCTGTAATTTATCGACATCTTCTTTCGTGTTGATCTGCAATATTTTTCGGAACCGTTCTTTTGTTCGACCTATGACCCACTGATTTCTTTCATTGCCAAGCTGGAGGAAGAATCCGGTGGTTTGGTTCCATCTAGGCGTAATGTTGTGTTTTCTCATATGTCTGATTAGTTCTTCTCGCGTAGGATCTCGGTCGAGTGGTAGCTCCAAGTATTTCAAGAAGGCCTTGCCCATGTGATCCACTTTCGGTGTTCTATCTTCGAGTTATCTCTCTTGTGATTGGAGTGTGCTTGGAACCGTAATTGTGAAAATCGATCCTTTCCCAAGAGAACTTTCGACGTTGATAGTTCCGCCATGAGCTTCTACTATTCGTTTACAAATTGCCAATCCCAAACCGACGCCCTTAGGTTTAGTCGTGTAGAGTGGTGCCCAAATCTTCTCCATAGTCTCCTTTGATATTCCTTTTCCGGTGTCTGCAAACACAACCTCCATTTTGCCGTTCACTTGCTTGTTCGAGATTGTTAGTGTACCGCCTACAGACATTGCGTCGAAAGCGTTTTCGATTATGTTCCTGAACGCTCGTATGAGTTCATCTTTATCTACGAAACATGTTGGCGTAGTCGTGGTCATGTCTTCTACACGAATTGTATTGGGGATCTGGAGCTTAGATATTGATTCTTTAACGAGGAGACTTGGAGATGATTCTGTTGGATGCAACGTTATGTCCTTCGAATATTCCATCAGTTCCTCGAGAAGTTTGTCCGAGTATTCCACACTCTTATCGATGATCCGGATTATTTCGTCGAGTTTCCAGTCCGTGTTTGATGTTCTTGCTTTGAGAAGATATGAGGCGCCAGCGATGCTTTGTAGAGGATTGCGAATGTCATGTGCGACCATCGCAGCGGTCTCACCGATAGCGGCCAGTCGTTGAGATTTCAAAAGTTGTTCCTGGCTCTGTTGTAACCGTTCGAGATCTGTTAACCGTTTCATCGCGAACGCTACTTGCAATGCTAGGATTTCAAGAAGCTTTTGATCTTCTTTGGTGAAAGCATTCAGCGTTTGTCTCTCCACATCTAATTCAGCGACAACTTTTTGGTCAACGATGATCGGCACAACCAACTCCGATAGCATCGTCGTTTCTTTTCCTTTACGTTTGAAGTCAACATAATCTGGTTCGTGTCGAGTATTTCCTAACATGATTGTTTTTCCAGTCTTGAAAACTCTTACAGTTACTCCTTTTCCGTTGAGATCTAACTCTGAGATGCCGAGTTCTGGGCCTCTGAATCCTGCGATCCTAAGAGAGTTCTCTTTAACGATAACGAAGTCAGTATAATCGAATCCGAGAGTATACTGAATTGCGTCGAGTGTGTGGTTTATGATGTCGTCAAGATCGTTAGCTGAACCAAGTTTCTGGGCATATTTTTGAAGAGCACTTAGCTTAGTATAAAAACTCGCTAATCGCTGTTTCTTCTCTGTTCTAGGTTGGGCGCGCCTCTTTCTACGCATATTTTGCCCTCTGCGGTTCCTTGAAGACGTGCTCACAAACTTACAGTTGTCGACGGGCTTGAATAAATGCGCGTATCTTGAAATCGTCGACGTGCGTCGCCATCTCAGCCCGTAGCTTAGATTGGGTATCGTATATGATACCATGATTTTAGTAACAAGCTAATTGTAGGCTTAGAACCAGATTGGATAGCAAACTTTACTTGAACTCAAGTTAGACGACGTATCTGATGTGGAGCCTAAGGGAATGAAGGGCGCTCTGGCGGTTTGGGAACGAGACGCGCGCAAGTTCGCTAGGCAACCCGTACTGATGTCGTCTGCAATAATTGGGCCATTTCTGTATTTGCTTCTTCTGGGTTATGCGTTTGGTGGCGCAATTACTTATGCTCCGGTCGCGATTGTTCGTGAAAGTTACGGCAAGTTTTCGTCTGATTTCATCGAAATTCTTCGGATCCAATTAAATTGCGAGTATGGAGGGGTGAATTGCAAAAATGCGTTTCAATTGGTCGATGCTCCTGATTTGGATTCAGGACAAGCCATGCTTCGTGAAGGTTTGGTTAAGGCGATTGTCTACATTCCTTTAGGCTTCGATCAAGCGTTGGCGGTTGGGAACAATACTCAGCCGACAATCACCGTTTATTTAGACAACACTGACCCGGTAAGCGCTTCTGCGGTTTCAGCTGGACTGACTCAGGCGGGCCAGCAATTCTCTACTCAGGAAGCGATTGCGTCTTCGAATGGCCCGATTGTTGCCGTAGTACCATCTGACTACTATCGAAATGTCTTCTACATCGAATTCATGGCACCAGGGTCTCTTGTTCAATGTATCATGTTCTCTTCAATTATAGGAGGTGGGGTTGCTCTGCTTGAGGATAAGGAGAGAGGAATTATCGAAGGATATCTTGTCACTCCACTGAAGCAGTACGAGATCGTTGTAGGTGTGCTTTTCGCGGGTGTAACGAAAGCGATGTTCTCAACCGGGATCTTATTCATACTCGCGGTTCTAGTGGGGGCTTTTCGTCCGGACGCCGGAGTATTGGGATATGTGCTCATGTTCGTAACGTTATTTCTCACTTCATTAGGACTAATTTCAATGATGACTGCGTATGCGATGAAGGCGACATCAACTAATGGCTACAGGTTCACATCTTTCCCGATTAACCTGATTCTATATTTCACCAGCGGTGCAGTGTATCCAATCAACGGATTTCCAACTTGGATGCGTGATATTTCAGTATTCAATCCGGAAGCATACTCTGTCCATGCACTTCGCCTTCTAATGTACAAGGGCGCCGGATTGTCAGCCGTCCTTGGAGATTTCGCCTTTCTAGCAGTCTTTACAGGCGTTATGGTCGCGGTGGCTACAATTACCTTCAAACGTGTGTTGTAACCAAAATCAAGACCTAGTCATCTGAGCGTTGAGGTTTCGAGAGTGATTGGATACCGTTAATGGATTACGGGCTAAAGAAAGGTCGTAGAAAGAAAGAGTGCCGTTAGCATCCACGACCTAGGTTTTTACTGCATGAGCCTTGCCCATAATACGCACTTTTTTGGCGTTAAGATCGAGTATGAGGAACGTATCCTGCTCCAAATACACGATTGGTTTCTCAGACTCGATAACGATCGACGTATCGCTCTTTTCTGTGATAGTGATGGGCAGGGTCTGCATACCTACCGTAGCGTGGAAGACACCCTCTTTCACATCGTCCGAATAAAATGGGCTTTTCTTGAAGGATAGCTTCACCGTTGAGCCAGTTCTGACGTC
>Ga0326727_10024439_pt1 | contig 11425 bp, 9 predicted proteins | sample MB2enrmetagenome_FD_207643 | JGI IMG/M metagenome (GOLD analysis project Ga0326727, IMG submission 207643) | Lab enriched peat soil microbial communities from McLean, Ithaca, NY, United States - MB29MY | ecosystem: Environmental > Terrestrial > Soil > Wetlands > Peat | place: USA: New York... | reverse complement strand
CGTATGATATCCAGTTCAAGTCAGTTGGTCCTGCGTTGGTAGCCGTCCAGGAAAAGCCATCGGTTGAGGTTACGAGACGTCCCGCAGCGCCACAGGCGGCATAAGTGCCGTTGCCAAATGTCAGTCCGAACAAGTCGTCGGTGGTGCTTGACGCTTGGGAATTCCAGAGCAAACCGTTGGTGGACGTAATGATTGCGCCGCCGCTCCCAACTGCCATGAACCGCCCGTTGGCGAAGATGACCTTATTCAATGTCGCAACGTAGGGGCGCTGGCCCTCGTCCCAGGAAAGCCCATCGCTCGAAGTGTGGATCACGCCATTGACACCGACCGCCACGAACTTCCCGTTGCCGAAACAGACGCTTTGCATCGTGTCGGGAAACGGCATCGGATTGCTCCAATGCCAGGAATCGAGAATGTCGGCGTGAAGTGAAGCAGTTGCGAGTGGAAAAATCGTCCCGAATACCCAAACGACTTGTTTCGTAAAGTTCATAGGAGAGACCTTTCTATGGATGATGAAGCAGCGTTCTGAGACAACGCCTTTGCCAGAGGTTTGCCGCCTGCCGCTGCAATTGTCGTAGGCACACACGGTTAACGTTGATTTATTTCCCTGGCTGCACCCTTTGGCCGCAAGTGTGCGCCTCTGGCGGAGGATTGCAAGCGGTTTTTTCGGGGGACGCCCAACGCGCACGTACAGTAACTTATGTCGTGCCCACGCCCTTGGCGGCGGGCTTTGTATGCGCACGCTTTGCCGGACGCTTCGAGACTGCCACAGCCTCATCCACCGCCTCGCCCAGCACCGCCAGGCCTTCCCGCACCGCATCCTCTGCAATCGCCAGCGACTGCGCGATCTTCACGGTCTGTCCCCACGCCCCTACCGGCGAGAAGAACAGCAGCCCTTTGTGGAAACACCGCTCACCCGCGCAGCGCTCAGTACATGCGGGCGCGCAAAAAACCAAATTCCCATCAGTAATTGGGATCAGCGGCCGTCGAGGGTTCGGGGCGTTTGCCCGGGCTGTGCGGCTCAGCGCAGGAGCCAGAAATCCAGGGCGTCGTCGTCCATCTGGAGCGCCGCCGGCTTGAGGTCCACGCCCTTCAGCATGTAGTCGCGCTGATAAAGCGGGCCGGGGCCTTCGGTTCCGTAGAACACGGGCACCTCCTTCTTGTCGAAGTCCGAATAGGCCGTCGCGGGCATGTCTCCCAGCGGAGCCATGCTCACCACCGTATCCCCCTTCCAGGTCACCCGGTAGCGGTATTGGCGGAACCCGGGGTTGCCGATGCTGGCCTCCTCCTCGCGGACTGGCACGGGGTAGGTCACCTCCAGTTTCTCGCCCGCCTTGCGCTCTCCCAACTCGACATAGTTGCCCCAGATTCGCAGCTTCACTTCGCCCTTACCCGACTTGGCGGTCAGCTCACTCACCCGCGCAGCGCCCAGTACATACGGGCGCGCAAAAAGCAAATTCCCATCAGTTTTTGCACTGCCGCACCGACACCTGCGGTTGCCTTGCCGCGGATCGCCCCGCGCCGTTGCTCACCCGAAACCGGTGAAAGCCAAACCCAGAAGACGCGGTCCACCGGTCACCGTCGAGAGGGATCGGTGTTTCGAGTCAAGACGAGGAGTTGGTGCCGGCCGATCAAAGACTCTTGCTGGTGCGGATCAGCTCCGCGGGGGAGTTCGTTAGCGTCCAGCCGGCAGGCAATTCGAGGACCAGAGGATCGCCGGAAGGTCTTTCGGCAGACCGCGTGGTGGCCGAAAGGAAAGCGGTCGGCGTCACACGGACGGTTCGGCCGCGAACAGTGATATCCAAGACCCGCTCGTGCAGATGAATGCGGGTGATCGTCAGTTCCGGCCAATCTTTGGGGAGTTTGGGATCTAGGCTGAGGCCCTCGGCTGACGGACGCAGGCCAAGGAAGCCGTAAATCATGACCTGAGGGACAAGAATGCTTTCAAAGAATTCCTTATCGAGGCCGAGGCCGCCCGGGACGTTGCCGCCCTGCATGGTGCCGCGGGAGGGGTCTTTGTAATACTCCCGATACCCACCGGCAGCCTGTGTTTCATCGAACCAGGCCAGAATCTCTCTCAGCCGCGCCCAGGCGTCATCCGCACCCGAAACTTTGAGCCGAGCCATGAGGTCGTGATACGAGAAGCCCAACACGGCGCCACCGTCCTGTACCTGGTAGCCCCACGGGATGGACTCGGGATTGGACCAACCCCAGTAATAGTAATCAATATTGCGGCGGGCGGTGGAACGGGGGCCGAAACGCCAATGATAAATATCGGCGCCAGTGGAGGTATCGCCCTCGACGATGCGGCGGCCGGAGATCCAGTCCCGAATAGAACTGGCTTGGGCAGGAGTGACAAATCCATAGTAAATGGCCTCATTATTGAGGAAGGTGAACCCATAATCGTGCATAACACCGTCGAGATCAACAGTGCCGAGGCGGCCCGTTGTGTCGTTCCAAAAACGGCGGCTGCAGTAGGCTTTGACCTCGGCGGCGTGGCGGCGAAGATCGCCGCAGTCGAAAGCTTCGGCGCCTTTGGCGATGCACCATTGCGGATGCTCGTTGATCGCCTGCTCCAGATCGGCGAGGTCAAGCACGGCGTCGTAATAGTAGATGCTGGAAAGGGCGTCCTCGCCGCCGAACGGCAGCAGGTCCCAATAGTTACCCCCAATTCCCTCATTGGGTAGAATTGTCTTCTTGCCATCAACCACGCGGACGCCGGTCCGGCCTTCGTGACCGGTCCAGGTGGTGTAAACGCATCTGCGTCGGCGGGTGTCGAATTCATCCATATTGAAGCGCATGGCGGCCCGGATCCGCCCCATCTGACTGCGCAGAAAGCCGAGATCGCCGGTCCACATGAAGTAATCATGGCAGCCGCGGATGAAATTGGAGTCGTTGATCGTGTGGCGGGTATCGCAGGCAGTGTGGAAGGATTTAATGACCAGCGTAGCGGGGCCGCGGTTGTCGAAATGGAGGCGGATGCCGGTGATGGCGCCTTTCCACCCGGGCACGCGGTAAACGGGGATCATGGTACGCGTCTCACCCGCGGAGGTGTTCAGGCCGAGGGCGTTCTTAGGTCCCATAGGCAATGCGCGGTGACCTTCATCCTCAGTGCGCGCCGGATCAAAGTAAGCCCGGCACTCTGGGCTAAACTCGGGTTGATCCTTGGTGGTCCACTCGACGTAACAGTTTGCGCCTTGCAGGCCAGTGGCCCACCAGTTCAAGCGCAGCCATGGGGACGCTCTTGCGTCAACAGAAAAGCCCGGCGGCTGAGCGGTTGCTCCGGCCTGGCTGAGTTTGACGACCAAGCCTTTGTCCGTGATTTCTCCGCAAACGCCCCCAGTCAGAGTCCAGCCTTCCGGCGTAGCCAGCTTGGCATCATAGCCCGGCACACCCGTTCCTCGGAAATGCCAGCCCAGACCGCCGGCTTTGGCCCAGGAGGGAAAGGGCCAGCCTTCGGCATGGGCGAGCCCATCGTGCTGCTGCGTCTGAATGTAACCTTCAGCGTCCATCACCCGGCCGACGAGTGCCTTCACCCACCGTGAGCGCATTTCATTGGAGACGGTGTTAGTGCCGCGTGCTGGCCAGAGCGTGGACATAGGCATCCACTCATCCCAGAGAGGGACCAGCGGCCCGGCCGGTTGGTAGTGCAACCAGAAGAGGGACCGCAGGGAGTCCATCTGTTTCTCGGCGCCAGGGACCAGGAACCTGGGGAAATCGTCCGGAACTGTAACAGCCTGAGCCGGCGCGCGGGTAATTGAGCATCCGGAGGCCACCACGGCGAGCATCACGATTCTGGAGTTGAGTACGCGCATGAAGTGTTCGGTTGAACGCTATGGAAGCAGAGCGAGCGGAAGAATAGAAGCCGGAAATCGGGGCGGTGGAGGGCCGGGTAGAAGTAAGAGCAACACGCGAACGCTCCGCCCCCACAAGTGCCTGGTCGTGATCGTCGCCAGATCATAAACCGCGCCGAGCCAAGTGCCTGCGGGCACCGCCGCGGCCCGATTACGAAAATACTTGTGCGGTCCCAACGTTGGCCGGGTGTAACATCGTTGAAATGAGTACCGAGAGCACCGAGTTGCTTCGCCGCTACCTGAAGGAGAAATCGGAAGCGGCATTCACCGAGCTGGTGGGGCGGCACATTGATCTGGTGTATTCGGCTGCGCTGCGGCAGGTGGATGGCGACGCCGCGGCCGCGCAGGATGTGACCCAGGCGGTGTTCGCGGAGCTCGCGCGAAAGGCGCCACGCCTCCTTGGCCATACTTCGCTGACCGGCTGGCTCTACACGGGCACTCGATATGCCGCGGCCAAGGCGCGGCGGTCGGAGCAACGCCGCCGCGCGCACGAGCAGCAAGCCTTTGCCATGAACCAACTATTGCAAGCCTCCTCCGGACCCGAGCCGACTTGGGAAGAACTCCGCCCCGTCCTTGATGAGGTGATGCACCAACTGGGCCGCGCCGACCGCGAAGCCTTGCTGATGCGGTACTTTGAAGGCCGGCCTCTGTCGGAAGTCGGCGCGCGCCTGGGGCTAAGCGAAAACGCCGCCCGCATGCGCGTGGAACGGGCTCTGAACAAACTGCGGGCCGCCCTCGCCCGACGTGGGGTGACGTCCACTGCGGCGGCCCTCGGCGGGATGCTCGCACGGCAGGCGGTAAGCGCTGCTCCGGCCGCTCTGACGGCCCAGGTGGGCCGGGCTGCGGTGGCCGCTGGCGCAGCCAGCCATGGCGTGGTAGCGTGTGTTCTGGCTTGGCTTACAGCAACCAGAGCGGGGCTGACGGCGGGTGGAGCCGTATTGACGCTGCTCGGCGTCGGCGTGCTCCTCGTGCTGCACTCTTTTCACGAGGGCGCTCGTGCTGCGGCCCCGGAAGAAGTGTCGCTGGCTCAAACCGAGAAGATGACCACAACACCGGCCAGAGGCGGGCAATCAACGATGGCGTTGGCGGACAACTCGGCGTCGGAGGTGGACTCAACTAACCAATTGGTGCTGCGGATCGTGGCCGCAGATTCTGGGAAGGCGATCCCGGATGTCGTATTGGACTTCTGGGTATGGAATGGCGACAAGGTCAGCCACGAGCGCGCGCTTCAAGCGACGCGGTTCGGTGTTTGCAAGGTCCCGCTCCCACGCGACCATGTGACTCACCTGATCTTAGTGAGCCAATCCGACGGGTTCGCCGATACGCGGCTGGAGTGGCGAACGGACCGCGGCCAGACTATTCCGCAAGACTATACCCTGCGCCTCGGGCGGTCCGTCCCGATCAGGGGGAAGGTGGTTGATGCGGACGGCCAGGCGGTGGCTGGAGCGGAGGTCAGTTTCGGCAACCGACCCGATGCTTCCTTGGAGGGAATTGGCCCCCAGAGTGACAACTTCGGCTGGCCATTCTATATCAAAACGGAAACCGATGCCCAAGGACGGTGGAAGATTGACAGGATCGGGAAGCAAGCCATGCGCACCGTGTCCGGCGCCGCCGCACATCCGCTCCATGTCAGGACCGGGAGTGTCTCGCCAGGCAGCGATCCCAAAGCCGAGAAGGAATTGTTTGCGGGTACCCACGTGTTCCAACTCGGTCGGGCGGTCGTAGTGCGGGGGATGGTTGCCGAGCCGGGGGGCCAACCAGTCCCGAATGCGCACGTCCTCGTGGGCGACATGGGTGAGGTCAATTCGCGCGAGACGAAGACGCGCGATGACGGAAGTTTTTCCGTGGCGGGCTGCAAACCCGGCAAGAGGCTCTTGAGCGCGGATGCCGAAGGCTTCGCCGCGACCACGCTTGAGGTTGACTTGGCCGCCGATTCCGAGCCTTTCCGGCTGACGTTGGAGCGCGGGCACCTCCTGCGACTGCGGGTAGTCAACAGCCAGGGGCAACCCGTGCCTAACACCTCCGTTTGGCTGAACACCCTCATCACTTACCGTCCGATAGATTCTGCCGCGCCTGCCGCTCCGCCCGCACAAATCGAATTCAATCGGCAAACCGACGCCGATGGCCGGCTGGAATGGGATAGTGCCCCTGACGGAGAGCTTAATTTCGATTTTTCAGCCTCGGGCCATATGAGAGTGAATGATGTGAAGGTGCGCGCCGACGGCCAGGAGCACACGGTGACTCTGTCGCCGGCTTTGACCATCTCTGGAACCGTTCGTGATTCGTCGAGCGGCCAACCGATCCCACAATTCCGGATAGTCACCGGCTGGCCCGTCCGAAACCCGCTCGATCAGACCACCAGCCCGGATTGGAGTCCCATTGACCGGTTCTGGATGAGGTTCGAAGGCGGAAAATTCCACCATGCTTATGAGGAACCAGTCGTGGGCGGCACCGACCACCCTGAATTCATGTTCAAGTTCGAGGCGGACGGATACGCGCCGGCAGTCACGCGGGTCGTCAAAGCGGATGAAAAAGACGTGCGGTTTGATATTGCCCTGCGGCCTGCGCCCGAATCTGTGATTACGGTGTTGTCTGCAAATGGTCGTCCCGCGGCGAACGTGGATGTGGGCCTGGTCTCACCCGGTGCCCGGCTCCAGTTAGTCCCGGGCGGGTTTTCCCACGACAACGTTCAGTCGGGCGGAGCTGTGCTGCTGACCGACGAGCGTGGTCACTTCAAATTGCCTCCCGATGCGGCAATTACCCGCGTCATTGCGGCCAGTGCGGAGGGTTACGCCGAAGTCCCAACCGCCGCCCTGGCCGCCGAGCCGACGCTCCAGTTGCAACCTTGGGGACGGTTGGAGGGAACCTTGCTTTCGAACGGCCAGGGCGCCGCCGAGCGAGCAGTACTGTTCCAGTATGGCGCGGGCGACTGCGACACGGTTTCCTCCGACTTCCAGGCATATCAAACGAAGACGGACAGCGCTGGACATTTCGTCTTCGCGCTAGTGCCACCGGGCAAGCATACCCTCGTGGAATTGGTCCCGACGCAGGTGATGCCCGGGGGCATGGGTTGGGTCCATAAGCAGCTCCAGGAAGTGGAAATTCATTCCGGCGAGACTACGACGGTGACACTCGCAGGTTGCAAGGTCATCGCGCGTCCCACCTGGCCAGCGGGGCTGACGAGGGAACCCGGTTGGACGGTAGAGGCCTCGCTGGCGACTGAGTCACCGCAACCGCCGGACGAGGCGAAGGCAGACCCCACCGCGATGAAGGCGTGGCGGGCGCGACCGGAAATCCGAGTCGCCCTGCGCAAAGCCCGGCATTTCGCAGTCACTAGTGGGCCGGACGGGACCGTCGCGGCCGCCGACGTGCCGCCGGGTGAATACGTTCTGTCCGTGAATCTGGTTGAGAAGCGGACCGAAGGCGGCGAGCGTAAGATCCGCGGGAGCGCGCGAGTGCCAGTGACAGTCCCGACCGACCCGCCTGCCGGTGTCCTCGACCTGGGGGAGATACCGCTGAACCCGGCGGAGTAAGGAATCTGTACCGGAGATAGCAAACATACGGGATGATTAGAGGGGGTGGAGGAAGCGTCAGCACGACTTGGCAGCCATTTGCCACGACGCTGGCACGGCAGATACGACGGAAGCCGCTGGTCTGAACCGGGCGCGCCTCCGCTCCACTCAACCAATTATACCGATGCGGGTTCCAGCGCTTCGCGCAAGGGCATCAGCTTATCCGCTTTGACAGGCAGGATCGCGTAGGCGCGCCCGTCACGCCCGGAAAACTCGACCTCGAAAGCGCTGCCATTGTAAGTCATCACCACCGTGCCGACCTGACCTCGACGCAGCAGGATGGGCTCCCCGGTGAGGAAATGCTTGGCCGCCACCTGCTCCAGCAGGGCGACCGTGTCATGCATGTGGATTTCGGCATTCATCAACTCAAACTATAAAGCAGGTTGTCAACCGGGGAAAGTCCTCGCCATCGCGGACAATCCAAGCGCTCAAGACCGTGGCTGTTCCCTTTTCGGTCGAGAGCCGGAATTGCAACTCATTTGAGAGAATAGTCCTCAACCTTCGTGCCCAAATCCGCGCGCTCGCCGTTGCGTAGCTTCACCGGCTCGAGAGAATCACCGGGCTTGGCGGAAGGCAACAATTTAGTTAGTTAGTCAGTCGGGCACGTTCTCCCGCAGTTCTTTCAGCCAGACTTCGGGCTCAGAGTCACTGGGCGCGCGCCAATCGCCGCGCGGAGAGACCGAGCCGCCAGAGCCGACCTTTGGACCGTTCGGGATGGCCCAGCGCTTGGACTGGTTGATCTTAAAGATGCGATGGAGAAACAACAACATCGCGCAGGCATATTCCTCCCCGCCCAAACTGTAACTGTACGGACCCGACGGCGGCGCCTGCACGGTCGAGGGATGACGATTTTCCTTGCTCATGCGCGCGCGCAGGGGCAGAAGATGCTTATGTGAACACAGGGCCTGCCCGCCAAAACCTTCGTCACCCCTCCGAGCCGCCAGCGCGGTCTGGATTTCTCACCAGACCCGCCTTCACGTTTATCGAGTTGCTGGTCGTCATAGCCATCATTGCCATTTTGGCCGCGCTGCTCTTGCCCGCCCTCGCCCAGGCGAAGTCCAAAGCGTCCCAGGCACAGTGTCTGAACAATCAAAAGCAACTTTCCTACGGAATGCTGATGTACACTATGGACAATGCGGATTGTTTTCCAGGGAGCGCATCAAGAAATACTTACGGCTACGAGGTCGAGGACTGGATCTATTGGCGTCTGGGCGCCAATTATCCGCCTGTCACACGGAGTCCGATTGTCGCGGGCACCGGTACGGCCACCACCAAAATCAACCTGCCAGGTTGCTGGCAGGTTGATTCTTCCAAGCGCCCCGCGTGAAGTCGGGAACGGCGACGGGCGTGCCGCTTTTGGAGACAGACGCGATACTGAGTGGCACGATGCTGCTCCAAGCGGCGGCATCATAGACGGTCAGGTCCAGGGGCAAGCCCTCCCGCAGGCATTGAATCAGTCGCCAGTTCATCACGTAATCCATACCGCCGTGGCCACCGGACGCCTGGGCTTGGGAGTTGAGTTTCTGCCAGAGCGGGTGGCCATACTTCTCATGGTAGGCCTTCAGATCTGTGACCCAGCCCTCCGGTTGGCCGTCGAGATGCAGCCGCGGAGGGTAGTCGCAGAAGGTGCCCGTAGTGCCGGCGATCAGATTGATGCGACTGTACGGACGGGACTGGACCAGCGAGAATTGAACCATGATGGTGCGACCCAGTGCGGTCTTGATGAGCGAGGTATTGATATCGCCGCAGGCAAAGCGCTCCCGGCGGCGCGGGTTGTCAGCAGGGAGGGACTGACATCGGCGGCTCAGTGCCTGCTCGCGCGAACTCATCGAGACGAGGTAGTCGAATCTGTCGCCGGCATGGATGCCCATGTACTCGGCCACTGGGCCGAGTCCGTGAGTCGGGTAAAGGTTGCCGTTCCAGGTGCCGACGAAGCGACGGCGCCAGGCCGCAGCGCTTGAGTCCTGCAGCAGGTAGTCACGGGATTCGTGGAGGTAACCTGCCTCGCCGTGGTTCAACTCTCCGAAGACCCCTTGGCGCGCCATCCGCAGAATCAGCAGCTCGATCTCTCCATAACAGCAATTCTCCAGCATCAGGCAATGACGGCGGGTCAGTTCCGCTGTGTTCACCAGGTCCCAGCATTCAGCGAGCGTGATCGCGGCAGGCACCTCGATGGCCGCGTGCTTGCCCTGCTTCATAGCACTGACCGCCATCCGGACATGCCAGTCCCATGGGGTGGCGATATAGACCAGATCCAGATCGTCGCGCCGGCACAGGCTCTCGAAAGCAGTCTCGCCTTGGGCATAGCCTCCCGGTTCGGGCTTTCCCTTAGCCGCAACGCGTCGCTGGGCACTCTTCACCCGGTCGGCCACGACGTCACAGACCGCCGTGATCTCAACCCCATCAATCTCCAACAAGTTGCCCAGGAGGCTGGAGCCACGGTTGCCCACCCCAATGAACCCGATGCGGACTTTGTCCAGGGGCGGGAATTTCAATCCGAACACCCGTTCCTGTCCGGGCTTGGCTCGGGAGAACTCCGATCCCAAGGTGGTTGTGGCGGCCCCGTGGACTAAACCCATCCCGAGGCTGGTGGCGCCCGCCACCGTGAGGAATTCGCGGCGGGAACAGGAATGGCTCAAGTGCTTCATAACGGTTGGTGGCTCGTCTGCTTTTCGAACGCCAATTCCATCAGCAAAGCCCCTGCAAAGCAATTATGAATGCGCGAACCCGTATTCTGGTAAGGTTGTTGCTGGCAGGACTGGGCCGACAACGATCTCCTAGCTTGATCTGCTGGTACCGAGGTCCCGTTGTGGCTTTGCTTGCGACTTGCTCTCCGCAAGCGTGAGAGTTAGAACGTGATTTGTGAATACGCATATACTGGTGGACGTAGCACCTTCGTTGCGCGTCCGCCAGCATTCAGGCCATCTATCAGGTTATGTTTGATCGGCTAAAATGCAAAGTCGGTATCCACGCCTGGAGCGCGTGGCAGTACAGCGCCGAGGGTTCCTGTGCGCAAACGCGGGCCTGTGAGCGCTGCCGGGCTGTTGGCAACCAGACACAGCACATGTGGGGCGGCTGGCAGTACACCGCGCCCGATTCATGCTCTCAAGTGCGTGTGTGCCAGCGCTGCCAGGGAACGGAGAACCGGGAAGCCAGCCACCAGTGGGGCCAGTGGGCCTATGCAGCGTCCGACTCGTGCAAACAAGTGCGCGAGTGCCAGCGCTGCCGCGCGACCGAGAACCAGGAAGCCGCCCATGTATGGGGCGAGTGGGCCTACGCGGCGTCCGATTCGTGCGAGCAGGTGCGCAGGTGCCAACGCTGTGGCGCCGCCGAGGAAACGCGGCACGTTGAACACATCTGGGACGTTTGGGTGTACGAAGGGCCGACCTCGTGCAATCAACTGCGCTTCTGCCGCCGTTGCCAGACCCGCGAACTGAAGCAGGCCGGCGAGATAGACCACGCCTGGAGCGATTGGACTCCGCTCCCAGCCGACTCTCCGACTCAGGAGGAGCGCACCTGCGAGCGCTGCCACATCCAGGAGACGCGGGCAGTGGGCCCGATGCAGGCGTGAGCGCGTGTGCCACTATCCGGAATACCGGAACTCAGTCTAGCTCACTCACAATTCGGGCATGAGTGGCGGCTGGTTCCAGTCGCTCATCCCTTCGGCAATAGTCTGGCTGTGGGGAATGCTCGGGGTTTCGCTACCCACACCAGCCCCTACGGCCCAACGATCGCCCGGTAGAAGCGCGCGTTGTTCGTGGCGTGCGGGTCCAAGACGACCGCGGTGTCGCACGGGATGTTGGTCGTCAGCACCACCTGCCAATAGTCACTGGTGCTGAGGTTGGTGGCGCCTTGGATGGTGTAGTTCTGGCCGGCCAGACCGCTGAGCAGAAACTGAAACTGCCTGCTGGACAGGTACAGCGGCGTTTGCAAGCCGGGCCAGTTTGTGCGGGTCACCACGTAGTTAAGATTCGTCGCCTGGCCGTCTATCAGCGTCAC
>Ga0326727_10024438_pt1 | contig 11426 bp, 9 predicted proteins | sample MB2enrmetagenome_FD_207643 | JGI IMG/M metagenome (GOLD analysis project Ga0326727, IMG submission 207643) | Lab enriched peat soil microbial communities from McLean, Ithaca, NY, United States - MB29MY | ecosystem: Environmental > Terrestrial > Soil > Wetlands > Peat | place: USA: New York... | reverse complement strand
CCGCTCTCCGTCGGCACGCTGACATCCGTGGCCGCCGATTGCGGGCCCGCCTGCGGCCGCGCCGGCAACCCGCGCTGCGCCAGCAAATCCATGGCGCGCGCGATGGGAATCCGCACCACGCCGTTCTCCCGGTCGATCCACCCGTAACCGTTCAACTGCCGCTCCTCCGCCTCGCGGAATTTCCGCAGGTCCTCCACCGGCGTCTCTTCCAGGCGGGGCTCGGGCGGCAGCTTGCCGGGGTTGACGCGCTCCCACGCCGCCGGCTTCACGCCGCCCGTGGCAGCCTCGAAGTAACGGAACAACCCGAAGAGCAATCCCAGGGCGATGGCCAGAACCGCAACCATCGCGACCACGAACCGGCCCACCGCCCAAACGTCGACGTCGGACTCTTCGTGTTGCGGACCGCGCTCATTCCCGGCCATGTGCCAAGACCTCCTCCAGTTCGGGCTCGTTGGGCGCGACCAGCGGCCGCTTCTCCAGTTGCGTCAGGAAGTATGCCAGCCAGATGCCCACCAGGCCGGCGGGAGCGGTGATGTCCAGCCAGCTTACGCCGAACGCGCCGGTTCGAAAATAGGGCGAGATCTGCCAGTACAAATCCACCAGCCGCATCGCCAGGATGAATCCCGCGATCCCCGCCAGCAGTTTGAAATTGCGCTTCAAATCGCGCGACAGCAGCAGCGCGAACGGCAGCGCGAAGTGGCCGATCACCAGCAGCAGCGCCACCGCGCCCCACCCGTGATTCAGCCGCACCACATACCACGGGATCTCCTCCGGCAGGTTGCCCGCCCAGATGATGAGAAATTGCGAGAACGAAAAATACGCCCACACCATCACCAGCGCCAGCATGAGTTTTCCCAGGTCGTGCAGGTGCCGCGGCGTCAGCACGTCGCTCATGGGCTTGCGGAACGAGAGCAGCACCAGCAGCGTCACCAGGAACGCCATCGACGTCAGCGCCTGGCCGGCGATCGCCAGCAGCGGAAACATGGTCGAGAACCACTCCGGCTTCACCGAGAGAATCCAATCGATGGACATGAACGAAACCGCCAGGCCCCAGAACACCAGTCCCGGTCCGGCCAGCCTGCCCAGTTTGCCGCGCACCGCCGCCGCACCCTCGCGATCCTCCTGCGCCGACCAGCGGTTGAAGAGCCATCCCAGCAGCAGCCATCCCGCGAAGTACGCCGCCGCGCGCGCCAGAAAGAACCCCGGCGTCAGCCACTGCGCCTGGTGCGCCGCCAGCTTCGGATGGTGCACCGCCGTCCACGGGTACAGGTTGTTCATGCCGAGCACGATGGGCAGGAACATCGCGGCCACCAGCGGCAGCGTGCGCGCCGCGGCTTCGGCGGGACGGCGAATGATGGCGCCCCACGCGCCGCCCGTGACGTATTGCAGCATCAGCCATGCCATCGGCCCCAAGCCCAGGCCCAGCACGAAAATGTACGACCACAGGTACGAGCGGTAGAACTGGTTGGGCGAAACCGCGACCATTCCGATGGCCGTCAGCAGCGCGCCTGCCGCGCCCACTACGGCCGCTCGGTTGCGCCATCGCCGCATCTCGCTCCGCAGCTCGGCGGGAATCCGGAAGTCCACGCTTTGCGCCGTCATTGGGGGCCTCCGCTTTCCAGTTGAGCGCGCGCGGCCGGCGGGACATCGCCGGGAGTCGCGTGGTGGCTCAACTGCAGCGCGCGGATGTAGGCCACAATGGCCCACCGGTCGCGCGGGGGAATCTGCGCGGCGTAGTCCTGCATGGCGCCGAAGCCGCTGGTGATCACGTCGAAGAGGTAGCCGTTGGGAACCTGCCGCAGGCGGTCGATATGATACGACGGCGGATGGCGCAGGCCGCGCTTCACGATCATGCCGTTGCCTTCGCCCTGCCGGTCGTGGCACGGCGAGCAGTAGACGTTGAAGCGGTCGCGCCCGCGCTCCAGCACGTCGCGGGTCACGGGGAAGGGAAACTCATCCACCGGTTTTCCGTCCGGCCCTTTTCCGGTGTAGAACGCCACATCGTCGTCCAGATGTCCCCGCGCCACCGTGCCCTCCGGAAGCGGCCGTTCGCTGCGTCCGTCGCCGAAGAAATCCGTCGGCCGCAGCGGAATGAACTTCGGCTGATCGTGCATGTCCTGGCGGCAGCCGGCGAGAGCCAGCAGAAGCGCCGTCACCGCGGCAACCTTCATTAAGCTACCAAGCCGCCGCCTCTGCCCGAGTCTCGCCGGTCTTGTGTGGGGCAGGCTCCCAGCCTGCCCCACAAAATTATTCCGCAACTTCCGATACCTCCTTGGGCTCCAGAGTCTCCAGGAAGCCGGCCGTCCGCTCCGCGTCGAACAACGGGTCCGACGCCTCGATGCACAGGAAAAACCGGTTGCGGCTGGCCATCGCAAACCGCGGCACGTTGAAAACCGGATGATACGGTTGCGGCAATCCGCACAGCCCCATCAGCCCCAGCACGGCCGCCAGCGCCGCGAACAGGATCGTCATTTCGAACGTGATCACGATGTACGACGGCCAGCTATGCAACGGGCGTCCGCCCACGTTAATGGGGAAGTAGATCACCGATACGAAATACTGCAACAGGTAACCCGAAAGTCCGCCCACGATGCCGCCCGCCAGCACGATCAGCGGCAGCTTGTTGTGGTGCAGATCGAGCGCGCCGCTCAGCTCCTCGATGGGGAACGGCGAGTAGGCGTCCAGTTTGCGGTAGCCCTTTTCGCGCGCCGCCCGCGCCGCCTCCACCAGCGCCGTGGGATTGTCGAACTCGGCCATCAGACCGTGCATGGGCGCGCTCATGGGCGATCCTCCGCGGCATTTACCTTGGCGTGCGGCAGCAGCGTGCGGACCTCAAAAATCGAAATCATGGGCAGCAGCCGGATGAACAGGAAGAACAGGAAAAGGAACAGCCCGATGGTGCCCGCGTACGTGGCCCAGTCCCATCGCGTGCCCTGGAACACGCGCCACGACGAAACCAGGTTGTCCTGCGCCAGGCTGCTGACGATGATCACGTAGCGCTCCAGCCACATGCCCACCAGCACGATCAGGCTCCAGACGAACAGCAGCCACGGCGTCGAGCGGAACTTTTTGATCCACAGAAAATTCGGCGCCACGATGTTGCACAGCACCAGCGTCCAGTATTGCGCCGCGTACGGCCCGGTCATGCGGTTCACCGTCACCGCGTGCTCGTAAACGTTGCCGCTGTACCAGCCGGTGAACGCCTCCATGATGTACGCGTAGGCCACGATCAGCCCCGTGGCCAGCATCACCTTGGCCGAGTTATCCAGGTGCTTATCGGTGATCAGCCCCTTCAGCCCGTACACCGAGCGCAGCGGAATGGCCAGCGCCAGCACCATGGCGAATCCCGAATAAATGGCGCCCGCCACGAAATACGGCGGGAAAAACGTGCTGTGCCAGCCGGGCACGATGGCGATGGTGAAGTCGAAGCTCACCACCGTGTGGACCGAAAGCACCAGCGGCGTGGCGATGCCCGCCAGCAGCAGCGACGCGGTTTCGTACACGCTCCAGTGCCGCGCCGAACCGCGCCAGCCCAGCGCGCCCACGGCGTAGATCAGCCGCGCCACTTTATTCCCCGCGCGGTCGCGCAGCGTGGCCAGGTCCGGCATCAGGCCCACGTACCAGAACAGCAGGCTCACGGTGGCGTAAGTGGACACCGCGAACACGTCCCACACCAGCGGGCTGCGGAAGTTCGGTTCGATCCCCATGGTGTTGGGATACGGCATCAGCCAGTAGAACAGCCACGGCCGGCCCATGTGCAGCAGCGGGAACATGCCGGCGCAGGCCACCGCGAACAGCGTCATGGCCTCGGCGAACCGGTTGATGGAATTGCGCCACCGCTGGTTGAGCAACAGCAGGATGGCGGAAATCAGCGTGCCCGCGTGCCCGATGCCGATCCACCAGACGAAGTTGGTGATGGCGAAGCCCCACATCACCGGCGTGCGGATGCCCCACACGCCCACGCCCTTGGCCAGCAGCACGCCCACCGCCAGCAGGAACAGCAGCAACAGCACCAGCCCCAGTCCGAAACCGGCCATCCAGAAAACCGGCGTCCGCGTGGTCAGTACCACCGTCGCAATCTGGTCCGTGATCGTGCCGAAGGTGTAACCCGGAGCGATGATCTCTTCCGCCGGCCGTTCCGCCACTTGCAGTTCGTCCGCCATGGCTTACGACTCCACCTCCGGATTGGGATTGCGCAGCGTGGCCAGGTACGTGGTGCGCGGCCGCGTATTCAAATCGGCCAGCAAACCGTAGTTGGATTTCTCGGCCTTCATTTTCGCCACGCGGCTGTTCGGGTCGTTGACGTTGCCGAACACGATAGCCTCCGCCGGGCAGGTGGCCTGGCAGGCCGTCTGGATTTCCCCATCGGCCACCTTGCGGTTTGCCTTCTCGGCGTCGATTTTGGCCGCGTTGATGCGCTGCACGCAGTATGTGCATTTCTCCATCACGCCGCGGCTGCGCACCGTCACATCGGGATTGTGCAATAGCTTCAGGCTGGGCGTTTCGTAGTCGCTGAACTGGTAGAAATTGAAACGCCGCACTTTGTACGGGCAGTTATTCGAACAGTAACGCGTGCCCACGCAGCGGTTATAGACCATGTCGTTCAGGCCTTCGGCGCTGTGGTTGGTGGCTTGCACCGGGCATACCAGTTCGCAAGGGGCGTTCTCGCAGTGCATGCACGGCACCGGCTGGTTGTATATGCCATCGGGAAGGTCGGGCATGCCCTTGTAATAGGAATCCACGCGCATCCAGTGCATGGCGCGCCCGCGCCGCACCTGGTCCTTGCCCACCACCGCGATATTGTTCTCCGCCTGGCAGGCCACCACGCAGGCGCCGCAGCCCGTGCAGGCGTTCAGGTCGATGGCCATGCCCCAGGCGTAGCCGTCGTACTTCCAATCGGGATACAGCGTCAGTTCCTTCGGCGGCGTCTCGGCGCCTTCGTGAACGCTCCGGGGATTCTTGAGATACTCGTCCAGGTTACCGGCGTGTATACTGTGGCGTTCGCTATCGAGTATGTGGAAGTCCTGCGTGCAGGCGATTGGATAGGTCGCGGATATCTTCTTCGCCGCCAAACCAAGGTCCTGCCACGGCGCCTTGCCGGTGCGCAGGCCGTAGGGATTGAAGCCCACGCCCGTGGCGGCGCGTCCTCCGCGCGTCCGCCCATAGCCCAGGTGCAGGGTCACCGAGCTTTCCGCGTGGCCGGGCTGTATGAACACCGGCGCGCGCAGCGTGCGGCCCTGGTAAGTCAGCTCCACCATGGGAACCGCCTGCGATGCCGTTAGCAGGCCCTGGTAGTAAACGCCCAGGCGGCTGGCCGTTTGCGGGCTCATGATTGCGCCGTTGTCCCAGGTCAGCTTGGTGATCGGCTTGGGCAGTTCCTGCAGCCAGCCATTGTTGGCGAAGCGGCCGTCGTAAATGCCCGGGTCGGGGCGGAACAGCACTTCCAGCTTGCCCGCCAGCTTTCGCTTGGGCGCCGGCTCGCGGATGGCGTCCTCGTTAATGGCCACCTTCCGCGCGGGCAGCGCCGTGTCCGGCATTACGCCGTCGTGTACCGTGCGCCGCCACCACGTCTCGAAATCCGTTCCCTTGTGCTGGCTGGCCCAGTAGCCTTTGACGATCTGGTACTCGCTCAGATCCGGATCCGCGGTGAGCGTCTGCAAGATCCGATACGCCGAGCGTCCGCCGTAAAGCGGCTGAATCAGCGGCTGCTGGATAGTGACCGTGCCGTCGAAGGCGCGCGCGTCGCCCCAGCTTTCCAGATAGTGCGCCGCCGGCAAACGCCACTGGCACAGCTCCGAGGTTTCGTTGTCGTACAGGCTGAGGTGGGCGCGCAGCGTGGCTTTCCGCAGGCGGTCGCGCATCCCCAGTTCCACCGGCGCGTTGAAAGCCGGATTGCCGCCCAGGATCAACAGCAGGTCCACCGCGCCCGCGTCCAGGTCGTTCGCCAGGTCCTCGATCGACGCCAGTTGGTCCACCGGGTTGGCCTCGATCGGGTCCGTGTAGAACACCGTCTTGCCCACGTTCTCCAGCCTGGCGTTCATGACGTGCGCCAGCGCGTGGACGATGGGCGGCTGGCACTCGCCGGCGATCACCAGGCTCGCGCCGCGGTTGCGCTGCAAGTCGCGGGCGATGGCGCCCAGCGGCTGGTAGATGTCGCCGTTGTCGCCTTTCTTCGGGCCGTTGGCCGCGCCCAGCGCCGTCGCGAGCGCCCAGGCGAACTCCTCGATATCCGTCGAGCGCAGCGCAAACCGATGGTCCGCCTTGGTCCCGGTGGGCGTGGGCATGGGCTCCGCCACGTACAGCCGGTTCATAGCGGTTTTGCCGTCCTGCACTCTGCGCCGCGCCGCGAACTGCCGCGCGTAACGCAGGCTGCCCGCTCCCTGTGCCAGGAAGTCCGCGTCCAGCGAGACGATCACGTTGGCCTTGCTCAGGTCGTAATACGCGTTGACCGGCGCGCCGAAAGTCAGATTGGCCGCCGCGCGCGCGCTGTGCGGCCCGGCGGGCTCCCACTGGTGCCACTTGGATCGCGGATAGAGGCGCGCGATCTCGGCGAATTGCGCGGCCATGGTGGGCGAGGTGACGGTTTCCGTGAGAATCCGCAGGCCGGCGCCGCCCTTCAGCTTCTGCGCCGCCAGCGCTTCCCGCAGGCTGCCCATGAAATCGCCCCAGGCTTGCACATCCTCTTCGCCGGTAACCGCCTGCAAGCGGTCCGGATCGTACAGCCCCAGCACGGACGCCTGCGAAAACGCGTCGCAAGCTCCCAGCGTGGCCGGATGCTCGGGGTTGCCTTCGATCTTGGTCGGCCGTCCCTCGTGGCTCTCCACCAGCACCCCGCTCGCCACGCCGTTCAGCGTCGTCGCCGTGGCGTAGAACAGCGGCCGGCCGGGTGTCAGTTCCTCCGGCTGCCGGACGTACGGCATGATGTGCTCGGTGGGCTGCCGCGTGCACGCCGCCAATCCCCCCAGCGCCAGCGACGCGCCCATCAGCTTCAGGAAATTGCGGCGGCCTTCCACCGGGCTTTCGTCCTCGCTCCAGCCGATGGCCAGGCGGGGAAACTCGCGCTCCACCAGGTCGCGGAACTCGGGCGTCCGCGCCAGGTCGTCCAGGCTGCGCCAGTACGTGCGGCCGTGTCCGGAGGTTTCCAGCCGCGCCCGCACCGCGGCCAGATCGGAATGGTTGTTTTCGTCGCTCATCGGTGGCAAGTGGAACAGCTTGTCAATACCCGCGTTTCCTGGATGTTGTATTCCCGCCGCAGGCGCCGTCCGATTTCCAACTGGTCGCCCGCCGGCTGGTAGCCCATGGTGGTGATGTTCTCGCGCGGTCTCAAGAACTTCTCGGGTTGGCGGTGGCAGTCCAGGCACCACGACATTTGCAACGAGTTCGCCTGCCAGGTGAGCGGCATCTTGTCCACCCGCCCGTGGCAGCTCTCGCAGCCAATCCCTTTGTTCACGTGAATACTGTGGTTGAAATAAACGAAGTCCGGCAGATCGTACACACGGGTCCACTGCAGCGACGTCCCCGTGCGGAAACTGGCTCGCACCGGCTCCAGCGTGGGACTAGTGGTCCAGATCTGCGAATGGCAATTCATGCAGGTCTTGGTGGGCGGAATGTTGGCGAACCCGGAGGTTTCGACGGTGGTGTGGCAGTACCGGCAGTCCAGCCCGAGCGCTCCCACGTGGTGCGCGTGGCTGAACGGCACCGGCTGCTCGCGCGCCTGCATGGCGCGGGTGTTATAGGTGGATTGGTTCAGCTCGGCGAAAACCCATGTGACCAACGCCAGAACGAACGCCGCGCCGAACAGCGTAATCCGCGCGAACGCATTGGTGCTGCGATGAAAGATTTGGGACATAGTTTCACCTAAGTCCCGCCCGTCGTGAAAGTCCTTCTTTCCGCATCGTCGCGATGCCCTCACAGAATGGGATGCAGAAGCCGCCGGTTGGCTTCATTTTATAAGCGGCCGGAGGCCCGGGCGGCCGGTCTCCGCAGCCGCCCGGGCCTCGCTATGGCGCAGGTTCGCGTTCCAGGGTGCCCAAAAGGGCCGATGCCTCGGCTTCCGTGGCGCTGGTCCAGCGGGAACAGCGCCATCGGACGTGACCAGCCCGGTCGACCAGCAGGGCTGACGGCTGGCCCGCCATGCCCATCGTCTTGCGGAAGGAATGGTCTTTGTCCCACACCTCGCTCAGCGCCGAGAAATGGCGCTCCATGTAGTCTTTCCAGGTTTGCTGCCGCTCGTCTTCGTTGACGCCCATGAACCAGGTGTCCGCGGCGGCCTTTTTGTAGAGCCGCTCCGCCGCAGCGCGCATGGCGGCGCAGGTTTTGCAATTGATCGCCCAGAAATCCACGAAGATCACCCGGCCTTTGAAATCGGCCATCGCAACCGACTCGTTCTGGGCGGTTTGGAAGGTCACATCGGGCAGGGTCTGACTCCCTGGCGGGTCCGCGGCGAATGCGCGCGCTTGGTGAAAGCCCGCGGCCAGCAGCAGGATCCCCGCCGGCGCCAGCAGCCGGAGCGGCAGCCATGCCTTTCCATCCCGCCGCGCGGCCCTCCGGGCGAAGGTACAAAAGTTAACGAAAGACCTCGCTAAGTGCATGATAGAGTATACCCAAGAATTGGAGGACCGCGTTATGGCGAATTTCTTCGACGCGATTACCGGCGAGGGCATCACCAGACTGGAGGTCAAGAAAGGAGTCAAGTTTCGTTTGGGGCTCGAGGGCGGCGGGCCGGGTCCAAAGTATGAGCGCTTGAACGTGACCACATCCGCGGCTGTTTCTCCCAGCGAGCAACTCAAGGCGGCCGACAAAGCCGTCAAGTTTCTGAAGGAGGAACCCAAAGGCAGCAAGAAATTCTTCTATGAAATCGATCCGGACACTATGCAGGGATCGAGCGTGCGGGCCTGCTGGAACGGGTCCGATTACTCGGCGCCAGTGACCGTGGTGTCCGAAACTACCCTGGAGATTCGCAAGAGCATCGTCACCTTGGCGCGCACCTTTGTGGCCGACGCGCATTATCTCTGGGGCACGGCGGGCAACCAGCCCGGCCAATCGAACGGCAATCCCGGCGGCGGCAAGCACGGCGCCGCGCTGATGCGCAAGTATAGCCTCGACCCCAAGGCAACCGAGCGCGACAAGGTGCTGGCCGTGTGCACCGCTTATTGCACCATCGGCGGCTACAGCACCTGCGCCGGGCGCTGCGACCGCACCGGAGTCAAGAGCGGCGCGCCCGATCTCGACGCCTTCCTCAAGTCCTGTCAGGAGGCGATTGGCAAGGGCGTCACCGATCAAACCAAGTGGCCGGGAGCGGGCTTGCGAAAGGACCTCTTCCCCCGAAAGTACTATTGGAAAGGTGGGCTCCAGACCAGCGCCGGAGAAGTTGCCTGGGGAGAGTCTTGCGACGGCGTGCGTCACTTCGATTGTGTCGGCCTGGTGAACTACTGCTACGCCCAGCACTGGTATCAACCCAATTTCGGCTTGGATATTTCCGCGTTCCGCAACGAGAACCAGGGCACCACCGAGATCGACGATGCCAAGGACCTGATGGACGCCGACATCCTGATCAAGTCCGGCGACGGCCATATCGGGATGTTGTATCGGAATGGCGACAAGTGGTGTGTGGTGCAGGCCGTGGGAACCGCCACGGGCCTGACCGACGATTCGGAATTCAAGGCATCCGCCTGGGACCGCTTCCGCATGAACGGCGCGTACCTGGTGGGCAAGGGCTCCTAGCGCGGCCTACTTGCTCATGTCTTCCGACAGGATGACCGCCTCGGCCAACTCGCGCATGGGTTTGCGCAGGCGGCGGCTCTGGTTGCGCAGGCGCAGGTAGGCGTCCTCTTCGCTGAGGCCGTGCCGTTGCTGCAGGATCCCCTTGGCGCGCTCCACCAGCTTGCGCGTCTCCAGTTCGCGCTTCATCTCCTGGGTTTCTTCCAGCAAACGCGCGTTCTCCTGCTGCAGCATGGAACGGGAGATGGTGACTCCCAACTGCTCGCCGATGAACACCACGATGCCCACCTCTTCCCGGCTGTGCTGGTGCGGGCTGCGATGGTGCACGTTGATGACGCCGATCGCCTCGCCGCCCGAAATCAGCGGAACCGACAGGAACGCCTCGTAGGTGTCCTCCACCAGTGTCGGGAAGCGCTTGAAGCGCGCGTCGGCGGACGCGTTCGACTCCAGCGCCACCACGCTCTTGTGCTCCGCCACCCAACCGGTGATGCCCTCGCCGGGCTTCATCTTAAGGTGGTCTAGCGCGCCTGCGTGCGGCACCTGCGAAGCCCGCAGGATGATGTCGTGAGTTGCCGGATCGATCAGATATACCAGGCAAGCATCGCACGCGGTAGCCTGGACCGTCAGGCCAACCACTTCACCCAGCATCTCGTCCAGCGATAAGTCGGAACTGACTATGCTGCTGATTCTGTGCAGGATGGACACCTGCGAGTCAGACGCATCCCCAATGCTCATTGTCTCCATACTTCAAGCTATCGCCACCCGGCCGGGCCGTCCAATCGAAATTTTCTATGGACCCGAAACGCCGCCGGAGCGGGGTTTCCCGGATTATACGAACAGATTAGTAGTAGAATCTTCATAAGGAGAAAGCCCTGATGATGCGAGGTTTGACCGCTGCCGCTCTGCTGCTCCCGGTCTGTGCCGCGCTGGCGCAGAATGAGCCAACTCGGCCGGCGTTCGAAGTGGCATCGGTGAAGCCGCTGCGGCCGGGCGATCCCGGTCCGGGTCCCTTGCGCGGCGGTCCGGGCACCAACGCCCCCGGGCGACTCAGCGGCGCCGCCTCCCTGAAGGCCTTGCTGATGCGGGCGTACGAGTTGAAGACCTGGCAGATCGAGGGCCCCGCGTGGATGGACTTGGAACGCTACCAGATCGCCGCCCGCATCCCGGCCGGCGCCGGCCAAGGGCAAGTGGCGCCGATGTTGCAGTCGCTGCTCGCCGAACGATTCGGCCTGGTGGCCCACCGCGAAACCAGGGAGCTGGCCTACTACGCGCTGGTGGTTGGGAAGAACGGTGCGAAGTTTCACGAATCTCCCGCCGCGAACCGGGACGTCGCCGCCGCCGTCGCGGACGATGGAAAACTGGCTCCGGGGACCGCGCCCCAGCTCACCGCCGGCCCGGACGGGTTCCCCGGCCTCGCGCCTGGCGGAGACGTGCCGCGCAGTTACGAAGCCGTCGTCAGCGGTTCGGATGGCATTCTGTACAAGCTGTGGGCCCGGCGCGAGACTATGCAACTACTCGCGGAGCGGCTGAGCGGGCAAGTGGACCGCGCGGTCGTCGACATGACGGAGTTGAAAGGGCAATACGATTTTGCGCTCGCCTGGACCGTGGACAGCGCCGGCGGAATCGTTCCCAGAACGTACCCGCCGCCGGACCGGATCGAACACGGCAGCGCGCCCGTGATGTCCGGTCCCGGCCTCTCGATCCTT
>Ga0326727_10024437_pt1 | contig 11426 bp, 12 predicted proteins | sample MB2enrmetagenome_FD_207643 | JGI IMG/M metagenome (GOLD analysis project Ga0326727, IMG submission 207643) | Lab enriched peat soil microbial communities from McLean, Ithaca, NY, United States - MB29MY | ecosystem: Environmental > Terrestrial > Soil > Wetlands > Peat | place: USA: New York... | reverse complement strand
ATCGCCGGAGTGAAGAAATCTCCCTGCCGCGCGTTCGCCCGCGCCTTGGTCATCGCTTCCCTCAACTGGTGTTGATGCCGGGCAATTTCTTCCGTCGATCCGGTCGGACGCAGCTTCTTCAGCTTCGACTCTTCGCTCTTCCGCAACTGAACGTAGTCCGCCACGCGCTTCTGGAAGTCCGCGATAATGGCAGAATCCGGATTGACAGGATCTCCCCACAAAGGGATGATAGCCAGCATCGCGAACACTATTCTCATCATTTCGCCCTGCCGGCCTCGGTCAATTCCACCGCCTCTTCCACAAATCCCCGCACCACCTCGCGCACTGCCTCCTTCACCGCGTTCCTCACCGTTTGCTCGATCTCGGGCGCCTTCAACTCTACGGGCGCGCCATCGGCGACCACCTCGTTCACGGTTGTCTCCACCACCGGCGTGATCGGCCCCAGATCTCTCGCTACCGCTTTCGCCACTTTCTTCGCGACCTTTATCGCATGCACCGTCGGGTCGGGCGCCGCCGCAACCTCGCGATCGTCCTTTTCTTCCGCGTCGTCCTTGGCGTTCCAGTCTTCATCGAACGTTGCGATCAGACGCGCCACCGCTCGCGGATCGCGGAAAATGATACCCACCTCGCGCCGCGCATCCAATTCCAGCGTGCGCAGGCTCTGGCTCCCCACGAACGCCTGCTTCCCGTCGCGGATGATGGTCCGCGTATGCAGCCGGATCCGTGTCAGCTTCCGCGCCTCCAGAACATCGCTCTTCCCTGCCACCGTGCCAATGATTTTGACGTCGACTCCTGCCCGGATGCGCGCTTCGATGCTGCGCATCATCGCCGGATCGCTGATCTCCGGATCGTAAATCAACAGCTCCTTCCGCGCGCCCCGCAGGAAGGACCCCAACTGTTTTCTTGCGTTCACCGGGCTCACCAGGAACGTCGGGCTTGCCGGCATGTAAGGCGTTCTCTGCGTATCCGCTTCGAACAGCTTCACCGCCTCCTGTACATGTTTGCGATTGGTGGTCATGATCCCAAATGCGCGGCTGCGCTCAATATCCAGAAAAGTGAAATTGAACGCCAGTAAGAACAATTGCCGCCGGTCGATCACCATCATCTTGCCGTGATACCGCACCAGATCGTTGTCCGTGCGCGACACCGTAACGCCCGCCGCCAGCAGCCGCATTTCGAGTTCGCGTAGATTCTTCTCCCCTCCGCGATTCGTATAAGCGATTAACGCATGCACGTGAACCCCTCGCGCGACCGCGTTCGCCAGCGCCCGCTCAATCTCGCTGCGATTGAAGCGGAAAATGATAATCTCCACACTCTTCCGCGCACGCGTGATAGCTTTCACCAGCGGCATTACGCCATCGCCGGGTTGTACTAAACATTTCACGTCCATCCGTTCCGTATCTCTCCTTGCAATTTGGCATCCCTCTTGCACACCCGTATTCGATGCCGCGATACCTTGCTCTTGTACTCATCGTCACGCTGCCTTTACCCGCCATCGGCGCGGGTAAAAAAGATCTTCAACTGAGAGTCTCGTCGGTGTCTGCGATCGACGCCTTATGGCGGGATCCCCTTGATATTCGTTCCCGCGATCTCTTCTACGGCGCCGGAGGCAGCCAGGATCAGCCCCATGGCCCCTTCACGTTCCTCAAGGAGGACATGAACGGCACCAACCCCAAATTCACGATTCGCGATGCCGATGGCGTGAAATGGAAAGTCAAACTGGGCGTGGAAGCTCGTCCGGAAACAGCCGCATCACGCTTCGTTTGGGCTGCCGGATACTTCGTCGACGACGATTACTTCCTACCCCAGCTGACCGTAGAGAAGATGTCCAGGCTGCGCCGCGGCCAGCACCTCGTCACTCCCGGAGGCGTGGTACACAATGTCCGCCTCAAGCGCGAACCCAAGGATGAAAAAAAGGCCGGTGAGTGGTCCTGGCGCGATGATCCATTCGCCGGTACCCGCCAATGGAATGGCCTGCGCGTCATAATGGCTCTCATCAACAATTGGGACTTGAAGGACGAGAACAACGCCATCCGCGACATCGACGGTCATCCGGTCTATCTGGTGAGCGACCTCGGCGCCAGTTTCGGAACCACCGGCTTCGACCTGACGCACGCACAATCGAAGGGCAATCTCCACAACTATGAGCGTTCACGTTTCATCACCAAAGTCAGTGGCGAGTATGTCAATTTCGCCACTCCCAGCCGGCCCGCGCTGATCCGTCTTTTTGTGCTCCCGGAGTTCATCCGCCGCACACACCTGGAATGGATCGGCCGCCGCATTCCGTTAGCGGACGCCCGCTGGATTGGCCAGTTGCTCGCGCGCTTATCGAATGATCAGGTTCAATCGGCGTTTCGCGCGGCCGGCTACGACCCCGCCGAAGTCCAGCGCTTCTCCACCGCGATAGAAAAACGCATCGCCGAACTGAACAAGCTCTAGCCCGGGCAGGCTGAATGCCTGCCCCACCAGCTTTGCAAACCGTTGTATCTGCTGAGGTGGCGCAGGCGGTTTCGCCTGCATTCCGGCCCTCGGCGACTTCTGCCACAGGCTGCTAGCGAAACCGCGGGGCAGACCATCGTTTTGTGGCGTTGCCCGGCCGACGAGCGGCCGCTCTTATCTTCACACTGCGCTATTCTCCACTCCAAACTGTATGTCGTACAACTCCGCATAAAGCCCGCCTGCCGACATCAGCTCTTCATGTCTGCCCCGCTCCACAATCGACCCATCCTTCACCACGAAAATCTGTTCCGCCGAACGGATGGTTGAAAGCCGGTGAGCAATCACAATCGAAGTCTTCCCCTTCATCAAGCGATCCAGCGCTTCAAACACCAGCTTTTCCGATTCCGCATCCAGCCCCGAGCTCGGCTCGTCGAGAATCAGGATCGGCGTGTTGCGAATCACCGCCCGCGCAATCGCGATGCGTTGCCTTTGCCCTCCCGACAGCGTCACCCCTCGCTCACCGACCATCGTGTCATACCCATTCGGCATCTTCTCGATAAACTCGCTGGCATTCGCCACCTTAGCCGCATGCACGATTTCCGCCCGCGTCGCATCAGGTTTGCCATATGCAATGTTGTGCCAGATCGTCCCATGAAACAACACCGTTTCCTGTAACACAAAACTGATCTGCTTACGCAACGAGCGTTGTTTGAATCGACGCACATCCACTCCATCGATTTTCACCGCTCCCGAATCCGGATCGTAAAAACGCGGAATCAGACTGATGATCGTAGTTTTGCCGGCCCCGGTTGGACCGACGAACGCTGCCACCTGCCCGGGTTCAATCTTGAAACTCACATGTTCCAGCGTCGGACACTTCGGGTCATAGCCAAACGTCACATCTTCGAATTCGATCGCCCCCTTGAGCCGCTGTGCCTCCCGCGCTCCCGCCAGATCCTTCACTTCGCCATCCGTCTCCAGAATCTCCCGGATTCGTTCATACCCGACGGCGGCTTTAGAGTACGCGTCCGTCATTTTGGAAATATCCTGGATCGGCTTATACATCTTTCCCAGGTACGAAATAAAAACCACCAGCGAACCGACACCCAGGCTGCCGGCCAGCACCAGCCGCGCTCCGAACCACAGCACCAGGCCTGTGCCGATCGCCACAATCACCCCCACAATCGGCGTCAGCCGGGCCTTCAGACCGCGCGCCCGCAGCGCGATCTCCACGTTCTCCAGGCTCTCCTCCTCCAGCCGCCTCTGTTCGTAATCTTCGCGCGCAAAAGCCTTGACCACCCGGATAGAGGTAAGAACTTCCTGGATAACGGATACAATCTCACCCTCTTTTTTCCGCACCTCCCGCGCGGCCCTCTTGATATCACGCGTGTATTTGTACACAACCGCGCACAACGGAGGCACCGTGGCCAGCGCGATTAGTGTGAAGCGCCAGTTGATGTAGAACATCACGCCTACCATCCCGCCCAGGGTCAGAACATCGATCACCGCATCCAGCAGGTTGGAGCTGATGAAAGTCTGGATGGCGGCGATATCGCTGGTCACCCGGCTGATCAGGTCGCCGGTATTCTTCTGATCGTGATAGGCCAGCGACAACCGCTGAATATGCACATATAAAGTCTGCCGCAGTTCGTGCATCACCCACTGGCCCACGCTCGTGGTCAGCAGCTTCTCGGCGTAGGTGCAAAGCGCTCCCACCAGCGCGATCGCCACCACGGCAATGGCTGCCACTTCCAGAACCGCCAGCCGGTCCCCGCCGGTCAGGGAGTCGATCAGGTGGTTCAGCCAGCCATGGGTAACCGGCTTCGACTTCAAAACCCTCGACTTCAAAACATCGTCGAGAACGATTTTGAGTGGCCACGGCTCCAGCAGATTGGCGATCGCATCCCCGATCGCCGCCAGTAGTCCAAGAACCAATGCTCTGGTGTGCGGGCGCAAAAGTTCCCGCAGGGTAAATTTTCGCCCGTCCAGATTAGGTGCGGAATCCGCCACTATCCGGGCAAAACAGCAATCGGGATGCCAGATTACCGGCCGACGACGCCCGCCATCGGACTGCTGGCGCTCGCGTACAACTTCTTCTCCATGCGTCCCGCGAGATAAGCCAGCCGGCCGGCTTCGATCGCCAGGCGCATGGCGGTCGCCATCTTCTCCGCGTCCTCCGCCGCCGCGATGGCCGTATTCATCAGCACCGCGTCGGCCCCTAACTCCATGGCCAGCGCCGCATCCGATGCCGTACCCACGCCCGCGTCCACGATTAACGGAACTTCCGTAATCATCTCCCGCATGATGCGCAAATTGGTGACATTCTGAATCCCCAACCCCGAACCGATCGGCGCCGCCAGCGGCATTACCGCCGACGCCCCGGCATCGATCAGCTTACGCGCATTCACCACGTCGTCATTGGTATACGGCAGCACCACGAACCCTTCCTTTACCAGCACCCGCGTCGCTTCCAGCAGGCCGGCGTTGTCCGGGAACAGCGTCTTCTGATCTCCGATCACTTCCAGCTTGATCCAATTGGAAAGCCCTGCCTCGCGTCCCAACCGCGCCGTCCGGATGGCATCATCCGCCGTGTAGCACGCCGCCGTGTTAGGCAGAATGAAGATCTTGGTGCGATCGATATAATCGAGCAGCGACTCGCCCGACCGGTCATTCAAGTTGACGCGGCGTACCGCCACCGTCACCACCTCGGCGCCCGACGCCTGATGGCAGCGCGCCATTTCCTGATTGCTGCGGTACTTGCCGGTCCCGACAAACAGCCGCGAATGGAACGTCCGGCCCGCAATAGTCAAAACATCACTCATATATAGATTGTATCCGCCGTGAGGCAGACCATCGCCTTCTGTGGTCTGCCCGGCTGCGGAGCAGCCGTTGGCGCACCCCGTCGCTTACCCCGCCGCCTTGGTCACAATCACCTGTGCTTCCCGGACAATCCGCTCCAGATGCTCCTCGCTCAAAAAGCTCTCGGCGTAAATCTTATACACGTTCTCTGTCCCCGAAGGCCGCGCCGCGAACCATCCATCGCGCGTCAGCACCTTCACCCCTCCGATGGCGGCGCCATTCGCCGGCGCCTTGGTCAGCGTAGAATCGATTTTCTCGCCCGCCAGTTCCCCCGCGACCGCCGACGAGTCCAAAGACAAAAGCCGCTTCTTCTGTTCCGGAGTCGCGGGCACGTCAATCCGCGTGTAGTAAGGCGTTCCGAACTGCGTGGTCAACTCGCGGTAATGTTCGCCCGGATCCTTCCCCGTCGCCGCGGTAATTTCAGCCGCCAGCAGGTTGAGGATAATGCCATCTTTGTCGGTGGTCCAGACCTTGCCTCCGCGTTCCAGAAAACTCGCGCCGGCGCTCTCTTCTCCACCGAAACACACGCTGCCGTCGAACAAGCCCGGAGCAAACCACTTGAACCCCACCGGCATTTCCGCCAGCCTCCGGCCAAGCGATGCCACCACGCGGTCGATCAGGCTGCTGCTCACCAGCGTCTTGCCCACCGCCGCCTGCTCGTTCCACTGCGCGCGGTGCGTCAGCAGATAGCGGATCGCTACCGCCAGATAATGATTCGGATTCATCAGCCCCGCGGACTTCACCACGATCCCGTGCCGGTCCGAATCGGGATCATTGCCGAACGCCACCGCGAAGCGATCCTTCAACGCCACCAGGCTCGCCATCGCATAGGGACTCGAACAATCCATGCGGATCTTGCCATCGTGGTCGACCGTCATAAAGCCGAACGTGGGATCCACCTTGCGGTTGACCACGTTGATCTTGAGACCGTATGCCGCGTTGATCGGGTCCCAGTAATCGAGCGAAGCTCCGCCCAGCGGATCCGAGCCGATATTCAGATTGGCGCCGCGAATCGCATCCATGTCAACGACCGTGCTCAGGTCGCGGACATAAGGACCGATGTAATCGTGCTGCCCGATGAGCGCCGATTTGACCGCCGTTTCATAAGCCACGCGCTTCACCGTGCGGGCGGCGTCGCGCAACAGTTGATTGGCCCGGTCCTGAATCCACGACGTGATGTCGGTGTCGGCCGGACCCCCGTTAGGAGGGTTATATTTAAAGCCGCCGTCGGTGGGCGGATTGTGCGATGGCGAGATGACCACGCCATCCGCAACTGCATCCGGCCCCTGGCGGTTATACGTGATGATGGCGCGCGAGATTACCGGCGTGGGCGTGGCGCCGCCGTTCCGCTGCATGTAAGTCTTCACGCCATTGGCCGCCAGCACCTCGATCGCCGTGCGCTGCGCCGGCTCGGACAGCAGATGCGTATCCTTGCCGATGAAGAGCGGCCCATCGATCTTATATCCGGCCCGATAGTCGCAGATGGCTTGCGTGATCGCGAGGATGTGGGCCTCATTGAAACTGCCTTCCGTCGACGTACCCCGATGTCCCGAGGTGCCGAACGCTACCGGCTGCGTAGCAGGCGTATTGTAGTAGGCCCGCTCCAGTGCGGCGGGATCGATCAGCATGTCGGGTGTCGCCGGTTTACCGGCTTTTTCGTTTAGAGGCATCTAGGGTATTTTAAAGCGAAACGGATATACTCGTAGGCAATGACTCGACGCGATTTTCTCGGTAGCACTTTAGCGGCCGCATCGGCAAGTGGCGCAACCCGGCGCTGGAAACTCGGCCTCAACACTTATTGCCTCCGCTTCCAGCGTTGGAACGACCGGCAGTTGATCGATTACTGCGTGAAAGACAAGCTGGACGCCATTTTCCTGCAGGATTCACTCGACCCCGACGTCATGGAACCGAAGCATTGGGCCGACGTGCGCGCCTGGGTAAAGGACGCCGGACTACACCTGGAGACCGGCGGGTCGGCGCTGCTGCCCAGGAACGAAGCGGCGTACCCGGCGAAGATTGCGGAGCTGCGCAAGAACATCGAACGGGCCCACGGCATGGGCTCGCCGATCGTGCGCACGCTGCTCGCCGGCGATCGTTACCATATGCCCGACCAAGGCCCCGTGGAGCGCCACGTCGAGACCGCCATGCGTATTCTGCGCGAGCTGCGCTCGCAGGTGATGGACGCCGGCATGAAGATAGGCATCGAGAATCATAAGGACCTGCAGGCCTGGCAGACGCGCGAATTGATCGTGGCGGCGGGCAAGGAGTCTGTCGGATCGTATCTCGATACCGGCAATCCGGTGTTTGTTGCCGAGCACCCGTTGACCACCGTGGAGGAACTGGGCCCGTACGCGGTGTGCTTCCATCTGCGCGATTCGGTGGTCTACGAAGTGCCCGATGGAATCGCGGTGAAGTGGGTCCCGCTGGGTGAAGGCACGGTGGATTTCAAAGCGCTGGTAGCCCGCGCCGCGGAGATTCTGCCGGAAGTGTACATTTATTGCAAACCCATCACCGCCCGTCCGCCCGTGACCATTCCCGTTTATTCGGACGAGTTCTGGACGAAATGGTTCCCCCGCGGCCGTTCCCGCGATCTGTCACGCTTTATCGCGTTGGCCAGGCACGGCAAGCCGTACGATAAGGCGGAGGTCGCGGAAGACGAACCAGGCTCCTCGGCGAAGTTCATGGACGCGCTCAAAGTGCAGCAGTTGGAGCATATGGAGCGCAGCCTGGCATACTGCCGGAAAGAGCTGGACCTGGGCGTCCGGTGGCGCGCCTAGGATTTGCTAGACTGATAGTTTCGCCTGCCTCAAGGGCGCGTAGCTCAGTTGGTTAGAGCGCTTCCTTCACACGGAAGAGGTCCGGGGTTCGAGTCCCTGCGCGCCCACCATTCACGAGTCCCAGCTATACTTTAAATACAAATGACCTTCGAGGAGCGAATCGAGAAACTGACCGAACGGCATGAAGCATTGGCCCAATCGGTTGAACTGATGGGACACCGCCTCGATACCATCATCACCGCCATTAACCAGGATGCTGAGAATATCCGTGCGCTGACGCGCATCGCGGAAATGCACGAACGGCGGATCGAGAACCTCGAAGACGGCCAGTAGTGCCTGTCCCTTTCCCGTTCAGCGCGGCAGAAGTCCGATGCATGGCTGACGGCCTGGGCCGGCACGCCTGCAAGGAGCAGGAGCAGTGGGAAGACCTTCTTCATCCAGCAGGAAACCTCACTCAGAATACAACCGTGACTTTTTTATGACGTCCTCATTGGTCGTGGACGACAACGACTCAGTACTAGCTAGTGTGGTGTCCCCGAAATGACTGGACAGATCGTTACGCTACTACTTCAATCGGTTTTAGGGATCACGAGCGGCGAAAACGGGCGACGATGTCGCCTGAAGTGGCTAGAAAGCCACTCCGCGGCCTGAAAGGCCGCCCCACGGGATACACTATGCTGCGGAGAGGGCTGTCCAGTTATTTGTTGGACACTACACTAGAGCTAGTCGCAAAAATCCTCGAAACCGCTAACTTCGTTGTTATTCAAGCAAAGAGTGGAGTCCAGGCGGTTGAGCTTTCAGCCGACTATGCCGGGAAAATCGATTTGCTTCTATCCGACGTTCAGATGCCTGGGATGTCCGGTCCCGCCTTGGGCGATGAGCTAAAACGATCACGACCCGATATACACGTCATGTTCATGTCTGCGTTCACCGGAGGAAGCCTATTGGTACTCAACTACGGATGGGCCTTTATTGAGAAGCCGTTCGTAGCGTCGAAGCTGATGGAGATGGTCAACGTTGTCCTCCACACTCCCGACAAATCACAAGGCAGTCACCAGTATGATTCGCGCAACGAGACTGCGACGCCAGAATAAGGAATTGGAATAACGGATTGCAGCAGTCATGGCTGGCCGACCGATCACCTGGACCCAGAAAACAATTCAGGAAGAGTTTTCTAAATTGACGCGCCGGCCCTTCAGGACGCCTTCAACTCACGGATCTCCCGGCGGATGATCGTACCGCTTTCGTTGGCCGCTTTCCGCAAATCGTAGAACGACTGCAGGTTCATCCAAAACTCGGGCGTAGTGCCGAAGAATTGACTGAGGCGCAAAGCCGTCTCAGCCGAGATGCCGCGCCGCTCCCGAACGATCTCGATTGATGCGCTGAGCCGGAACCCTCAATTCCGAGGCCAGTCTATTGACGCTCCAGCCCAGCGGTCTCAGGAACTCCTCGCGCAGGACTTCCCCCGGATGCACCAGCGGTAACTTTCTTGCCATCTGCGCTCCTTTTCTAGTGGTAGTCCACTATTTCGACTCGATGCGCATTACCGTCCTTCCAGACGAAGCCCGCATTCAACCGCGCCGCCCGCCCCACGCTCACTTTTTCAGTTCGGCGATGGCGGCGAGGACTTCTTCGCTATGATGCTGCGGCTTGACGGCGGTCCAGACTTTGACGATTTTGCCGTCGGGACCGATAAGGAACGTGTTGCGCGATGCCATGCCGCGCTCGTTGAGTGATCCGTAGGAGTCGACGGTTTTCTTTTCGGTGTCGGCGAGGAGTTTGAAGGTGAGGCTGTCTTTGGCGCAGAACTGCTTGTGGCTGTCGACGGAATCGACGCTCACGCCCAGGATGACGGCGTTATCCGCGTCATACTTGGAGAGGTCGTTCTGGAACCCGTGAGCTTCAATCGTGCAGCCTTGAGTCATATCCTTGGGATAGAAATAGAGCACGACCCATTTGCCCTTGAAATCGTTGAGTCCGTATTCGGAGCCGTCCTGAGACGGGAGTTTGAAAGAAGGCGCCTGCTGGCCGACTTGTGGGACCTCGGCGGCGAACAGGGCGGAAACGGCAAGGAACGCGGCGACACAAATGTACTTCATCTGGGGTGAACCTCCATGGACTTTTGCTTCTTGGTTGAAGATACTACTTTTGGGCAGGTGAGCGCTACTTGCCTGCCACAACAACGCTCAGCTCTCGGGGATTTCCCGCGACATCATCAGATACATTTCCTTGGCGGCTTTTTGTGACGCGTCCTTTTTGGAGTGGCCGTCGGCCTGGGCAGTCAAATCCTTGCCTACACGGACTTCGATGGTGAAGGTCTTGGAGTGCTCGGGTCCGCGCTCACGTACGATAACGTAGCGCGGCTGGGCCATTTTGCGGGCGCGCACGAGTTCCTGCAGGGCGGTCTTGTAATCGAGCTGTTCCGCGGCAAACTGGCTCTCGATCAATTCCAGACCGCCGCGGGTGACATATTCGAGGATCAGCTTGCGCGCGGGATCCATTCCGCCATCGAGGTAGACGGCCGCGATGAGGGCTTCGAGCGCGTCGGTAATCAGGGTGCGCTTATCGCGTCCCCCGCTCAACTCTTCGCCGCGGCCGAGACGCAGGTAGCGTCCCAGTTCGAGGCGCTGGGCGGCTTCATGCAAATGGTTGGCGCTGACCAGGTGGGCCTTCAAACGGGACAGTTTCCCTTCGCCATATTGCGGAAAAAGACGAACCAGCTCTTCGCTGATTACGAAACCCAGAATGGAGTCGCCCAGGAATTCGAATTGCTCGTTGCTGAGCTGGGCCAGTTCTCCCGGATCGACGGGCGTACGACGGGCTTCGTGAACGTACGAGCTATGGGTCAGCGCCCGCAAGAGTAATTCCTCATTGCGGAAGCTGTAAACAATAGCTTCCTCGAGTTGCGGGGCAACGCTCGTCCGCAGACCCGCCTCACCGTCGGTATCCGTAGGATGACCTCCGAGCAAAAATTGGCTTACTTCTTAACTGCTGCGTTCTTAGCGGCCGTTGCCTTGTTCTTCTCAGTGGTGGCGAATTGCTTGACCACGGGCTGAGAATTGGGATCCGCGATGACCTTGTCGAGCATGGCGATGGCGTCGTCGTACTTGCCCAGATGCTCCAGGTCGGTGGCATAGCGGACCTCGGTCGACGGATCGGGCGTTCCCGCGTTGTCGATGGCGGTCTTGTATTCCCCCGCCGCGACATCGTACTTCTTGCGCACGTCGGCGACCATCCCTAGGGCTTCGTGGGCCTGCGACATGTAATCCTTCTTGAAGCCTTCCCACTGCGCGTCGGGCATGTTCGGATTGGGCTTGACGGCGTTGGGGACCACGGCCATGGCGTCGTTGG
>Ga0326727_10024435_pt1 | contig 11427 bp, 9 predicted proteins | sample MB2enrmetagenome_FD_207643 | JGI IMG/M metagenome (GOLD analysis project Ga0326727, IMG submission 207643) | Lab enriched peat soil microbial communities from McLean, Ithaca, NY, United States - MB29MY | ecosystem: Environmental > Terrestrial > Soil > Wetlands > Peat | place: USA: New York... | reverse complement strand
GGCGATTGCAGGCATCCTCGCAATGCGACCCAGCATCCTAGTCCTCGATGAACCCACATCCTTCCTCGACCCGAAATCCGCGGAGGAAATCATCGCCGTTATAGCAAAACTGAGCCATGACATCAGGCTGACGACGCTACTTGTCGAGCATAGATTGGATATTGTTTCGCGATATGCCAACCGAGTGATCGTCATGGACAGAGGGAAAGTTGAGTTAAACGGGACACCGAGTGAGGTGTACAACGACCGGGCGAGATTAATCGGAGTTGGACTTCCGCGAGTTACGATGCTATTCCATCTCCTACGCACGGCCGGCTTTGATGTAGCCAACCCAATCAACGTGGAACAAGCCTCAGACGACCTTAGAAGGCTCTTAACCAAATGATCTCCGTCGAAAACGTCACCTTCCACTACCCAGACGGCCCCGACGTACTTCAAGACACAAACCTCGAAATCCGAGATGGCGAGTTCGTCGCGATAATGGGGGAAAATGGAGCCGGCAAGACAACACTCGTAAAAATGTTCAACGGCCTGCTGAAGCCAGATAAGGGAACCATAACGGTCGACGGGATAGACACGCGCAAGAAATCTGTGGCTCAACTTTCGCGAGACGTTGGCCTCATCTTCCAGAACCCCGACAATCAACTATTCGCTGAAACAGTGGCCCAAGAGTTAGCGTTTTCTCTTAGAAACTTCGGCTTCGCTGAGGATGTTATTGAGAGACGCGTAACGTCCATCATAAATACCTTGGATTTGGAGCGCTACGAGAAATCCTCGCCATTCGTCTTGAGCGGTGGAGAACGAAAACGCGTAGCACTAGCAGCGATTCTTGTCTGGGACCCAAAACACGTGATAATGGACGAACCGACCATCGGCCAAGATTACCTACAGAAGGACCGCCTAAGGAACTTTATCATGCAACTCGTTTCTCAGGGAAAGACAATCGTGATTGTTACACATGATGTAGAATTCGTCGCCGAATGCAAACCCCGCGTCGTGTTGCTATCCCATGGGAAAGTCATCGGCGACGGCTCAGCAACCACGATCCTCACAAATTCCGCCCTTGTCGAACAGGCATCCCTCGTGCTACCACAGATCTCGACCCTCATGAAGAATTTAGCCGACCTCGGTGCTCCCTCGGATATCATCGACGCATACTCTGCCAAAGACTTCGTAGTCGCACGAATGCGCGAAAAGGTGGAGTCACGAGCGCGATCTCTGAAGAGTTGAGTTGATTGTCACTTAAGTTCGTTCAAGGGTTCAAATTCACAAAACTCGACAGCCCCATGCATAGACTCGACCCACGAAGTAAGTTCATTCTAATGCTCGGATTCTTCGTTTCGGCGTTGATGTTTACGAACATCTTCGCCCTCCTGGTCGTCTTTGTTATGCAGGTGCCCATAGTTTTGGTCGCGAAGACCGTAAAACGTTGGTTACAGTCAATGCGCGGCGTGCTCATCTATGGAGGGTTCATTTTCATCATGAACATGATCTTCGGCACCCAATTCGTGCAGGCGATAGCGTTTTCGATCCGTTTCTTAGCCGTCGTTTCAGCTTTTTCTCTCTTCTTCATGACAACTTCCGCAGACGATCTGGGCCTTGCGCTTGAGCAGATTCACGCCCCGTACTCGATCGCGTTCACGTTCACAACGGCGGTTAGACTCGTGCCAACTATGGCGATAGACGCGCAGACAGTTGTCGACGCCCAGCGGTCCCGCGGCTTAGAGTTGGATAAGGGAAACTTCATGAAACGGATACGTAACTACGTCCCAATCCTAATTCCACTCATAATTTCAGCGATACGGAGGAGCGTTGAGCTCGCGGAGGCGTTGGAGGCACGAGCCTTTGGAGCGACAGAGAAGCGGACAAGCATTGTAACGTTGAAAATGCGACTTTCTGATTACGTTGTCATCATTGCGACACTGATTGGCTTAGGATTCGCAGTCTATGTCTACCTTCACGTCCCGTTACCGAACCCAGTAATCCCGATTCAACTACCCCGAATTAGTTGGCCGAGTCTTCATACGAGTCGAATTGATCAAACATAGATTGAACTTGCTCAGAGGCTGACCTGGCAGGGCCAGACAGAATGGATAGTGTATGATGTCGAGTGTTGCTCGACTTACCGCACCTCGTCAGAGGAAATAGAATAACTTGACTTGAACCTACCGCCACGACTCGAGGTACCGTGATTGTTCCTGGGTTGGGCTGTCAATTTTCATATCGTGGCTTTCGAGCCAGAGGCTCGCTACTGACTTGTCGATGGCGGCGGGCACTCCGTAGACTTTGGGTTCTAGTTTCCCCTTATTCTTCACGAGGTATTCCGCGCAGAGAGCCTGGTTAGCGAATGTCATGTCCATAACCTCAGCCGGGTGACCGTCAGCCGCAGCGAGATTGACTAATCGCCCTTCGGCTAACAGGTAGAGTCGTCGCCCGTCGTTCATTTTGAACTCCTCCACATTCACCCGCGCAGTTCGAACAGAGGCCGCTTGCTCCCGGAGAGCCTTGACGTCAACCTCGACATCGAAGTGCCCCGAGTTTGCCAAGATCACGCCGTCCTTCATTGCTCCAAAGTCCTCTGAGGTTATGATTTGGTTGCAGCCAGTGGCAGTGATGAATATATCCCCTATCTTCGCCGCTTCCTTCATCGGCATTACTGAATACCCCTCCATAACAGCCTCCAGGGCCCTTACCGGGTCCACTTCGGTGACGACGACCTTCGCCCCGAGCCCTTTGGCCCTTAGGGCTATACCGCGGCCTACCCAACCGAAGCCCCCGACCACTACCGTCTTGCCGGCGATGAGCATGTTCGTCGCACGCATCACACCTTCCAACGCCGATTGGCCTGTTCCGTGTTGACTGTCGAAGAGAAACTTCGTGTGAGCATCATTCACTGCGATGACGGGATATTTGAGGGAACCATCTTTCTCCATGGCCCTGTATCGATGCACGCCGGTTGTAGTTTCTTCGCAAGCCCCGATCATCTCAGAAAGCAATGCTTTCTGCTCCGTATGGATAGCGACAGAGAGCTCCCCTCCGTCATCGATCACCATGCGAGGTTTATGCCCTAGTACGCGAAGCAGATTCTCATGATGCTCTTCTGCAGTCACGCCACGCCAAGCGTATACGTGGGCCCCAGTCTTTGCCAGCGCCGCCGCCACGTCATCCTGTGTTGACAGCGGATTGCTGCCAGTAATCGCTACGACTGCACCGCCCGCCTGGAAAACCTCTCCTAGGACGGCGGTTTTCATCTCAAGGTGCATACACATTCCAATCGAAAGCCCGCGAAAGGGTTGTTCTTTTTCGAACCGTGCTTGAATCTTTCCCAGCACGGGCATGCGAGCGCGAGCCCATTCAATCTTCAGCTCGCCCTGAGAGGCAAGAGATGGATCCTTCACTTTGCTCGATAAGGACAATTTATTTTCGCCTGATCGTCTAGGCTCATTGGAGTCATTCCTTTTATAATAATACGCTTACGTTCGTGTTCTCTGAGATGTGAGCAATTGGCATTACTCCTTCGCTGCGCCAATCGCTCAGTCTCACCTCTTCATCTCTTTCCTTTGCGAAAGCTAGGAATTCGCAGGGACCACGATACTACCAAGGGCAAATACCAGAACCACACTCTCAACGGCGTTCCTTCAAAGGTCAACAGCAAGAATGAGGGAAGCGTGCTTACCACGAAAAGGAAGGCGGAGAATAGGAAAACATTCCGATTTCTCCTTTGTTGAACCATAAGGTGAGCCGACATCGGCTTGCTTTCCTTTATGACCAAATGTGTAAAGAGGGCTAAAATCCCCATGAGGCCCCCTAAGTCGATTGCATAGGCTACCGAAGCATAATCGAAGAGCGGAGAGACATATCCTAATGAATCTACGAGACTGAATAGGTAAGGCTCAACGGATACCAGAAACAGGAGAACGATGTTCAAGAACATAGCAGTCGCAGTCTCAATTCGTAGTACCGACATAATTCGCGTATAGCGTAGCCAGACCGAAATCAGAATTATGAAACTAAATCCGAAACTGAAGACTTCCGTTCGAATATCAGCAGGTGAAGTTGGAGCTTTGCCAACTAGGGTCAATGCGCCAATCGACAACGCCAAGCCGAACACCAAGTCGGAGAGGGTCTCGATGCGCTGGTGCGGAATGGGTGCCCGTGTTCTTTGAGACAAACTTCTCACCATCTAAGACGGAGCGGTGTGTTATGCCCAATGGATTCTCGCAGAGACCTCATAAAGGCCTACTTCAGATGCCCTTCTTCCCTAACACATCGTTTGGCTTTTAACTCCACAACCCAACACTAGACGCGAAGCATCTTGTCTTCGATTCTGATCAAGAATTGTTCGTGGCTGGTGACACAAAACCCAAGCCGGGACGTATTACGGGATCACTCGGTGCTTATCCGTGATGGTAAGATCGAGGACATAGGGAAAGGGCTAGGCGGTTCGGCTGATGTGGAAATAAACGGAGAGGGCAAGATCGCCCTTCCAGGCCTGATAAACACGCACACACACTTGTCAATGGTTTTGTTCCGTGGCTATGCAGATGATATGCGGTTACAGGATTGGCTGCAAAAGAAGATCTGGCCGCTCGAGGCCAGGCTGACTGGGAAAGCATGCTACCAAGGAGCCCTCCTTGGCAGTGCTGAGATGATCATGTCTGGCACTACAACATTCATCGACATGTATTTCCACCTCGAAGAGGTTGCGAAGGCCGTCGAGGAATCTGGGCTCCGGGCATTTTTGTCGTACGGACTCATAGATCTGTTCGATCCGGCTAAGGCGAAGACGGAACAGGAAAAAAGCAAGCAGTTGTTCGAGTTCTTCCGTAGTCTCGGCAGTCCACGAATACGGTTTGCGTTAGGTCCCCACGCCCCATACACTTGCTCGGCTGAGACTTTGGTTTGGGCGAAGGACTTTGCGGAGAAGAACGAGCTGATTTTTCATATTCACCTCGCTGAGACGCGTAAGGAGCAGGCAGACTCCCAGCAGCAACATGGAGAACGAGTAGTCGAGTACTTGGACAAGATAGGTGCGCTGTGCGATAGAATGCTCGGAGCTCACTGTGTCTGGTTAACAAAGAGTGAAATCGGTCTTCTTGCGAAGGCAGGCGTGAGTGTGGCTCACTGCCCAGTCTCGAATATGAAACTGGCAAGCGGCGGGGTTGCCCCACTTCCGGAGATGTTTGATGCGGGAATCTCAGTGGGTTTAGGTACGGATGGGGCGGCGAGCAATAATTCTCTCGACATGTTCGAGACGATGAAAGTCTGCGCGTTACTGCATAAGGCGCATCGGTGGGACCCGACGGTACTGAACGCCCAGAAGGTGTTGGACCTAGCTACTATTGAGGGTGCTAGGGCTCTTAGGATTCAAGATGAGGTGGGGAGCGTCGAGGTTGGAAAGAAAGCGGACATAATCGTGCTAGATGGAAAGATGCCGAACCTGAACCCTGTTCACGGAAAGGAGACAATAGTATCCGACCTCGTATATTCAGCCTCAGCGGCCAACGTCAACACAACTATCGTGGATGGCAAGGTGTTGATGCAGAACAGGCAACTCCGGACGATGAACCTAGAGCAAATAGTTCAGAACGCGGGTGAGATTACGAACAAGCTGATACACGCATGACGTGGTGCGGCCTATGCTGACAGTACTTCCTGAAGCTCCAAATAGCCTGAACCGCCTGCCCAATGGCGCGCTGACTTTGTCACCGATAGCCGTTTCTTGAACATGGGGCCAGCGAGAGTGAAGGTTTCAGCCTCCCCGCCCTCAAACGCCACGCTTAGACCGTACCTCCTTCTAAGTTCTAGAAGCTCTTTCAGTTCCTTCGAACCGAGTGTCTTGCCTAACCATTTCTCGTCAAGGCCAAGGGCGCTGCAGGCAGTGACGATTATCTCGAATCCGGCTTCAATCTCGTCGCGCACTACCTGCTCCTGGTTCTTATGCCATAAAGGCGCAAAACTCCTTAGGCCGAGTTTTTCGCACAGATTGTCGAGCCTCGTCCGTTGATATTCGCTGGCGATGGCGCCTGATACAATAGCCTCGATCCCCAATGACTTCTTTAGCCCGTCTAACTCTCCGCCCAGATCTTCAAGCTCCTTCTCCTTTACACCGGCCGTCGGGACATGAACTTGGGGTATACCGATTGCCTCTGCCTGCAAGCTAGTCCATTTTAGAGCTGGATAGTGGAACATCCACGAATCCTTGGCTTCGGGAAATACTGTGACTAACCGTTCAATGTCCCAGCCCTGCATTTGTGCGTACCAGAGGGCGTACGTACTATCTTTCCCGCCACTGAAGAGTGACGCAACTTTCATGATCAAACCTCAGAAGTCTGCGGGGGATTTGAACCTGAACTGACCTTGGTAGAGGTCTGACAACCGTTGCAGCGTATCGGCATCCTCGGGTCTCCTATCCTCTCTGAACCGCGTAATCCTGGCGAAGCGAAGAGCGAAGCCAGATTTGTAGTGAGGGCTATGTTGGATCTCATTAAACGCAACTTCCACAACGATCGAGGGTTTCACGTAGATTGTATAGTCAGTTTCCTTCGTCTTCAGCTCGAGCAGTTTGGGAGTGATTTCCGTAAACTCTTGATCAGTGAGGCCTTTGAAGGTCTTTCCGACCACCAGGAATTCTCCTGACATATCGTCTCGGACGGCGAGGTGATAGTTGCTTAACCAACCCTTCCTCCTTCCAGACCCCCAATCCGCGGCCACAATCACAACATCCAATGTTTCCGCAGATTTGACCTTAAACCATTTCTTACCACGAACGCCAGGCGTGTAGGTGCTTTTCAAATCCTTCGCCATGAGCCCTTCATGTCCGGCCTGGAGAGATGCTTGCAACAGTTTCTCCGCCTCGCCAGCGTCACGGGTTACAATTCTTGTGGCGAGCAGGTCAGAGTCAGTTAGGCCTCGAAGGACTTCCCACCTCTTCTCGTACGGTACATCGATCAACAAGTTTCCGTCCAGGTAGATCACGTCGAACAAGAATAGCCTGAGTGGTATACTCCTGACCATGGCATCAATTTCGTGAATCCGACGAAACCTCCTCATCAGATCCTGAAACGGAAGCGGTTTGCCCCCTCGGCCAATTGCTGCGATTTCCCCTTCAAGGAGGTATTCGGACCCGCGGATGCGTTCTCGGGCAAGAGAGACAATGTCTGGGATGCTGGCGGTGACATCGGTTAGTCTTCTGCTGAATATTTTGATCTGGTCGGCTTTGCGGTGTATCTGAACTCTCGCGCCATCGTACTTGAACTCAAACGCTGAGATACCCCTATGCTCTTTTAGAACATCCCTTACTCCGTCAGCCATTTCGGCAAGCATGGGTTTGATCGGGACAAAGAGAATCAGCCCTACCCCTTCGATCGCGCCCCGGCCTTTTGTTAGGGCGCGCTCTGCAACATTGGGAAGGCTGCCCAAGAGCATGTTTGCTCTTCTAACCTGCTCAGGGTTGATCGATGTGGCTTCTGCAATAGCGTCTAGGACTACCCCCTCGACAGCCCCAACTCTCATCTCGCCAAATACTATTCGCATCAAATAGTCTGCATCGCTTCGAGGGAGCCGGCTGAGGAGCGTGTTCATCAGCATCTCCTTCCGCTGCCTTGAGCCGGACCCTGATGCGTTCGCGATCTTCTCGAAAGTACGGGAAACCTCGAGGATTGTTACTGGCGATTGAACGAGGGCGGATTGACCAGTGTTTAGGTGAACCTTCCACACGGTTTGCCCGCCAACCTCGAGAACTCTCTCATCAGATTCGGGGAAGGGGCGCCCTGTTACAAATGACATCGCTGGTGCGATTTCCTCTGGGTCAAGCGACTTCAGGAAATCCACAAGGTAAGCGACTTTCTCGGTGCGTTTGGTTGTGGATTCGAGTTTGCGGCAGAGGTCTGCGAACTTGGAGAATGAGGTTGACAATTAGCGGGTACCTCCATCGTCAAACCAACTTGTCAGGCTGGATTTTTCTTGCGAATAGAACTCTCGCATTCTCTTAACCGCGAGATCAACGCGGTCTGGTGAGAATTCCCGTTCCGCGCAGAGGAACCGCCTAAGTTCGTCTTCGTTAAGCCCTCTGAATTTGAGGTCATAGTCATTGGTTACGGTCGGGTTTAGGAAGAGGTTGCGGATCTCCTGAGTTTCTGGTGGGACCTGCTCTTGATACTCAGATGGCAGGTTTTCGAGGGTTCCATGTTTCTTGATGAGTTTGAGCGCTGTCTTCGGCCCGACTCCCTTTATTCCATGATTGAAATCGGTCCCAACCAGAATTGCTAGATCAATCAACTGCTCTCTCGATACTTCAAGGAATTTCAGAAGTTGCTCGAGCTCGATGAGTTCAGGGATGAGAGGCCTTGAGGTGCCCTTGCTAGGTAAGAATTCTTGCCCTGAGATCGTAACATATCGGACTAGTCGTGGTGCTCCGAAGAGGACTGAGTCATAGTCTCGACTGTTGGCAGCCCACACGTCCGCTTTCCTCGCCATATATGCCGCCTGGGCTTCGCCCTCCTCTGGGGCTTGAATGTGAGGAATTCCGAGGAGGATTAGTACGGTTTTCGCGTCGTCCTGCATCGGTTTATTGAGCGAATCCATCCTCACGGCTTTCTTCCATGCTGCCGAATAATCTCGCCGCTGCACCGCCTCTTCCCACTCCCTGCGAGCCTTATCCCTGTACTCACGTCTGGCCTTCAACGTCTTCATTTTGAGGTCTGGAGGTTTCCCATCGAAGATAAACACGGGGCGAACGTGATAATCGCCCATTAGCCGAGTTGTGCGCATGAGCAGACCAAGCAAGTGGGATGTCACGTTACCATGCGCGTCGGTAAATGGCCGGCCGTCCCGCATCCGAATCAAGGCTAGAAACTGATACAGTAAGTTGTTCGCGTCAACAGCTAGGCTCCGGCCTCTAAGGTCGTCCAGCGAAATCTGGCGCCGAACGACCAATGGTGTGAGGTCGAACCCCAAGCCAACACCCACACCTTCCAAAAGACGATGGCCGCATAATAATTACTCTAATTCTAACAGCTTTCACATATTCTCCATTGGTCGACGCAATCAAAATGATTAAATGAGTTCGTGTGTTGTTGCCATCTCGAAATTTCGGAGCAGAGTTGAGATAAAGTGCCGCGTTACAAGTCCACGACTGAAATACAGAAGATCATAGCGAACAAGGAACAGATCCGAAAGACGTAGACTAGTCCGCGTCCGGAACATATGGGCATCATCGCCCACGTCGACCACGGTAAGACGACGATGAGCGATTCCCTCCTTGCCGCCGCCGGTCTTCTGTCGCCAGGTATGGCTGGCACAGCGCTAGCCCTCGATTATATGGAAGAGGAGCAAAAGCGGCAGATGACGATCAAAGCCGCCAACATAAGCTTACTCCACGAGCGGAACGGAACCCCCTATGTCATCAACCTAATCGATACACCCGGCCACGTGGACTTCTCAGGCCGAGTAACACGCTCCCTCAGAGCCACAGATGGAGCCGTGGTTGTGGTTGACTCCGTCGAGGAGATTATGGTTCAAACCGAGACGGTTACCAGGCAGGCGCTTGAAGAACGGGTTCGTCCTGTGCTCTACATAAACAAGATCGACCGTCTCATCAAAGAGTTGAGGTTAACTTCCGAGCAGATACAGGAAAGAATCGGGAGAATCATCAAAGACTTCAATGGGCTTGTGGACCTCTACGCGGAACCAGAGTACCGCGAAAAGTGGAAAGTTAGTTTCGCAAGCAATACAGTTGCCATGGGTTCCGCTAAGGATAGGTGGGGTTTCAACGCGGAGATCGCCAAAGAGCAGAACGTAAGATTCTCCGACGTCGTCGACGCCTACCTGAACGACAAGGTTACCGAACTGAGCTCAAAAGCGCCTTTGCATGACGCCATTCTGAACATGTCGGTTGAGGCGCATCCTCCGCCCCACGTGGCCCAAAGGTACCGCATTCCCAGGGTTTGGAAGGGGAACATTGACAGTGAAGTTGGACAGGCGATGCTCAACTGCGACGACAACGGGCCGGTGGTCATGGCGATAACGAACATCGTCGTCGACCCCCAAGCAGGTGTTGTGGCGAGCGGTAGGTTGTTTTCTGGCACGATTACGGAAGGCTCGACATTCCACCTTCTCGGCGCCCGCGTAGATCAGAGAGTTCAGCAGGTGTGCATTTTCATGGGGCCCTACCGAGAGATCGTAGGGACAATTAGCGCCGGTAATATTCCAGCTCTTCTCGGGCTTGAGTCGGCTAAGGCCGGTGAAACCCTATCAACGATCAAAGACATCGCACCCTTCGAAGCGGTTCACTACGTCACGGAACCTGTCGTTACGATGGCGGTTGAGCCGAAATATAGTCGAGATCTCCCGAAGCTCGTTGAACTTCTGCGAAGATTGAGCCTGGAAGACCCAAACCTCGTGACTAAGATCAACGAGGAGACCGGGGAATACCTCATTGCAGGAATGGGAACTCTGCACTTGGAGATTGCAACGACCCTCATAACCAAGACGGGGCTGGAGATTGTAACCTCCAAACCCATCGTAATCTACCGCGAGAGCATAAGGGGCCCCGCTGGACCGGTGGAGGGCAAATCTCCGAACAAGCACAACAAGATCTACCTTAGCGTCGAACCCCTACCCGACAAGATCGTCGATATGATAAAGGAGGGAAAGATCGGCGAATACCAAGACAAGCACGAGATGGCCAAGATTCTGCGCGACGAGGGATGGTCTCCCGACGAGGCACGCGGCGTTTGGAGCGTGGACGAGGGAAGCAACATGCTGGTAGAGGTGACGAAGGGGGCGCAGTACGTCCAGGAAGTGAAGGACATGGTCATAGCCGGGTACCGATGGGGCTTGAAAGAGGGACCCCTCGCCTATGAGCAAATTCGAGGAATCAAAGCAAAAATCACCGACATATCCCTACACGAAGACCCAGTCCACAGAGGACCCGCCCAAATCATGCCAATGAGCAGACGAGCATTCTTCGTAGCATTCCTCAACGACAACCCCGTCCTCCTAGAACCAATTCAGAGGATCACCGTGAAGGTTCCACCCGAACTCCTAGGAGCCGCAACGAGCGTGATCTCTCAGAAACGAGGCAAGATCGTGTCCGTAGACCAACGAGGACACTTGGTTTACGTGGTGGGCGAAATACCCACCGCGGAAAGCTTCGACCTATCCGAAGTTATGCGCGGCGCCTCCCAAGGAAGAGCATTCTGGGGCCTCGAGTTCGCACACTGGGCCCCCGTCCCACAATCCATGGTCGGCACAGTCATCACCGACATACGAAAACGAAAAGGACTACCACCCGAACCACAGAAAGCGGAAGACTTCATGGAGTAATTCCCACAAAGGTATATACGAATAGTTTCAGCCGAGTCCTAAGCTCGTGGCGGATTCTCGCAGCTTCGCTAAGAAGGTTCGCCACATTACGGACAATTT
>Ga0326727_10024434_pt1 | contig 11427 bp, 7 predicted proteins | sample MB2enrmetagenome_FD_207643 | JGI IMG/M metagenome (GOLD analysis project Ga0326727, IMG submission 207643) | Lab enriched peat soil microbial communities from McLean, Ithaca, NY, United States - MB29MY | ecosystem: Environmental > Terrestrial > Soil > Wetlands > Peat | place: USA: New York... | reverse complement strand
CCCTCAAGACCATTACTGAAGCTCTGGCCGAATACCTGCGAAACGGGAAACTTCCCCCTTTACCGCCATAAGAACTTCACACCGCTAAACTGTTACGAATATCCAAATCTCAAACAAATGCGAAATCCCAAATCCGAATGTTTCAAACCGCGGACGCGCCGTCCGCGTGCGGTTTGGGTAATTCGAGATTCGACATTTGGATTTGCTTGGTATTTGGCGTTTGGTATTTCGGATTTGGATCCTCACCGTCGCGGCTTCAGCACGACCGTGGCCAGCGGGGGCAAAGTCAAGGGCAGGCTGGCGGGCCGGCCGTGGCTCTCTTGCGGCTCGGCCAGCAGGCCCGGCCCGTTCCCCATGTTGCTGCCGCCGTAGTAGGTCGAGTCGCTGTTGAAGATTTCCTCGAACCAGCAGGCTTCGGGCACGCCCAGGCGGTGCCCCAGCCGCGGGACGGGGGTAAAATTGCTGCACACCACGAGGTAGTCGCCGGGGTCCTTGGCGCGGCGGATGTAGCTCAGCGTGCTGTCCTCGTAGTTGTGGCAGTCGATCCACTCGAAACCGTGGTAGTCGAAGTCCACTTCGTAGAGGGCCTTCTCGCGGCGCAAGAGGCGGTTCAGGTCGGCCACGCACTTCTGCAAGCCCTGGTGCGAGGACCACTTCAAGAGGTCCCACTGCAGGCTGGCGTCGAAGTTCCACTCGTTCCACTGGCCGAAGTCGCTCCCCATGAACAGCACCTTCTTGCCGGGGTGCGTCCACATGTAGCTGAACAGCAGCCGCAAGTTGGCGAATTTCTGCCACAAGTCGCCGGGCGCCTGGTCCAGCAGCGAGCCCTTGCCGTGCACCACTTCGTCGTGCGAGAGCGGCAGCACGAAGTTCTCGTGGAAGGCGTAGATCAGGCTGAAGGTCAGCTCGTCGTGGTGGTACTTGCGGTGGATCGGCGCGTGCCGCATGTAGCGGAGCGTGTCGTTCATCCAGCCCATGTTCCACTTGAGGCTGAAACCCAGGCCGCCGACGTAGGTGGGCCGCGACACGCTGGGCCAGGCGGTGGATTCCTCGGCGACCGTGAGGATGCCGGGGTGCTGCAGGTGGGTCTGCTCGTTGAGCTCCTTGAGGAAGGTGATCGCCTGCAGGTTCTCGCGGCCGCCGAACTCATTGGGCAGCCAGTCGCCCGGCTTGCGGCTGTAGTCCAGGTAGAGCATCGAGGCCACCGCGTCCACCCGCAGGCCGTCGACGTGATACTTGTCCAGCCAGAAGAGGGCGTTGGAGATCAGGAAGTTGCGGACCTCGTGGCGGCCGTAGTTGAAGATCAGCGTGCCCCAATCGCGGTGCTCGCCGCGGCGGGGGTCGCTGTGCTCGTACAAGGCCGTGCCGTCGAACTGCCGCAGGCCGTGGCCGTCGCGCGGGAAATGGGCGGGCACCCAGTCCAGCACCACGCCGATCCCGTTCTGGTGGCAAAGGTCCACGAAATACATGAAATCGTGTGGCGTGCCGTAGCGCGAGGTGGCGGCGTAGTAGCCCACCGTCTGGTAGCCCCAACTGGCCGACAGCGGGTGCTCGCTCACCGGCAGCAGCTCGATGTGCGTGTAGCCCAGCTCCTTGCAGTACTCGACCAATTGATGGGCCAGCTCGCGGTAGCTGAGCCAGCGGGAGGGATCGTCGCCGGGCCGCTTCCAACTGCCGAGGTGCACCTCGTAGAAGGCCAGCGGCCGCTCCAGCCAGTTGGTCTCGCGCCGCTGGGCCAGCCACTCGGTGTCGTGCCAGCGGTAGCGGTCCAGGTCCACGACCTTCGAGGCCGTCCGCGGCGGCACCTCCGCGCCGAAACCGAAGGGGTCGGACTTCTCGAAGACCGCGTCCTGGTGCCGGATCTGGTACTTGTAGAACGTGCCCTCGCCCAGCCCCGGAATAAACAACTCCCAGAACCCGCTGGGGATGTGCTTCCGCATCGGGTGGCGGCGGTTGTCCCAATTGTTGAAGTCGCCCACGATGCTGATGCCCGAGGCATTCGGGGCCCACACCGCAAAATTCACCCCCTCCACCCCGTCCACCGTCCGCAGGTGGGCGCCGAGCCGATTGTAGCACTGCCAGTGCCGGCCCTCGTTCAGCAGGTAGAGATCGTAATCGGTCAGCAGGTGCGGAAAGGCATAAGGATCGTGCATGGTCACCTTCTTTCCGCCCGTGTCTGCCACGCGCAGCAAGTACCGGGCCGCGTGGCCGTTCAACGGGCAGATGGCCTCGAACAAGCCGGCGGGGTGGATGCGGCGCATCGGCCGCACCGTCTCCGTGTGGGCCGGATCGACCACCCAGGCCTGCGACGATTGCGGCAAGAACGCCCGCACCGCCAGCACCCGCCGCCCGGAATCGTCGACCTCGTGCGGCCCCAACAGCTCGAAGGGGTTCTCGTGCTTGCCCTCAATCAGTTGATGCACACTCTCCAACGAGACCGTCGTTCGCACACGCACCTCCTTGCAAAGCCCTTCCAAGAGCCTGTCCTGGTCTTCGCGCGGCCACGCCTCGCGCACTGCCCGAAATGGAAAGCTCTCCACGGGCCGAAATTCATGGATACGCCGTCCGGGGCCAACATGCGCGGGCGATTCCACGGCGACACGCACGGTAAATGGCGCCAACCCGCCGGAGCCAGCCGCCACAGACTACCCGCACTGCATATTTTAGCCAATCGGACAACTCGTTATGAAGCCCCCACGCCAACTTTTCTTGTTCCGGTGCCTGGCTCGGCCCAGCTAAGGTGCCGTGGGCCGGGTCGAACCGCCGCCGCCGGCAGTCCACCTCGTGGAACCGCAGCGCCCGGTCCAGCCGCTGCCAGAGGTCGGAGTTCTTCACCGGCACCATCTGGCCGAAGAATTCCCACTGCCAGCCGTTGCTATTCCAGTCATGGAGTCCGTAACGTACCCCCTTCCAGATGTAATCGCTGCAATTGACCAGCGTCACCTGGGAGGGTTGATCCAGCGATTCCAACGCGCGGACCACCGTCAACAGGTCCAGCCGCTCCCCATGGAGGCCCGGCTCGCTGTCGGAGGCCTCGAAGCGTTGCACCCCGTCGTCCGTTCGCACGACGAAACGCCAACGTCCGGTGCCCTCCGTCCGATCCACTTGCGAGAACAAGAGATATCGCGGCGTCGTGAGGTTCATGGCTGTCCCTGGGTTATCGGGATTCTGGCCGTGTGATTATGGATAATCTGCGGGCGATGGCACAACCAGAAAACTTATTCCGTTGCCACTATCTCAACCGTCTGGTCAAAGCCGTAGGGCTGGAACTCAGGCCGGATGAGACATCCCACTTTATATTATCGTCGCATTTTACCAAGACGGTTAATTTTATCATCATACTCCCGGCGTAAAGCGGGCCTCGGCCTGCCAGGGACACCGGCTGAGCCCCTGCGCGGAGGCGGTGGGCACGGGCTGCGAGTGCGGGTGCGATGCTCACGCTTGCGTGAGCATGCCCAGGGTGCCTTCGCGACCCGGACAGGGCACCCAATCCGGCGGGGGTAGGAAGAGCTACTCGGCTGCTGGGTTCAGGCGCGTAACCAAGCGATAAACGTCTGTCGCCGAGTTGCAATCGACGATACACGGAACCGATTCGTGGTGCTTTTCCCGCACGCACCGGGCGTTGTCGACCGCTTTGTCGGTGAATTTGGCGACCCGGTCGTAGATGCGACCGTCCGCCTTGTCGTAGCGGATGGAGAAGCGTTCTTGCCAGTGTTTGTTGAGGCGGACAATCACCGCGTCGCAGCCGAGGAACGCCGCGCCGGTGCGCTCGAAATGGGCCAGCAGCCATACCTCGAACGAAGGGTTCGACACGCCCGCGGATATCGAGTTCCCGCCGAGCAGATCGAGGGCCTTCCGCATCTCGTCCAGCCCCTCCGGCCGCTCCACGTCCATGACGCACCACACCTCGTCGTAATCTGCGCCAGGGTCGTTCTTGCGGTCCACGGCAAACTGGGCGACTTGCAGGCGGGACCCACCCTTGCTGCTCTTCACGCGGATGGCGAACCTCTCTCGGATCGGCTCCTCTCGCTTCAGGCCGTCGAAGTAGTTCGGCTCGGTTTCCTTGCCCTCGCACACGATCAAGACGGTTCGCTTGCGGGGGCGCATCGGCCCCCTTCGCCGCGACGAGCCCGAGCGCGGTCTGCCAAGGTCACGGTCCGTCATAGCTTTTCAAAATCCTCCAGTGCCGGGCCGAAGTTGGGCACGCCGCCGTAACGCCCCGCCAGGTAGTGTTTCTCGAAAGGCTCGTCCTTACGCGGCCGTTTTTCGGGCTCGATCTCGCACAGAGAGAACAACACGGCGGCCCCCTTCCGTGTCTTCTCGGTCAGCCAGATTTGATCGCGGCGAAACAGGGCGGGGGTCATCAGCGAGGTGTCATGGGTCGCAAAGACCAACTGTGCCCCCTTGGGATTGGCCTCCAGGCTGTGGAACATCTCCACGAGCTTGTACGTTAGTTGGGGGTGCATGCTACAGTCGAGCTCATCGACAACGAGCAGGTGCCCCTCATCCAACGCCTCGAGGACCGGCCCGATGAGCGCGAAGAACCGCTGGGTGCCATTCGATTCGTCGGCCTCGAGCGAAAACCGAACCGTATCTTCGGAGTCGGGAATCCGGTGTAGGGCATGCACCGCGAAGCGCCTCGCGGCCTCCTCGTCGGCGGCGCGGACGGTGGCCTGCCAAGGCAGCGTGGCGCCATAGGCCCAGGTGTAGGCGTTCGTGGGCTCGCGGGGGGCTTGGGGAGCAACCCAATAGCCCAGGGTATAGGGGTTCGTGGGCTCGGGGGACTCCTGGCGGGAAGCGGGGCCGTTGGCCCGGGTGTAGTCGATAAGCCCGAGGAGCTCCTGACTCGGGGGAATCGCCGCCTCCGGGGCGGCGCTCAGGCCATCGATGGCGAAGTCGGCGTCGCGGATCAATCTTACCACCCGAGACCGGAAACCGCTATCTCCCGCGGCGCGACGTGCAGTCTGCTGCATGAGGGCGTCGGGCCAGGTCGCTAGGCTGAGCAAAGAGACGCGATCGCGAAACCAGAGATAGAGTTCCGCGACAAAATCCAGATTCATTTCGGCCGCGCGAGAGAGAAAAAGCCCATTGTCGCGGGTCTTTTCAGCGATGTCTTTCGCACCCTTCAGCTCCCCGCGAAGCTGCCAGCCGGTCTTGTTGCTCGCCGGGTCATAGTGTCGCATCAGCGGGTTGGTTGACCTGCCCCCCTTCCGCTTAACGTGCAGCCACTCGTCGCAAACGCGCTCCCGGGTCGCCGAGAAACCATATTGGTACTCGGTGCCGTTGAGGAATAGGCGGACGTCGAACGAGGACGGCTCCCGGGCGCGGGACTTGTCGAGCCGGAACGGGACGGCGCCCTCGATCGGGTCGCCGAGGTTCATCCGCGTGGCGGAGATCCTCACCAGCCGTTGCATGACGCCAAGGGCTTCCAGCAGGCTGCTCTTGCCCGAGGCGTTTGGCCCGTAGATGGCAGCGGTCTTCAGTAGCCGGAAAGCGCCGCAGTCCACGGCGTGGCCCGGGTGGCTCTGGTCCTTGACGGCCTCGAGGGACAGGGTCTGCTCCTCGGCAAAAGGCCGGTAGTTTTGGACGGTGAAGCTGATGAGCATCGAGAGCGCCTTTTTCCAGGAGGTCCGACGCCGCCCACAATGCAGTATACGCCAATTTTTCGGTTGTGAACATGCCTCCCGTGAAGAAAAGTAGCGGAATTGGCCTGCTGACAGCATGAAAACCGCATGATACGCCCCATCGTGGGGGACACGGGGCCGAAGCCTTTGACATTGGCGAGGGCACGGAAAGCGCACCTGACGCCCCTGCTCCTCGACCTGCGACAGCCGCGGACGGGCCGCCCAGCAGATCGGGCAATCGCGGTGCGGGTAGTGTCCCGCGAGTAGACGATTAACGCGGACGCTCTACGCGGCGACCATCCGCATCGCGCCGCACTGGGCCGCCACCCCCTTGAGAAATTCGTCGAAGATCTGCTGGTCCAAGGCCGAGGCCGAGTCGTTCTCGGGGTGGAACTGCGTGCCGAGGGCGAACCAATCCTCGCGGGTGCTCTCGATGGCCTCGACGATGCCATCGGGGCAGCGGGCCGTTACGGCAAAGCCCGGCGCAATCTCGTCCAACGCCATGTGGTGCATGCTGTTCACGCGGATCTCCCCCTCGCCGTAGACGCGATCCATCAGCGAGCGGGGTTGCACGACCAGGGCATGGCGGTGGTTCGGGTCCGTGGCGTCCAGGTGCGGCAGCGCCCGCGGCTGGTCCTCCGCGATGTGCAGCAGCAGGTTTCCGCCTTGGGAGACGTTCAGAAGCTGCATGCCGCAGCCGATGCCGAAGACGGGCATTTGCCGCTCGGCGACCGCGCGGGCGAGCATGCGATCGAAGGTCTCGCGGCGGCGGTCCAGCAGCCGCACCGCGGGGTGCAGCATGAAACCGTCGTTGCGGGGATCCAGATCGGCCCCGCCCGCCAGCACCACCCCGTCCAGCACCTCCAACAGGCACTCCAGATCGGCCGGGTCCAAGAGCGGCGGGATGATCACCGGCACCCCTCCCGCCTTGCTCACGGCGTCGAAGTAGCCGGCGGAGAGATAGAGGAACGCCGGGCTGTCTTTGCGGGCCGCACGGTAGTCGGCATTGATTCCAATCCGCGGTTTGGAAGCCATCATGAACTCCTTTTCTTCTGACACGTCCTGTGTCGGGTCACGAGAAAGGCCCGCGAGAGGAGCAAGCGAGAGAGCACCGCGGCGAAAAAGGCCGGCGGGAAACAGGAGGCAGCCGGGCCGGAAGGCCCGCCTAACGGTCGATCGAGCCGCGCCGGGCGAAGCTCTCGATCCGCTGTGCGCTTGGAAACGACCTCGCCCTCCCGTAAAATGGAAAGGTCCGCGTCAATTTCCAGCGGGGGCAGCATAGGCCGTCTATCCCTGACGTCCCGTCCATCCGTCCTAATCCCAGCGGCGTCCGGCCCAAGACCCGCGACGCCGGAGCGATGTCCCTATTGTCCTATCGCTGGGCTGGATACTCCTATAATTGCCCGTGTCACCTCCTTGCAGATATGCAAGTCGCCCGGATTCTAGTGGTCCATCACCGCTCTGGCAAGGATTTCCGGTATCTTGAGGTGGCGGCGGACTTTCGCTACAACATTTGGTATGGATGCAATGCTAGCTGTTGTGGGAAACCACAATTTCAGGTTCCGGCCCTCGCACTTTAAGCTTGCCCGGGCGGTGCGGCTGCTCTTGGCGGGCATGTGCACGGCGGGCGGCCTGGCCGCAGCCGAGCCGCCCGACGCGCCGCACTACACCCACGGCGTGTTGATCCGCTTCGAGGGCCCGATCACCCCCGGCCTGGAACGCTATCTCTCGCGCAAACTGGACGTCGCCCGGGAGCAAGGGGCCGACCTGGTGATCCTCGAGATCGACAGCCCCGGCGGCCTGCTGGTGGAGAGCCTGCAAATCGCCGAGCTGATGCGCGACCTGCCGTGGGCGCACACCGTCGCCTATATTCCCGAGAAGGCCCTCAGCGGCGCGGCCATCGTCGCGCTGGGATGCGACGAAATCCTCATGGCGCCCACGGCGCGGCTGGGAGACGCCGGACCGATCGTGCTGGGCCAGGACGCCCTGTTCCGTTTCGCGCCCCAGAAGATCGTCAGCGACCTGGCGGTGCAGATGCGCAACTTGGCCAAGGCCAAGGGACGGACGCCGGCCTTGGCCGAGGCCATGGTCGACCGCGACCTGGTCGTCTACCGCGCCTGCGAGGTCAAGACCGGCAAAGTGAGCTACCTTTCCCAACGCGAGATCGACGAGGACCCCGACCGCTGGAAGAAGCTCGGCACCGTGCAGGGCACCGGCGGCCGCTTTCTGGAGGTCACCGGGGCCGACGCCGTCGAGCTCGGATTGGCCGAGGGGCTGGAGACCGACCGCCGGCAACTGGCCCGGCGCTTCTCCCTCGACGCGCTCGAAGTCCTGCAGCCCAGCGCCACCGATACCGCCATCGACATTCTGAACTCGTGGTGGATTACGGGCCTGCTGTTGGTGCTCGGGCTGGTGGGGCTCTATATCGAGTTCACCATGCCCGGCACGGCCGTCGGCGGCCTGTTGGCGGCCGTCGCCTTCACCCTGCTGTTTTGGAGCCACTTCCTGGGCGGGACGGCCGGCTGGCTGGAAGTCGTGCTGTTCCTGCTGGGCGTGGTGTGCATGGCCGTCGAGTTGTTCGTCGTGCCGGGCTCGGTGGTGGCGGGCCTGGTGGGCGTCGTGCTCATGCTGGTGAGCCTGATCATGGTGACGCAAGGCTTCCTCGTGCCCGAAACGCGCGGCCAGGTACACATCCTGGCGGGCACGTTGGCGATGATCTTCGTGTCCGGGATGGTGTTCGTCGTGGCGGCGGTATTCATCAGCCGGCACTTCGGCACGCTGCCGCTATTCCGCCGGCTGACGTTGGCCCCTCCCGAGCCGGCGGCGGCCGCGCTCGGGGCGGGCGGGGCGGAGGTCGGCCTTGGCCCCGGCGTCCGCGTCGGCGACGAGGGGATCGCCCATTCGCTGCTGCGGCCCGGCGGCAAGGCCCGCTTCGGCCAGCGCTGGCTCGACGTGTTGACCGACGGCGATTTCATCCCCCGCGGCAGCCGCGTCCGCGTCGTGCGGATCCAGGGCAACCAGATCGTGGTCGTCCAGGTCGAGCCGGGCGAAGCGGAAAGCTGACCGGGCCTGGCGTCGCTTCCTCCAACCCCTTTGGGCGGCTCTTGGAGTAAAGCACGGGCACGATCGCCGGCGAGGTGGCCCTGGCATGCTCCGTGGCGCACCCCTATTTCGGGTTATTGAGCTGGCCGGGGGTGTCGGTGTAGCATGGCGGGGTTACGATGCACCGGCGCACGATATGTGACGTGGCGATGCAAGGTGCTCCAAGGAGGTGACGGGCCATGGAGATTCATTGCCAATGTCCTGCGTGCGGAGCGAAGTTCAAAGTGCCTGCCGAGTATGCGGGCCGAAAAGGCCGCTGCGCCAAGTGCTCCGCCCCGGTAGTCGTCCCTCGACCGGACAGCACGAAGCAGGGCGGCGGCACAGGCCCGCGGGTGGCCGCCCATCCGTCACCCGTGTCGAATCTTTCGGCAAAGCCGGCCCCTCTCGCGTCCCCCGGCCCCCGGACGAACCTGTGTCCGCGGTGCGGCGCGGCCCTGTTGCCGATGGACCAGAGTTGTCCCGTCTGTCGACGTGACATCACCGCAGCCGGCGCGGCCGCGGTCCCGGCGACGTTTGCCGGCGGACGAAGGCACCGCCGCTACGGCAATTACAAGTATTGGATATTGGGCGCCGCGGGGGGAACATTGGCCATCGTGCTGGCAACCGTCGCGGGCATCGCGCTGTTCTCGTCGCAGACCTCCCCTACGGCTTCCGGAATTGTGCTGGATTGGCCGGTGAACGAGCGGTCGGAGGGGAGCATCTTCATCGACGGCTACCAGCTCGGCCTGCCCCAAGGCAACCCCGCAGAATACCGTTTGCAGCGGGGCTTCCACCGGGTGTCGGTCTTGCGCGAGGGTTACGTGACATTCGAGGCGACCGTGACGCTCAAGGACGGCGACCGCTACTATCTCAAGCCGCAGTGGGCTCTTGCCCCGGCCGCCGTGGCCGAAACATCTCCGCCTGCAAGCCATCTGCCTCAGCCCCAGGCTGTCGCTCCTGGACCAACGTCCGTGCCGCCGGCAGCAGTGGCCCAGGCGGGTCCGCCGGTTGCCGGCCCAGGGATCGCCTCCAAACCACCCGGGTCGGACCAGCGGCCTAAGAACGTGAACCCGAGCTTCGACGCCTGGCTCCAGGATTTCGAGGCGGCCAAGCGCAAGGCGGCGGGCGAGCACAAGGACATCCTGATCGCCTTCGACGGTTCCGATTGGTGCGGCTGGTCGATTCGCCTGGCCTACGAGGTCTTCTTTCAGCCGGATTTCCGGCAACGGGTCGAGCAGAAGTACGTCCTTTTGTTCATTGACTTTCCGAAAAAGCCTGAAGCCCGCGCGAAAGTGCAAAACGCGGCGCGCAACCAGCGGCTCATGGAGCACTTCGAGGTCGAGGGTTTTCCCACGGTCGTTCTGACGGATGCGGACGGACTGCCCTACGGCCGCGATGGATACGTGGAGGGGGGCGTGAACGGCTTCATCGACCACCTCTCGCAGTGGCAGCACGCGCGCACCGAGCGTGACGCACTGTTTCAGGCGGTCGAGGCCGCGCGGGGAGCGGATCGGCTGAAGGCCGTGGAGAACGCGTTGCGGATGTTGCAGGAGCTGGGGATGCTCCGCCAGTACGCGGGCAAACTCGACGCCTGGGCCGGGATGGCCGAACAAGACGATCCGCAGAACCAGAAAGGCATCCAGGAGGCGTTGTTCGAGGTCCGCTGGATGTTGCGCTTGCAGGCGCTCAAATCGCCCTCCGACGCACAGGCTTTGCTGCGCGTCGTCGAGGAGTTGGACGCCTGGAAAAAGAAGCACCGTTTCCAGGACCCGGACCGCGCCGCCCGCTTGCACCTGCTGGCGGCGATCCTGCTGGCCGCGGCCGACGACCCGGCGGCCTCCGCCAAGTACGTCCAGCAAGGGCTGAGTTTCCGTCCCAAGAACCCGATGTTGCGGGAACGGCTGCAAACGCTGGCAACTATGGCCCGCGCCCTCGCCGCGGGCAGCGGGTTCCTGGTGGCCCCCGGCGGCTATGTGTTGACGAACCATCATGTGGTGCACGGGGAGGGGAAACTGGTTATCCAGTTCTCCGACGTTAAAGATCCTCTGCCCGCCAGGCGGATCGCCGACGACGACGAGAAAGACATTGCGCTCTTGAAGGTCGAACTGCCTGCGGGCCTGCGGGCCCAACCGCTGCCGTTGGCCGCGGAGGGCCTCTCGCGGGGAACGAAAGTGGGGGCCTTCGGGTTTCCGCTGGGCGGCGCGATGGGCTCGGGCCTGAAATTAACCACCGGCGTGGTGAGCGCTACGCCCGATCAGACCCCCACCGGCATGTTGCTTTTGGACTGTCGCATCAATCCGGGCAACAGCGGCGGACCGCTCTGCGACGCACGGGGCAACGTGGTCGGGATGGTGACCGCGAAGAGCTTCAGCACCTCCGAGATCGAAAGCTACGGGATGGCCTTGCCCGCCGGTGCGCTGCGCAGCTTCATGGCCCTGCACTTGGCGAACTACAAGCCGCAGGTTTCTCCCGCGCAAGCTGCCATGGAATGGGACGCGATCGATCGTCGTATCAGCTCATCGGTGGTCATGGTCATCCGACGGCGCTGATCTCGCGGCGGTGATCCCGAAACGGCATCGGACGGCAGCGGGACCAGACTTTGCTAGGCAAAGCATCTGGGTCGACAAGGCGTCGGGGCCACACTTTCAGTATTAACGGTTGGTGCTGCTGCCAACAGACGCCGCGCTGCCATGAACTCATACTGAAGGGCTGACCCTATCAA
>Ga0326727_10024433_pt1 | contig 11427 bp, 9 predicted proteins | sample MB2enrmetagenome_FD_207643 | JGI IMG/M metagenome (GOLD analysis project Ga0326727, IMG submission 207643) | Lab enriched peat soil microbial communities from McLean, Ithaca, NY, United States - MB29MY | ecosystem: Environmental > Terrestrial > Soil > Wetlands > Peat | place: USA: New York... | reverse complement strand
AGGTTCATTATCATTTGGGCAACGCATTGCGGGATCTCGGGCAGCACGAAGAGGCGGAGGCAAGCTATGCGGCGGCGCTGGCCCGCCAACCGGATCATGCCGACGCGTTGAACAATCGCGGCAACGCGCTGCGCGTCCTCGGTCGCTATGACGAGGCCATCGCCTGCTATCGCGCGGCGCTCGCGGTCCGGCCGGATTTCGCAGCCGCACACTACAATCTTGGTCGCACCCTGGCGGTCTATGTCGGGCCGGAGGCCGCGATCGACAGCCTGCGCGCCGCGCTGGAAGGCACGTTCGCCGCGGGCGATGCCGCACATCTGGCCGATGTCTACGGCGAGCTGGGGCGGGCGCTGCTGGCGCTCGATCGTGTCGAAGAGGCATTGGAAACCTGCCACGCGCTGCGGGCAAGGCTGCCCGACGAGCCCGCCGCGGCATGGAACGAAAGCCTCGCGCTGCTGGCATTGGGCCGTTACCACGAGGGTTGGGCGAAATACGAATCGCGCTTCCTGATCCCGGCGCATGGTCCCGCGCCGTCCGCGCATCACGTGCTCGCGCTGGACCAGGTTGCCGGCAGGCGCGTCAAGCTCGCGGCCGAACAGGGGCGCGGCGACATCATCCAGTTCAGTCGATATGCAACGATGCTGGCGCGGCGCGGCGCGCAGGTGGTGATCGAGGCTTATCCCGATCTCGTAACGTTGCTTGGCACGCTGGATGGCATTGCCGAGGTGGTCGAGTACGAATCGCCGACGGTGCAGGATGTGACGACCTCGTTGCTCAGCCTGCCGATGGCATTCGGCACCGAGGTGGAAACCATTCCGGCTGAGGTGCCATATCTGCGTGCGCCCGACGACCGGCTGGCGCGATGGCGCGATCGGCTCGGGCCACGCGAGCGACCGCGGATCGGCGTGGCGTGGTGGGGGTCGGCGCCCAGCCGGCCAAGCTCGATGCCGGTGACCGCGCTCGCGCCGCTGCTGCGCCAGCCCGGCATCGAATTCCACGCATTGCAGAAGGAGCTACCGGACGAGCACCGCGCCTGGCTCGTTGCGGATCGGTTGGCGGTGCTGCATGACGCGGCGCTGGAGGACTTTGCCGACACCGCGGCACTGATCATGCAGATGGACCTTATAGTGACGATCGATACGGCCGTGGCACATCTTGCCGGCGCATTGGGCAAACCGGTCTGGATCATGCTGGTCCGTGGCGCCGATTGGCGCTGGCTACGGCACCGCACGGACAGCCCGTGGTACCCGACCGCGCGACTGTTCCGGCGCGGGCCGGAACTTGATTGGGCGGGCGTGGTCGATGCCGTGGTGCAGGCGCTGCCGGAAGCAATCGGGTGAAGCACGGCCGGGACTCCGCCCACCCTTGCTTCACCCGATGCGTTCATAGGGCAAGTGGCGGGCGAGCCAGCAGCCCAGTTCGACGCTGATGGGTTGGCCGGCGCTATTGCGCTGCACGGCGACGGTCCAATCGCCGGGCGGGGTGTGATCGAGGGCGCGCGGGCACGGCAGCGCCCACAGGTCAGGGCCGATTGGATCGAGCAGTTCCATGCGGCTTTGGCCGAGGAAGCCGGAGAAGCCACCATATAATACCCCGCCCGCGTCGGCGATGGTCAGGTCTGCGTCAAGTTCCTCGCAGTGGTAGCGGCCGGCGATGTCCGGGGTTGGTGTGCCGGTGTAAGGTCGCAGCCGGGAGCTTTGGTTTTCGTGCGGGCGGTCCATCCAGATCCCGTCGGCGGTGGGGCGGAGTTGCACGCTGCCGTCGCTGGCCGTGCCGTCGGGGCGCAGGTCGAGCAGCTCCGCGCGGTGGCCGAAGCGCAGGCGGATCTGGCCGTGCGACGTGGCCTCGATGCGGGTGGCGAGGTTCGTTTCGGATTCGATATAAGCACCCAGCCAGTCGGGCGGCGGCAAAGGTGCGGCCGGGGATGTGCGAGGGTGGTCAAGGGCGGCGGCGAGCAGGTCGATCGCGGCGGCGTGTGCGTCCGACAGGTGGTTGAACATGACGACGACGGAGATACGTGCGGCGGAAACGTACAGGCGGTGGGAGCGCCAGCCGCGCAGGGCGCCGCCGTGGCCGGTGACGGCGTGGCCAAGCTCGGTGGCGCGGCCGAGGCCGAAGCCGTAGGTGGCCGGGGTGCCGTCGGTAAATGTTACGGGGGCGGACAGGCGATTATAAGGCGCGTCCGGGTTGTCGCGCGTGGCGTCGATGTGGCGCTCCCACGCGATCATGTCGTCGAGGCTGGCGCCAAGCCCGGCATCGCCGGTCCACAGGATGCGGTTTTCCGCGGCGCGGAAGCCGGTGGCTGGGGCGCCTTCGTAGCCCTCGGTTCCATCGGGCAGGGCGCGGGTGTCGGCGGCGAGCAGCGCGGTCGGCATGCCGGCTGGATCGAAGATCCGGGTTCGCAACAGCTCGGCGAAGGCGCGGTCGGCGCGGTGTTCGATGATGTCGGATAAGAGACGAAAATTCTGGTTGACGTAGGAATAGCGCGTGCCCGGGGCGAACTGCAGCGTGCGGCTGCCGGCGATGACGCGCGCGGCCTCGGTGTCGCCGAAGGCGGATTCGGCGGGCGCGCCGTGCAGCATGGCGACCGCCCAGTAATCGCGCAGGCCGGACTGGTTGTGCGCCAGGTGCAGCGCGCCGGGGGCGGATTGTTGCAGGTTCGGCAGGCGGGCACGGATGTCGTCGTCGAGCACCGTCGGGTCGGGGAACTGGTCGAGCAGCAGGGCGCAGGTGAACTGCTTGGTGATGGAACACATGCGGAACAATGTGCGCGGCGTGAAGGCGATGCGGCGCTCGGCGTTGGCCCAACCCCACGTGTGGCGGCGGATAGTTTCGCCGTTGCGCAGCACGGCGACCGCGCCGCCGGGACCGGGGTAGGCGCGGGGCAGGATTGCGATGGCGCGGTCGAGCCGCGTGGCAAGGGTTGTCATGCGGGGCACTCTCGCGCGGAGGGCTGTGGGGCGTAAAGATGAGCCCGGTCGAAATCAATCAAGCGCTTGACAATCGCGGGTATTTGCGCAATATAGTGCGCATAGCGGGGGCCGATGTGGCGACGATCGAGACTACCACGCGCAAGGTCGTTGCCAGGCTTAAGGCGGAAGGCTGGGTCGATGCCGGCGGCGGTAAGCATGATAAGTTCGAGCACGCCGATTGGCCGGACGTGCTGATTATCGTTCCTCGCCACAAGGTTCTGTCCCCTGGCGTGGCGCGCTCGATCGCCAAATTGGCGGGCTGGATCTAGGAGGTGATCGTGCCGCATTACGTAGGCATCCTTGATGGCGTCGGAGAAACCTGGGGCGTCCGCGTCCCCGACCTGCCTGGCTGCCATGGTGGCGGCGACACGGCGGAGGCCGCGATCGCCGACGCCATTTCCGCCGCGCGCGAATGGGCGGAACATCGCAATGCGAAGGGCGCGGCGATGCCGGCTTCCCGGCCATTGCGTCAGATCATCGACGACGGCGAACTCGATGTGCCCGCCGGCGAAACGGCGGTGATGATTCCTCTGCTGCTGGATAGCGGCAGACCGGTGCGGGCGAACCTGTCGCTGGATGCCGCGTTGCTGGCGGCGATCGACGATGCGGCGCGCGCCAGGGGCCTGACGCGGTCGGCGTTCATTGCGTCGGCGGCGCGGGAGAAGATCATCGCGGAGGGGTAGTGTCTTCGCCGTCGGGGCGCCAAAGATGATCGCCGGCCAACCTCGCGCTTCGCTCAATCCCCCTTCCGCAGCTCCCGATAGAACGCAACGATCTCGCCGGCCAATGCCTCCGGCTGCTCCATCGCCGCGAAATGCCCGCCGCGCGGCATCACCGTCCAGCGACGGATGTCGGTGAAGGTCTGCGCCGCCACGCTGCGCGGCGGATGCAGGATCTCGCGCGGGAATTCGGCATAGCCCACCGGCACATCCACCGTGCGCCCCTCCGGCACGATCCACGGACCATGCAGCCGTTCGTAATACGGCCAGAACGAGGCGCCGATACAGCCGGTGAACCAATAGAACGCGATGTCCGCCAGCATCTGGTCGCGCGTCAGAGCGCGCTCGGGGTCGCCGGCACAATCGGTCCAGGTGCGGAATTTCTCCACGAACCACGCCGCCAGGCCCGCGGGCGAGTCGTTCAGTGCGAACGCGAGCGTTTGCGGCTTGGTGCCCTGGATGGCCTGATACCCGGTCTCCTCCTTCACGAACTGCGCCAGCTCGGCGGCGAATGCCTGCACCTCGGGCGCCGGATCGCTGAACAGGGCCGGATCGCGACGGACCGCGCTGAGGAAATTGAGGTGCACGCCGACGATCCGCTCGGCATGTTGCAGCGCCAGCCTTGTGGACACCGCCGCGCCCCAGTCGCCGCCCTGCGCGCCGAACCGCCGGTGGCCGAAGGCCGTCATCAGTTCCGCCACCGCATCGGCCATCGCCGGGATGCCGAAACGTTGCTGCCCCGGTTGGAACGACAGGCCATAGCCCGGCAGCGAGGGCGCCACGACGGTGAACGCATCGGCGGGATCGCCACCGAACCGCACCGGATCGGTCAGCCGCGGAATGATGTCGAGAAACTCGAACACCGAGCCGGGCCAGCCATGCAGCAGCACCAGCGGCAGCGGGTCGGGGCCGTTGCCGGGCACATGCAGCGCGTGCAGCTGGATGCCGGCGATCGGCAGCCTCACCTGGGGGAACGCGTTCAGCTTTGCTTCCTGGGCACGCCAGTCGAAGCTGTCCCGCCAATAGGCGAGCAGCGCGCCGAGATAGGCCACATCGGTGCCATAGGCCCACGGCGCATCGGGCGCCTGGTCGGGCAGGCGGGTGCGCGCAACGCGGGCCTTCAGGTCGGCAAGATCGGCGTCGGGCACATGCAGGGTGAATTGTTGCGGCTTCATGCGAGGAACCTCTGGCGTTACAGCCGGATAACGGCGGTGATCCGATCGGCGGTCGCGCGCACCGCGCCGCCTGACCGATCGAGCAACCCCACTTGTTCCAAGGCAGTCACGTCGGCGTGGACACGGCGATATTGCCGGCCCAACGCGCGGGCCAGCGCCGAGACCGAGCTCTCGGGATGCAAATGCAGATGGCGCAGCAGTCGGTAGCGCTCACCGGTCAGCACGCGCGCCAGACCTTCCCAGCTCTCGAACGCCAGCACGCGTTCGGGGACCACGTCGCCACGCTCTGCACGGTGCCAGGCATGCAGGAAGGCAGCGGCATCGTCCTCAACGCTGCCACCGACACTCACTGTCAGATCGGAGAGTTTCACATCGTCCATGCGCTAATCCCTCGTATGCTCATTGGCCGCGCGCCGCATCCACGTCCGCCAGGAAATCCGCGAGAAGTTGTTCCGGGGTCGTGAACCGGTAGGGTTCTTCGCGGTCGCCCAGATGCCGGTGGTCGCCCTTGCCTGCCTCGTTGTCGTAACCAATCAGGCGCTCTCCCTGCCGGCCAAAAAATAGGCTATATTTGAACCGGTGCCGCGAGCCACGCACCGGGTCCGGCACAAGCCACAGCTTCATCTCCGAGATTGTGCCATCATCGTAATGCCGTTTGCGGTGCAGAATGAGCGTCGCCGCCGCCATGTGACATATAATGTCATAGAGACGCCGTATTGTCGAGTCCCAACCTTCGTCCGGCGGGACCGCCCCATCGGACCTTGCCCCTTGGCCCGGGGCAGGCCAGCCTGCACGCCAGGACAAAGCAGCGGGAGGCCACCATGCCCCAACCCCATCACGCCGGCCGTCATTTCCTGCAGATCCCCGGCCCGACCAACGTGCCGGACCGGGTGCTGCGGGCGATCGACAACCCGACGATCGACCACCGTGGCCCGAGTTTCGGCGTGCTCGGACTCGATATCCTGGCCGGCCTGAAGCAGGTGTTCCAGACCGACGGCCCGGTGATCATCTACCCCGCCTCGGGCACCGGCGCATGGGAAGCCGCGCTAACCAACACCCTCTCGCCCGGCGACACCGTACTGATGTGCCGCACCGGCTGGTTCGCCTCCTTGTGGAACGAGATGGCGTTGCGGCTCGGGCTGGAACCGATCTTCATCGAGACCGACTGGCGGCGCGGCGCCGATGTCGAGGCGATCGGCCAGGCGCTGGCGCACGACCGGGCGCACAAGATCAAGGCGGTGTGCGTGGTGCACAACGAGACCTCGACGGGGTGCGCCTCGCGCATCGACGAGGTAAGGGCGGCGATGAATGCGGCGCAGCATCCGGCGCTGCTGCTGGTCGATACGATCTCCTCGCTCGCCTCGATCGATTACAAGCACGATGCGTGGGGGGTCGATGTCACCATCGCGGGGTCGCAGAAGGGGCTGATGCTGCCGCCCGGCCTGAGCTTCAACGCGGTCAGTGCGAAAGCGTTGCAGGCGGCGGAGACGGCGAAGCTGCCGCGGTCGTACTGGGACTGGCGGCCGATGCTGGAGGCGAACAAGACCGGGTATTTCCCTTACACCCCCGGCACGAATTTGCTGTTCGGGCTGCAGGCGGCGGTGCAGATGCTGCTGGAGGAAGGGCTGGTCAATGTGTTCGCCCGGCACGATCGTTTCGCCGAGGCGACGCGTCGCGCGGTGCGCGCCTGGGGGCTGGAGATCCAGTGCGCCGACCCGCGGCATTATTCCTCGTCGCTGACCGCGGTGCGGCTGCCCGACGGGCACAGCGCCGATGGGTTGCGCGCGGTGATCCTGGAGAAGTTCAACATGAGCCTGGGCAATGGGCTGGGGATTTTGAAGGACCGCGTGTTCCGCATCGGGCACCTGGGCGATCTGGGCGACCTGCAATTAATCGGCACGCTGGGCGGGGTGGAGATGGGGCTGCGCGCGGCGGGCGTGCCGCACAAGCCGGGCGGCGTGCAGGCGGCGATCGATTACCTGGCGGGGAATGCTTGATGTGGCGCCCTTTCGGGCGACGCGTGACTCGATGATATCTAAAGCGAACGATATGGGAGACCAACGATGATCGAGGTCTGGACCTGGCCGACCCCGAATGGCCACAAGGTGCACATCGCGCTGGAGGAGCTCGGGCTGCCCTACAAAGTGATCCCGATCAACATCGGCAAGGGCGACCAGTTCAAGCCGGAATTCCTGGCTATCACGCCCAATCATCGCATCCCGGCGATCGTCGATCCCGATGGGCCCGGCGGGCAGAAACTGACGCTGTTCGAGTCCGCGGCGATCATGATCTACCTGTCGGAGAAGACCGGCGGGCGGTTGATCCCGACCGATCCGATGGACCGTTATCGCTGCCTGGAATGGATGATGTTCCAGATGGGTGGCGTCGGGCCGATGTTCGGCCAATACAATCATTTCGCCAACTACGCGGTGGAGAAGTTGCCGTATGCGATCGAGCGCTACAGCAACGAGGTGAGGCGCTTGCATCGCGTGCTGGACAAGCGGCTGTCGGAGGCGGAGTACCTCGCCGGGCGCGACTACAGCATGGCCGATATCATTACGTTCCCATGGATCCGCAATCCGGACCGACGAGGCATCGATCTGGCCGATTATCCGCATGTGCAGCGCTGGCATGACGCGATTGCCGCGCGCCCGGCCGTGCAGCGCGGCGTCGCGGTGCTGGCGGAGCATCAGCGCAAGGGGCAGATGACCGACAAGGAGCGCGACGTGATGTTCGGCAAGATTCAATTCGCGCCGCGGTAGCGCCTTTCCGGTCAGGTCAAGCGGCACCGGCGACCCGTCCCCCCTGTCATTGCGAGCCGGAGGCGAAGCAATCTCCATCCAGTTGCGCACCGGGCGAGATGCGCACTGGGAGGGAGATTGCTTCGTCTCCGCGCGCAATGACCCGGCGGATGGCAGGTCCGACTCTCCGCGCGCGAACCTGCCGCCATGGCCAGCCGGTTGGCGTCAGCTCGTCGCTGTCGCACCCAGTGCCGCCCACATCCGAGGCCGCCTTGCCTTGGTCGCAACGATACATTAACCTTGCGTTAACTAGACGCCAACGTTCCTTTCTCGCCAGCCTTCCGGCCTGGACGAATTGGAGCATCAATGGATGCAAACGGACCAGTCCAAGATCTGATCCCTTCCCTTACGTTGGCGGAGGTTGATCCACCACGACAGGAGAGTTCGGGTTCAGCAACAATTGCGGCGGAGGCCGAAACCGGCACGAAATCCCCCTACCCGCTCCCGTCTGGTATACCAACGCAATCCGGGCCGTTGGGCATCCGTTTCGACTTCAACCAGGGTGCGCGCCTGGTCCTGCCCAACCGGACCGAGGGCAAGTGGCGCGTCCGGCTACGCGACCTCAACACGGGCAACATCCTGTTTCAGAGCGAGAACCAGGGCGCCTTCGTCAGTTCGTCCAAGCGCTTCTTTGTCCGTTTCGGTGTCGAGGTGTGGGAACTGGACGCGGCCGGAACGGCCACCGTGGTTCTGACCCACGAGTACGACGCACTCGACCGCGAGGTACTGATCCAGTTCCCGGTCGGAACATTGGGCGACATCCTGGCCTGGTTTCCCTACGCGGCCCGGTTCGGCGAGGTGCATGGCTGCCGGCTGACCTGCGCGATGTCCGACCTGATCAGCCCGCTTTTGCGCGACGCATATCCGGCGATCCGCTTTGTTACCCATGAGGAACTGGTGGAGCAGGACCTTCCTGCCCAGGCCTATGCGACCTATTGCCTCGGGCTGTTCTTCGACGACACGGAGTTCATCAATCAGCCGACGGATTTCCGCCACGTTGGGCTGCATCGAACTGCCGGCTATATTCTCGGCGTCGATCCGGCGGAGGAACCACCGCGCCTGGCCCTGCCGAATGAGAGCCGGCCGATTGCCGAGCCCTATGTCTGCATTGCCGTGCAGAGCTCCACGCACGCCAAGAACTGGACGAACCCGAATGGCTGGCGGGAGGTGGTTGGATTCCTGAAAGCGGCTGGCTACCGGGTGATCTGCATCGACCAGAAGCCGGTGCACGGCATTGGCATCGTCTGGAACCACATTCCGAACGGCGCGGAGGACGAGACGGGCGAGCGTCCCCTGGCGGAGCGGGTACGTTGGCTGCGTCACGCCGCGGCGTTTGTGGGGTTGAGCAGCGGCTTGTCATGGCTGGCCTGGGCCGCCGGCACGAAGGTCGTGCTGATTAGCGGCTTCACCCATCCGACGAACGAATTCACCACGCCGTATCGGGTGATCAACTGGCACGCCTGCAACAGTTGTTGGAACGATGTGCGGCTGCGGTTTGATCATAAGGACTTCCTGTGGTGTCCACGCCATGCAGGGACGCCGCGGCAGTTCGAGTGCACGCGGCTGATCACGGCGGCGCAGGTGATCGCGACGATCCAGCGCATTCCGGGGTTCGCCCGCCTTCCAATTCCGCCGACGAGCTCGACCAACCGCGAAATTTGAGGAAACCCCGCCATGACCACGATCAACGTCAGCTCCGGTCACACCAGCAGCGGCGTCACGCTCGGTGCAGGCGTTGTGATGATCGTTTCCGCGGGCGGCTCGGCCATCAATACCGTGGTGAACAGCGGCGGCGTATTGGAAGGGGTCGGCATTGCCAGTGACACCACGGTAAACAGTGGCGGGTTCGAGTTTGTGTCCTCGGGTGGCAGCACCAATAGCACCACGGTGGAAGACGGTGGCAGCGTCGAGGAGGATGCCGGCGCCACAGCGAGCAACACGACGGTAAACAGCGGCGGTGTAGAAGACGTGTTCGGCACGACGATTAGCACCACTGCGAACAGTGGTGGTGAGGAAAACGTACTCTTTGGCGGCACGGCCGTGAGCACGACCGTGAACGGAAGTGGTTTTGAGTTCGTGATTGGTACGGCCAGCGGCACAACAGTGAACGGCGGCGAAGAGGGGGTGTATGGCCGCGATTCCGCGACGACGGTGAAAAGCGGTGGCAGCGAGGCCATATGGTCCGGCGGCGTGGCGATCAGCACCACAGCAGAGGATTTCGCAACTATCAGCGTGTACTCAGGCGGCTTAACTCTGAGTGACACGCTTGAGAGTGGCAGTTTCGAAATCGTTTCGTCGGGCGGCACCGCCAGCAACACGACGACAAACAGCGGTGGATACGTCGTCGTATTGCCGGGTGGTAACCTCGTTGGCACGATCTCGTCGGGGGGAGGGGTCGTTTCGACAGGCGTAGTCGTCATTTCCCCCAAATCGGGCGGTACTGTTTACGCACAGGTTGCCAGCGGCATTGTCGTCGGGAACGGCACGGCGCCGGATTATAACGTTTTCGGATATGGCAATACAGCGGAATTGGACGTTCTGCCCGGTGGTTCGGCCGTCAGTACCACAGTGAACGTCGCCGCCAATGAGAACGTGTTCTCCGGTGGCAAGGCCGTCAGCACCACCGTGAACAGTGGTGGGTCGGAAAACGTAGACTCCGGCGGCTCGGCTCTGAGTACCACTGTGAGCGGCGGTGGTTTCGAGTTCGTGAATTCCGGCGGTACGGCCAGCGGCACAACGCTGAACAGTGGCGGATTCGAGCAGGTGACTGGCCGCGATTCGACGACCGCGGTGAACAGTGGCGGCAGCGAGGCCATATGGTCCGGCGGCGTGGCGATCAGCACGACAGCGGAGGATTTCGCAACCATCAGCGTGTACTCCGGAGGCATAACACTCAGCAACACGCTGAACAGCGGCGGTTTCGAATTCGTCTTCTCTGGAGGCTTAGCCAGCTCTACGATATTGCAGAGTGGCGGGTACCTCGTTGTCATTCCTGGAGGTCAACAGACAGGGACCACGCTGTCGGGTGGCGAAATCGTTTCGAGTGGCGTTGTGGAGGATCCAGCCTTCGCGGGGGGCACGGCATATGCCCATGTCGCCAGCGGCAACATCGTCGGGGCGGGCGGCGGCGAGTATGTCCTGCAGAGCGGCTCCGCTATCAGCACCACCGTGGACGATGGAGGCGCTGAGTATGTGTACTCCGGCGGCACGACCAGCAACACAACGCTGAACAGCGGGTCGGTCCACGAGGGCGCGGTTGAGATTGTGTCCGCTGGGGGCAAGGCCAGCGGCACCACGGTGAATAGCGGCGGTTACGAGGTTATCTCATTCGGCGGATCGGCTATCAGTTCCACCGTGAACAGAGGCGGCACCGAGGATGTGTGCTCAGGTGGCTCGGCTATCGCCACCACGGTGAACAGCGGCGGCACTGAATACATTTCTTCCGGCGGCTCGGCTATCAGCACGACGCTGGCCCTTGGCGGCGCGATTGATCTGGCTTATCTTTTCTTCGTTAGCGGCGGGTCAGCGGTCCTGAGCGGACAGACCCTGACGGTTACCGAGGGCGGCATCAGCAAACAACTCCAACTGGCCGGCAGTTACACGGGCGAGATATTCCAGGTTGCTAACGACTACGCCGGGGACACGCTGATCACAGCCATCGCGCCGCCCTCTATCACCGGCATGATCGGCGGCGACTTGACGGGCAACACCGCAACGATTTGGCCATTCTCCACGGTGACCATCACGGATCCGAATTCCG
>Ga0326727_10024431_pt1 | contig 11428 bp, 5 predicted proteins | sample MB2enrmetagenome_FD_207643 | JGI IMG/M metagenome (GOLD analysis project Ga0326727, IMG submission 207643) | Lab enriched peat soil microbial communities from McLean, Ithaca, NY, United States - MB29MY | ecosystem: Environmental > Terrestrial > Soil > Wetlands > Peat | place: USA: New York... | reverse complement strand
CTTCTGGTGCCTCAGAGGGCCGTAGCCGAGCTGCAGGGAGGCGACCAGGTCGGCGTGGTAGGGCCCGACAACAGGGTGAGGATCAGGCAGGTTAAAGTCGGAGACCGGATCGGCGATCTCTGGGTGATAGAAAAAGGCCTCAAGCCCGGTGATGAGGTGGTGGTGGAAGGGCTTCAGAAGGTCAAAGAGGGCTCGCTCGTGACCCCGAAGCCCTTCAGCACCGAAGCGGCACCCCCTCCGTCCGCGCACGCCCCGGCGCCGGAAAAGAGCGGGGACGTGTAAAGGGTAGGCCAGCATGTCCGGGTTCTTCATCAATCATCCCATCGTCGCGATGGTCATTTCTATCATACTCGTCATCCTGGGGCTCGTCACCATGACGAGGCTGCCGGTCGCGCAATTCCCGGAGATCGTCCCCCCGGAGATTCAGCTCTCGACCACCTATGTAGGTGCCGATGCAGAAACGGTCGAAGAGTCGGTTGCCACCCCTATCGAGCAGCAGATGAGCGGCGCGGACAACATGAACTACATGTATTCCGTCAATGCCAGCAACGGCAATATGCGGCTTTTCGTCAACTTCGACGTCCAGACCGACCCGAACATAGACCTCGTCTTCACGCAGATGCGCGAGAATCTGGCCCTGCCCCAGCTTCCCCCTGACGTGCGCAATTACGGCGTGACGATCATAAAGTCCAAGGCAGCCCCCCTCATGCTCATCAGCCTGTACTCCCCCGGAGGGACCCGTGAAGGGCCTTTTCTGGCGAACTACGCCAATATCAACCTCAACGACCAGCTCCTGCGCGTGCCCGGAGTCTCCTTCGTGGACATCTACGGCGCGGGCCAGTATGCCGTCCGCATCTGGGTTAAGCCCGACAAACTGGGTAATCTCGGCATTACAGTCCCTGACATCGTGCACGCCGTCCAGGAGCAGAATACGGTCAATCCTGCCGGCCAGGTCGGCGGCGAGCCGGCCCCTCCGGGCCAGGAATTCATCTATACCGTCCGCTCCCAGGGCCGCCTCATCTCTCCGGAGCAGTTCGGCTCCATCGTGGTCCGCGCCAATCCCAACGGCTCAATAGTCCGGCTCAATGATGTGGCCCGAATCGAGCTCGGCGCCCAGACTTATAACATGGCGAGCCGCATCGACGGCAAACCGGCAGGGATGATGGCTGTCTACCAGCTTCCCGGCACGAATGCCCTTACGACCGTTCACGATGTCAGGAAACTGATGGAGCGGGCAAAAGCACGGTTTCCCTCGGACCTCGACTACACCATCTCCCTCGATACTACGGACGCCGTCAACGAGGGGATCAAGGAGATCGTCATAACCCTCTTGGAGGCACTGGGCCTGGTGATCCTCGTGGTCTTCATCTTCCTTCAGGGATGGCGGGCGACCCTCATCCCGGCCCTTGCCGTTCCGGTCTCTCTCATCGGCACCTTCGCCGTTTTTCCCCTGCTCGGCTTCTCGATCAACACCCTGTCCCTCTTCGGCCTCGTCCTTGCCATCGGTCTCGTGGTGGACGACGCAATCATCGTGGTGGAGGCGGTGGAACGGCACATCGAAGAGGGCCTCCCTCCGAAGGAGGCCTCCCTCAAGGCCATGAGGGAGGTTTCGGGGCCGGTCATGGCAATCGCCTTGATTCTCGCCGCAGTCTTCATACCCACGGTTTTTATCCCGGGCATCACGGGTAGGCTCTACCAGCAGTTTGCGGTGACCATAGCGGTCTCGATCATCATTTCAGCCTTCAATGCCCTGACGCTCAGCCCCGCGCTTTGCGCCCTCTTCCTTAAGCCGGGAAAAACACACGGCCCCCTTGGCGCCTTCTTCGGATGGTTCAACCGTCTTTTTACCCGCGCGTCCGAAGGTTACGTGGGCGTGTGCAGAGGTCTCATCCGGAAGACCGGCTTCAGCCTTATTTTTCTTGCGATCATCGCGGTGTTCGGCGGTCTTCTCGGACGGGGCCTTCCCACGGGCTTCCTGCCCGAAGAAGATGCGGGTTACTTTTACGTGAACGTGGCCCTCCCCGATGCCGCGTCCTTTCAGCGCACGGACGGGACGTGCAAGACGATCGAGGGAATTCTGGCGAAGACCCCGGGCGTCGAGCACTATCAAACGGTTGTGGGCAAAAGCCTGCTGAGCATTGCCCAGTACCCCTATAGCGCTTTCTTCTTCGTGACGCTCAAGCCGTGGGGGGAGAGGCGAAAGCCGGAGGAGCAGTGGGACGCCATCATGATGCGCCTGAACAAGGAGCTGGCGGACCTGCCGGAGGCAACGGCCTTCGCCTTTTCACCTCCGGCTATCCAAGGCATCGGGATGGCAGGCGGGGCCACCCTCGTGCTGGAGGACCGGGCAGGGAGGCCCCTCTCGTTCCTCGCGGAAAACGTGGACAAATTCATCGAAGCGGCGCGCAAAAGGCCTGAGCTGGCCCGGGTCACGACCACGTTCCTTCCGAGGGTGCCTCAGCTTTTCATCAAAGTCGACCGCGACAAGGTGCTCAAGCAGCGCGTCAGTCTAGGTCAGGTCTACCAGACCCTTCAAGCCTTCATGGGGGGCTACTTCATCAACTACTTTAACCGCTTCGGCCGCACCTGGCAGGTCTATGTAGAGGCGGAGGCGGGTTACCGGTCCAAGCCGGAGGATATCAGACACTTCTACGTGTTTAACGATAGGGGCGACCCTGTGCCGCTTTCCACCGTCACCACGACGGAGTTCCGCCCCGGCCCGGAATTCACCATGCGCTACAATCTCTACCGGTCGGCGCAGATCAATGCGGCGGGCAACCGCGGTTATAGCTCAGCTCAGGTGACGAAGGCCCTTGAAGAGGTCTTTCAACAGACGATGCCGGCCGATATGGGCCTCGACTATATCGGCATGAGCTTTCAGGAAAAGAAGGCCCAGGAAGGCATTCCGGCGTCGGCCATCTTCGGCCTTTCGCTCGTGTGCGTGTTCCTCATTCTTGCCGCCCTCTATGAAAGCTGGTCCCTGCCGTTCAGCGTACTCCTCGGGACCCCCATCGCCGTCTTCGGGGCCTTTGCCGCCCTCTCCCTGGGCCGCCTGGTGAACAACGTCTATGCCCAGATCGGCCTTATCGTGCTCATCGGTCTCGCCGCAAAGAATGCGATCCTCATCGTCGAGTTTGCGAAGGCGCGCCATGAGCGGGGAAGCACGCTCTCGGATGCCGCCCTCGAAGGGGCACGTCTGCGCTTCAGGCCTATATTGATGACGTCTTTCGCATTCCTCCTCGGGGTCCTCCCCCTCGCCCTGTCGAGCGGGGCAGGGGCCGTGGCGCACCGGACCATGGGCACCGCCGTCATAGGGGGAACTACGGCCGCCTCGGCGATCGCCATCTTCCTCATTCCGGTGACTTTCTTTGTGGTGGGAAAGCTCTCGGGCCGCCATAAACCGAGGAGGGACATTGAAGAGAGCGGCGCCTTTGAGATCAATATTCCGCTCATAGAAGACCTGCCTCATTTTGAAAGACATCCCGAACGGAAGGGGCATCCCAGGCGGCACCGCCGAGGGGCCTATGAAAGGAAGCGCCCACGGAGAGAGCCGGACCATTGAAAGAAGCGAGGGGGCCTATGGACAGTGGCAATACCGGGAAGCAACGCGTTTGCCAAGGGAGGGCCAAGGGATCCGAAGAGGAGGGACGCGCCGCCCGTAAGGCGGTCATCCTGCTGCTCCTTTTTCTCATGGTGCCCGGCTGCATGATCGGCCCCAATTACAAGCGACCGGTGATCGACATCCCCGGGTCCTGGCGGGTGGAGGAAGAGGAGGCCAAAGAGACGGCCGATACCCGGTGGTGGGAGCAATTCAATGACCCTGTCCTCAACGGCCTGATAGAAACCGCCCTCAGAGAGAACAAGGACTTGAAGATCGCCTCGGCGCGGGTCGAGGAGTTCCTGGGATACCTCCAGACGACGAGGGCCGGGCTCTTTCCGCAGGTCGGCGCCGGAGTGCTCGGCCAGGGGATGGCGTTTACGAAATACTCCAACCCCCCTCCCAACCCTTTACTGGTGAACCCCGGGGGCGACTTTCAGATGTTTCTGAGCTCCAGTTGGGAGATCGACGTCTGGGGGCGCCTGCGGCGGGCAACACAGGCTGCCCGGGCCGACCTCCTGTCCACGGAAGAGGGCCGGCGGGCAGTCATTTTAACCGTCGTGACGGGGGTAGCGTTGGCCTATACGGGTCTGCGCGATCTCGACAAACAGCTCGACATCGCCCGGGACACCGTGAAAAGTCGGGAGCACTCCCTGAAACTCTTCCAGCTCCGATACGGAAGGGGGTTGATCTCGCAACTGGAGCTGAGCCAGATAGAATCGCTGTACCAGGCGGCCGTCGCGACCGTTCCCCTGCTTCAGAAGCTGATAGCCCAGGCAGAGAACGGCCTCAGCGTGCTGCTGGGGCACAATCCCGGTCCGATCCCACGAGGCAAGGCCCTCGATCAGCTCTCGTTCCCCGCCATTCCCGCAGGTCTGCCCTCCCAGCTCCTCGAGAGGCGGCCCGATATTCGCCAGGCCGAAGAGGACCTTATAGCGGCCAACGCGAGGATCGGCGTGGCAAGGGCAGCCTATTTTCCCTCCATATCCCTCACGGGCCTTTTCGGCCTGGAAAGCCAGAGCCTCTCGTCCCTCTTCACGGGACCGGCCAGAATGTGGGCCGCAGGGCTGCCCATTACCGGCCCTATCTTCACTGCGGGCGCCATTGCGGGGACCGTGAAGTCGGCCGAGGCCATACAGCAGGAGAGGCTCGTCCGGTACGAACAGGTGATCCAGCAGGCGTTCGGGGAGGTGGATGACGCCCTCATCGACCAGGCCAAGTCGAGGGAACAACTGGAGGCCCAGAGAAAGCAGGTGGAGGCCCTGCGCATATACGCGAGACTCGCGTGGAAGCGCTACGAAAACGGGTATACGAGCTACCTCGAAGTCCTCGATGCGGAACGGAGCCTCTTCGATGCGGAGCTCTCCTATGCCCAAACCCAGGGGAACCTGTTCGTTGCATTCGTGAACCTCTATACGTCCATGGGGGGAGGCTGGGTTGAGGCGGCGGACAGGCCTACAGGGGATTGACGGGCCGGTTCGAGGAGGCGTACCGATAGGGGGCGACCCCGCTCGTCCTCATTCCCGTCTGTTACAACGGCGCGTAGCTTGACGCACGAGACGCGCTCGAAGCTATTATGCATGGGTCCGTGCGGTGCGGCCCTAACAGCGCAGCACCGTCACGCGATCATCCTCACTTCTCCGGATCAACGGGTGCCCGGAACAGGCGCGTGAACGCAGCGACGATTGCCGGCCGCGGCCGGCGGATCGGGGGAATGGACTGATAGTTCTCCCAACCGCCTCCCAAGGCCTTGTATAAGGTGACGAAAGCATCGGCGGTCGCGGTCTGGGCCGCGGCGTACTGGTCCTCGAGTTCGTATTCCTGGCGCTGCGCATCGAGCACGTTCAGAAAGTCCGTCAGGCCGCGCCTGTAGCGCTCCGAGGCATAACCCTCCGCCTCCTGGCCCGCCGCGAGCGCATCGCCAAGATTATTGAGCCGATCTCGCTGGGCCGCGTACTCGCTTATTGCCGCGTCGACCTCGCGTACGGCGTAAATGACGGTCGCCCGGTAGGCGACTAACTGCTCGCGCGTGCGCAGATCGGCGATATCCACCAAGGCGTCGAGGGTTCCGAAATCCAGGAAATTCCAGGACGCGAAAGGGCCTGCCGACCAGATGTACCGGCCGCCGCCGACGGACGCGGCAAGGCCCGGCTCCTGGACGCCCACGGCCCCGCTGAGGGCCAGATGCGGAAAGAGTTCGGCAGTGGCCACCCCGATGCGCGCGGTGGCCGCGGCGAGCTGCCGCTCTGCCTCGCGAATGTCGGGGCGCCGCTGCAGCAAGTCGAGCGGTAATCCGGCTTCCACCTGCGGGGGAATGGGCGGGATCACCAAGGGTGACTCGAGCTCCTTGGCCAGAGCTTCCGGATACTGGCCGAGCAATACCGCGATGGTATATCGCGCCGCGCTCACCTGGGCGGCCAGAGGCGCGAGCCGGGCGCGCAGAGTGGCGAGCTCCCTCTGCGCGAGCGTGAGGTCGAGGGCGTTGGTAAACCCGCCTTCGTAACGGGCCTCTACGAAATCGAGCGTCTGCCGCGCGGTGTCGACGGCCCGGCGGGCCGCGGCCAGCTCCATTTGAAAGCCCCGCATGTCCAAATAGGCGCGCACTACATCGGCGACCACGGCGACCAGCACGGCATTGCGGGCCTCGGCCGCTGCCTGGGCATCGTAGCGGCTCGCCTCGATCTCGCGCCGGTATAGCCCGAAGACGTCGATCTCCCAAGCGGCGTCGAAACCCCCCGCCTCTTTGATGTGGCGGAGGCCGCTGCTGTCGCTCGCCGCGGTCAACGGAGGGGCGATCCGCCCGCGGGTCAGATCGTGGCCCGTTCCATAGGCCCGAGCCGCGCTCATGCCGACCTCCGGCAGCGCGCGGCCCAGGACGACCACTTCTTGCGTACGCGCCTCTTGCAGCCGGTCGAGGGCGATCTCGATGTCCGGATTCGACCGGATCGCTCGCTCGACAAGGGAATCCAGCTCAGGGTCGCCGAACGCGCGCCACCAGGAGGCCACGTCGACGGCGGCCCCGGAACCCTTCCCGGCAACCCCTGATGAAGCGTTCTTCGTGGGCTCCGGCGCCAAGGCGGGCGCCGCATCGAAGGCATCCGGAACCGTCAGACGGGGGGCATGATAATCGGGCCCTACCGCGCAGGCGCCGAGCATCGCTACGAGCGCGGCCACGGTAAGGTATCGAAGGGGGTTCATCGCGCTCTGGATCATCCGGTCACGGCCTTTGCGCCGGCTCCGCGGCAACGCTGGGCGCCCTATCGCTAGCTTCGCTCACCACGACCTTTTGGCCGTCGGTTATTTGACTGCTCAGGTTGAGCACCACCTTCTCGCCGGCCGCCACACCCGAGGCGAGCAGCACGGTGTCGCCATTGTCCCGACCGATACTGACACTGCGCAGATGCACGGTGCCGTCGGCGGCCACGACCGCCACCTGCGGCCCCGCGGCGCGAAAGGTCAGGGCCGCGGCCGGCACTCGCAGCAGCCCGTTCGCGGGCAGCATAAAGACGACCTCTACATACATGCCCGACACCAGGATTCTCTTCGGATTGGGCACATCGATCTCGACCCGGAAGGTCCGCGCCTGGTTATTGATGGCCTCCGCCGTGCGCGCAATCCTGCCTTCGAATCTGCGGCTCGGAAATTCAGTCGTGAAAATGGCGACCGGCACTCCCACCTTCATTAAGTCGCCCGCGGTGGCCTGCGGTGCATCGACCCAGACCCGCATAGGATCGTCCTGTACCATGCGGTAGAGCTGCGTGATCCCGCCCGAGCTGCCGGCGGTCACGAGATTGCCGATGTCGATACGCCGCTCGATGATCGTGCCGTCGTAGGGAGCGGTAACGCGCTTGAATTTTTCGAAGGCCGCATAGCGGTCCACGTCCGCCTGGTCGAGGGCGACTTGCGATAACGAGGCCACCAAACGCGCGTTCGCGCTCTCGAATCCGGCCTTCTTGTCCTCCCGTTCCTGCTCCGAAACCACGCCCTTGGCCGCGTCGCGCCAGCGCACATACGTGGTGCGCGCGAACTCGGCTTCGGCCTCGCGTACCCGGACATCGGCCTGTGCCGCCTTGAGCTTCGCCTGCGCGGCAGCCAACTGTGCGTCGAGCTCGGGGGTCTCGATATCGGCCAGGACTTGCCCCTTTGAGACATGGTCGCCGATATCGACGTTCCATTTCGCCACATATCCGTCTACCCGAGCGTAGATCGTGCTTTCATACCACCCGTGCGTCTCACCGGGCAGGGTCAGACCAGGCCCCTCGGCCGCCGGCCGGACCGCGGCCACCTCGACCACGGCAGGTGCCCCGGCGAGCGCAGCCGTCTCCCGGGCGAGGCTCCGGGAGGAGACAAGCCGCACCGTCTCGACCACGACGAACGCGGTCAAGAGCACCAAGGCCACCGCAACGGCCAGACGCTTCATGCGCCGATCCATGCGCGCCCGCTCGTGCGGGGACGGCGGGCCTTCGGCGGCTGCGCCGGAGCCCGGGGGCCGCTGCCCTGTCTCACACCCCTCGGCATCATCGTCAGGTGATTGCATGAGGGTCTCCTTCAGTCGGTCCTGGTGCCGGCTTAAGCCGCGCGGCTGCGGAGCAGCCGGTACATGGTCGGCACGAAGACGAGGGTGGCAGACGTCGCGAAGACGAGCCCCCCGATGACCGCACGGGCAAGCGGCGCATTTTGCTCGCCCCCCTCGCCGACGCCCAGGGCCATCGGAATCATCCCGAAAATCATCGCCCCGGCCGTCATCAGCACGGCCCGCAGCCGCGTGTAGCCCGCAGCCGCGGCGGCCGTAGCCGCATCATCGCCGGTCTCCATGCGTTGGTTCGCGAAGGTCACCACCAGAATGCTGTTGGCCGTGGTCAACCCGATGGACATGAGAGTTCCCATCAACGCCGGGATGCTCAGGTGGGTCTGCGTCAAGAACAGCATCCACATGACGCCGCTCAGCGCAAAGGGAACGGCCATCAGCACGATCAACGGATCGATCCAGCTCTGAAAGTTAATCACGAGAAAAAGGTAGACGAGCACCACGGCCACGGCCATGCCGCCGAACAAGCCGGCATAGCCCTCCCGCATGGTTTCGACCTGGCCGCTCAACTTCACCGTAATGGCTTTGGCCGGGTCGGGCCGATCGGCGGCGATCACCTTGTCGATCCCGGTGGCCGCCGAATCGAGATCCGTGCCCTGTACGTTGGCTTGGACGTCGAACACCGGCCGAATATTGAGCTGCGACAAGGCAAGCGGGACGAGGCGGCGGCCGAAGGACGAGACATTCATCAAGAGCTGGTGCGCCCCCTGCGGCCCGCCGGCCGTCACGGGCAGCGACCAGAGGTCCTGCGCGGAGTTGATCTTGTAAGTCGGCAGCTGCACGACTAGGGGATAGCTCACCCCGTCCTGCGGATCGACCCAGAAGTTCGGCGCTGTCTGGGCGCTGCCGTTGGTGCCGACCAGCACGTCGTTCGCCATGGTGCGCTGGTTCAAGCCCACCTGGTTCGCCAGTGTGCGGTCCACGTCCATAGACAGGGCCGGAGCGTCCGGCACCTGGAATATGTGCGCATCGACGATGCCCGGCACGCGTCCGATATCGCGCGTGAGCCGGGCGGCCAAAGCGTAGGCCTCGTCGTTGTTCGGCCCGGACACGCGGATGTCGATCGGTGCGGCTTGGCCGAAATTCAAAACCTGATCGGTGATGTCGGCAGGCTGAAAGAAGAACTGCAGCTCCGGGAAGCGCTTGGGCAGATCGCGGCGCAGCTCGGCCACCAGCTCTGCCGTTGGCGTATGCCGTGCCTTAAGAGAAATGAGGATTTCGCCGTCCATGGGTCCCACCGTCGCCGAATCGCTCAACGCGATGTTCATGCCGCTGTAAGGCAGGCCGATGTTGTCGAGCACGGTATCGACCTGTTCGGGCCCGACGAGCTTGCGGATGGCCGCTTCCACCTGCGCGAAATGCTCCTGCGTTTGCTCGATGCGCGTGCCCGCGGGCGCCCGCACGTGGAGCCGCATCTGGCCGGCATCGACCTGGGGAAAGAAATCGCGGCCCAAGGCGGGAAAAAGGAGAAGCGAAGCAGCCATCAGCGCGAGGAAAAATGCCGCGGATGCCGCGGGTCGCGACAGGGCCCACTCGACGTGCGCGCGGTAGGACTCCCGGAACGCATGGAAGCGGTGTTCGAACCCACGCTGAAAGGCGACGAAAGGTGCGGACCATCTCACGGCGCGGCCATCCGAGCCGTGTGAAGCGCCCGCCCCGCGCATCAAGTATTTGAACAGGACCGGGACCGCGGTGAAGGAGAGCCCGAGACTTGCCAGCAAGGCGATGCATACCGACAGGGAGAGTGGCGAGAACAGGTATTTAGCCGTACCCTGCAGCAGAAACACCGGCACGAACACGATGCAGATGCAAAGAGTCGACAGGAAGGTCGGCACGCCCACTTCACGGGTGCCTTCCATGATGGCCTGCTCCAGGCCTTCGCCGAGCCCGACGTGGCGCTCGATGTTCTCGATCACCACGGTGCCGTTATCGACCAGGATCCCGATAGCCAGCGCAAATCCGCCCAGAGTTATGGTGTTGAGCGTCTGTCCTCCGGCGTCCAGCACGATCACCGCGAAGGCGATGGAAAGGGGGATCGCCGTCAGAATAATGAGCGTGAGCCGCCAATTGCCGAGGAACAGCAGGATCATGAGGGCAGTCAAGGCCGCCGCCATCATGCCGCTCATTTTGACGCTGTTCAGGGCCGCCTTGACGAAAATGGACTGGTCGAAGAGCGCCTTCACCGAGACGCCCCTGGGGAGCACCTTCTCGATTTGGGGCAGGGCCTTGCGGATGCCCTCGATGACGGCGAGGGTCGACACGCCCCCCGTCTTACGGATCGTGATGAGAACGCCGGGCCTGCCATCGACGGCGACCGAATTGGTCTGCACCTGGTAACCGTCGTGCACGTGCGCGATGTCACGCATGAATACGGTGCGGCCATCGACTTCCTTGATCGGGAAGGCATTGATCCGGTCGATTACGTCCGGGCTATTGTTCATCGTCAGGGTGTAGTCCTTGGCGCCGATCTTCACGTCGCCCGCGGGAAGGATAACGTTCTCGCGCAGCAGCGCCTCGCTCACATCTGCCGGCGACAATCGGTGAGCGTTCAGGGAGCGCTGGTCCAGGTCGGCCATGATCACGCGGGGCTTACCGCCGTAAGGCTGCGGTACTTCGGCCCCATGCACGATGGCCAGATCCGGCCTGATGATGTTCTGCCCGAGATCGTTCAACTTGGTGTCCGGCAGCGACGTGCTCGAGAGGCTGAGCTGAATGATGGGCACGTCCGTGGCGTCATAGCGCAGCACGAGCGGCGGCGTGATGTCGGGCGGCAAATACTTCAGCACGACCAGTGCGCTGCTCGCCAACTGCGACACCGCCCGGCTCACATCCGCCCCCTCGTGCAGATAGATCTTCTCTACGCCCACACCCAGGTAGCTGGTAGCTTCGATGCGCGCAATGTCGTCGACAAGCGAGGCGAGCTGCCGCTCATGCAGCGAAAGAATACGGTCCTGAATGTCCGGGGCGCTCATGCCGTTGTAAGTCCATACCACACTGACCACGGGGATGTTGATCGCGGGGAAGATGTCGATTGGCATCCGGCTCGCGGCGCCCACGGCGAGCAGGCAGATCATGATCAAACCCGCTGCTACGGTGTAGGGCCGCCTCAGAACAAATCCAACGATCTTCATCGCAGTTCGTCTCCCATTAATGTGCCTCCTCCTAGGGTGAAAGTCAAGAAATAGTCCCTCCTTCCCGAGAAGCCTGTTTCAGCGCGCTGTCTCGGTTCATGGAACAGAAGA
>Ga0326727_10024430_pt1 | contig 11429 bp, 10 predicted proteins | sample MB2enrmetagenome_FD_207643 | JGI IMG/M metagenome (GOLD analysis project Ga0326727, IMG submission 207643) | Lab enriched peat soil microbial communities from McLean, Ithaca, NY, United States - MB29MY | ecosystem: Environmental > Terrestrial > Soil > Wetlands > Peat | place: USA: New York... | reverse complement strand
CACGTGAGCGGCAATCCCTACCCCAGCACGTGCTCGGGATCGACGGACATCGACTACACGATCACTTACACGCCGGGCACGGTGAACGTAAACGCTGCGGCGTTGGGCATCACGGCCAGCAGCGGCTCATTTACGTATGGCGGCACGCCGCCCACCATCACCCCCAGTCTGACGGCGGGGAGCGCGTTCGTGGGTACCGACTCGTTCAGCAGCTTGACGGGGCTCACCTGCTCGACCACGGCAATCAGCAGCAGCCCGGTGAGCGGCAATCCCTATCCCAGCACTTGCTCGGGATCGACGGACAGCGACTATACGATCACCTACACCGCGGGCACGGTGAACGTGAACCCGGCCAGCCAGACGATTAACGTAACCACGGCTGCTCCCGCCAGCGCCGTTTACAATACCAGCTTTACCGTGGCTGCAACCGGTGGCGGGTCGGGAAACCCAATTACCTACACGAGCAGCGGCGCCTGCTCCAACGTAGGCACCACCTTTACCATGACCAGCGGTACCGGGAGCTGCACGGTGAAGTTTGATCAGGCGGGCAATTCGAATTACAGCGCGGCGCCGGAATTGACCGAATCGGTGACGGCGCAACTCGCCAGCCAGACGATCACAGTAACCACCCCTGCTCCCGCGAGCGCCATTTACAACAGCAGCTTTACAGTAGCTGCGACGGCGAGTTCGGGCCTCACGGTCAGCTTCTCCTCCGGCGGGGTTTGCACGAACACCGGCGCCATGTTCACCATGACCAGTGGTACGGGAACCTGCACGGTGATGTTTGACCAGGCGGGCAATTCGAACTTCAGCGCGGCGCCGGAAGTTGCCGAATCTGTGACGGCACTACCAGCCGCGCCCGTGGTGAGCTTGTCGACCACTTCGCTTCCCTTCCCGGCTGAAATCGTAGGAACCAGCAGCAGCGCGCAGACTGTCACGCTGACCAACAAGGGCGGCGCCCCGCTGGCCATCTCCAGCATCGGAACCGTCGGGGATTTCTCCCAGACCAACACCTGCGGGACCTCCCTGAGCGCGGGCGTTAACTGCACAATCTCCGTGACTTTCAAGCCGGTAGTAGCTGGGACGAGGACGGGTACCCTCTCGGTTTTCGACAATGCCAGCGGCAGCCCGCAGAGTGTCGCGCTCAGTGGCACAGGTCTGATCTCCACCGCGGGGCCGCATCCTCCGGTTGTTTCACCGCCGTCTACCTCCCCGCAGCCTTTCCGTCCGAGCGGCGGCCCGCCCGTAATGAGCTTGCCTATCTCTATGTCATCTCAAATCGTAGGAACCATCAGTAGCCCTCCGACCGTCCCGCCGACCAACGCGGAGAATGCTGCCGGCAGTCCACAACCTATCGCACTCAGCGGAACGGGTCCGGTCATCACGGCCGCGCCGGAGCCTGCGGTTCTTCCACCGTCGCCCTCAGTCAACCCACAGCCACTATCTGTGAACGCCGCGCCCCTGGTGAGCTTATCTTCCTCATCGCTCAGCTTCTCGGCACAAATCGCAGGAACCAGCAGCAGCCCCCAGACTGTCACGCTGATCAACACGGGCACTGCCTCGCTGAATATCTCCAGCATCACAGCCAGCGGGGATTTCTTCCAGACCAACACCTGCGGGGCTACCCTGAGCGCGGCTGCTAGCTGCACAATCTCCGTGACTTTCAAGCCGGTAGCGGCTGGGACGAGGACCGGTACCCTCAGCATTTCCGACAATCCTGCGGGCAGTCCGCAAACGATGGCCCTCAGCGGAACCGGTCTTAATGTGGAGCCGCATCCGTAGGCTCTTCAACTTTTGGTTGCAGGCCAAGGCCGCGCAGTGGCCTCTCCTTCCGTCCACATTCGGCGGCCTCGCAGACTCGATGCCCAGTCCTAAAGAAGACGAGCCCAGCGCATTTCCAGGGGACCGCAAACGAAATTTTCCACTTGACATTCCCTCAAGCTGATTATATGGTAGCGAGGTTCACACGCAAATTAGGGAAAGGTTCTTAGCCGCAAGAAGTTGTTCAGGCATGAGCTCGGCAGCCAAGTGGTGGCCTCGACGTGGCGTGTTTCGGGGATGGGTGAGACGGCTGGCGGGCGAAGATCAAATATCCAGCGAATGGAGGAGGTCCAAGTCGATGAAACGTTCAATTGATTTAATGGCCATAGCAGGGGCAGTACTGCTATTCGGTTTGGTAACGTCGGCGTCAGCCCAGGTGGTGCACAAGACTGTAAGTGCCGGGACGCCCCAAACCCCGGTCGCAAGGGTTGTGACGCCCACGCCCACGATGAACACCGGCGCGGGTAGGGTATATGCCCCGGCGTCCAGTATAGCCATACCGGGCACTGCCGGCGTTCTCGTCCATACCAACGTCGAGGTTTTTGTCCCCGATGGATTTCAACCTGATCAAGTAACCCCTCCTTTTTCCGGGTTTGGGTACAATACGCCAGCTTCGATCGCCTGTCGGTATCAAGTCCAATCCGGCACACATGTGCCAAAGTGCAATCCCGACTGGACAGGTTCTCCTGCTTTGACGAACCCCTCTGGTGGCAGCGGGACGATCGCTATCGTCGATGCCTTTGACGACCCGTGGATAGGGGAGGACCTGACTTATTTCGATTCACAGTTCGGCATTACCGGGACGGGGACGTTTACGCTGGTTTACGGTACCACTAACGGCGAGGAGCCTCCTTTCGATGAGCCTCCTTACGACCCGACGGGCAATGGCGGCTGGGAACTCGAGGAGTCGCTGGATGTCGAGTATGCACACGCCATGGCGCCCGATGCCAATATCGTCTTGGTGGAGGCAGAATCAAACTCCTTTACCGACATGATTTATGCCGTGGGGGTGGCCAACTGTTACGTTGTTTATGGGAACTCGACTTGCACCGGCACCGCGTCGGGCAAGGGCGAAGTTATCATGAGCTGGGGGAGCACGGAGTTTAGCGGTGAAACCGGCTATGACGCGAGCTTCGAGATGTCCGGGGTTGTCTACTTTGCCGCGGCCGGCGATTCGCCGGGGGTTAGCTATCCCTGTGCTTCTCCGAACGTGGTGTGTGTCGGGGGCACCACCTTCTCCCGCATGCCCCCTACTACTCCCAATATATCATCACCGGCGCAGATACCGTTCGCCGGCCAGCAGGAGGGGTCTTGGGAACTCGGCGGCGGCGGCTCGAGCCTGTATGAGCCGCTTGCCAATGGCCAGAGCGTCCTCGCTAATACTCTCAGCGCTCTTTACAATAGTACGTCTCTGACTCCATATGGCGCCTCCCCGGTTGGCATAGGTATTTCTACCACCAAGCGGGCCGTTCCAGACGTTTCCGCCGATGCTAATCCCTATACAGGGTATTGGGTCTTTGATAGCTTCCAGTTCGTGCTTTTGGGATATGAACCGCCTGCGTCCGACGCCCCTGACGCCGAAGGGTGGTGGATAGTCGGTGGCACGAGTGCCTCCAACAATATACTTGCCGCCGTGACAAATCTGGCTGCTAGCAGCAATGTAATTATTGGTGGGGTCACGCAGCCGGCCGGTACCTTCAAGACATCGAGCGCCGCTGAGCTTGGTGTCATCTACAGCAACATTTCTTCCGCTTACCCTAGCGTTCCAACAACAACAAACTTCAACGACATCCTTGCCGGCTTTGGCGTTTGTGGTCCGTATATGGGTTACTCAGCCGCTTATGGCTGGGACCCTTGCACCGGCGTCGGTGTGCCCCAAGGCGTTGGCGGGTTGTAACTTTCCCCGCCCAGATCCGGGGCAGCCCAGCCCCGGCGCTGGCGGCAGAGGACTTCAACGAGGGCAGGGCCTTGTCATGAGGCCCTGCCCTTGTTCTTCACGAAACCCTCTGTGTGGGCGACTGGGGCGCTCCCCTGCGTCACCGGAAGATGCAGCAGCAGTCCAACCTATAAGATCAATCCAACAAAACGGGGCGTGGGGGCCGGGAAGCCGACGGCGGTTATTGCTTTTGCCGAGCGATAAGCGGAAGGTTGAGTTTAATTCGCTGGGGGGACTTGTGCTTGGTCGCATCAACAAGTGATACTATTCATGCCCGTCGCATACGGGGCCGCCAATCACGAGAAGCATGGAAGTAGCTATTAGGTGGCTGAAATGCGATCGAGGGCGGAAGGGCGGGCCGCTTCCCCCCCATTTACGGCAAGCAAATCCATTGCGCGGTGAAGGACGCGATGCAGGTGGCCGACACCACGAACGCGCCGGTTTACATTCCCGTGGGCCAGGTGGGTATTGCGCCGAGAATCTCGCACGCCATGATCCTGACCGGCACGCGACTCGTGCGTGGGTCTGGTCGGCTGTTGTTTACACTCGTGGTGGCGCGCATGCTTGGCCCGCGGCAGTTCGGCGTGTATGCGCTATTGTTCGCGACAGTGGAAATGCTGGCAATGGCCTCGGGTTCGGGCTACGCAGATTATTTGACACGCGAAGCGGCCAAGGACGCGCGGGTGGGGTGGGGGCTGGGAAAGCAGTTGACCTTGCTGCGCCTTGCCTGCGTGCTCCCTTTAGTTGGGGCGGCTTTGGGCGCTCTTTGGCTCCTCGGCTATTCGCGGGGGGTGTTGGCGGCTGCGGCGTGGCTGTCACTGAGCCTGGCTCCCCGGTCGACGAGTGAGGCCGTGCAGGGCGTACTCCGCGGAGTAGGCCACTATACAGCCGATCTGGTTGTGGAGTTGACCTTCAATTTGTCGCTGGTGGGCGGGGCCCTATGCATTTTGGTGCGACGCGCCGGCCTCCATGGGGCCATTGTAACCGAGGTCATCGCCGCGACCGCCGCGGCGGTCATGAGCGTGGTTTTCGTCCTCCTGCTCCGAACCAGGGAACGCATTGGCCTGAGCAGAAAGCAATTGTTCCAAAAGAGCGTCATCTTCAACATTTATGGCTTCGCCGCAAATCTTTACGACCGGCTAGATGTGGTGCTGCTTTCCAAGTTGGCGGGGGATTACGCTACGGGGGTATACGGCGCGGCCTATCGCCCACTGGGCGCACTTCAACTCGTCCCCTATGGGGTACTTTATAGCCTCCTGCCGGCTCTTTCCCGTAATGCCGGGGGCGTGAAGGAACTGCAACGCCTGGAGAGGGCCATGGGTTTCCTCTTGAGCGCAGCTTTCGCCGTGGTTCTTGCCACGATGGTGTTTGCCAGCCCGGCGCTGCGTTTGCTGTTGGGACAAAGCTATGCCGAATCTGCGGTGGCCCTGAAGATTCTGATCTGGGCTGTTATTCTCCGCTACTTAAACGCCGCGCTGGGCGTTCGACTGCTTGCCGGAGGCAACGAGCGGGTTTTTGTCGCCACCACGCTCGGGTGTTTGGGGGTGAACGTTTTCGGCAACCTGCTGCTGATCCCGATATATTCCTGGCGAGCGGCCGCGGTGCTAACGATCGTCACGGAATTTGCATTGTTGGCCCAATATATTTATTGGCTCCGCAGGACCGTCGGGGTAATTCCGAAACCGATGGGTTGGGTGCGTAGTTCGCTCGTCTTCGCGGGTCTCCTGATTGCATCGCTCGCGGGAGCAAGAGTCGCCCCGCCACTCATGATCGGCAGCGCCTGTGTCCTGTTCTTCGTTGCTTATCTGTACCAGACGGGAATGGTCAGGGAATTTGCCCCCGCGTGGCGGTCAGGCCGAAGCCCGGCGTAGTTGCCGCCCTTCGCTGCCTGGATGCTTGTGCGCCTTGCGTTGCACTGCTGCTTACGGGTCTTGGAAATCCCCGACGCGATAAGGCGTCTTGGCTTTAGCAGGACTGCCACACTTCCTCCTGAGGCAAAGATGGACGCGACAGACTTGGAGCCCAGGAGCTGAAAGAAAGGCGGGAAATTCGGACGACGCGCATGAATTCTGCTGCCACTAGACAGAACGGCGAATCAGCGGCATGGCAAAGCCGTGCAGCCGCGGCGATGCTTATGATGTACAGGCGGCGCAGGCTGATGATCCGAGTGGCTGATGCACTCTTGCGACCCCTTGCCTGGCTGTCGAGGAGCGGCCCGGCGCCGAAGCTTGATCAAGTGAAAAGTATCCTCGTATTCGAACCGGCGAACCTGGGGGACATCGTCACATTGGCCCCGTTTTTGCGCAGTCTCCGGGCACGATTTCCGCAAGCGCGCTTAGCTTTCGTGGGCAAATCCAGTACAGAGTCATTCCTTCGGGAGCAGGAACTGGCCGACGAATTGATTCCTATCCGTGTTCCCTGGGCAGAGCACGTGTCTCGGTGGAGGCGTTACAACCCCTTTTCCCCGCTGTGGCCGAGCTTTGCCTGGAGTCTAATCCTGCTTCGCAAACGACACTTCGATTTAGCGTTTGCGAACGGGAGGAGCGATATCCGCCATAACCTTGCTCTTTGGCTCACCGGAGCGCGGCGGCGTGTTGGATATGGATATGCAGGCGGCAGCTTCCTGCTGACCGACGTCGTCCTGCCCGATCTCGGGCATCCCCATGTTACCGATCTCACGTTGCAGTTTCTCAAGCACTTGAACATTCCAACCGTCCACGATGGTTCGCTTTTGAGGGTTTCTGCTGGGGACCAGGAGTTCGCGGATAAAATCCTGACCGAGCGTGGCGCTGGTCCTAATGATCTCTTGGTGGGGATTCACGCGGGGGCGCGGAAGCAAGCTCGCCAGTGGGGCGAGGACCGTTTTCGTCAGGTGGCTCTCCAAATCGTTGAGCGCTTCGGCGGGAAGATCATCTGGTTCGCCGACCCGGCCCAACCTCATGCTGTGTCCACGGGTCCCAATATCATTCCGGTTTCATTACCTCTGAGGCAGTTCTTGGCTGTTCTGTCGCGCTGTCGGCTTTTGGTGTGCAACGACAGCGGTCCGATGCACATGGCGGGGGGACTGGGAGTCCCCGTGGTAGCCGTTTTCGGACCGACGCAGCCCGAGTGGTTCGGCCCGTTGGGAAGCCAGCATCGGGTCGTCATCCGGGGGGATGTTTGGTGCCGCCCGTGCGCGGATCATTGCCTTTTCAAGGAACCCTATTGCCTCAGACTTATTCCTGTCGAACAAGTGATGGAAGCAGTCGCACAAGTCATGGAAAGCCTCTCGCTTGCCAGCGCAAGCGCGTTCTGACGGGGTTCAATCTCGTTTCAGTGACGTGCTTTTTTCGTGTCGTTCTGAATATGTCACTCTCGAATCCCTGCCATTGAAAGATGAAGGATTCCGCAAATGAACGCCTTAGAAAAGTCAAAAACCATGTGGGAAGCTTTGGCGCGGAGTGATCCTTACTGGGCTGTCTGCACAGATCGTGGGAAGCAGGATGGCAAATGGGAGGCGGCGGATTTGCTTGCGACCGGAGTTATCGAGGTCGAGACCGTCTTGTCATTCGTGAGACGTTCAGGTCTGAGTATCAGATCTAATGGAAAGGCTCTTGACTTTGGATGTGGGGTCGGGCGGCTCACCCAGGCGCTCTCAAGATATTTTGCCGAATGCTACGGGGTCGATATTTCCTCCGAAATGGTGAGCAGAGCGACTGCACTTGCGAAAAATAGCCCGAATTGTCGTTTCCTCGTAAATGAGGCCCCCGACCTGTCTCGGTTCGAGAGCAATTCATTCAGTTTCATATATTCGAGTCTCGTTCTTCAGCACATCGAAGCAGATTACGTTACCATGTATCTTCGGGAATTTGCGCGTGTTCTGGAGCCTGGAGGGATTTTAATCTTTCAGATACCCGACCACCGAAAGGGCGAGTGGATCCAGCGGATGCGAGAGTATCTCAAACTGCGAACACGGCTGCGTCGATTGCTAGCCTTTGTCGGGGTACCGACGGGTCCACCTCGCGGCGGATGGAAAATGTATTGCTACGGCGAACAGAAGATTCGATATCTCCTCTCTTCCGCTTCGTGCGAGATCGTGAGCGTGAGGCTCACAAATTCCTGCACTCCGGATTTCAATGGAAATTTTCGATTTCTTGATGGGGAACCAACTTCCGGGTTTGTAGGCAAGCTGTACGTGATGGTGAAGTCGACGGGATCTCAAGAACGGGATGATGAAACTTGGCAGATTCGGTGAATCGGCTCGGTCTAGGCATGGGGACGCACACCTCCCATAAGGAACAGGTTTTGGATGCGAGTCGGAACCGACGCGCATGCGCTCGGCAGTAGTTCATCGGGCGATGAAACGTATTACGAGCGGCTCCTTGAACACCTTGTGAGAATTCCGACGAAGAACAGCCGGTATGTAATCTACTACGCCAAGCCGGCTGCGGCTGCTTCATTAGTGCGGGTTCGGTGGCTTCCTGGGAGTACCGGGGGCGAAGTCGATAAAATCTTGGCTGGTGAAGGCATCTTCAGGGCGCGTGGTTTCATCATTACTGGAACATGGATGGCGGTGGGCGACAAATCGACGGACACAGGAGTTGAGGATTGGCGCCCTTGAACCGAACGTCAGTGCTCGACGGCATGAAGAAATTAGATATTACCGTCAAGTTTTCTCTCGCCGGCATATTGATAGGATTTTTCGTCGGCATCTGCGAAGGGGCCTTTGTCCTCTCCCATCAGCGCCATGCTCGCCTCATTGAGCATGGGGTGGGCGCTGCCGTTTTGCTTCTTGCCCCTTTGGTGGATGCGCTGGCCTATGGCTTCCTCGGCGCGATACTCGGCGAAGTCGCGGCGCCCGGTCATCGCAGGTTCCCCGGCAGAACACCTTATTTTATCGCCCTTGGCCTCGCGATGGCAGGCGCTCACTTGACTTACTTGGCGGCTCACGCCTGGATACATATCGGCAGACCTCCGCAATTCGTTAATGCCGGTATTGCGTTCCTGGGCGGCTTGATCGTGGCGATCGCGGCCCTCCGGTATGGGCCAATGATCTGGCCCCGTTGGGTCACCCTACCTGCGCGGTTCTGGCCCCCCTCACGGTCTTTAATTCGACGAGGCGCCCTCTTCACGGGAGCGGTATTTGCAGGTTTGGTGACCGTGGGGATGATCATGAGGGCGCCGGAAGCGCGTCCACAGTTCCACCCCCATGGGGTGAGTGGGAACCGTCCCAACTTGGTCATGATCGCCTTGGATACGGCGCGCGCGGATCATTTCTCTGCCTATGGCTACACCAAGCCGACCACACCCAATTTGGACAACTTGGCAAAAAAGGGGGTCCTTTTTGAAACGGCCATTGCTCCGGCCTCTTACACACTGCCCTCCTTTGCCACCGTGTTTACTGGCCTTCTCCCCCATCAGAACCAAACGGGCTTGAGTACGCCTTTACCGAAAGGATTCTTGACGTTGGCTTCCATCCTGAGTTCCCGCGGCTATCAGACAGGTGGATTCAATGCCAATTTCACCCAAGGGACGGCCCGAACGGGCCTCGCGCAGGGTTTTGAGGACTACAGCGATGACGATGGGACGATCCGCTCAGCCTTGCTGGGCATCGACTTCGTAAAGGCCTTTTGGTGGTTCGTTTACTACCCTTTCATCCAGCCCCGGTACATGGCGGGGCGCGACGCGCGCACGCTCAACCAGGCGGTTTTTCCTTGGTTCGGCCATCGCCGCAAGCAGCCTTTCTTCCTGTTTGTAAACTACTTTGATGTCCACGAACCTTACTCCGCAATTCCGGAAGTCGGGGATCGGTTCGGAAACGCGCAGACGACGCTCGCCCAGCGGGTCAGAGCTGAACTCGATGGCCTGATGATGGCCATTGAGGTTCCACGGTCTCCCGCGGAACAGGCCGCGCTGATCGCCGGCTATGACAGCAGCCTTGCTTTTGCCGATAGCCAGATCGGCAGCCTGCTGCATCTTCTCGAATCCTCCCCCGAGTGGTCCAATACCTACATCATGGTTTTTGGGGACCATGGCCAAGCTTTTGGCACGCACCGGCATTATGGGCATGGTTGGGGGCTGAATTGGGAACTGCTGCATGTCCCTTTGATCATCGTTGGACCGGGGATTCCTCAGGGTCGGCGGGTCAAAGATCTGGTGGGCCTCCAGCAGCTTTTCCCTACGGTCCTGGATGTATCCGCGGGGGAGGGCGGCGCTCCGGAGCCGAACAGCTTGCGGTGCTTTTGGACAAATCCTGCCAAGGCGTGCGATTCCGCCCCCATGGTCATCTCCGAGCTTGGCCCCATGGCAATGTGGAGGGTGGATAACCCTTCCATTAGTGTTGCAACACCGCAGTGGCACCTGATCCGCGATGCGGCGGAAGACCTGCAACTCTACGACTTGGCTACCGATCCTGGCGAAGAGGTGAATCTCGCGGGTTCTCCCGAGCACCAGGCAGACCTTGCAGCTCTTCAGAACCGCCTGTTGGAGCGTATCCAGGCTTCTTCACCCCCCTGGCTCGGGGAGGACTATCTGTGGGCCCTCGGCGAGCGGCAGTATTCGCTCTTGGCCGCCCGACATTTAGTCCGCACAAATTGGCCCCCCTTGAAATTCCAGCGACCTTCCGCCCGCGAAGCGGAAACCCCTGACAACGAATTGCTCCACAGCTTGCCCTATCAGTAGTCAGCACCTCCGTCGCTCCCTCTGTCGCAGTAGATTGCCAGTCGAGTTCCATCGATCTGATACACTTTCTTCGTTCGAGCCAGCTCATTCAGGCAACGAGTGACACCTGCGCACTCCGGGTTACGTTCGTTCCAAACATAATCGTCCCACACAATGATCCCGGAGGGCGCTAGGAGGGCCAAAGCGGTCTCCGTGTCTTTGCAAACAAATTCGTAAGTATGGTCCGCATCGACGACAACCAGGTTCATACGGTGTAAGAACGGCTCGTAATGGTAAGTCAACGAGTTGCCGAAAAGCTGGCGTATCTTGGACCTGGCGGGGCTCGCCCGGTAATGAGAACCAACTTCGAAGGGTGGAAACCCGCCGATACCGAGACGTGCTGATGCGTGTCCCTTGCCGAGGGATCGAGGTCAAGCGTGAACACCTCCGTGGTCTCCGGCGTGTTCAACGCCATGGCGAGGGTAGAAGACCCCTTGTATGTGCCGATCTCGAAGATGCGCTGCGGCCGGCAGTACGTGCAAATCGCCCCCAGCACCGCCAATTCACGGAGTGGCAGGATCCACTCATCTTCTCCACCGACCGCAATGAGCGGAAGGTTGACGGCCAGGGAATCGGCACCGGGAAGAAGCTCCCCAATCCGGACTTTCGCAAGCCTCGGATCAACGTCCTGCCGGTGAAATCAACGGCCAGAAGGCTGGCCCCGCGATAGGCGGTAGGCCTCTAACAGTCCCGAAGGAGTCCAGAATTTCAGGAATCGCTTGCACCCGTCAAGAAACACTCGCTTTCCCCCTGTAATAGAAGAAATGTATGAATTATAGCTGGGGCGGCGCATACCTCGAAATCATTATGTGCGCCACGCATGGACGGGGCAGTGTACAATTAGAGCGGTTTCGATTTAAGTGCTTATACCACGTTGCATTCATAAGGATACTAATATAAACTCCTTCCGAGTATCTTTTCGCGGAGGGAGAAATGCGATCACCTCGACCTTTTCCCGAAGGAACGCTCGAGC
>Ga0326727_10024428_pt1 | contig 11429 bp, 12 predicted proteins | sample MB2enrmetagenome_FD_207643 | JGI IMG/M metagenome (GOLD analysis project Ga0326727, IMG submission 207643) | Lab enriched peat soil microbial communities from McLean, Ithaca, NY, United States - MB29MY | ecosystem: Environmental > Terrestrial > Soil > Wetlands > Peat | place: USA: New York... | reverse complement strand
GTGTTTAGGGTCTGTTACCCTTTGCGGCAAGTCGGTCGTCAGTGTCCGAAGATGGTAGCGAAATGGCCAAAATAGCCCATCACCACCCCTTTTTGCCCTAAAAACTCAAAATCATGGACAAATAGCCCGTCACAAAATCCATTTCCAACCGCATGAATGTACACTTGGCGCTTTATGTCGTCAAATTATGGACAATTTACACCGGCATTCTTTTGACAATATAGCGTATCAGTAACACCATACAAGGAAAAGCACTGGTGATAGCTGATAGATATGGGTCCGATAAACAATGTTACGTAAAGCCACCCACCTTCGGGTGGGTGGCTTTACGTAACATTCGTTTTGTAAGCACCTATATAATTCAAACAATCCGACTCCAATCAAAATTAACTCCTTCTAATTTGGGTAAAACAGTATATTCATGCGTTTGATTAATTCTGTTTTTTCCATTCTATTTTGATAACATCGATCTCACCTTTATTGATAAATTTGAACATCCCTGTAACAAATGTATTGTACAATTCTATACTCCTAACAGCTATGTGGTTCTTTTCTCTAGTAGTTAACCTCGACCACACAGTGTTCCAATTGTGGGTGGATTACGTACAGGGATTCTTTGTTGCAAGACCCTCTTCTTTGAACGAAAGATCATTAATCCCGCCGTTATGGAAATCCTGAATCCGGTACGTCGGCTTATATTCATATGCCCAGCTAGAATCAAGAGTTTCGAGCAGTATTCAATCATTTCCCGCCAGCGAACAATCCCTATGAAAATCTGTTCATCGTCCACGACAGGCACGAAATTTTGTACCACCGTTCTTGAAAGCAAATCCTCCATTTGGGCATCAATCGTTACCGGCAAATTCTGAACATGTTGTTCCACTTCGCTTATGAAAATTTCCTCAGTATTTTGAAAGGTTAAACCCGGTGTATTTTTAAGCTTCCAAAGCAAATCTCCTTCAGTAATCGTTCCAACATATTTCCCCTCGCCATTAATGAGAGGGACTGCGGAATAACTGTGATACACCATCCTCTCCAGAGCCTGACGCATCGTTGCATTTTCTTTAAGATAAACGATGTCCTTTTTAGGTATAAGGAAAAAAGCTACATTCATTTACAATTACGCTCCATTTTGCAAATTTTTACACCCTAATGACAATCCAAATAAGGTTCTGTTCCACTCTAAAAACGGTATGCTTATCTAAGCAGAGCACAGAAGTGCCGATGACGATATAATTATCGGCACTTTTACATCTATAACCGCCCATAACCTGGAATTTACTTTGCTCCTGATAACAGTTTCGCTGGTATTACCCCATTTTAGTGGATTAGGTACTAAGAAATGGTATATTGCCACCCAGCGTTTGATAAATAAGTAAAAGGTTTAGAAACGAGATAACCACCGCACAAATTATAGACGAAATGGTAATCCACCTTTTGTTAACCAAGACTCCCATAAGATCTTTGCGTTTTGTAAAGTAAATCAAGGCTATGATTGGAATGGGTAGAACAATACTTAATACTACTTGACTAACGATTAATGTCTGGGTGGGATCAATCCCTAATGCCACAATGATGACCGTTGGCAGCATGGTAACAATACGCCGTATCCAGACCGGAATGGTAAATCCGACAAATCCCTGCATGATCATCTGGCCTGCCATAGTACCGACTACGGAACTTGAAATGCCTGAAAATAGTAGTGAAATCAAGAAAACACTTGCAGCTGCCGACCCGAGGATTGGTGTTAATGTCTTATAGGCAGATGGAATATCGGCAATACTGTTATGACCTGTGGAATGGAATGCTGCTGCGGCCATATACATCATGGCAATATTGATCAAACCGGCAAAAGTCAGGGCAATTAAAACTTCTTTAGTATTAAATTTTTGAAGTTTAATTCTTTCACCATCATTACGCGGTATAACCCTGTTTTGAGTTAGCCCTGAGTGTAAATAGATCGCATGGGGCATGACGGTTGCCCCGATAACTCCAACAGCAAGCATCATGCTATCACCGTTGCCAAGCCAGGGAACAACACTGTGATAGGCGATCTGAGAAAAGTCGGGATGAGAAAGAAACGTTTCAATGATATAACAGGCTCCAATTAGGAGTGCAAATGCGGCAATGAACTTTTCCAATGGCCGGAATCCGTAGCGATCCAGCATAAGAATGATATATGTGGTCACGCCAGTCAAGATCGTGGCATAAAGCATCGGAATTCCAAATAATAAATTTAGCCCAAGTGTTGCACCCAAAAATTCTGCAAGATCGGTGGCCATTGCGGCCACTTCAGAGACTACCCACATGGGTAAGGTCATCCATTTTGGTAGGTAATCCCTGCAAAGTTCCGGCAGGTTTTTGCCGGTTGCGATTCCCAGCTTGGCAGACATGTTTTGTAAGAGCATTGCCATTAAATTCGCAATTACAACGACCCACAACATTTTATACCCGAACTCAGATCCGCATGAAATGTTCGTGGCAAAGTTTCCAGGATCAATGTAAGCGATAGAGGCGATGAAAGCGGGGCCCAAAAACGGGAGCAAAGCCTTGATCCCCTTGCTCTTGCCCTCCATTGCAGCGCGGCAAGCCTCTACCGCTTTGTTTAGGGGAATTGATACATTACTGGTAACATCCAAACCCTCACTCACGTTACGAACGAGACTGTCACGGGATACCGAAAAACCCTTGGAGATATTCAGACCATCACTCATTGCTATTATTCCTCCTTGAATTTCTTCGCACACACTTTTCACAACTTTGTAAGAGATCAATCAACTCTGATTTTCAAAAGACGACACCCAAATTGAAACTAAATCTTAGTTTGTTAAGCTGTCAAGAATGACATATCCGAATATAATAGAGTAACTTGTTTAAGCATCACTTTCTTTAAATGTTACGAATTGCTGTTCTTGAGCACGTTTTAAGAAGGGGGATGCTTAAATTGCTAACACCCAGCTTGGAGGACTATTTAGAGGAGATATACTGGTTTTCGTTATTTCTTAATACGGTTCGAGTAACGGACATAAGTAATAGACTTAAAGTTGCTTTGCCATCAGTAACCAAAGCCCTCTATAAATTGAGAGACGAGGGTTACATAAAGCACGAACTATATGGAGAGATCAATCTTACCGATAAAGGAAAAGAGTTTGGGTACTACTTAGTAACGAGGAACCAATTGTTACAGGAGTTTCTTGCCTTAATATGTAGCAAATGCAACTATGCCGCTGAGGCCGAAGCTATGGAACATTACCTTTCAACAGCAACGATCAATGCCATCAAAATTCTTGTGGAGTTTATGAAAGATAATCCCTCTTGGCAACAAGCCTTTAACGATTTCAGGAATTTAAAGGATTAAGAAAATTTGTCTATGAATATGGGTATGGTGGCCAAGAAACGCAATTTATTCGACCTCCTTATTATCTTTCTGAACTGGTTAGCCGTAGCTAACTTGATTCTGAAATAAAATACGTAAGAAGATAGAAATTGCTACTAATCGTCGTATGACAATATAATCCAATAGTTTATAGAAAACCGCTTTCGTAATCCAACGGTAGTTAAGACGAATAATGGTAAAGATGTTCTTCCTAGAGGGCTACAACGTTGGTACAATCCCTTAAAGCAATAAACTAGTTTTTCCATAAAGCAGGAAAACCAGCTTATAACTGTTAAGTATTATCTTAGCGTGTGTTTTGTCGGAAATGTTGGTGACATCCTTATAATAAATTGTTGGATTAATCTCGATTTTAAATAAACTCTGTGGCATATCAATTTTTATATAGGGAAAATCTAATTTTGATTCGCAACATTCTGATCTGAAAGAAAGGATATATATGGGGGCACACAAGAGACTTTCACGGTCAAAAACCCGGACTACCATAACAAACCCGCATTTTACGGAGTTTGATACACAAAAAGAGCGGAATATTCAAAAACCGTTACCACGTATACAAAACCCAACCCCCTATTTGAATCAGAATTTTAAATAAAAAAATAACCCCCTCAGTGATTGAGGGGGCTTAACCTAACCTTCTTTATAGGACTCTCCCAAAAAAAATTCCTTATAGAGGTACGGACAGCAAAACGCTAAAAACGTACGTTAACAATTGTGTTGCATTAAGAAATCCTGTTTTTGGTTTGAATTATGTTGCGTAAGTCCCATAAATAAGCTCGACGGGCTTAGCTCGACGGGCTTATTTAATACAACGTAATTGATGTTGTGCTGTATTAGCTATTTTGACAAAAAGAAAAAGATCAGAATCACTTAGCGTACAGGAAATCTGACTTTTTCTATCTTGTTATGGCTTAGCGTACGAAATTCGCGTTTTGATGGCGGGACCCCTAGACTAACTTTAAAAGCCTTAGAAACGCCTTCTAGGGCTTACCCATTTCCTTAGGTCCTAAATAGCACCAGCAGTCTATCCTTAGCTCTTCAATGACTTTTTCCAGACTAACATAGCACCAACCTCGTATTCGGTCTGATATAGTAGATGCAATGTTAACAGCCTTGCCATGTGGCCATTACCGTCCGAGAATGGATGAATACAAAGGAAATCAAGCGTAAAGGCAGCGATGAGTATTAGTTCATTAATGGCACCGAGCTCCCGATCCTGTCGATAAGCGTTCACAAGTTCGTCAATAGCATTGGGTGCACTCTTCTCGAATTCATGGCATGTGCTGAACCATTCCATATTTCCCCTGTTCCAGCCCCTTGCCCCAGCCGTCAAAATTTTGTGTTTTCCTTGTTGTTTTTAGGTTTTATTTAAAAGCAAAGATATCAAGATACATAAAGCTTTGACTTCCCTCTGCTATAAAATATATTTTAAATACAGCTACTTTATTTCAGTAAGATAATAAAGAAATGCTAGAACCGGCATAATTAATCCTATCATAGACGCTGTCGCCCAATTCCCATGGGCATACGACCATCCTCCCAAAGCAGAGCCAATTGCACCACCGGCAAAGAAAACAGCCATGAATGCCCCATTTACCCTTCCGCGTATCTCATCACCCAATGCATAAATTGCCTGCTGACCAAGAACAAGATTTCCCGAAACCGCCATATCCAGGAGAATTGCAGCCATGCAAAATATGAAAAGTGATATTGTTTGGTTGTTTTGCAAAACATGAGTAATCGCAAAGGAGAATGCCGCAATCACAAAGGCGATACCCGTGAGTCTCCTAGTCCAGCCCCTGTCTGCCAGCCTTCCTGCAATGGGTGCTGCAACAGCTCCAGCAACACCCCCGAAAGCAAATAATGCAATTTCTTTCTGCGTTAAGTGAAAATGTTGTGCGAGCCACAGAGGTACAACAGTCCAAAATAAACTAAAGCTGCCAAATAAAGCTGCCTGATACAACGACCTTCGGCGTAAAACAGGGGTCGTTTTAAAAATATACCACAACGATTTTATGATAGCACGGTAACTATCTTTCGGCGCCGGATTCCTTTTTGGAAGCAGGCAGCTTAATAGAATTGTAAGTATCACCATGATTACTGCAGACATGAAAAACACTGCCTGCCAGCCCCAGATACCGGTAACGAGACTTGCTGTCGGCCGTGCAAGCATAATCCCGAGAAGAAGTCCACTCATTACGTTTCCAACTATACTTCCTCTTTGCTTTGCAGGCGCCAAGTGCGCTGCAAAAGGCACCAATATTTGGGCAGATACAGATCCCACCCCAATTAATATTGCGGCTCCGAAAAAGATATATGAATTTTTTGCCATAGCTGCCGTAATCAGCCCCAAAATAGCAATAACCAATATGGATGCAATCAGGCGCCTATTTTCCAGTAAATCACTCAAGGGAACAAGAAACAAAAGACCTATAGCATAGCCTAGCTGCGTCATTGTAACAATTAATCCGGATGAACCGGCGGAAATTCCTGTAGCTGCACTAATGGGACCTACTAAGGGCTGTGCATAATAAAGATTGGCAACAATCAGACCACACGCACTCGCCAACAAAAATACAAGCCAACTGGAAATCGTTTTTTCTTCGGACAATTCAGTTTTCATACAATATCCTCCATCTTATTTGTTATAATTTATATACTATACGTTTAGTTTATAAAAATATAATAAACGGTTCGTTTAGTTTTGTCAACCATTTTTTTAATCCTAAAAATATAGTATAATATACGTATAGTTTTTATATTTCTTTTTCAAATAACTGATAAGGAGCATTACATGGATAAAAGACTGGGACGTCCCCGTAGTGAAGAAACAAAAAAAGCCATTCTTACCGCTTCTTACGAGCTATTGCTTGAGAATGGCTTCAATACTGCAACAGTTGAGGGTATTGCTGAAAGAGCAGGTGTAAGTAAAGCCACCATTTATAAATGGTGGCCTAACAAGGCGGCAGTGGTTTTAGACGGTTTTTTCGCTGCAACCGAATCAATGCTTCAGGTACCGGATACCGGTTCAGCAAGGGAAGATCTTTTAATTCAAGTAAATAGTCTGGCTGCCTTTATTACAAGTTCTAAAGGAAAGGTAATTACAGAGCTTATAGCAGAAGGCCAATTTGATAAAAATATTGCTGAGGAATACCGTATCAGGTATTTCAATCCCCGTCGCCTCATTTCTAGGCATATCCTTGAACGTGGCGTTCTAAAAGGAGAGTTAAGGAAAGATCTGGATATTGAACTAAGTATTGATATGATTTTTGCCCCTCTTTTTTATAGATTATTAATAACAGGAGAAACCGTAGATTATGCTTTTGTGAAAAGTCTGATATTCTATGCCCTTAAGGGGCTTGGTACGGAAGCATAACATTCTTTTACAATGAGGGGTAGGAATTTGACCTTTTTATACGTTAAGCCAAAATAAGGCTTTTACGCCCTAGACGGGGTAGTGGTAGCATCCGTGTCATGTACTGAAAAGTAAATGGAAATATTAGGTAAACACGACATTGGCAAAGGAATTTGGTCTGAACTAGAGAATATAATGCCAAAAGTTAATATTGGAGGGATAGATGTGGCGCAACAATGGAACGTGGGAATGACCTGGTGTGCTAAATATTCTATATTTAATAACACCATAAGATGAGCTATTTCCGAGTTATGTCCCTTTGAATATGTCCTGAGTTTTTGACCGTATATATGGGCGTTTCTGCGAAGAATATACCAGACAAAAGAATAGGATCATTAACGAGGGTTAATGACCCTATTCTTTTGTCTGGTAGTTAGATGTGATTATTATTTAGGAAGAGCTCAGTTACTTTAATGATGGTGTCAGTTTCGCTGGTACTGGACCCATAAGGCCCTAATTGACATTTCGGGGTTTTAGTCAAACTTACCCAACTTCTGAAGAATAGCCCCCTCATCTCAATTTGAACGAGGGGGCTATTGCTGAGTCCTTTTTATAAGACTCTTAATATACACTATTTCCTTCTTCTTGGTACATTTGCTGGCTTTATATCCACATTCGCATGTATTTGTAACCCTTGGTCCCCTGTTAGAATCATTACTTCACTTCCTAGCTCTGCATAAAAATCTGCTACTGACTTAATCATAATATCACCCATAGATAGATTCTTTTCTTTTTGCTCTTTTACAAACTCCGGCCATACTTCTACCAATTTTTTAATATTTTCCCCTTCCCATAAGCCTTCCTGTCTGGAAAATGCTGCCCACGGGCTTTCTTCTGTCACTGACTTGATGACCATTTCTGCAAACTCAACTCCACACTCATATCTCCTCTCCGGAGCTTGAGCAATATGATTTCCTGTCTCAATAATTACTGGAAACGGCAGAACGAGTAGTGCTCCTTCGTCTGTTTTATTATTTATATATTTTTCCACTTTTTTCTTATCCCATTTGTCATGGTCAGGACCACAAGTTTCTTTACCGCAAATATTCAACCAACAGCACATAATGGAAGTATCTATGATGATGATCTTATTTCTCATCGATTACACCTCCAATATGCGAAAGGCTTTTTTCAATTTCGCCTTTTGTACTGAGTTCACCCACCGATCCATGTGCTAGTAGTTTGGGTAATGATTTAATATTTTCCAATAATGTGATTTTGCTTGTACCATCCTCAGGATCACGATGTACAATTTGTATAAACGGTATCATTTCAATCCCCAGTTCATCCATTAATGCTGGATTATGTGTGGTAACAAGAATATCAATACTACGCTCTGAACCAATTTCCTTCATAGTTTCCAATAGAAGTTTTGCTCTTGAAGGATGTAGTCCATTATCAACCTCTTCAATTACAATCAGTGATCCAGAGGGTCTAGTTAATAACGCTGTGAGTATACCAAGAAACCTCAACGTGCCGTCTGACATACCTCTGGCATCTATGGTTGTATTTATCCCCGTTCTTCCCCACTTTTCTTCACAGTAAAGCATGGCATCTTTTTGGAATCTACCTACAGGTTCTGCCCATACCCTTTCTATTTCATCTTCTGGCAAGCTAGAAACATACTTGGTTAATTGGCTTTCGAGTTTTTCCTTTTTCTCTGTAGGCAATGCAGCAATCATGCCTGCTAAGTTTGCTGCATTTTTTGAAAGGTATTGAGCAAAAGGTTTGTAATCTCTCATTTGAGAAGGTATAGGATCAAGAATAAAAATTTCCTCTAAGTTTTTTATGACCACTTGAATTGCCTCTGAAACTTCAGGGACTTTAATTTCGGAATTTTTCAATTGGCTAATCACTGAGACAGAATTTTTCAAGTCCTTACGTATTGGTTTGCCTTGGCCATTAATAATGTTAGTATGTATGCTTGGACTTGAATAGTCATCATTGGATCTATTAGTATAGAATATATTTTTTTCTCTTGGCTCCTTATTTGGCTTCTTCTTATTACGTATAATTTTTATCAAGGATTCTGCTATTACTTCAACCTGCGGTTTAGTTCTAACTGTAATACTGTATCTGTAATCAGTTATACTATCTTCTTCAATTACCGTTTCTACTGTAAACTGATCCCCTGGGAGTAATGCAGCATATCCAGCGCCTCCACGGATTCCACCGATATTAGCATCAAGTAGCAAGGCACTTTCACCATCAAGGGAGGCTTGTAAACTACTAGCATGAACTTCATTGTTTATAAATGCAATCGCATCTATTGCATTTGACTTTCCACTTGCATTTGTTCCAATTAAAACATTCAAAGGATCAATATATAAATTAGCATCTTTATAGCTCTTCCAATTTAAGAGCCTTATCTCTTTTATCACTTAAAGCCCACCTTTTTATTTATCCCGGATACTTATCAACCATAAAAAGTCTCTTAAATTTTTATAGAAAGGATTATCTACTTCATATCTAATGTCCTCATCTATAATTTCAACTACCCATTGATCATTCCATTAAATACCCACTTCATACATTCTCGTTCAGTCATGTTTGGATCAATTCTTTGCCTCAAGTTGTCCCAGTTTTTAATTACCATCATTGAAACATAATCTTGATCGAACTCTACCTTATCGAATAACTTAGTCGCATACTCTCCATGACTATTATCAGAGATATTTAAAATATTTTCCATTTACACACACTCCTTTCTAAATGGGTTGGTATCATCTCCAAATTCCTTTAGGATTTTATAAAAGGTATTCCTTTTAAGATTCAATTTGGACATAAATTCTAGAGCCGTAATTTTCCTTTTACTTTTATCCTTATCCCATTGGGGCCACAACTCTTCTAATGTTTGTTTCTGCTTTTCAGTTAAAGCCTGCAGATTCAATGGAGGCCGACCCAGGTGTTTCCCGTTTTCTCTTGCTACAGCTATTCCTTCAGCCTGACGAGTGTGGATTTTATTTCGTTCTTGTTCTGCAACGTATGCTAGTAAGCTTAAGAACTGGTCTTCCATCAATTTCCCCATATCTCCCATAGCCTTAAATTTTCGGCTATCAAATAACGATTCATTTTCAAGAATAATAATGTCAGCGTTTAAGTCACGGGTAATATACTTCCATTCGGCAATGATACCGTCATAGTTACGGCCTAACCGGTCTAAAGCATCAATATAAATCAAATCACCTGCGCGTATAGCATCCTTCAGAGATTGGTATTTTGGTCTGTTGAAATCTTTTCCACTTTGCTTGTCTATATATATGTGTCGTTCTTCAATGCCTAAATCAATCATCTTTTTATATTGGCGTTCCTCGTTCTGATCCTTGCTAGATACCCGTATATAGCCAAACACATAATTGTTTTTCAAATAGCACACCTCATGATTCAGAGTTAGACATCGGGCAACTACTATCTGCCTATTTAAGATAATAACTGTTCAAAAGTGACATTATAATATTTAGCCAATTTTAGAATCGCTTCAAGTCCATGAATCACAATACCCCGTTCGTATTTCGACAAAAGTGACTTTGTAATACCGGTTAATTCCGCAACACCTTCAAGAGAGTCTCCTTTTGCTAAACGGTGGCGTTAGGTTATTGGGCAACATCTCCAAACTGTGTGGCACAGGTTCTACTTGCTCTATTCCGATACGAGTTATTTCCTGCATTTCTACAAGTAATGCTTTACGTCCTCGTACAATCTCCAAGAGTATTATTAATCTTCGTTCTGCCTCTTCTAGGCTCTCCCCATTATTCTCTCTGCCAAATGTAAGAGCTAAATGCCGTAGAAATAATAATGGGTCTTCCTTGTTGGTTAAAATACCTTCGTCATTATTTTCCTCTTTGTAATTATCGTCGGCTAGATAATCAACGCTACAATGAAAGAAATGAGCTAATTTCAGCAGTATTTTCCGCCTAACGCATCAAGCGTTGTATAAGGTATACCTGATTTTTGAGAAAGTACCATTTTATTATCAATACCATATTCCACCATTAAAGCATTTATCTTTTCTAGCATATTCATTATTTAATCCTTCCAATGCCCTTGAACAAAATATAAAATTATTAACCAAATACGGATGTACTGTAGCTCATAGTATAATTATAACTAATTGTTGATAAAGGTCAATTAATTATTATAAACATTTATAAACGTTTATAATAACCTTTATAGCTATTAAAATCCTTGTTTTCTGAGATGAATAAAAAGTATACCTTTATAAATATTATATTGGCCACTTTTGCTTTTATATGTCCATGAGAACAAAAACACCCGTGCGTTAACACGGTTGTAGCATTGTTATAAGAAAAAATCAGAAAATTGAGTACGTTGGGGTAATACCAGCGAAGTGACAGCTTCGCTGGTACTACCCCTAAATAGACGGGTGGAGTATCGCGTCCTAGGCATAAAAAAGAAGAGAGTTTATTTGCTCCCTTCATACTCTTTGACCCTCCGATAGAACGTGGCTATTGTTGAGGCCGCATATTGACTAGCGATTGATGGTTAACAATGTCCAGGAACTGACGGAAGGAAAGGCCAAAGTATAATTGTCGGTCAGTCAGTCTGTCCAACGCTTCTTAGAGCGACATAAACGGCTTTTTAAGCGCCGATGGTGCAAGT
>Ga0326727_10024427_pt1 | contig 11429 bp, 9 predicted proteins | sample MB2enrmetagenome_FD_207643 | JGI IMG/M metagenome (GOLD analysis project Ga0326727, IMG submission 207643) | Lab enriched peat soil microbial communities from McLean, Ithaca, NY, United States - MB29MY | ecosystem: Environmental > Terrestrial > Soil > Wetlands > Peat | place: USA: New York... | reverse complement strand
CTGGAATTCCTCGGCGGGCGCAAGTTGCCCGGCGTGGAGGCACTGACCGACAAATGAGCACCGCAAAACGCCGCCGGGTAATTGCCGGCAACTGGAAGATGTACAAGAATCAGGCGGAGACGCGCGGGTTTTTTGCCGCGTTCCTTCCGCTGGTTGCGGGCGTGAAGGACTGCGACATCGTTGTCGCGCCGCCCTTTACGAATATTCCCGTCGCAGTGGAGGCCACCAAAGGCACACTGATCGGCATCTCCGCGCAGGACGTGTTCTGGGAGAAGGAAGGCGCCTACACCGGGCAGGTTTCCACCGGCATGCTGGTGGAAGCGGGGTGCCGCTATACGATCATCGGCCACTCCGAGCGGCGCCAGTTCTTTGGCGAGACCAACGAAACCGTCTTCAAGAAGACCAAAGCCGCTCTAGCTGCTGGACTTACGCCGATCGTGTGCATCGGCGAAATGCTGGCCGACCGCGAGGCCGGCAATACCGAGCGGGTCTGCCAGAGCCAGTTCCTGGGCAGCGTGGGCGCGTTGACCCCCGAGGAATTCTCCCGTATTCTGATAGCTTACGAGCCGGTCTGGGCCATTGGCACCGGCCGCACGGCTACGCCGGATATCGCTGCTGCGGTGCATAAGTTCGTTCGCCAGTGTGCAGCGGAGAAATTCACTGCCAGCCATGCTTCCGCGTTGCGGATTCTGTACGGCGGGAGCGTCAAGCCTGACAATATTCAGGGATTGATGGCGCAAGAGGAACTGGACGGCGCGCTCGTTGGTGGAGCGAGCCTGGACCCGAAGTCGTTCGCAAGCCTGGTGAAGGACTGGCCGCGGTAAGAACTGGGTTGAGGCCGCCTTCAGAGAAGATACGGAAGCCGCCAAGTTAGGCGGATGCGACGTTTAATGGATTGAGGTGCGCGGAATGCCAGCGTGGATGAAGTGGACGATTGCATTGCTGATCGGATTTGGGATCATCGCCACCGGGTTTCACTTTCCGTGGGGCGGTTGGATACTGAAGCCGTTCTTTGTACTGAACTGCCTGGTGCTGATTATTGTGGTGCTGCTGCAAAGCGGCAAGGCGGCGGACCTGGCGGGAGCATTCGGCGGAGCGGGCAGCCAGACGGCATTTGGCCCGCGCGGTGCGGCGTCCGTGCTATCGCAGGCCACAACGTGGTGCGCGATCATGTTCATGGTCTGCGCGATGGCCATGGTGGTGCGCGTGGATCAGAATGTGGGGCAGGGGGGCCAGGGTGGCTCGATTCTGGAGAAGTACTCGAAGCCTGCGCCCAAGGCGGCGACACCGGCTCCCGTGAAACCAGCGCCAGCGACGCAGCAACCTGCGGCACCGCAGTCTCCAGCGCCGCAGCCGTCGACTCCAGCGAAGCCGTAATTCTGGGGGAAGCGCAGCAGTTGAGCTGCCGCTTTTGCGCTCGAGTTGATTGGCAAGGCAGGACGTTTCACTCGGAATTTGAGGTGTCAAAGGCGGGAGCCCTTCGCGAAAATGCTCAGGGTAAACAAGCTCCTGCACTCCACAAAGTGATCCGGCGCAGTTTTCCTCCGCGCCTTGCCGCTTTTGAATGGCGCGGCTACAATAAAGTCTCATTATCTGTGCGGTCGTGGCGGAACTGGCAGACGCACCAGCTTGAGGGGCTGGCGGTAGCAATACCGTGGTGGTTCGAATCCACTCGACCGCACCATCTCTTTTGTAGTGGCAGTAATTCCACAGAAATCGTTATTTTCTCAAACAAATACAGGAGTTTCCGAGAGAACTGCTGGGAGCGGCAGGGAATCGGCGGGAGCCCAAAAACAGGCGTCATTGGCAACAGATTGGCAACACAGTATTAGGTCGATTCCTCCCCTTCAAAAACCCCTGTTTTAGCGGCTTTTCGGCGGGTTCATCCAAGTGGCTGCAGGCTCACTGCGTCGAGATTTCCCCCGCCCCGGCTAGCCGGACATCTGCCGTACCATTTCCGACTTCTCCGATTATGGCTTTACCTGGCAAGCGGATTATTTCCGAGTAGGCCGTGATCAGACCAGACTCCTTGCCGCGAAGAAGTGTCCTTGAAGAAGTCACGTCGCAGGGTATACATCACAGGTGCCGGTTACAGGAAGCTGGTCCTCCCCAAGGTTGCAGTCTTCAGATATCATGGCCTCCCGTGACCTTAACGAGGGAATCCGCCCCGAGTTCGCGCCGCCGCGCGGTGCGCGACATCCTGCTTTACGGCGTGTGCGGCGGCGTGCTTGTCGCGGTCCTAAAACTGACGGAGTATCGCTTTCTGGTCGTCGAGCATTCGGTGGAGATCTACGTCGCGCTGGTCGCCGCCCTGTTTGCCGGACTCGGCATCTGGCTAGGGTTGACGCTCACCAGAAAAAAACCGACGATGATCATCAAGGGGATTCCGGCGCAGGCCGCGGAGCCGTTCGTCGCCGACGAGACGCGCGTGAGCCGGCTCGGCATCACCGCGCGCGAGTTGGAGATTCTCGGGCTCATGGCCACGGGGTTGAGCAATCGGGAGATTGCCGGCCGGCTATTCATCAGTGAAAACACGGTGAAGACCCATTCGAGCCGGCTGTTTGATAAGCTCGGCGCAAAGCGGCGCACGCAAGCCGTGCAGCTCGGCAAGGCCGGCCGGCTGATCCCGTGACGGGCCCGCCCCACCCGAAAGCGTGAATTTTCGATTCCTAATGCAGAATCACCCAAAAGTGTGACGACATGGTGCGGGTCCCCCGCTACAGTTGGGGCACGTGAAAGCAGGTTTCACGAAAGGAGACTTAAATTCGATGAAAAAGACGGTTCTGACCTTTGGACTGATATCTGGCGCGATTTCGGCCGCGATGATGCTGGTCACGATCCCGTTCGCCGATGCGATCGGTTGGGAGAGAGGGGAAATTCTAGGCTACACCACGATCGTGCTTTCGGCGCTCATGGTGTTCTTCGGGGTGCGTTCGTACCGGCATAATGCCGGGGGCGGGCGTCTGACATTCGGCCGCGGGTTCGCCGTCGGCATCCTGATTACGTTGATCTCCAGCGCGTGTTACGTGGGGACCTGGGAACTCGTCTACTACAAACTGATGCCCGGCTTTGCCGAGAAATATGCCGCGCACATGGTGGAGCGCGCGAAGGAGTCCGGGGCGAGCCAGCAGAAAATAGATGAGACGGAGCGGCAAGCAAAGCAGTTCAAGCAGATGTACGACAATCCAGCGGTCAATGTGGCCCTGACGTTCACGGAGGTTTTTCCGATCGGCCTGGTGGTGACGCTGCTCTCGGCCGGGATTCTCCGGAAGAAGGTGCGCGACCCTGAAAACTAGAGGAGCAGGCATGTTCGTTACGCATGGAATTTTCGCGAGGTACAGGGCATCGCCAGCGCTCACGCACGGGCGTGCACGTTCAGCGGCACCCCTCATCCGAGGGGAAGGCCACGGGTTGCGCCCCCGGGACTTCGACCAGTATCTCTCGGACGAAGAGTTGGTTGAATACCTTTCCCCGAAGCATGTCCAAGAGTTCGCGGGAGCTAAGGCGGCTGTGGATCTCCAGGCGCTGACCGATCAGCCGAAGGCCGCTCGTTTCCGTCGCGGCCAACGGCTGCCGGATGGCGAACATGGCATAGCGGGTGTCCAGAGAATCGAGGGTCACGCTCCCGTCGTCGCGATAGCCATGAACGTCAGCTCCTGGCAAAAGAAAGCGATAGCCTTCGTCGACAGCTCTGAAGTCACAGGGCACCCAGACCTGCTTGCCCCTGACGTACTGCTGAACGTCAGCGCTGTAGCGGCCTAGGGGGCCGTCCAGCGGGCGGAGAAAAACTGCCAGGGAAAGACACACCAGCAGCGCTGCGCAGGGGACGTCGGGTCGCGTAAACTCGGGCACGAACAGTGCCAGGAGTAGGAGCGTTGCAGTGATACCCAGAAGCAACCAGTAGGTCACCGAATACACTCGGACACCTGGCAGACTGAATTGCAGGCGCAGGGACAGATAGGCCATCGTGGCAATGGCGGTCCACGCGGCAAGGAGGCTGGCCACAAACGCCTTGCGGCTGATCCGGTCCCAATTGAGGGCACACAGGACCGCCAGCGCCGGCATGGCCGGCAGCAGATACCGGCTCGACCGCACGCTGGGAAGGCTGAAAACGAAAAACAGGATGACGACCCAGATCCAAAGAAGTTTCTCCGCTTCCTCCAACCGGTGCCGCCGTTTGTAGGCGACCCAGGACAGCGCCACCACCGGGAAAGCCAGCAAGCCGGCATTGAGCGGATAGCCCAGTGCCAGCGCCCAGACGCTTGATCCTCCCCACAGAAGCTTCGTTAGGTAACCGAAGCCGTGCAGATCGAGCTTTCCGAGGTTCTCTCCCAGGACGAATTCCCGCACGATCGCCATCGGATTCGGATCCAGCAGAAACCAGACGCTAAATACCGCGAGGGAGACCGTCGTCATGATGGCGAGCTTTCCAGAATCTTTGGCCAGAAACGTCTGCATCCGGTACCCTCGATGATGCAAGTAGCACCAGGAGAGGGCTAGGATTACTGGAATGACGAGCGCGAACGACTTGTAGAGGAGGCCTACGCCGAGACCAACGCCCAACAAGACGGGCACACGGACGCGCGACTCGAATGCGGCTGGCCGCCAGAACAGGAGGGCAAAGAACGGCAGGAAAATCCAGAAGGTCTCCGGCGAGTCGGTCAAAAAGGGGCGCCCGTACCGGTACGTGCTGAAGAACGAGAGAAAGGTCAGACAGGCCACACCTGCGGTTTCCAGCCGGCCAGACACCCTCCATCCCAGCAGGAACACCAACGCCCCCGTGAGCAGCGTATAGATGACGCTCGGATACCGCAGGGACCACAATCGCCAGTCCCTTCCCCACCGCGTGGAAGCGATCCCTTGCCAGAACAGCAGCGGCGGTTTCGTGTTCCGCATCTCGTGCAACTGCGACTGGAGGGGCAGCAGATGACCGCTGTCCGCCGTGAGACGCGTAATGTGCGCGTAAATGTATTCGTCGCCGTTCCTGGGAATGTGCAAACTGTCCAGGCCGTAGAAATAGGTGAACACGGCGAGCAGAAGGCAAAGCCCGAACCAGATTTGGAGGCGGCGGCACGCTCCAGATTTCTCTTGGCTGGCAGACACTGGGCTGGGCGCAGCAGAGGCCAAGGTACCCTCCGGATTCCGCGAGCGAGCGATCACCTGCACTGGACGGAAGGTCCAGACATCACTCACCAGAAAATTGAGGCCGGCGGCCAACGTGATTGTGGCCACGTTCGCCAGCCGGTTCCGGCTAGCGCGCATCGTCGTCCCCTCCGGTGCCCGGACCGGTTGCGGTCCGCTCCACGAGCACGCGCGAACCCGGCCATTGCAAGCATAGTGCTGCAAAGGTATTCAGAGAGCAAGGAACACTTCTTAGCTCTGGAGCTTGGCAAGTAAAGATAGAGTCAGTTCGCACGTTCCGCCCGACGCCGGCGTTTCGGTGGCGTTACTACCGGGGCGCAGGGTTAGCCAGCGTGCTTGACGCTTGGCGAAGGGAGGGCTAGTTTCAAGATAAAGCACGTTCCTCTTATGGCGAACCGAGAAATGAACACTGATTCCGCGCCCCTGTTCCAGAACGAACCGGACTACGGCGCCGCCGACATACAAGCGAACCTGCGCAAGTTGGAGCGGCGCGACCTGTGGGTGTGGAGCAATGCCGCGATCATTATTCTCAGCCTGACTGCCGCGATCTTTTCTCTTTCCGTATCGTTCTACCTGAGAGGCGAAAAAACTCTTTTTGGGCTGGACCTGAGGCTTGCGGTACGCGCCCTGGTAGTGCTCGTTCTGATCTTTACGTGCCAGATGATCTACCAGCATCTTCGCATGCGTAAAATCCAGCGCGCGCTGGCCGAGCAGCAAATCCAGGCGGAAGTTTTCCGGCGGCTGGCGATGTTCGATCCTTTAACGGGCCTTTACAACCGGCGCTTCGCCGAGCAGCGCCTGCGGGCAGAGATTGCGCGGTCGGAACGACGGGGATTGTCCCTGCTGGTTGTGCTGGTGGACCTGGACGATTTCAAGCAGATCAACGATGAGCACGGCCACCTGGCGGGCGATCACGTGCTCAAGGAATTTGGCAAATACTTGAGCCGCTCCACGCGCGGTTCGGACTTGGCGGCGCGCTGGGGCGGGGATGAGTTCATCCTCCTGTTGCCGGATTGCGAGGTGAACCAGTTGCCGCTGGTGCTGTCGCGGCTTGACGCCTTGCAGATCAAGGTCCAGGGGAAAGTCCTGCCCATTACTTTCTCCGTTGGCTGGAAAGCGTATGAGCCCGGCGATCAGTTCGAGGATTTGATGAGGGAAGCCGACCGCAATCTGTACGAGCATAAGGCGGCGGCGAAAATACCGCGAGCACCCGTGACCACGCCAGCATAAGGAGCTTTCCTTCTCCTAAAACAATCCTTCGGAACGCGCTCTATCTTCCTGCGGGTGGATGGTCTGCTATCATTTTGGCATGGCCCTGCGACTATCGGTAATTGAAGCGCGCGTGCTCGGCGCACTTGTTGAGAAAGAGATCACCACACCGGAGTATTACCCGCTCTCGTTGAATGCGCTGCTGCACGCGTGCAATCAGAAATCGAATCGCGAGCCGGCGATGACGCTGCAAGAAGAAGCGGTGCGGCAGGCCTTGCGCTCGCTTTCCGAGCAGGCCCTGGTGCGCTCCGCCAGCGGCGAATCGCGTGTGGCGAAGTTCGAGCACCGGCTGAATGAGCTGTACAATTTTCACCGCCACGAAATCGCGGTGTTATGCGTGCTGCTGCTCCGCGGACCGCAAACGCCGGGTGAGCTGCGCACGCGATGCGAACGGCTTTACGCGTTTGAAGATCTGGATGCCGTGCATGCCGCGTTGAATCTCTTGATGCGCCGCGAGCCGCCGATGGCGAAGGTGCTGCCCCGGCTGCCGGGCACAAAAGAATCACGCTACATGCATCTGCTTTGCGGCGACGCCCTGCCCGCCGATTCTCAAACTGCCTCCAGCGGAATGGGATCGGAAATGGCTGAAGTGGCGGGGCCGGCGGCGCGACCTCTCTCATCGGTGGATGGAGAGCGAATCAAGGAGCTGGAAGCGGAAGTTTCGGAACTCCGAAGGGAACTTGAAACCTTACGCCAGCAGTTCGCCAATTTCCAGAAGCAGTTTCAGTAGGAAGACCCGCGCCTCACGTTCGTCCCACATCCTTTGCGGATTTGCCCACTCGTCGTCCGCCATGATTCTGCGCATTACCTCAGCATATTCTAGAAAGGGCGAGGGCGCGCTCACGGCGAAACAGGCGAAGGGTCAGTTTCCGACTAAGCAACTAGGTAGACGCGGCTGCCGGGAGCTTCCCAACAACCGGCAAGGTAGCTTTCTTGCAATTTGCGGGGCAGGGGGTAAGATACGAGGCTAGTTCAGGCTCCGCGACAAGCGAATCTGCTTTGAAAATGGTCACTCACGACGACGGCGGCAACGCCTCTCCATCTTCTGGCTCGGGCGTGCTCTCCCGCTTGTTTTCCACGCACCACAAAACCATCGGCTTGCAATACTTGTGGCTGGCCTTGGCCAGCGTGTTGGTGGGCATGGTGCTTTCGGCATTGTTAAGGTTGCACGCCACTTGGCCGGACCGCGCCATACCGTTTCTTGCCTCCATCGAAACCACGCCGGAGCGGTTTGCGGCGATGCGACTCCTGCACGGTTCGCTGATGGTCTTTTTTGTGTTGACGGCGGCGCCGCAGTTGGGCTTTGGAAATTACCTTTTGCCGTTGCAGATTGGCGCGGAGGAGATGGCGTTTCCGTCACTAAACCGGCTTTCGTTGTGGATGACCGTGGGGTCCCTGGTGGGAATGACCACGTCATTTTTCTTGCCTCTCGCAAACGGGATCAACGTGTGGCTTGCCAGCGCTTCGCTTTTTTCGCTGGCAGCGTTATTCAGCGCACTTAACTTCACCACCACGACGATTGAGATGCGCGCGAAGGGCATGACCTTGCCACGCATGCCAGTCACCGTGTGGGCGTGGTTTGTCAACGCGATCTTGAGCATGCTGATTTTCAGCATCTTGCTGGCGGGATGCGCCGCGGTTCTTTCGGACCGGCTGCTCGGCTCGAATTTATTCAGTACGGTGTCCTTTCTGGCGGCACAGCCGCAGAATTTGGTGCGGCAAGGGAGCCTGCCGATCCTCTGGCAGCGGCTCTTCTGGTACTTTGCGCAAGCGGAAGTGTACGTGGCGATGCTGCCGTGTTTTGGCATCGTGACCCACCTAGTCGCGACGTTTGCGCGCAAGCCCGTGTGGAAGGAGCGCCTGGTCGTGCTCGCCCTGTGCGGCGTGGGATTGGTGGGATTTTGCGTGTGGGGCTATCACATGTTTGCGACCGGGATGAATCCCTACGCGCCCCTGGTTTTTTCGGTGCTGGCAACTTCCCTGGGGATTCCAGCGGTGTTCCTGCTGGCCAGTTGGCTGGGGACGCTGTGGAATGGCCGCGTGCAGCTCAACACCGCGATGCTGTTCACGATCGGGTTTATCTCGCTGTTCATCGCCGGGGGGCTTTCCGGAATGTTTCTCGCGCGGCACGACCTGGCGCGCGCGGCGGTGAGCGAAGAGTTCGTCATCGGCCACTTCCACCTGGTGATGGGCGTTGCCGCTACGTTCGCCATACTCGCGGCGCTATTTTTCTGGTTCCCGAAACTCTTCGGCACACGATTGAACGAAGGGTTGGGGAAAGTGCACTTTTGGATGACATTTGCCGGGGTGTACGCAATTTTCATGCCGCTGCACTGGGTGGGGTTGCTGACGCAGTCGCATGTGTTGGGAGAAGCGCAGCGAGCGGCGATCGCCTCGGCAGGAGCTTCCATCCGCACATTTGTGACGCTGGCGACCGTTTGGACCGTTTCCGCGCAGACCCTCTTCGTCATCAATTTTCTTTACAGCCTGCTGCGCCGCAGACGAGCGGAGGAGAATAACCCCTGGCGCGCCACAACGCTCGAATGGAGTATCGCTTCGCCGGCCCCGGAGGGAAATTTCGGCGATGTGCCGCCGGTTGTCTACCGCGGCGCGTATGATTTTCAGGGAGATTCTGAGCTGGACTTTGTGCCGCAGCACCTCGCGCCCGAGTTGCCGGCTGAGAAGGCGCAATAACAGAAGGGAAGGAAGAGCATGCCGGGCACGACGACAGGGCAGAATATCGAATTGGTCATCGGGAAGGGGAACGGCGGCGGAGGGGGCACCACGCCGCCCGCGGGAGGAAATGGCGGCGGTGATGACGGGAGGCGCGGCCGGAAAGGGCGGCCTTCGGCGTCAAAGTATTACATCGGAATCACCATCGCCATTGTCGCCATTCTGATGTTTTTCATGGCGCTGGCCAGCGCGTTTCTGATTCGCAAGGGAACCGGTGAATGGGTGCCGGTGCGCATCCCGGGATTGCTGTGGGTGAATACCGCGGTTTTATTGGCGAGCAGCGCAACGCTGGAAATGGCGCGCAAACGCCTGGCAAATTCCGACGTGAGTGGCTTCAGAAAACTCTGGCGAGTAACGACGATCCTCGGCGTGCTTTTCCTGGTAGGACAGTTGGTAGCCTGGCGAATCCTGGCCGGGCAGGGCATCTACCTGGCCACGAATCCTGCCAGCAGCTTCTTTTATATTTTCACGGGAGCGCACGCGTTGCACCTGCTTGGCGGTGTCTGCGCTCTGCTGTACGTGGCGTGGCGAAATTTTGGTCAGGCGAAAGTGAGCCTTGGCGTGGCCGCAGAGGTGGCGTCTTACTACTGGCACTTCATGGACGCGCTTTGGCTGTTCCTGCTGGCGCTGCTATATCTGGGGAAGTAGTGCGCCGCCCGCGCGATTCCCGATCGACACACTCGCGTTAGTCGCGACACTTATCGCGCCGGTAGAATCTTCACGGGAAGGTCATCATCGCTGGTACCACTATGGCTGACGTGCAGCCGCCGGCTGCTTGGCTAGGTTGGATTTGGATTCCACGGCGAGGTGCGCAATGGATACACTGCCAAGCTCTTGGACGAAAGCGGATTGCGCCTTTTTCCAGATGGGATGGACACCGCACCAGGACTTGCGTTCACAGCCTGGCCCGCTTCCCAGGCAGAGATTCATTTGCGTCGGTCCCTCGATCGCTTCAACGACGTCCAAAAGCGTGACTTCCTCGCCGGACACTCTCAGAGAGAACCCTCCGCGGGTTCCCCGATGCGAGGACACCATACCGGCATGAACGAGCCGTTGTACCACCTTGGAAAGAAAGCTTCCACGGACGCCCGTGCTCTCAATCAGCTCATTCAATTGCACCTTGTCGCCAGGGGGCAAACTGGCGAGTTCTACCATGATGCGAACTGCATAATCCGTTGCGCGAGTAACCTGCATGAGGTTCTGGACTTCCTGAGTCCAGTTATCCATCTATCAGAATCCACCACCCTCTTATCCGCAGTGACACGGAGCATGCTCCCGTGTGATGCATGTCACTCCGGCGATCACTCTGGTCTCTCCTTCTTCCTACCCTGACAGTACGGCCCCTCGTCCGCTGTAGTGCCGAATCCCAAATTCGCGAGATCCAGCCACCGTGTTAACAACTGCGCCTGATCGCTCCCTGAGATGCAGCGCTGTAATGATCTTCTGAATCCCCTGCCCTCTGGGCGACCTCTGCCAGACTCCTTTGTGGCTCCCATGACCGAAGTCGGCTTTTATCCATTCATCGCTCAATCGAAGCGAGTTGTGTTGCCTATCCCAAGGGAAGCGAAGCGCCGCGTCGTGGACGACTTCAAGTGTGGGCGGATTATGAGCCGGAGGTGGCACAAAACTGGACACAGACTCTTGTGAGCGAAAAGCAGGATGCGGCTAACTCATTGAAGGATGGTGAACCGGGCAGGACTCGAACCTGCAACCCGCTGTGACCAGTCCAAATGCCAAATGATTGATTCGTTTAGCTTGTTCTCGCGTCTTAGTAGCCAGTTTTCGACCCTGTTCGGCGCTCAATGTTCCCTTACTGTTCCCGGAAGCCCGAATGAATCGACGACAACATCAGGATCGTAATCGCGGATCAGGGGCTTTGTTATGATCGTTTTTATTTATCAACAGGATATTGCGGATGCAATACCGACTCTTTCTCGGCGACGCTCTGGTCGCGACCGGTGTACAGATGGGGGAACAGCGGCACGCTGTTTAGGAGTTCCACGATCTTCTTCTTCAATCCAAAAAGCATCAGCGGATTGATCTTCGGAAGGCCGGCTTCGGTGAATTTCCCCTTGACTCCCGCGAACCGCTTCATATGGCCGACCGCGCACCGGATATCGAACCGGGAAGGATAGACTTCGGGCACGTCCCGGTCGAGTTTGGTGAGCGCATAAACCGCCTCCATCGCCGTGCGCACCGAAGTCTCGACGGTGAACACCGCGTCGTCCTTGACCTCTACATATTGGCCGATAAATCCAAGATTAGTACACCCTTCCGGCACCCCG
>Ga0326727_10024425_pt1 | contig 11430 bp, 8 predicted proteins | sample MB2enrmetagenome_FD_207643 | JGI IMG/M metagenome (GOLD analysis project Ga0326727, IMG submission 207643) | Lab enriched peat soil microbial communities from McLean, Ithaca, NY, United States - MB29MY | ecosystem: Environmental > Terrestrial > Soil > Wetlands > Peat | place: USA: New York... | reverse complement strand
TTTTCCACGTCCATCTCGACGCTCAGCAATCCTTCTTTGCGCACCTTGTTCAGGAACTGGTACATCATCTTGAGCGTATCCAGATAGCGCTCCTTGCCGAACGGCGAGCCTTTCAGAACACCCGCCAGCCCGGCGGCGATTTCCTTGATGATGTGCGCGGGATTGGCGGCCAGCAATGTGCCCGAGGCCGCGCCGGCGATGATCAGCAGCTCAGCCGGCTGAAGCAGAACCAGCAGATGGCCCTTCTCCATGAGAAAGCCGCCGATGACCGAAACAAAAACCAGCACAATGCCTATGATCGCGAACATGCATGCCTCCCCGGCGCGGACGCGATGCGGTTTCCGCCCGCCTGAAAGCTGGATTGCATTGCGGCTTTGGCCCTTTCCAGCAGTTCCGCCAAAGTCCCTTCCCGCTCCGCCCGCGCCGCGCCGATGCTCACGGTGAGCGATACACGGTCGCCCCACCAGCGGAAGTCCGCCGTGCGGGCCAGACCGGCCAGCGCCTGCGCGTGGGTTGCCAGCATCTCGGGCGTGCGCTCGTGCGACAGCGCCAGAAATTCATCGTCGCCCCAGCGCCCCATCTCCTCGGCCGGACGCAGCCCGGCTGCCATTGCCCGCTCGACCTTCTCGAGCATGGCTTCGCAGGCCCCGGCGCCATGCGTCTTGCGCAGCTCGGCGGCCTGATCGACGGTGATCCACAGCAAGCCGAAAGATTCGCCGCCCTGCCGGTAGTCCTCGAAGACCGCTGAGAGCCGGTCCTCAAGCTCCACCTGGCTGGCGCGCACGCTGGAACCTTCTTCGCACTCGCCGTGGGGCAGCGCGTCGAGGCTTTCGGCGGGATGAAAGACAACCGCCGCGCCCATGCGTCCGCCCAGCCCGTCGCGCAGCACCAGCACGTGCGCAATGAGCGGAACGTCGTGGCCCAGCCTGTGCTGAACGTGAACTATTGCGCCGCGTCCCGATTGCGGCCCCGCACACGCCTCCTGATCCCCGGGTACTGAAGAGAAAAGCAGCAGCGGCTCCAACTGCTCAGGAGCCTGTCGTGACAACAGGTCCGCGCTGCAGTAGCCGGTAATCGCCTGCGCCGCCCGGTTCCAGAGCATGATCCGGCCCTCGCCGCCCAGCAGCGCAAGACCCTCCGGAAGGCTATCCAGTGCGGCTTCAAGCAGCTCCGTGCGATTGGCCATCCATACCCCTCCCACTCTTACATCGGCATGGCGCACGGCGACTTCAGCAGTTGGTGGTACATGGGAAAAGTTGATTTTTGCTAAGAAAACGAGAACTCTCGATGGATCAAAATCCTGGGCTGCAACAGAGGAGGCCAGCAACCCGGCTTCCGGTCCATGAGCCTCATCAGTAAACAGAATCGGAGATCGGCAGTTACGAATTTTCGTGACCTGCGGTATCAGTAAGCTGTAATCTCGTTTGGGGGACATTACCAAAGTTTGGCGAGGTTTCTCTCCTGAGCTGTTACCAAGGAAACGTACCCCGCTTATTTTTGTTGTAAATTGAGACAGTTCGAGGGGTGTTAGGGAATTTGCCGATAGTCTCCCAAAGAGAAGAGGGGATCTCCTGAACCCAAAGCGCCTTTTTCGGTGTGGTGGGGGCTGTGGGTGAGGGGAGCTTCAATTCGGACTTACCGGTAATGCAGCGGAAGAGGCGCGCACATGAACAAGATCATCCTGGCCGATTCGCAAGCAATCTTTCGGGCAGGCACAGCCAAAGTGCTGGCCATGGACGAAGATGTGCGCATCATTGCTCAATGCACCGACCTTGACCGGATGCATCACGCCATCACCACGTTTCCCGGCTCGATTGTTCTGTTTGCCGCCTCGCTTCAGCCGGATTTGAACCGGCTGCTCACGCTGCTGGAAACGACGGGCAGCCGGGGCATCGTGATTGCCGAGAACAACGAGGCCGCCAGCGCCTATCTGAAGCAGGGTTTTTGCGGCGTGGTCTTCCGCAACGCCACCGGCGCGGCCTTGGCGGAGTGCGTGCGCGCGGTGGCCGCGGGCGAAACCTGGCAGCCTCCGCAGCTTATGGTGGCCGACTCGCCCGAAGAAGATATGGTTGGCACAAGGGTTCGCGACCGGCTCACGCCCAAGGAGATGCGCATTGTCGCGCTCATTGTGCAGGGGTGCAAGAACCGCGAGATCGCCGTCCGCCTGAAGACCACCGAGCAGGTGATCAAGAACTACCTGCGCTCCGTCTACGACAAGACCGGGGTCAGCGACCGGCTCGAACTGGCGCTGTTCACCATTCACCACCGCGTGCTGGCCGCCGCCGCCGCCGATGTGGGCAACAAACTCGAAGCCGAGCAGGCTGCCAAGCCCCGCGCCACGGCGTAAGCGGCACGCTCGCTGGCCAGCCTTACGGGACGGTAATGACCACTTTGCCCACCTGCTGATTCGATTCCAGGTACTGGTATGCCTCGATCGTCTGCGCGAAGGGAAACGCGCGGGCAATTTTAGGCACAAAGCGCCCGTCGGCCAACCGGTCGAAGACATACTTCTTCGCCTTGGCGGCAATCGCCGGATCGCGCGTAATCTGCATCAATGTGTAGCCGTGAACATTCAGCCCCTTGGACAAGGCGGCCATCAGAGGAAATGGAGTTGGCTTGCCGGCCAGAGCGCCGTATTCGATAAGGTGGCCACCATTGGCCGCGCCCTCTGCCAGTTGTTCGATGCCCGGCCCGGCTACCGGATCGAAGGTGATGCGCGCGCCCTTGCCGCTCGTGATTTCTTTTATTCGCGCCGGGTAGTCCTCGTTGTCGCTGACGATAACGTGATGCGCGCCCAGAGCCAGTAGCTCCTCGCGCTTGGCCGCCGTGCGCGTTACCGCAATCGCTGTCGCGCCGTGGTCGCGCACGATCTGAATTGCCGCCAGCCCCACGCTGGAGGATGCGGCGGGAATGGAGACGAAATCCCCAGCCTTGATGCCGCCTACCAGCACCAGCGCGCCATAAGCCGTCAGGAATTGCATCCAGATGGCCGAGGCTTGAACCGGCGTCAGGTTGGCAGGGTACTCGCCCAGCACTTCGACGGGAACTACAGCCTCTTCGCCCAGCGTGCCATAGCGATTCTGCGAGAAGCCCGGCACTGTGGCCACGGGCTTGCCGATCCAGCCCGCATCGACCCCTTCGCCCACCGCCTCCACCACGCCCGCGACCTCGTAACCGATGCGGGAAGGGAACTGCGGCTGCTCAAAGTACCTGCCTCGCATGTAGACGGATTCGGCGCGGTTCAGGCCAGACGCCTGCACCCGTATCCGAACCTCGCCTTTGCCGGGCTGCTGCGGCACAGACTCCTCAAACCTGAGAACTTCCGGACCGCCGAGCTGATGAAACCGGATGATTCTGGGCATGTTGTCTCCTTCATGCCATTGGATGGCAGAAAGATGAAAGAAGATGCGCTTTGAGCGAACCGGGGAGCGCGCCCTGCGAATGTAAGAGCAGGGGCGACGCAACCGTTAGCGTCCCCGCTCTCTACTCGGTCTTGATTGCCGTGGCCCGATTCTTCTCATAGGTCACGGTCCAGTGTTTTCCGGCCTGATCGTAGGTCACAGTGCGGTTGCCCACTTTTGGGCCGTCAGCGTGCATCTTGTGGCCTATCGCCAACTCCGCCTCCACTTCGCTCATTCCCGGGGCTACCTGATGCGCATCAATGGCCGCCCACACATCTCGGGGCCAATAGTCGTAAATCGTGTGCGGGTCATCGTAATAGAACAGCATGTCGCAGTAATAAGCTTCGTCGTTGCCCTCGATGGCCCCGATGGGCGTGGCGTAAAGCGCAGCGCTCCCCGGCAGTGCAAAAACCGCGAAGGCCTGCCGGTCTCCGTGCCCCATGCTGTCATCCTCGCTGGCGGGCGCGGCCTGTTTGACAATCTTCTTTACATCCAGCCGCTGGGCTGCGGGAATCAGCCCCACACGTTTGGCAAATTGCACGCGGCCGCCTGAGTAGGGATAGTAGGGCATGATGTAGCCGTTCTTCATCCACACGGATGTGCCTTCGAGGCGCAATGTGTCCTCAAAGTGCATGGGGAAGAACTCGCGCATCACCACCAGATCGTCCTTGCTCAGAGTCTGGCGTGTGTTGTCCCCGGGAACGACTCCGGGATTTTGCCGGTGCCTCCACACGGAAAAGAGATAAGCGCCGCCAATAGCCAGCGTAATCAGCATGGAGATGAGCATTTTTTGCCAGGTCTTCACGCATCCTCCTGAGATTGCAGTTTATCGCGTGGTTACAGGCAGGCGGATGGGGTGGTCTCCCAGGTTTCAGAATCGAAACCCAAGAGACCACGCATGAAGTGAAGCGGCTTACAGTTTTTCCGCCACGCTCTTGGCCTGGGTGAAGAGGGTCAGGTAGTCGGGGCCGCCGGTCTTCGAGTCGGTGCCGCTCATGTTGAAGCCGCCGAAGGGATGCGCGCCCACCATTGCTCCGGTGCATTTGCGGTTGAAGTAAAGGTTGCCCACGTGGAACTCGCGGCGTGCGCGGTCGAGTTTGGCGCGGTCGGTGGAATAGATGGCGCCGGTGAGTCCGTACTCGGTGTTGTTGGCCACCTTGAGCCCCTCCTCAAAGTTGGCGACCTTAATGACCGCGAGCACCGGGCCAAAGATCTCCTCCTGCGCAAGGACCGCATCGGGAGCCACGTCGGCAATCACTGTGGGCTCGAGGAAGTAGCCGCCATCGGCGGTTTCAGGAGCATGGCCTCCGGCAATCAGGCGGCCTTCCTTCTTGCCGATCTCGATGTAACGCAGCATCGAGTCGAGAGCTGTCTTGTTGATGACCGGGCCGAGATTGGGATTTTTCACGGGGTCGCCCAGGGTCAGTTTGGCCGTCCGCTCGCGCAATTTTTCCACAAACGCATCGTAAATGGGCGCTTCGACGATAGCCCGGGAACAGGCCGAGCATTTTTGCCCGCTGAAGCCGAAGGCCGAGGCCACCACCGCGTCAACGGCCGCGTCGAAATTGGCGTCGGCGCAAACCAGAATCGAGTCCTTGCCGCCCATTTCGAGAATCGTTCTCTTGATCCAGATCTGGCCCTTCTGCGTGCGCGCGGCAGCCTCGTGAATCTGCAAGCCAACTGCCTTCGAGCCGGTGAAGGAGATGAAGCGCGTTTTGGGATGCTCGACGACAGCGTTGCCGAAAGTGGCGCCGGAGCCGGGGCAGAAGTTGATTACGCCGGCGGGCATTCCGGCTTCCTCGAAGACTTCCACAAATTTTGCGGCGATGGTGGGCGCGTCGGAGGAAGGCTTGAGAATGACCGTGTTGCCGCAGGCGACGGCCACCGCCGTCATGCCGCCCATGATGGCGAAGGGAAAGTTCCAAGGCGCAATGATTACGCCCACGCCCAGCGGGATATAGTGCAGTTCGCAGCGTTCGCCGGGGTACTGGATGGCAGGCGTGACGGTGGGCAGGCGCAGCGCCTCGCGCGCATAAAACTCAAGAAAATCAATGACTTCTCCCACGTCTGCGTCGGCCTCGGCCCAGTTCTTGCCGGTTTCGAAAGTGAGCCAGGCGCAAAACTCGAAGTTCCGGGAGCGGATGATTCTGGCCGCGTTGAGAAGCAGAGAGGCCCTTTCCTCGGGCGATGTCCGGCTCCAGGACTCGAATGCCTTGAGCGCGGCCTGCATGGCCGGTTCCACCTGCTCTGTGCCGGCCTTCTGATGAATGCCGACCACCTGCGCGGGACGGGCCGGGTTGATGGAGCGGATTTTGCCTTCGGTCTTGACGCGCCGGCCGCCGATGACGAGGTCATACTCGCGGCCCAGTTGGCTGGAGACCAGGTCCAATGCGGCCTGCATCTTGCGGGCGTTTTCCGGCTCATTGAAGTTGGTAAAGGGTTCATTCGCAAACCCGCCCTGAGGCGAGCACGGTTGAATAGCGGTGGTGAATTCTGTGGTTGCCATAGCGCAGCAATTGTAGCAAGGCCGGGGGATGGGCGGCAGCGGCAGCGGGCGCGCCGCCGCGCTGGTTGATTGCCAAAAAGCTTTTCAGTGGGTTTATGTTCGGGCTAAGGCCCATACCCTTCCAAAGGAAGGAAAAGCATATCTCCGGGGCTAAAGCCCAGCATTCTTTTGCGGTTCTTTCGGCACGACTGAAGCCGTGCCCTGACACAAAGCTGCGTGCTGCTTATGGGACCGACGAAAATGCGCTGCTAACCGGCGAACTTGTCGGTGGCGGCAACGAGGGCGCGGCTGTTGGGCGGCTCGAAGGCGCTATGGCCACTATCGGGGGTGATGATCAGCTCTGCCTCGGGCCAGGCGCGGTGCAGGGCCCATGCGCTTTCCATAGGACAGACGACATCGTAACGGCCCTGCACGATGACCGCGGGAATCTGCCGGAGCCGGTAGGCGTTGCGCAGCAACTGATCGTCGGTTTCGAAAAAGCCTTTGTGATAGAAGTAGTGGGCTTCAATGCGCGCGAAAGCCAGGGCGAACTCATCCTCTTCGTAGTGGCCGGCAAACGCGAGGTCGGGCAGAAGTTTCGAGGTGACGCCTTCCCATCCGCTCCAGATCTTGGCGGCGGCCAGACGCACGGCCGCGTCCTCGCTGGTGAGGCGCCGATAGTAGGCCCCGAGCATGTCGCCGCGCTCGGCCTCGGGGATGTGGGCCAGATACGGCTCCCAGGCGTCGGGATAGAGGATGGATGCGCCGCGCTGGTAAAACCAGTCGATCTCCTGCTTGCGGAGGAGGAAGATGCCACGGAGAACCAGTTCCGTGACGCGATCCGGGTGCGTCTCCGCATAGGCGAGGGCGAGCGTTGAGCCCCATGATCCGCCGAAGACCTGCCAGCGCTCGACGCCGAGGTGCTCGCGGAGCTTCTCGGTGTCGGCGACCAGATCCCAGGTGGTGTTGTCTTCAAGGGACGCGTAGGGCGTACTCTTGCCGCAGCCGCGCTGGTCGAAGCAAACGATGCGGTACTTTTCGGGGTGGAAGAAGCGGCGCTGTTTAGGGTCAGAGCCGCCGCCGGGACCGCCGTGGAGGAAGACCACCGGCTTACCGGAGGGGTTGCCGCTTTCTTCGAAGTAAAGCTCGTGGACGGGCGAGACCTGGAGCCGTCCGGTGCGATACGCCTCGATTGGCGGGTAGAGCCACGTCCCCTGCTCCTTCATCTGCGCACTTGGCAAACTCTGGTTGGACATGCGGCCAGTATAACTCCCGGGCGACCGGACGCTTCGGTGGAATCCCAGGTCCCCAAACGCGAGGGACCTGGGGCACCCATCATTCCGGGATGGTCAGATGTGGGTCAGCCCGCCTGCTAGAAGGGGCTTTTGTTGCCGCCGCCGCAGAGTTCGATGCCGTGGACCATGGCTTTGGCTACGCGGTTGGCGAGGTCAGCATCGAAAAAGTAGAAGTACCACTCGGTGTTTTCATCTTTGCGCGCTGTCAGCATGAAGACGGGCGGATCGATGCGGGCATCCCAGGTCGGGTGGCCGTCCCGGGTGTTCACTTTCTTGAGTACTTGCTCGCGCGGCACGATGACGACATCCTGCAACTCGGAAAGGTTGAACCAGAAGTCGGCGTCCGAGGTCACCTTGTCGTCCTTGATGCGCTTTTCGTGATAACTGATCTTGCAGGCGGCGGGATCGGCGACGATGTTGGTGACAATGGTGCTGAAGTGGGTTACCCAATCTTCGCTTCCCCCGGCATTGTCGTGGTTGTATGCCGCATAGTTGACCTGGCCCAAGCCGCTGAGCTTCTCCTGAATGAACTGCATGGTGACAGCGAGCGACGGGCCGCTGGCGGGTTGGGGCGGGGGCGGGACCGGCCGCTGCGCGGACGCGGCTGCAACCAGTGAAAGAGGAAGGGAAAAAAGACACGCAAGCCGCGAGAGACGATTCATGCACCACCTCAGGACAGTCGTTCACAGCCGTTGGTTCCGTCTGGACGGACGGGTGTGGTGGAAGAAGTATAAAAATACTTTTGTAAATCGACAAGAAGATAATTTGGAGAAAGTTGGGATGGAATTGACGCCGGCGCTCCACCTTCGGCACGTCTTTGTCTTTGTGCCTAAGGTGGGATAGTTCCACCTATCTACAGTTTCTTATGGTCTCTTACAAATCCAACCCAGCCCCGCAGCCCGCTGAGAAGCCCACTCCACCGCCACTCCCCCCAGCGCAAAAAGCATCGGGAAGCACTCCAGCGTGTAGCGCGCCTCGGGCGCTTCCACGGTCATCAACATGGCGCTGCGCAGCACAAAATAAGCCAGCATCGGCCGCCAGAACCGCGGCCGCAGCATGAGCCCCGCAAAACCCAACAGCAGATAAAGCGCATTCAGCCCCGCATAAGCCCAACTGAAACGCGTCTCGGCGTTGTGGTGCGCGTAAACCCACCAGTCCAGGTCAATGGGCAGATTTTCCACCCGCGGTCTCAGCCACATATCCGCCACGCGCCCCAGCGGCAGCCAGAGATAAGAGCGCAGCGGGTGGGCGGCAATGCGTTCATCCGCGAGAGAGCCAAAGCGCGAGTCTATCTCCGGCGTCAGATCCTGCGCCTGGTTGTAATCCGCGGCCAGCTTTGCGGTTTCCGCATACTGCGCGGGAGAATCGAAAGCGCGCTCGGGCAGCTCGTCTATGTCCAGATTCGCGCCGGGAACGTTCCAGTAAATCTGGTAGGTCGAGATGAAATCCAGGCACCAGCTCTTCACCCAGCGCTCCCAGCCGTAATGCGGATTCTCGTCGGGATCGGTGGCCAGCCGCGGAGCCAGCGGCTCAAAGACGTGGAAGACCCGTTCGTTGCGCCAGGTCCACACGGCAAACGGCGTCAACGCCAGCAGCACGCAAACCACCGCCGTCCGCGCCAGCTTTCGCGTGGAAATCGCGCGGGCTTTAGCCCCGGAGGGACGCCTCAACCCCACAAATAGCGCCGGCGCCAGCGCCACAGCCGCCAGTGCGCCGTCAGGACGCAAAAGCGCCGCATAACTCACCGCAAACGTGAACCCGAGCGCTGGAGCCCATCCCGGCCGATCACAGAAGCGCGCCGCCGACCAGAGCGCCAGCGCCAGCACAAACAGCGTCAGCGATTCGCTCATCGGCTGAGCAGCGTAAATCGCCGTGAAGGGGCACAGCGCGGCCAGCCACAGCGTGGCGTGTGCCGCGCTACCGCTGAATCCGGTCCGCCGCGCGATCCGCCCCGCAAAATCCGCCAGCAGCAGGCATCCGGCCAATTCCAGCGCAATCTGCACCCAGGCAGCGGAGACGTAGTTTTCCATTCCGAAGATGCTGAAGCAGGCTGCCAGAAATAACGGGTAGCCCGGCAACCGGATCAGCGTGGAATGCATTACGCCGTCTGACCCGGTCAGCGCATAGCTGCCGTGCAACAACATATTCTTGGCCAGGCCGCCATAAATCAGCGAGTCCCCGCTCGGATCAAAAAACTCCCTCAGCATCCAGAGCCGCAGCGCCAATCCCGCCACAAGCGCCAGCGCAATGGAAACGCCAGGGCCCGGTCGCGCCAGAACTCCCCGCCGGGCTATCAATTGACTCTCGCCGTCAGCTTCCATACGATTCGTAATGTGTAGCGTAGACCGTTTCAGCGGTATGCGCGCCCTTTTCGCCTTCAGGCTTTGGGTCAGCCTGGAGGGTACGGGCTTTAGCCTGTACATAAGCCTAACAAAATCAACGGGGGTTCGACCCCCGAGCGAGAATTCATGCAAATTGACCCGCGCGCTCTCCGGTTTTCGGTGAAAGTGCACTTCAGGCCCATTCATGCCCGATAGACAAATATTTTTCGACCCGCAACGAAAACGCTGGAAGCGGCTGCGCCGCATTTTCGATATTACCGCTGTCATTTCCACGCTGGTTCTTGCGGTTTTCATCTTCAACGTCCTGCGCTATCAGCAGTTGCCGGAGCTGTTGCTGCCTACTCCCCGGCACAACTACAAGGCTTTGCCCGACCGCGCCCCGCTGCTCCACGGCCAGAAGGCTCCGCGCCCCGCCCGGCGCAAAACCACTCGCAAGCCGTCTGACATCCCCTTCAATACCGGTGAAGGTTTGCGCGCCGCATACTATGTCGAGGACGACCCCGCCAGCTATTCTTCCTTCAAGGCGCACGTTCATCAGATCGATCTGCTCTTTCCCGAGTGGCTTCACATCGATGCGCCCCAGCCAACGCTCCTGGCCATGAGCTCCGACCACCACCATGAATATCCCGTCATCGACCCCTCAGCCGTGCATGACCCCGACGAGGGAAACAAAATCAAGCGTGTAATCGCGGCTGGCAGGGAAGACACTGAGGTCTTTCCCCACCTCAACAACTTCAACCCCAACACGCAGAGCTGGGATCCTGCCATCGGCGCCATGCTCGCCGATTCCGCCACGCGCGCCGCGCTGCGAGAGCAAATTGTCCGCTTCCTTACCGCTTTTCCCGCCTATCGCGGCCTCTCGCTCGACTTCGAAAGCCTCCCAGACAAAGATTCTCCCGGCTACCTCGCCTTCATTCGCGAGCTTTACGCCGACCTGCACCCGCGCAATCTCCGCCTTTACGTCAACACGATGGTCTCCACCACCGATGACGACCTCAAAGGCATCGCCGCCAACTCTGACGGCCTTATTCTCATGAACTACGACGAGCACCAGGTCGAGAGCCGGCCCGGTCCCGTCGCCAGTCAGGATTGGTTCGTCAACAATCTCCGCCGCGCGCTCAAAATCGTCCCCAAGGAAAAGCTGATCTGCGCGCTAGGCAACTACGGCTACGATTGGACGCTCTCCATCCCCCAGAAAAAACGCGGACACCGCGCCAAACCGCCCCAGGTGCTCAACACCGAAGACCTTCACGTCTCCGATGTCTGGCAGCGCGCCTCTGACGCCGACGCCGACCTGGACCTCGATTACGACACGCTGAACCCCCACTTCGAATACATCGACGAGGACCGGAACGAGCGCCATGTCGTCTGGTTCCTCGACAGCGTCACACTGCTGAACGAAATGCGCGCCGCCCGCGCCCTCGGACTCCAGACCTTTGCCCTCTGGCGCCTCGGCGAAGAAGACAGCTCCCTGTGGAGCGTCTGGGACAAGCCCTCGAACCCTGCCTCGCTCGATGCCCTTGGCGAGGTTCAGCCCGGCTACGATGTCAACGACGAGGGCGAAGGCGACATCATCCGCGTCACCGGAGCGCCCCAGTCGGGCAAGCGCATCATCGAGCAGGACACGGACGAGCCAGACCTGCGCACCAGGCTCATCACTGATGAGCACATGGAGGTTTACCCCCGCACCTACACCGTCGAGCAGTACGGCTACCACCCCAACGAAGTCGCGCTCTCCTTCGACGACGGCCCCGACCCCAAATGGACTCCAAAGATTCTCGAAATTCTCCGCGACAAGGGCGTCAAGGCCACCTTCATGCTCATCGGCGAAGAGGCCCAGCAGAACGTCGGCCTCATGAAGCGCGTGGTGCGCGAAGGCCATGAGATCGGCAACCACACCTATACCC
>Ga0326727_10024424_pt1 | contig 11431 bp, 10 predicted proteins | sample MB2enrmetagenome_FD_207643 | JGI IMG/M metagenome (GOLD analysis project Ga0326727, IMG submission 207643) | Lab enriched peat soil microbial communities from McLean, Ithaca, NY, United States - MB29MY | ecosystem: Environmental > Terrestrial > Soil > Wetlands > Peat | place: USA: New York... | reverse complement strand
GAGTGGCCTGGATTCGAACCTCAACGGCGACACGTTGGACCGCTCCATTATCAATCCCGCCGGTACTGCCGGGGTCGGATCGGACGTGACTCCTTACAACGCCGCTGGGCAAGTCGTGGCGGCCAACGATCCCAGTATCGTGGCCTATGTTGCCAAGAACCCCAACGCCCGCTATATCAAAGCCCAGTACGGGACCTACGCTAATGGCGGGCGCAACACCCTGCCGCTCGACCACACCAACAACTTCGACGCGGCCCTCATGAAGCGGCTGAACTTCAAGGAGCGCTACGGCTTCTCGATCGGCATTCAGCTCTTCAACGTGTTCAACCACTCTCAGTTCGTGGGCGGCTACCTTTCGGACGTTTCCTACTTTCAAACCAACGGCATCAGCCGCAACTTCCTGATTCCCGGCAACCCGTTCTTCGGGCAGTATCAGGATTTCTTCCCGAGCAACTCGCGGACGGCGCAGCTTGCGGCGCACATCACGTTCTAACCTTTAACCCAAGGGCCGGCACGTCCGGCCTTTGTGATAGTCTGACAAGCCGGCTCCTCACGGGGCCGGCTTTTTTATTCCGCGCCGGCGGCCGGCGATGCCCGGAGTTTGCGGTCGCTGCGCAAGGTGGCCCGCCAGGCCCACGGCGCGCTCAGGGCGCCCGAGATTTCAGCCCAGATCAGGCCCAGCGGAAACTCGATCTTCCGGCGAACGCGCTGCACCAGGCGGCTCAGGAGCCAGCCGGTAATCCACCCGCGGGCGTATGCGAGCACCGCCTTCCGCGGCACGCTGCGAGACTTCCAGATCTTGAGCAGCAGCACGCCGAAGGAGCGGCCGTTGTTGTAGATCTGGCGGTCGAGACCTTCTATGTCGCGGCGATGGCGATGTCGCGCCCAGGCGGAGGGCTCGTACCGGAGCATCAAGCCGGCTGCCATAATCCGGTGGAATATGTCCAGGTCGCCGCCGCCCGAGGAGGGGGTGCCCACGTCCAGGGCCGTGTCGAACCAGTCCATCCGGCGAAGCACCTCGCGGCGGAAAGCCATGTTGGCGCCCACCCCGCAGTTATGCGGCGAAAGCATGGAGTGGGGATCGAGCGCGCGCCCGTCGAAGATCCGCGGATGAATGCCCTTGCTCATGCCGCCGTATTCCTCGAACAGCATCTGCGGCTCGGTCTCGAGTTCGGCGGGCAGCACCAGGCCGGTAACGGCGCTCACGGAGGGGTCGGTAAAGGCGCGCGAGATGGCTCGCAGCCAGCCCGGCGAAGCGCAGGCATCGTCATCGAGGTAGGCGATCAAATCGTGCCGGGCCTCGGCGGCCCCGCGATTGCGCGCCCAATCGAGTCCCGCACGCTCCTCGCGGACATAGCGGAAGCCGCTGCGCAGGATGACGTCCCGTACCGCCTGGCCGCGCGACGCGTTGTCCACCACCACGACTTCGTAATCCGGGTAGTCGAGCCGCGCCAGCGATTCAAGACAGACTTCGAGCGAAACTGGCCGGTCGCGCGTACACACCACCACGCTGATGGGTGGCAGGGCCGCCGCGCTTTCCGCGTCGCCGTTCACGTACCAAGATTGCCCCAAGCAGGTGTTTTCCCACGCATACCAGCCGAGCTTGCGAGCCACCTCCCGGTGGATCTGGGCGGCCGGGATAACGCGCGACTCCGCGGGCGGATAGAGTTGAACGATCGCCAGCGGCCGATCGCCGGCCAGAACCAGCACATCCAGGCGGCCGTAGCGCCAATCGAGGTAGAAATCGGTTTCTGGGAGGGGCAGGTTGACTTCCCACGTCTTGATCAGCAAGCCTGCACCTCCTGGACGTCCAGCGGAAGCCCAGCCTCGCCATTTTCCATAGCCCACTCCGGCACGAAGTTTGAGGTGAGGAACTCATGCAGCCATCGCCGCACGTGCTCCGAGCGGAGCGGCTCGGCACCCACCCGGGGCGGCAGAACGCCGATCTCGACGCCCGCATACCGCACGCGCAGCCCGGTTCGAGACGCGGCTTCGAGCAGCCCGGCGAAGCACTCGGGTCCAGGCGGCGCATCAGCATCCAGGACGGGCGCATCGCCGGCCATCGACGGTTCCAGCGGACCCTCCTGCAACCAGGCCAGCAGGCTCCGGCGGCCGCCGGAAGCCAGCGCCACTCCGCGGGCATAGTTGTATTCGCGCAGCAGTGCCACCACCCGAAAATAAATGCCCCGGGCGCCACGGCGGCGCAGTCCGCCGGCCAGCGACGCAAGCGATTTCACTACGCCGTCTCCGCGCGCTGGAAGGGCGAAGGCCAGCTTTCGCGCGAGCCGCGTCATCCGGGTCGCGGATCCCGGCATCGCGAGATGGCTCAGCAGGTAGCGGACTTCCGGATGGCGCGTTCCCGTGCGGAAATCGGCTTCGCCCTCGTGGCGCGCGCGTGCCAGCCAGAGGTCCAGGTCGCTGGCATCGTGGTGCAAGGCCAGGGCGGCCGGCTCGAAATGGAAGCTGGCCCCGGCCCCGAGCATCCGCCAGCCGAATTCGTAATCTTCCAGGCGGCCGAGACTGGCATCCATGCCGCCCAGCGAATGGAACAGGGAGGCCGGCAGCGAGCAGTTGCCGCTGAAGAAGTCGCGATACGTGAAGCGATGTCCGAAGGAGGCCATCTCGCGAAAGGAATCCTCCCACCAGCGGCGGGCATCCTGCTGCCATGGCGTCGGGCGGCCCGCATATACCGGCTTGGAATACCCCATCACGACTGAGCGCGGACCGCGCGCGTCCGAATGCGCGCGCACGAGGCCCGGCTGAGGTTCCATGTCGTCATCCAGGAATACGAGCGTGGCGCCGCGCGCCCCGGAGGCGCCCAGATTGCGCGTGGCGGCGGCGTTGCGGGCCGCGTGCGAACAGATCCGCAGGGGGAAGGGCAGACGGGAAGCCAGCAGATCGAGCGCCGCCTCGGTGCCGTCCTCACAGGCATCGGCCACCACTATGACTTCGAATTCCACTCCGGCGCCGGCTTCGAGCGCCAGCGCCTGGAGCGTTCCGGTGACCCGCTCCTTGCGGTTGTGCGTGGGGATAACGACGCTGAGATTGCCCGGCGCGATCATGACAGACTCCCCACAGCCGCAGCCGTACCGGCGGCCGTAACGCGAGGCGCGCCGCTCGAGCAAAGCGCGCGCGCGGAACGCAGGTACGCGAAGGGTGCGCTCATGGCACCCAGAACCTCCGCTAAAGCCAGATCGAGCGGCATGTGGCCGGGCCGCCGCAGCACCGCCTTCGCCAGGTTCACCGCGTGATATCGGACGAACCAGGCGAATCCCAGCGCGAGAACCCCGAAATCGCCCTCCACCAGGACCGCTCGCGTCCACCAGGCGTACAGCCCCACGCCGTAGTTGTAGAGGGTGCGCCGCAGCGCCCGCCAGTCGCGGCGATGGCGATGCCATATCAGCGCGGAAGGCTCGTAGACTATGCGGAACCCCCGCGCCAGCGTGCGGTAAAGGAACTCCTGGTCGGTTCCACAGCGGGCCGGCGTGCCGCACCCTAGGGCTTCGTCGAAGAAGCCGATCTCAGCGAGGCAGCTCTTGCGAACCGCCATGTTCACGGAGGCGCCCGCTTCGCCCGCCGCCGCGGGGGAGATGGTTCCGGAATCCAGAATGCGGCGTTCCAGGCCGCGCGAAAAACCGTTGCTCCGCTCGAACCAGATCTGCGCGGGAGTTTCGAGTTCGATGGGCAGCGTGATGCCCGTGGTCACCGCCACGCTGGGGTCGTCGAAAGGCTCCAGCAGGGCGTCCAGCCAGCCCGCATCGGCGCGCGCGTCGTCGTCGGTGAAGGCCACGATGGGGTGCGAAGCCGCCAGCAGCCCACAGTTGCGCGCGGCGCCCTCCCCGGCGCGCGGTTCCCGCACGTAGCGGACGCCCGGAAAGGTGGCCACCAGGCGTTCGGTGCTGTCGTCGCTGGGGCAGTTATCCACCACGATGACCTCGTGGCCGCGCGCCAGGAGGGGAGTCAGGCTGGGCAGGCAGCTCTTGAGATCCTCGGTGCGATCCCGCGTGCACACCACCACCGAAGCCGGTCCGGAGGCACCGGGCGAATCGGGGAGCGCCATGCGCCTCGACCACAGCACCATGGCGAGGGAACGCACACACTCGAGGAGCCGTCCGCCATCGATCGAACCGCCGGAGACCGGCAGGCAGAACCGGCCCACCACAGCCGGGCCGTCGCGCAAGAGAACCAAAGCTTGGCGATAATTCCCCAAATCAGTCAACCCGGCGGCGGCGGCGGAGACTTGAACGGCACGTACCGCCGCGGGTACAGAGGGATCTAAAGATTCATTGGTCATCGCTCGCGTATAGCCTTTGCACAGGCGATTCCATTCCACGCGCAACGTGTTGCGGCACACGGCGGCGCGCCAGGCATGCGAAAGCTTGGGAACTTATCCCATCTCTGGGCATAGCGAAGGCGCCGAAACCCCGGCCAAGGCGCTGGGCCTAGAATTGCCACTTGACCTCCGGTCTATGAAGCGGGGTTTGGTGGTCGTAATCGCCCTGGTGACGGTCTGTGCCGCCGGACTGGCATTTCTCGCGATGCGGCGCGACGGAGAGAACAGCGCGACTCTGATGGCTCGGGGGCGCCAGCTTGCGGCGGCGGGAGACTATCGCCGCTCTTTGCAAGCGTTCCGGGAGGCTGCTCGCAAGGCCCCCGGCTCGCTCGAAGCGCACTACGGGCTGGCGCTGGCCATGTTGCGGACCGGCGATGCGGCCGAGGCGCAGCAGGAGCTGTACCGCGTGGTGCAGCGGAAGGAGGACTTCCGCGATGCCCGCGTGCAACTCGCCCGGGTGATGGTCCGACGGCCCAGCCTGGGGGATGCTCAAGACGGCTTCGAGTGGGCCGAGAAGGAACTGGCGGCGGCGCCGCAAGGCGCGCACGCGGCCGATGCACACTACGCCGAGGCCATCGGCCTATTGCGCCATGAGCAGGGCGATTCGGCCTTGGAGCATCTGAGAACCGCCGTGCGTCTGGACCCCGCGCACATCGATTCCGCGGTTGCGACCGCCATGCTTTTGCTCATCAGGGGCAACCAGCCGGGCGCTGAAGCCACGCTTCTGGCACTGCCGTCAAGCGCACGCTCCGAGGAGGCGCTGGGCGAGTTCTACCGTCTCGCCGGCCGGCCCGCGGTCGCCCTTGGTCATTTTCGCAATGCTCTGCGGCTACAGCCGGATCTCAGCGTGGCAGCCGTCAACCTCTGCGACACCCTGTTCGCGCTCCACGACTCCACCACCGGGTGCGCGGAGCCGCTCGAGCGCCTGCGCGATGCCGGACAGCCGGAATTCCGGCATTTGCACGCGCTCTACTTGCTGCGCAACGGAAGCCCCGATGCCGGCCTCGCCGAGCTGGCCGGAATTCACGAGCGGTATTCCGGCGATCCCGACGCGCGCAGCCGCTGGCTGGCCGCGCTGGTAGCCATGGGCCGAGCCGGGGAAGCCGAACGCGCTCTCACCGGTATGACCCAGAGCGATCCCCGCGACGAGCGGGCCCTGGCGGAACGCGGCCATCTGCGCCTGCTTCGCGGCGACCGCGCCGCCGCGGCGGCGGATATCGATAAGGCGATGTCTATCGATCCCCAGCAGCCCGAGGCGCGCTATGAAAAAGCTTTCCTCGAGTACACGCTCGGCGACCAAACGCGCAGCGAATACGAGATCGGGGAAGCCACGCGCTTCGATCCGGGCTTTTTGCCGGCGCGCCTGGATTGGGCGCGCGAGCTGATCGCCGAGGGCAAACCGGCACTGGCGCGGGATGTCATCGAGAACACGCCCATGGAGCGCCGCAGCGTGCCTTCCGTGCGGGCGGCTCGCCAATGGACTGAAACGGGCTCGCCGGCCCGGCTCGCCGGAAAGCCCTTCGAGGGTCCGGGTTTGCGCCCCGATTTGATCGAGTACCCTTGCGGCCCGGTATTCCAGGCGATGGATCTCGAAATCCTGTCTTGGGCCCAGGCTCCCGAGCGGCAGCGCTGGCTGATGTTCTGAACACGGCCGCGGGGCCGTGCACGAGGAGGCTATGGCCGCGCCTCGGAAGGGCGGCTTCCCAACAAGTCCGCCAGCATGGCCCGCAAGGCTTGGCCGCGATGGCTCAGAGCGAACTTCTGTTCGTCGGTGGCTTCTCCGAAGGTGCAGCCCAGCGCTGGAGACCAGAATAACGGGTCGTAACCGAAACCGGCCTGGCCGCGGGGCTCGGCAATGAGGATCCCCTCCACTTGGCCGCGATACACGCTCCGGACGCGGCCTCCCTCGGCCAGCGCGAGGGCACAAACGAAGCGCGCAGAACGATTCGCGACGCCGCGCAGTTTCTCGAGGAGCAGCCGGTTGTTGGCCTCGTCGCCGGCGCGCGGGCCGGCAAATCGCGCCGAGAACACCCCCGGCGCGCCGCCCAGGGCGTCCACTTCGAGGCCGGAATCGTCCGCGAAGAGCAGTCCCGAAGCGTGGGGCGCATAGTGCAGGGCCTTGATGACGGCGTTCTCTTCGAACGTGGCGCCATCCTCCACGCACGGCGAAATGTCCCGGTAACCGGCGAGCAGTTCGATCTCGACCGGGTTGCCCTGGGCGGCCATGCGAAACTCGCGCAGCTTGCCTGGATTGCCCGTGGCGCAATAGAGCCGGATCAAAGCGGCGCCACCTTTTTCTCGAGTTCGATCAACTGGGCAATACCGGCGCGCGCCAGCGCAATCAGGCTGGCCATCTGTTGGTCGTCGAACGGGCGGTGTTCGGCGGTGGCCTGGACCTCGACGAAGCGGCCCGCGCCGGTCATCACTACGTTCATGTCCACGTCAGCCTGGGAATCCTCGTCGTAGCACAAGTCCAGCATGGGGACGCCGCCCACCAGCCCCACGCTGGTGGCGGCCAAGTAATCCCGCAGCGGCTGGCGCTTGAGCGCGCCGAATTGCATAAGCTGGCGGACGGCCAGAGACAGGGCCACGAAAGCGCCCGTGATGGAGGCCGTGCGCGTGCCGCCATCGGCCTGCAAAACATCGCAATCGAGCGTGATGGTGCGCTCGCCGAGCGCCGCCAGATCGACCACCGATCGCAGGGAGCGGCCGACGATGCGCTGGATTTCGTGCGTCCTCCCGGAGGCGCGTCCGCGGGTGACCTCGCGCGGCGTCCGCTTGGCCGTGGCACGCGGCAGCATGGAATATTCAGCCGTCACCCAGCCCTTGCCGGTGTTGCGGAGGAACTGCGGGACGCCCTCCTCCACGCTGGCGGTGCACAGCACTTGCGTGTTCCCGGCTTTGATCAGGGCCGAGCCCTCCGCAGCCATCAGGTAGCCCGGAACAATCTCCACCGGGCGGAGGCTGTCCGCCGCCCGGTTATCCGCCCGCATTCTTCATCACCCAAAAGACAAAGAACATGACGAGAAAAATGCCGGCGATCACCAGGATCACGCAGGGAAGACCGCCCTGAGGCACGGGCCTCGTCCTGCCTCTGCCCTTAGCCGGCTTAAACTTCGCCATAAGTGCGATGGTAACACCGCGGTTTGCGCGCACGTGCCAGAATCGAACTAATGACCCGCACGCACTCGATTCTCGCCGCGCTGACGCTGGCGGCAGCCCTGACCGGCTGCCGGGAAACTATCGCGCCCCAGCCGGTGCCCGATCTGTTCCCGCCCGTGATGGCTGGTGTCTGGCAGCGCACCGCCGCCCGCGAGACACCGGTCTCCGAGGCGCCCGACCCGGTCCCGCGAAACAGCGTCCAGCGCCTGCTGACGGCTTCCTATGCGGGGCCCGGAAAACTCGAGGCGCGCGCCTACGAACTCTCGACGCCCGCTGTGGGCCTCACACTGGCGCAACGCTGGCGGCCTTCGGCCGACACGGTCTATTTCAACCGCGGCCGCTACTTCGTGGTGGTGAAGTGGCAGGAGGCCGATCGCGGCGCGCTCCAGGCCTTTCTGCGTGCCCTCGAGGAGCGGATTCAGCCATCGGACGCGGGAAGCTCGCCGCAGTGAGAGCGGGGGATCTCCGTGGGCTGGTCCTTTATAATTGTAGACACATCATGTCTTCCGCCTTAGCCGCGGTTACGCCCCAGGCGCTGGCGCGCTACGAGACCGTGATCGGCCTCGAAGTTCACGTGCAGCTAGCCACCGCCACCAAGATTTTCTGCGGGTGCCCCACCAGCTTCGGAGCGCCGCCCAATACCAATGTGTGCCCAGTGTGCCTGGGATTGCCGGGCGCGCTGCCGGTGCTGAGCCGCGAGGCGGTGGAACTGGCCATCCGGGCGGCCCTGGCGCTGAACTGCCGCATTCGCCCGAAATCGCGCTTCGCCAGAAAGAACTACTTCTACCCGGACCTGCCCAAGGGCTACCAGATCTCCATGTATGACGAGCCGCTGTCCGAACACGGCTACGTGGACATCGTTGTGGAGGGAGCTTCGAAGCGCGTCGGCGTGACGCGTGTCCACATGGAGGACGACGCTGGCAAGAACATGCACGAGGGCTTCCGCGATTCGGACCGCTATTCCTACGTCGACCTAAACCGCAGCGGAACGCCGCTGATCGAGATCGTCAGCGAGCCGGATATGCGCAGCTCTGCGGAGGCCTACGCCTACCTGACGGAGCTGAAGCAGGTCCTCCAATTCGTCGAGGTCTCCACCTGTGACATGGAGAAGGGCCATCTGCGCTGCGACGCCAATGTTTCGGTGCGACCGCGGGGAGCCGCGAAGCTGGGCACCAAGGTCGAGGTGAAGAATCTCAACTCGTTTCGGTTTCTCAAGGAGGCGCTGGATTACGAGGTGGTGCGGCAGGTCGGCGTGCTCGAGGGCGGCGGCCAGGTGAAGCAGGAAACGCGCCTTTACGATCCGGACGCGGGCGAAACGGCCGGTATGCGGAGCAAGGAAGAGGCGCACGACTATCGCTATTTTCCCGAGCCGGACCTGGTGCCGCTCCGCGTGGGCGAAGAATGGCTGGAGCGGATTCGCGCCGCCATGCCGGAGCTGCCGGCGCGCAAGCGGGAGCGGTTCGCCGCCGAATTCGGGCTGCGCGAGTACGATGCCGAAGTGCTCACGCAGACGCGCGCCGTGAGCGAGTATTTCGAAACCGCCGCGCGGGTGTCGGGCGATCCCAAGACCACCGCCAACTGGGTCATGGGCGACCTTATGGGACTGCTCAAGGCCGAGGGGAAGGAGATTTCCGAATCCCCCGTTTCCGCGGAGAACCTGGGCGCACTGGTGAAGCTGATGGCGCGCGGCGAGCTCTCCGGCAAGCTGGCCAAACAGATCTTCCCCCAGATGTTCTCGACCGGCGAAGAGCCCGCGGCCATCGTGGAGCGCGAGGGGTTGAAACAGATCAGCGACACCGCGGCCATCGAGAAGATCATCGCCGATGCGATCGCGGCCAATCCCAAGCAGGTGGAGCAGTATCGCGGCGGCAAGAGCAGCGTTCTGAATTTCCTGGTGGGCCAGGTGATGCGGGCCACGCGCGGGCAGGCCAACGTGGCCCTGGTAACCGAACTGTTGAAGCAGAAGCTGGGGTGATACATGCTGAAGATTGGGGACCGGGCGCCGGAGATCCAACTGCGCACCGACACGGGCGAACCGTTCCGGCTATCGGATCTGAAAGGCCGCCGCGTGGTGCTCTATTTTTATCCGCGTGCCAATACGCCGGGTTGCACCGTGGAGGCCTGCGAATTTCGCGATAACCTCGCGGCCTTCGGGGTCAAGGACGCCGTGGTGGTGGGAGTCTCACCGGATAAGACTGGCGCGCAGGCCAAATTCAAGGAGAAGTTCGCCCTGCCGTTCACTTTGCTGGCCGACGAAGAGAAGTCCGCGGCCCAGGCGTACGGCGTGTGGCAGGAGAAGAACATGTACGGCAAGAAGACGATGGGGATCGTGCGCAGCACCTTCGTCATCGGGCCCGATGGAAGGATCGAGAGGATTTATTCCAAGGTGACGGCCAAAGGCCACGCGGGCGAGGTGCTGGCGGAGCTGTAGGCCATTAACTCGAAAAATGTTCTCGCGCGGGCCGACGCGCTGCACCATAGGTTGCTTGGGCCAGTCACGCGGGCGCCTCACTCCTCGAAATCGAGCGCGGAGTTGACGAAACGTCGAGAATCAGGACTTCTTGCTCGCCGCGTTCTCCCGCATTAACCTTTCACGCACGGCGGCGTAACTGAACACAACTTCAGAGATGGGAACCCCCATCACTTCGTTCTGTTTGAGGTCCCGCTGTCCAACCCCCAGCTCCTCGCCGAATCTGAGCGTGCTGTCGCATCTCGCAAACGGGGCCTTCCCGCGCTCGGCCATCGGATCGAATCCCATCACGGCCATGCCCACGGCGTCGGTCGCCACGGTATTCGTTCCGGCTATGATCACTCCCGGATTCACGGCTTCCTGGAGCCTCCCGGCCGTTTCTGAGCCGGTAGCTGTTTTAATGCCCTCAATGATCGCCAGGTGGACCGGCCGTGCCGCGTTAATCTCGGCGACGATCCGCGGAAGTCGATATCCGGCGTCTTTGGATACACCCGGGTGTATCTCCTGCGGCGCGCTCTTCGAAGGAGGTCTCGTCGCAAAGTGAAACACATTGCCGCGTCCTCCGTGCGGGCGCAGGCTCGGCTCGTCAACCCCGGCGTCCTCGCCATAGATGGTGCACGGAGTCGTTCCGTAAATGTTCTTCATGGAGAGCGTGACGCCCGTGGCGGAGTGCTCTTTCAGTTTGGCAAGCGATACGAAAACATCCAAGTCTTCATAAGAATGGTTCAGGTCGTACCCGGGGAACATGAGCCCGCCTCCGGGCACCATGAACCGCGAATACTTCTTCCCTTTTCCCAGGAAGTTGGTGTTCTCGAAATCCACGTTGTCGGCCGCGTTCAGAATGTCCTGCGGCTTCCAGTTCATCGACACCATCACCTCTTCGAGTGTCTCGGGAGTGGACCAGGGGCCTTCCACAACCCGGATGCGGCGCGCTCCTGCCTTGCCCAGCAGGTGTACCACCGACCCGATCATCCGCGGGTGCGACCAGAACGTGTCCTCCATCAGCGCGTCGCCCAGCCGCTGCCAGCGGACGCCGATGAAGTTCACTTTCACCGCCACGGTCTTCCCTTTTACCAGCCCGCCCAGGCCGCCCAGTTGGTCGAACATCGTTTCCAGCGTGGGCACCAGTTCATTTCCGTAGGTCTTGCATTTCCCGACCGTCACCTTCCCGGTGGGTGGAATGGCGGCCAAGGCCCGCGAAGACTGCGTCAGCAAGTAACCCGCCGCCCCGCCAGCTCCTGCCAGCCACTCTCTCCTGCTTATTTCGTGGTTCATGATTGTCTCCTTCGCCTTCCTACTTCCCAAGTTCCGCCACGCCATAAACCGAAATCTGCGGCATCGACAACTCCGCTCCGCCATTCTCCTGGGATACCCATTTCAGGTCCACCGCCGAGGCCATCTCCGGACTCACGAAGCGCGCCGTCCGATACGGCTCTCGCATGTACAACAGTGCCCTGTCGCCGCCC
>Ga0326727_10024422_pt1 | contig 11432 bp, 7 predicted proteins | sample MB2enrmetagenome_FD_207643 | JGI IMG/M metagenome (GOLD analysis project Ga0326727, IMG submission 207643) | Lab enriched peat soil microbial communities from McLean, Ithaca, NY, United States - MB29MY | ecosystem: Environmental > Terrestrial > Soil > Wetlands > Peat | place: USA: New York... | reverse complement strand
GGGCGCATCTCACCTTTGTCGGGCTTTTCTGTCCCGACGGGGCTGCTTTGATTTTTGGGTCGCCCGCTCCAATGGGCCTAATTGGGCGCGCTGGATAGCCAAGGCGATCCAGTCGTCGGTGAGTTGGCGGAATGTTTTGAATGCCGCGACCAGGGCGGCGACTTCTTTGAGGGAACCGGCGCGAACGAAGCGGCAGGTGAACTTACCATGATAGACGTAGGTTAATTTGGAATAGGGGCCGTGAGGCTGGGGATTTTGTGGGTCCACGCATTTGCAGCCCGGCTTGCCGCACACTTGGTATTGGCGCGAGAGGCTGCCGGGGTGGAGCGGACCGAGCTTCAGGAGCTGGTGTTTGAGGCGGAGGATTTTTTTATCAATGTCTTGCATTGCGGTTGATGGTTTCATATCAGGTATTATAGTTATGATACCTGATAAAGTCAACCCTTCGTTTATCCCGAACGACCTGCTTCAATCTTGGGCGCAAACGGCACAAACCGACCTGAGCGACTTGCTGCAAACCCCCGGCCTCACCTTGGGCCACCTGGAAGAACGGCTGGAGGCTCAGGCCCGAAAGCTCATGCTCCCGATCCTCCGCGCCGCCGCGCAAGAGAGGGCGGCACAACAGCCATTCCTCTGTCCGATCTGCGGCGGGGCATTGCGCGCGGAAGCCCATCAGCGCCCACGCACCCTGGACACGGTGTTTGGCTCTTTGGTCTTCAAGCGCGATTACGGTTGGTGCCCAGACTGTGCCCGCTACTGGCATCCCGCCGACCCGGCCCTGGGGCTGGCCCCTCAAGCCCCGGCTTCGCCCAGAATGCAGGAGATCGCCGCACTCATGAGCCTGCGCAACCCCTACGCCCAAGCCGCCAAGGATGCCCATCGCTTGACGGGACTCCCGCTCAACCCGGCTTCCTTGCATCGAGAAGCCCAACGCCAAGGCCAGCGGGCCATGCAATGCCGCCAGCGGGACCTCCTCCTCTCGCAGACTCCCCAGGGCGTGGCCGAATTATCCGCCCGCTCGGCCACCAACCAGAAAGGCCCCTTCACCCTCATCATCGAGATTGATGCCTGGAACATTCGCGAGCGGGACGATTGGGGGCGGACCCGCAAACTGCGACGCCAGGGGCAGGAGCCCGAGCGCTGGCACTGGGTTTTCACGGCGACCGTTTTCCGACTCGACCAGCGGGGGCAAACCCAAGGGGGACGACGGGTCGTTTCCCAGCGCGGTTATGTCGCCACCCGGCAAACGCTCGAATCGTTCACCCAGCAACTCTATGTCGAAGCGATCTTGCGCGGCTTACTCAACGCCGAGCAGGTGCTCATCCTGGCCGACGGCGCCATCTGGATTTGGAATCTGGCGGCAGACCGCTTTAAGGAGGCCAAACAGCGGGTGGATTTATATCATGTCAAGGAGCACCTGCACGAGTTGGCTCGCACCCTTTATGGGCAGGGCACGCCCGAAGCCCAGCAGTGGCTCCAGCCCCTCTTGCGTTTCTTGGACCGGCGCAACGAGGGAGCTTTGGATGTTTTGCACGAATTGGAAGATTTGCGCCAGCGCCTCAAGAACCTAACCGCCTTTCAGCAAGAGGCATTGAGCAAGGAAATCGGCTACTTTACCACCCACCACAAGCGCATGGATTACAAGCAGGCCAAGACCCAGGGGGAACCCGTCGGCTCCGGGGTCGTCGAGTCCACCGGACGCCAATACCAAACCCGCTTCAAATGCACCGGGCAGTTCTGGACGCTGGAAGGCGATGAATCGCTCCTGGCTCTGTCAACGCTTAACCGCAATGAGCGTTGGCACCTGTTGTTCCCTCACGCCCAACCAGCCGCCGGCCAGAACCCAGAGGTGCCGTCTCACTGATTTCTTGCAATGCCACCCCGCAGTCACAGGGAAGCTCGACAAAGGTGAGATGCGCCCGTCGCGCGAATTCCGGCGAATTCCTGCTTGCAAACCAACCCCATGAGGTGTTTTAATCTTGATGAGCCCAATTGAAAATGCCGGAATATCCGTCCAGAGAATGGATTCTGAAAATAGTTCAACGCCTTTTCTGTATCAACCGGGGGCAATGACCTGCCGTTTTGCGGCAGCGCACCGCGGCCGCAACCTCGTTTATCACCCAACCAGAACATAACAAACCAACTGTATGAATATCACCAAAACCCTCCAAGCCGGCTGGCTTTGTGCCACGCTGCCCGCCTTGACTTTGGTCAACGCACAAGCTCAGAGCGTCACCAACGCGGACACCGGCGGCAATCTGACCGCCGGCGCCTCGTGGATTGGCAAGACGGCGCCGGGATCTGCTTCTGTTGCGGTTTGGGACACCAACATCACCGCGGTCACCCCGGCCAACGCGACCAGCGCGCTGGGGGCCAACGCGAATTGGGGGGGAATTCAGATTTTGAATCCGGCCGAGCCGATCGTCATCAGCGCGGACGGCAATACCCTGACCCTTGGGGCGTCGGGCATTGACATGAGTCTGGCAACCAACAGCCTGACGTTAAACTGCCCGGTGGTTTTGGGCGCGAACCAGATATGGGACGTGACCAACGGGCAGACGCTCACGCTGGGCGGGGTCGTTTCGGGATCCGGAATCCTGACGCTGAATGGCAACGGCACAACCGTTTTGGACGCGGCCAATACCTACACCGCCGGGACGGTGATCAACGGTGGAATTGTGGCGCCCGCCAACGCAAGCAGTTTCGGGGCGACCAGTTCCGCCAATGTCGGCCAGGGAGCGGTCACCAATAATGGCGGGACATTGCTCCTGAGCCTCTTCCCAGCCTCCGGCATCATGGTGAACAATTTTGTGGTGAATGGAACTACCATTATAGACACGGGCAGTCTGGGTCAATCGGATGTTCTCTCTGGTTCCTGGCTGGGCAGCGGCACGATTCTGGTGAGCAATGCGGTGTCCGGTTTGACGCTGACTCTTGGGGGCAATGGAGTTGGCAATGGGGATGTGGGAACTTTCGCAGGCTTTACGGGCACCATCACCATCGTCGAGAATAATTCGGGCACACCCAGCGCCGGCACCCTCCGGTTCAACAACGGCGGCGCCAACAACAATGTGGGAAATCCCGGGATGACGCTCAATCTGGGCGTGGGCAGCGTGACGTTCAAGGAAAGGGACACCGGGAGCACGGTCAGTTTTGGAGCGTTGTCCGGCGGCTCGAACACGGCGTTGACGCAAAGTGATACTTACTCCATCGGCGCGCTGAACCTGAACACGACTTTTGCCGGGCAAATCCAAGGCAGCTCGGCCCTCACCAAGGTCGGCACCGGCACTTTCACCTTGACGGGCAATAATCCTTACACGGGTGTGACCAGCATCAGCGCCGGCGTTCTGCAAATCGGCGATGGCGTGACGGCCGGGACGGGAACGCTCGGCAGCGGCGCGGTGGTCAACAGCGCTTCCTTGGTTTTTAACCGGCCGGACAGTTATACAGTGGCGAACAGCATTAGCGGGAGCGGCACGGTGACCATTCAAGCCGGCGGCACGATCAACTATTCCGGGGCCAACACTTCCTCCGGCCCCACCATGATCAGCAACGGCGACCTGATCCTGACCGGCGCCATGTCCTGCCCGATCATCGTGCAGCGAGCCGGCACGTTCGACGTTTCCCAGACCTCCTTCAATTTGAACCAGACCTTGTCAGGATTCGGCACGGTGACCGGATTGGTGACCGCCGTGAGCGGCCAGATCAGTCCGGGGGGAACCGGAACGGCGGGAACCTTGACCTTCGCCAGCGGTTTGACGGAATCGGGTAACGTCAATAATAACATTGCGCTGTCCGCTCCCGGCGGCACGAACGACCTGATCAATGTTTCCAACGCCCTCACCCTGGCCGGCACCAACACCATTACGGTCAGCGCCCTTGGCGGCGGCGCGATTCCGAATGGCACCTACCCGTTGATTGCCTACGGCGCCTTGTCTTCCGGCGGGCTGACAAATTTCAACTTGACAGTGGTGGGGGGCGTCACCGGCAAACTGACCAACCTCACCACCACCACCCCGCGCCAAATTGCCGTCATCATCACCCCGGGTGCGCGCCCGGCGACCAATCTCACCTGGGTGGGTGATGGCGGGGCCAACAATTGGGACACCACCACCAGCAACTGGGTCAGCGGAACCACCCGCTTTGCGTTCCTGGCGGGGGACAGCGTGATGTTCAACGATTCCGGCGCTCCGAATACGAATGTGGATCTGGCGGCAGTGTCCCCGCTGCTTCCCGCCTCCGTGGTGGTGAGCAACGCCGCGCAACAATACACTTTCACCGGCAACGACTTCATCGGCGGCTCGACTGGTTTGACCAAGACGAACAGCGGCATTTTGACGGTGTTGACAGCCAACACTTATACAGGACAAACGATCATTGGCGGAGGGATGCTGGAGGTTATGGTGATGACCAACGGAGGCTCCCCCAGCGGCCTCGGCGCGGCGACCAGTGATCCGTCGAACCTCGTCTTCTACGGCTCTGCTTTAAGGTATTCAGGACCCTCAGCCGGCACTGATCGCGGCGCCACCTTGAATCTGGCCGGAGGGACTGTGGATGTCACCAACCCCGCCACCGTCTTGACCGAGAATGGCTTGTTGACGGGATCGGGCGCGTTGGCGAAAGCGGGTCTTGGCACGCTGACATTGGCGGGTGCGAACACTTATTTGGGCGGCACTATTATCAGCAACGGCGTTCTGGCCACCGCCAATGACACCGCCAACGGGGCTGGTTTTGGGCCGGCCACCAGCCCCATCAGCTTTTATGGCGGCACATTGACCTTGTATAACAGCACCTTCGATGATGGCAGCACCACCTACACCTTTAACAATCCGCTGAACGTTCCCGCCGGGCAGACCGGCTACCTCAACCTCTTTCTGCGCGGGACGGACAATGGCGCGCTGACGGGCGGCGGCATCCTCAACCTGACCGCCAATGGCCAGCGGGTGGCCTTTGCCGGCAATTGGTCGGCCTTCACCGGCACCCTCAACATCACCGGCAATTTCCGCATCGCCAACACTGCGGGATATTCCAATGCCGTCATCAACCTCTTGGGCGCGTCGGATTTGGACGGCGGCACTGCCACCGGCATTTATTCATCCAGCCCGACCTTTGATATAGGGGAGCTGGATGCGGCCGGCGCCGCCACCCTCGGCGCCATCAGCAAGCCGACACCCAATCCCACCTGGCGCGTCGGCTGGAAAAACACCACCAGCACTTTTGACGGCACGATTGAGAATCCGTCGGGCGGCGTTGCTGCCATCACCAAAGTCGGAACCGGCGCCTGGTTTCTGGCCGGGCAAAATACGTTTACCGGCTCAACCACCGTCAGCAATGGCGTGCTCGCGCTGACCAACAACGCCAGTACCTTCCAGGACGGCTCCATCAACCAGAGCACAAACATTTTCATCAACACCGGCGCTATCCTGGACGTATCCGGAACCAGCACCGGCCTGCTCTACCTTGCCAGCGGCCAGGTCCTCAGCGGCGGCGGAACGATTACTGGTATTCTTGACACTACCGCAGGCAGCACGGTTTCGCCCGGCATCGGCGCCACAGGCACTCTGAGCGTGACGAACGGCGTCACCTTGGGCGGGGCCGTCAACATTAGTATTGACCACACCGCCGCCGGGGCGGTCAGCGGGGCCCTGGCCGCGCCGAACATCGCCATGAGTCCGGGCACGATTCTCACGGTGTCTCAGGGAACCAACGATCTGGAAACGGGCGATATATTCCACTTGTTCAATACCGGATACACCGGCTCCGCCAACCTCGCCATTAATCCTCTGCCTGCGACCGGGCCGGTGAGCGGGGTAACCTATGTGTGGAACACCAACAATCTGGCCTCCAGCGGCACACTGATCCTGACGACGGGAGCGCCGGCGGTCAACCTGATTCCGACGAACCTCGTTTACAGCGTGTCCGGCGGCAAGATCAACCTCTCCTGGCCGTCCAACCAGTTGGGCTGGGCGTTGCAAACCAACTCGATCAACATAGGCGTTGGCGCTGACTGGTTCACCCTCCCAGGCTCGACCAGTGTCACCAGCGAGAGCATCACGATCCAGAAAACCGGAAGCGTGTTCTTCCGTCTGCAAAACTCGAAGTAATCATCAGAAAACCCACCAACCCCGCGCTCCACAGCGCGCGGGGCCTTTTTATTTGGTTTCCCGCGCCGGCGTGTCCGCCTCGGGCAAGTGCAGAGTGCCTGAGTTCTCACTTATTAAACTCCTTAAATGGCGCCCGGCGCCGTGAGAAAGCAGGTCACGCTCCATTCCCGCTTTTCCCCCAGGAGCGCAAAAACGGCATTGCCCTGTCGCGGCAGAGCTTGCCTTCCCCCTGGCCCTGCCGTAGAATCTGCCGGTGTTGGCGTATTGGTTGCCTCGGTAGCTCAGTTGGTCAGAGCAGTTGACTCTTAATCAATTGGTCGTGGGTTCGACTCCCTCCCGGGGCACCACCTCTTTTACGAGGGGAGCACCCCCCAAGAGCCAAATCGCCGCCAAACGGAGCAGAAACGATTGTATGCGTTTTTGTATGCGTTCATCGGGTGACTCCAGCAAAAGTGCGTTAAAGCCCTACAATGACGCATAGATGAAAACCGCAAAGAACAACGGCCAGACCGAAACCACCAACCCAACCCGCTCCGCTCCCGGCATATTCACCAGCGAAGACCCCATCTGGGTCCGCGTATGCGACGGCATCTGGCGCAGAACCACGAACAAGCAAAAGTGGCTTTATGAGCGGCCGATCATAACCGGCAAGCCCACAACCAAGTTCTTCGGGTCTTCTGCTTTGTGTCCGGGTGGAGGCGCGGGCAGATCAAGATACTTCAGGGCGCAGGACGGACTACAAAGCGAAACCCGGCCTTCGATTCCGGGAAAATGCGCGAACCACTGGTCTCTTACACTCCGCTTGCATATGCAGCAAATTTCGCTCTGGCTGGATGGCGCGGTGAGAGTTTCAGCATTCATGTGGATTCATGTTCTCCCCCGTTGCTTCGGTGGCAATTCCGGATGTCTTGTTGGCTTCCTATTTGGCTGCCTGGCGGGCTGGTCGTGCCAGGCAAACCCGAAGAGAATGGCCAATATTACTATGGCCGGGAGCAAGGAAGGCATAGGGGTTCTTTCATTGGTTGTTAGTCCATCGCAGCAACTCCATCGGCAGCGCTGTGTTGGGGAGCGCGTCGGGTGTGGGATGCGCGCTCACGCGGGTAATGTTGTTGGGATTGATGAGGCCAAGGCCGCCCATCTTCAGGCGGAAGGGAATGACCGGCAGGTCGAACAAGTGCGCGAACGACTGACGCTGATCGTGGACCGTGCCCTGAGTCATCGCCGCCACCTTCAGTGTGGTTACCCAACCGCCGAGAGTGTGAATCTCTAGCTTTGATATGATTGGGTTCAACGGCTTGGAACAATCACTGTCTGCCAGAGCGTCAGCGGCGGCCTGCTCTTCGCCCGGTGGCTCATCCCGGAATTCAGTAATATCGAGCAGACCCACCGGGGACTTCAGCGGGAACATCACCGGAACCTGAGCTGAGGTGCGGGCGAGGATAATGTCAATCGCCCGGCAAGGAATCGTGCTGACGCCGTGTTCTGAGGCCAGCACCAATTGCGGTTGGGCCAGCAGGCGCGGCGTGCAAAGCAAACGCAATGTTTCTCTGATGCGTTCCTCGTCGGCCTGGTAATACTCGGTGCATGTTCCGTCCGCGGAACGAAGTTCAAGGGTGAGATCAATTCGGTCTGCAGTCATATCAACCAGGGGTGTGTTCATATTTTGCCTCCTCGGAATGGACGATAAATGGTCTCTCGCCTTCATTTGCAAGTCTCCGTTCTAATTCCTGCTCCACATCACGCCAGTCGTTCAACGTCATCTGCCCGGCCCCGGCGCGCGCGGCACAAGCCGCGTTGATCAGCAGGCGAATTCGCTGGATGGGCGTTGGTCCAGCAGAGCGCTGCAAAGCGGCGGGACTGCAATGGCGGCATGGGTTTTTCTTTCTCGTTTTCATTTCATCCTCGTATATTGGCCGTCGCGTGGAAGCGCACGCTGGCGCGGGAGTGGTGGCCCAGGCGAGACGACGGGGCGCTTTGTCCGAATACTGCATTGACCGCTCGGACTGCGCGCGCTTCCGAGATACTTCGACGGCAGAGCCACGGGCCGGAAGTTGTTTCGATTCGCTTCCGCGGGATCACCACGTTGAATTGAACGCTCCTCCAGCGGCGCACGGGAAGAAGCAACCGACTGCTCCCCGAGGAGGATTGCCGATGGTGAACCGGGTTCATGGTATCTCCTTTCCGTTCGCATCTCCTACCCGCGCATATTTCGAAGATCATTTTGCGGTCCTTTCCTGCGCGAGCTGCGACCGCCGGTCCATCGTTTCCCATCCGCCGCCCAGCGACTTGTAGAGACTAATGAGATTCTGGGTCACCGCCTTGTCGCTCTGGACCAGCGCGTCTTCGGTTTGATAGAGAGAGCGCTCGGCATCGAGCACGTTGATGAAGCTGGCCAGCCCGTTGGCGTAGAGTTGGTTGGCCAGGTGCAGGGAATCCTGGCTGGACTCCACCGCATCCTCGAGGGAACGGCGGCGGATCTGTTCCTTGGCGTAAGCCACCAGCGAGTTTTCGACATCTTCGAAGGACAGCAGCACCGTCTCCTAATAGGCCACCAAGGCTTGCTCCTGGCAGGCGTTTTGCACCCGGATGTTGGCCCGGATGCGCCCGGCGTCGAAGATCCTCCACTGCACAGTAGGCCCGAGAGACCAGAACTTGCTGCCCCCCGTGAACCAGTCGCTGGCGCTGGTGCTTTCGTATCCGGCGACACCTGTCAGTGAGAACTTCGGAAACAGGTCCGCCGTGGCGACCCCGATGCGCGCGGTGGAGGCGGCAAGTTGCCGTTCCGCCTGTTGAATGTCGGGCCGGCGGCGGAGCAACTCGGAGGGAAGTCCAGCCGGCACGATGGGAGGGGCGGACGGAATGGGGGCCGACGCGGACAACTCCGCCAGGAGAGCTTCGGGTGGCTGGCCCAGGAGCACGCCGAGACGGTGGATGTAGGCTTGAATGCCGCTCTCCAGCATTGGAATAACGGCCCGGGTGTTGGCCAGCAGCGTGGCGGCCTGCTGCACATCCAGATCGCTCGTGAGTCCGTTATTGAACCGGTCCTCCGCCAGGGCTAAAGCCTCTTCCTGCGTTTTGAGGTTGTTGGTCGCAATCTCCAACCGGCGCTGGCAGCCGCGCAACTCCACGTAATTACGCGCCACCTCGCCCAGCAGCGTGACCAGCACATTGCGCCGGCCGAATTCCGCGGCGGCCACTTCGGCCTTCCCGGCCTCGACCGCGCGGCGATTGCCGCCGAACGCGTCAATTTCCCAGGAGGCATCGAATCCCGCCTGATAGACATTGTTTTCGAAGGGAATGCCCGAGGGCATCGGGAGAGAGCCAAGAATCGGCTGATTCTTGCTTTGGTTTTCACGCGCGTAGGAGCCGCCGGCATCCACCGTGGGCCAGAGTTGCGAGGAGGCGATGCGGTAAAACGCCCGGGCTTCGCGCACGCGCGCCCCGGCAATTTGCAGATCATGGTTGGAATTCACGGCCCGCTCCACCAGCGAGTCCAGTTGCGGGTCGTTGAAGCTCTTCCACCACGACGCGATGGATGGCTCAAGGTTCGTTTCGCCGCCGGCCAGGGGCGCGCTCCATTGCGCCGGCGCGGTGGTTTTCGGTGGCAGGTAATTGGGACCAACGGCGCAGCCGCCGAGAAGAACCAGCGCGACGGCAAGGCTTGCGCTCAGAAGATGAGGATTTGGTTGCATACACGAGAGAGATTTTGACCATTGGGTTTTCATCATATTTCCTTTCAGTGAGCGAGCACCGGTCCCTTGGCGATGACGCGTTTGAGGAGAATCACCAGAGGAATGGCAAGGAAGCATACCAGCGCCAGCCACAGGAAGACGTCCACATAAGCCAGCATGTAGCACTGCTGGGACATGGATTGGTAGATCATGCCGTCGGCCATCGCGGGCGCCTGGGCTGTCCCGACTTGCGCCGCCAAGGCGGCCTGGGCTTTTTGCGCCGCGATCTGATACGCCGGATCGTAGGGCGACGCATGAGTGACCAGTGTCGCTTGGTGGATTTGTGCTTTGCGTGTGACCATGGTTGTGACCAGCGAGATGCCGACGCTCCCGGCCAAGTTGCGCGCCAGGGAGAAGATGCCGGTGGCATTGCCCATCTGCTCCTTCTTGAGCATGCCCACCGCCACGGTCATCAGAGGCACCATGCAAAACGCCAGACCCACGCCTTGGAGGAACTGCGGCCAGTAAAGGGTGCTCGGTGCGAACTCAAGGTTCAGGCCTCCCAACATCAAGCTGGAAATCCCGATCATAAATATGCCGACGCCAATCAACTTCCGATTGTCGAAATGATTCACCATCAAGCCAACCAGGAACGAGGCGAGCAATGTCTCCAAACCGCGAGGTGCCTGGGCCAGCCCGCTCAACAGGGAGCTGTAGCCCATCAAGTTCTGTAAAAAGAGCGGCAGCAAAGTCAACGGGCCATACATGAGGATCGCCGTGACGCTGACCAAGATGGTGCCAACGGCAAAATTGCGGTTCTTGAATATTCGCAAGTCCGCGATGGGATGGCTGTAGCGCAACTCCCAAATCACGAACCCCACGAACGCAGCGGCCGAGACCAGTGAAAACCAGCGTATCCATTGGGCTTCAAACCAGTCGGCATCCTGTCCTTTATCCAGCACGGTTTGCATCGTGCCCAGCCAGAGCGTCAACAATCCGAACCCAATCTTGTCAATGCGCCCGGGTTTGGCATTCCGTATGTAATCCGGATCGAACACAAACCGCTGAATCATCCACACCGCCAGCAGGCCGACGGGGAGGTTCATGTAAAATAACCAGCGCCACGAGTAATTGTCCGTGATCCATCCGCCCAGCACGGGACCCAACACCGGCGCGACGATGACACCAAAGACGTAGGCCGCCATGGCAACGCCATGCTTGGAGGGCGGAAAGCTCTCCAGCAGGATGGCCTGGGACAAAGGCTGGAGCGCTCCCCCGCCGGCTCCTTGCAAAACACGCGCCGCCACCAAAACACCCATGGTGGGCGCCACGCCGCAGACGAACGACGACAGCGTGAAGAGCACGATGCAAGCCAGGAGGAATCGTTTCCGGCCGAAGAACGACGAGAACCAGGCGCTGGCGGGCAGAACCACCGCGTTGGAAATCAGGTAACTGGTCTGCACCCAGGTCGCCTCGGTGTTGGAGGCCGCGAGGCTGCCCGCAATTTGCGTCAGCGACACGCTGACGACCGTCGTGTCCAGCACCTCCATGAAAGTCGGCACGATCACCGCGGCCGCGACCAACCACGGGTTCACTTTGATCTGGGATTGCTGAGAGTCCATAGTGGGGAATTCTTAGTGGTGTTACTTGACCCGCA
>Ga0326727_10024421_pt1 | contig 11432 bp, 9 predicted proteins | sample MB2enrmetagenome_FD_207643 | JGI IMG/M metagenome (GOLD analysis project Ga0326727, IMG submission 207643) | Lab enriched peat soil microbial communities from McLean, Ithaca, NY, United States - MB29MY | ecosystem: Environmental > Terrestrial > Soil > Wetlands > Peat | place: USA: New York... | reverse complement strand
CCGCCGAAAGTCTTGAGCGCGCCGACGAGCATAGCCCACAGCGCTCCTCCGACCATGCCCGCGGCGAAGGCGATAGCGATCGCGAGGCCCGGATCGACCTGACCGCCGCCTAAGGAGCGCAGGGCCCAAGTTGCGAAGATCGCACCGAGGGTGATCTGCCCCTCGATGCCGATGTTCCACAGTCCCACGGTAAAGGTGACAAGGAGGCCCGCTGTGACCAGAAGCAGCGGCACCCATGCGACGACAGTATCGGAGACTACGCCCCAATTGCCGACCGCGCCTTTAATGATGCTTGCGTAGGCGGCTAAGGGAGGCGCTCCGGTCGCTATAAGGACCAGCGTCGCCAGCGCCAGGGCGAGGATCACTGCACCGAACCGGAATAGAGCTTTAGTACCGCGCGAACTAGGCATGGACGACTTCCTCGAAGCGCTCCCAGCCCGAACCGCCTATGAGCCGGCCGAGCTCCTCCACGCCAAGCTCCTCGGCGGAAAGGGGAGGGGAGACGCGGCCCGCGAAAAAGACGAGCACACGATCGCTGTACTGAAGTATTTCGTCGAGATCCGACGAGATGAACACTATAGCCGCGCCCCTAGTGCAACGCTCCTTGAGCTTCGACCAAATATAGGCGGTCGACTCGATGTCCAATCCCCGCGTCGGATGCTCGACAAGGATGAGGGAGAGCTTGTCGCGCAAAAGGGCGAGGAGTGCCCGCTGCTGGTTCCCGCCCGAGAGACTCTCGACCGGGCTCTCGGGCCTGCCCTTGATGTTATAGGACGCGATGCGCGATTCCGCTCGCAGAGCAGCTTTCTTGCGGTCGATGAAGAGGCCGCTCTCGCCCTCGGCGAGGATGAAGTGGTCGGAGAGCGAGAGGCCGGGCACGAGGCCCTCCTCGAGCCGGGCGGCGGGAAGATAGACCACTCCGCGCCGCTTGAAGTCGTGGTGCGAGGATCTCGTCATGTCGCGCTCGCCCAGGCTCACGTAGCCGGAGACAGCCCGCTCGAGGCCGGCGCAGGATGAGAGGAAGAGGGCTTGGCCCGATCCCTCCATTCCCGCGAGCCCTATCGTCTCGCCCGAGCAGATAGAGAAATCGAGGCCCTGTATCTGCAGCCGGATCGAGTCAAGACAGAGGTTCCGGGTCGAGAGTACCGGTCCCCCCGCCTCGACCTTTGTGCGCTCGGTCTTGGGAAGCTCTTTGCCGAACATAAGTTCCACGAGGGCCTTCGTGTCGAAAGGCTTCTCCTGGCCGCCAGCGAGTGCTCCCTGCCTGAGCACCACCGCCCGATCGCAGAGCGCCTGCACGTCCTCGAGCTTATGCGAGACGAAGAGGACTGTCATGCCTTCGGAGGCGAGTTTTTTTATCGTAGCGAAGAGCTTCTCCTTCTGAGGGAGGCTGATTCCGGTCGTCGGCTCGTCGAGGATGAGGACCTTGGCGCCCATCCATAGGAGCCTCAGTATCTCGAGCTGCTGCCGCTCGCCTACCGTGAGGGCGTCGACATAGGAGTCCGGATCGAGGTCGAAACCGAAGCGGTCGGAAAGCTTGCGCATCCGGAGCGCGGTCCTCCTGCGGTCGGGCCTCAAGGGCCCCGGACTGCCGAGGATGATGTCGTCTACGAGTTTCAAGGGCGGGAAATCGAGGGGGTCCTGATGGAGCATGCCGATACCCAAGCGTATTGCGTCGGCGGGCGAGCGGATGACCGCCTTCTTTCCGTCGAGGAGAATCGATCCCTTGTCCGGGCTCTGGAAGCCAGAGAGTATTTTCATAAGCGTGCTCTTGCCCGCGCCGTTTTCGCCGAGGATGCCGAGTATGGAAGCCGATTCCACGGGGAGCGAGATGCCTGCGTTCGCATGGACCGGCCCGAATGTCTTATGGATGTCGCGCAACTCGATCTGCATTGCCGCTCCGACTGGTAAAAATGCAACGAAACGATCAGGGAAAAGAGGAACCACGGAACGAAGTCTAGCGAAGCGTTAGGCACGGAGAATGAAAGGAGAGCACGGAGGGATATCTGAGAAAAGGGAATATTCCCTCCGTGGTTGCCTTTGGTCTAGTTCGTTCTTCGCGTTACTTCGAGACGGAGAGCCCCGTCATGCCCTGAAGGAGCTGGGGCAGGTACCAAATCTGCTTGTCTGTAGCCTTCTGGCCCTTCTTCAGGTAGACGGTTCCGTCCTGGAGGTTGATGGGGCCGGACCAGAGATTGAGACCCTTGGCGAGCTCGCCGACGAGTTTGTCGACGGCTGCGTCGGCTTCTTTGGTGAGGGTGCCTTTCTTGAATCCGACGGCGGAGGTATCGGGATTGTTGATGTTCTTCCAGTCCGGGCCGTTCCACTCGAAGTGGGCCTTCCAGCTGCCCTTCATGGCCGCGTTGACAGTGTTCACATAGGCGGGGCCCCAATTGTAGTACGGCACGCCGAGCGAGACGTTCTTGTTCTCGTCGAGGGCGTTCGCGTAGTCGTAGGGGACCGCCCATACGGTCTTGCCCTGGGCCTGGAACTTGGCGGCTTCGGTGACGGCCTCGGTAGTGTCGATGCCGGAGATTACGACATCGTAGCCCGAATTGAAGAAGTCGTCGGCTACCTGAGTGGGATCGGAGGTCACGCCGGGAATGTTAAACCAGAAGCCGATCCAAGTGACCTTGAAGTCGAGCTTGGCCGGATCTTTCTTGAGGTAGGTCGTCCAGGCATACTTGGCTCCGAGGAAGGCGGAGGAGGCGAGGCGGCGGGTCTCGTCGTTGATGAGAGGGCCGAGGAAGCCTATCTTGCCGGTCTGGGTGGTCATGGCCGCGGCGGCGCCGGCGAGAAACTTCATGTACTCACACTTGCCCATGATGTTGATCATGTTGGGGAGCGGCTGATAGTTCTTGCCGTCCTTCCACTGCTGGTCGCCGCTCGAGAGGATGACGAAGATGTCGGTATGAGCCTTCGCGAACTTGATAGCCTCGTCGGTAAAGTCGTCCGAGCTGAAGATAACCAGCTTGGCGCCCTGGGTCAGGAGGCTCTCGGCGAGCTGCGATACCGTGGTACCGGGGCGATCGGCGGAGTTGGCCTTGTCGATATAGACAAGCTTCGTGCCAGGCACCTTGGCGAGAACGTACTGGACTCCGTCGTAATTGGCTTCGCTCCAGCCGTGATCGTTGTAAGGCCCGACCATCACGAGACCGATGGTGAGATTGCTGCCCGCCGCGGGCGGGGCGCTCTGAGCGAACGCCGACGCTCCGACTACCGCGACAAGCAGCAGCGCGAGCGTGAATTTGAAACCTTTCCGCATAGCCTTTGCCTCCTTTGAAAAATCGAGACCGCCGTCACTCCGCAAGAGACCGCCCGCGAATATAGAAAGACGCACGGGTAAACCCCTCCGGATGCATCCGGGTTCTGGATAAGGGGAATATACATTCGTCGGCGAACCGCTACAAGGAGGTCCGCGGCGGCACGGGATGAATTTTAGTACATTGGCGTAGTATTTATATTGATACCCCGACCCGCCGTAAGGCCTGTTCGAGCTTTCGCGCAAGGCTGGCGCGGCCGCCACAGTTGTGTATGACCATGAGAGGCCGGCCGGCCTCTCGGGTCTGGGCGCAAAGCTCGGAGCGGAAAGCCTTCTGCCGCATTATGCGGCGGAAAGCCGCTCCGACCCCGGCCCCGTCTCGCTTCGCGCCGCGCACGATACGCACGAGCAGTGGCGACCGGACTTCGATGACAGCGTCGCAGGAGGCGATTTGGCTCGTTCTGTGGAGAAGGGCGGCGTTGATGCAGACGAGCGCCTCGCGGCCGGCCACGGACGCCGTCTCTTCGGCTCGGGCTATGCGCTCGTTCATGAGAGCTATGGCCAGGGGATGGACTATAGCCTCCTGGTCGGCAAGAGCGGCAGGATCTGAGAACACGATTGCCGCGAGAGCTCGGTGGTCGAGGAGCCCGTCCTGATCCACGACGCCCGGTCCGAAGCGGCCTACGATCGCGTCGTGCGCCTTCTCCATAGCCTCGTGCCCGAGCTTGTCCACGTCGATGCAGGTCCAGCCCCGCGCCTCGAGGATGGAAGCGACCGTGTTTTTCCCCGCGCAGTATCCGCCCGTAAGGCCGAGTAGCATCAGTGCATGTCTCCCCAGCGTTTGCCCGTCTCCATGCTGGCGCGCAGGGGCAGCGACAGCTCGATCGCGCCCTCCATCTCACGCTTCATGAGCGCGGCGACCGCTTGAGCCTCTTTTTCCGGGGCCTCGGCGATGAGCTCGTCATGCACCTGGAGGAGAAGCTTCGTCTTGGGCCGCTCGGAGCGGAGGGCGGCGTCGACGCGGATCATCGCAAGCTTCACGATGTCCGCTGCCGATCCCTGGATGGGCGTGTTCACCGCGACGCGTTCGGCCGCCTGCTTCTCGGTCTTGTTGCGGGAGTTGATCGCGTCGATGGGCCTGCGGCGGCCGAGTATCGTCGTCGAGTAGCCCTTCTCCTCGGCTTCCTTCACCGCCTTGTCGATGAAGGTCCGCACGCCTGAGTAGGTCTCGAAGTAGGCGTCGATGAATTTCTGCGCGTCGCCTCGCGGGATGCCGAGCTCGTTCGAGAGGCGGAAGGCGGACATGCCGTAGATGACGCCGAAGTTGATGGTCTTCGCGATGCGCCTTTTATCGGGCGTCACCTCGTCCTCGCTCATGCCGAAGAGGAGGCTAGCCGTGCGGCGGTGGACGTCGACGCCCTCGCGGAAGGCCTTGAGGAGGCCGGGGTCCTGCGAGAGGTGGGCGAGGACTACGAGCTCTATCTGGGCATAGTCGGCCGACACGAGGAGACTGCCTCTCTCTGCGGTGAAGGCCATGCGGATGCGCCTGCCTTCCTCGTCGCGCACCGGTATGTTCTGAAGGTTGGGATCGCGGCTGGAGAGCCTGCCCGTAGCAGCGCCGGTCTGCATATAGTGCGTATGCACCCTGCCGGTCTTGCCGAAGAGGTCCGGCCCGCCGGCCGACGAGGCGGCCGCGGCGTCCGCCTCGGCCAGGGACGAAAGGGAGTCGACGTAGGTGCTCTTGAGCTTCGCGAGGCTTCGGTGCCGCAAGATTTTTCGCGGTACGGGGTCGAGGGCGGCGAGCTCTTCGAGGACGCTCGTGTCCGTCGAGTAGCCGGTCTTCGTCTTCTTCCCCGTGGGCAGCTTGCGCTCGACGAAGAGCACTTCCTGCAGCTGCTTGGGCGAGGCGATGTTGAACTCGCGACCTACATCCTTGTAGATGTCGGCCTGGACCGAGGCCATTTCTTTTTCGAGCTCGACTCCGTAGGCGCGCAGCTCGCCCGAATCGACGAGTATGCCTCGGGCCTCCATCTCGCCGAGTATGGGCAGGGTCGGCATCTCGACATCTCGGTAGAGCCGAGTGAGAGCCGCCGCCTCGAGCTCACCCTCCATGAGAAGATGGAGCCTGAGCGTGAAGTCCGCGTCCTCGGCGGCGTAGGCAGTCGCCTTGTCGGCCGGGACCATCGCGAAGCTTGCGCCCTTGGGTACCACTTCGTCGTAGGCTATGCCCGCCGTGCCCAGGCGCCGTTCAGATATGGCGCCGAGAGCGAGGGAGCTCGCCTCCGCATCGAGGAGCCATGCTTCGAGCATTGTGTCGCAGAGCGCGCATTTCATCGGCGCGCCGAAGCGCCTCATGATATGCCAGTCGAACTTCACGTTGTGCCCGACGAGCGCCACGCCCTTGGCTGAGAAGAGGCGCGTCAGCTCTTTCCGCGCGGCCTCCTCGCCGACCTTCTCCGCCTCGGGGCAGGATAGCGGAACGTAACATGCTTTCTTGGGCTCCCAGGACAGGGAGAAGCCTACGGGCCTCGCGGCCATCTCGTCCAGGCCGTCCGTCTCGCAGTCGAAGGCGAAGGTCTTCGCTGCAATGCAGGCGTCGACCCAGGAGGCGAGCGAGGCCTCGCTCGTCACGCATTCGTAGCTCCCCGCGCCGAGTAGCGTCGGCGGCGTGCCGATGGGATATGCGGGCTTCTGCGGCTCGGCGCCCACTTTCGCGCCCTCGCCGGAGAAGAGGTCCTTCTCCCCCGCGGACACGAGGCTCTTCATGCCCTCGCGGACGAAGATGCGATCCGCAGCCGTCCTGTTGAGGCCATCCACATCGAGCTCGTCGAGGCCGTGGATGCCCGTGGGCGCGTCGGCCGCAAGGGTGATGAGCTTGTACGAGAGGTAGGCGCTCTCTTTGCCCGCCTCGAGCTTTTTCTTCGCACCTTCGGGCTTTACCTCCGCGATGCGCGCGTACAGCTCGTCCAGGCTGTGGAACTCCGAAAGGAGCTTGAGCGCCGTTTTGTCCCCGATGCCCGGCACGCCGGGCACGTTGTCCGAAGCGTCGCCCGTGAGCGAGAGATAGTCGAGGATATGCTCGGGCGAAACGCCCCATTCGGCCTCAACTTCCGGGGCACCATAGGGCTTGTAGCCGAAATTCGAGTCGGGCCTCAAGGCCTTTACGCTCCCACCTACGAGCTGGAGAAGGTCCTTGTCACCCGATACGATCCAGGACTCGCGGCCCTCGGCCCTGGCCTGCGTCGCAAGCGCGGCGATGACGTCGTCCGCCTCGTAGCCATCGGTCCTGAGCACGGGGAGCCCGAGCTCGCGTAGGATCTCCTCGACGAGGGGCACCTGGGCGTGCAGGTCCTCGGGCGTCTTCTGGCGGGTGGCCTTGTATTCCGGATACATTTCGTGGCGGAAAGTCTTACCCTTGGGATCGAAGACCGCGGCGAAGGCGCCGGGATTGTGCGTCTCGAAAAGATTGAAGAGAAAGCGGAAGAAGCCGAAGGCCGCAGATACATTCTCGCCCTTGGCGTTCTTGAGCGGCCGATTCATGAAGGCGAAATACGATCGGTATATGAAGGCGTAGCAGTCGAGGATATATAAGGGGCGCTTGCTCATGAGCTCAGAATACGCTTTCCCCTGCCTAAAACGCAACACAGATGATTGTTCTTGCTCGGCTGATATCGCTTTATCCCTGGATGTCCACCAGCTCGCCCTCGCCGGCCCTCGCGTAGATCGAGGCGCGCTTGGAGAGCGGATTGCGGAAACCGGCGATCTCGCCGCGTACGATTTCCATTTTTCGCTTCAACAGATTGCGGTTCTCGGCGTTGCGCCTGAGGACCTCATCCTTCAAGTCGCTCAGTGTCGATTTGAGCTGAGGCACATCGGGGGCGTCTGTCGCGGCGGGGTAGGCCGTACGATAGAGCTCCTCCAGGGGGTCGATGACTTTCTGGAAGGTGAATATCTCGGAGACGATGGCTTCCTCGATCTCCACGTGGGCAGCGAGCTTGTTGACGTCGCCGGACTCTATGTCCGTCTTCTCGTGGTCGAGGACGGTAAGGTAATTCTCGAACTTTAGCTTCTGCTGGACCAATAGCTCGCGGAAACGCCTGAGCGTCGCGACCCTCTGTCCCAGTTCTTCGTCGTTCCGCTCTTCCGCCATGGCGATCTCCCTTTAGCCGGCGATGTTGACGCCGACGGGGGCGCCGGATCCGCTCTGCGCCTTGGACGCGGCATCGGCCCAGGCTTCGCGGAGGGAAGCGAGCATCGCTCTGACCGGCACTATACGCTTCGGTTCTTTTTGAATGTTGGCCTCGAGCAGCTCTCGCCCGAACCAGACGTAGAGGGCGAAGAGATCCTTCGCGATGTCCCCTCCCGCATCGAAGTCGAGGGAGGCCATCAGCTCGGTGATGATGTCCTGCACTTTTCCCAAGGCTCGGCCTATGCGCTCGATGTCCTCGGGCTTTGGCTTCCCGTCGGGCCCGAAGAGCTCTATTGCTGTATCGGATTGCTTGATCGCCTCATCGTAGAGCATGACGACGAGCTGTCCAGGGCTTGCGGTCTTTACGCGAGTCTCTCTATACGCGGCAAGCGGATTGGCGTTCATTCCGGTCTTCCCCTCCACTACGGTCTAGTCCATTCTCGGAACGCTTGCCCTCGGCTGTTAGCAAAATAGTCAAAAGCCTCGTTCATTGTTCAAAGATCGTCTAGTTTGCCTTTAGTATTCCAGGTTTCTATACAGTGATACGCCGCGTTGATCTTAGCCGAAATCTCGGTGGACCTCCTCATCTGTTCGGGCGTGGCCGAGTTGCGATCGGGGTGGTTTTGCATGAGCAGGCGCTTGTATGCGGCTTTAACCTCGGGGAAAGTGACGCCATAGCTCAGGCCTAAGATCCTATACGCTTTTAAAAGCGCCTCGGGGGGGCCCGATCTCGAGTAGCCGCTTGAACCGGAATAGGCGTTTTGTCGGCGCTGCGATTCCTCTGCGGCCCGCCTGCGCGCTTCTTCGCGCTCCCTGGCCTCAGTCTCGGTCCTGCCCTGGTCGAGGTAATCGTCGAGCTCGTCCATCGCCGCATCGAGGTCGGGGTCGCCCGAGCCGCGCGCCTGACTGCGCCTCGTGCCTAGGGTTTCGCTCGCGTCATTAGCGGCGCTGGATACCCAGGACATGAACATTCTCTCGAATCTATCGAATAGTTGGTCCACAGGCATCCTCGACAATGTAATTTATAGGAAGCGCGGAAGAGAATCAACACTCTAGCGGGGCCGCGGGGAAAGCCTGAAGGCCGAGAGCCGTACCGAGAGGCCGGCCTCGAAGGTGGGATGGGCAACATTTAATAGAAGGTCCGAGTTGCGCGTCGAGTAGAACGTGAATAAAAACTCGTCGTCGAGCTCGCCTTTTGCGAGCGCGAAGCCCGCCTCCGCAAAAAAATTGGCATCGAAGCAGTTCGTATAGCGGTCGATGAAGAGCTCCGGATTCGCGCGCGCCACAAGGGACAGCGATCCCGAAAGAGAGTAGCGGACTTCCGCCTCGGGCTCCATCACCCAGGATATGCGGGGTTTTGGCATAGAGCTTTGCCAGAAACCGAAAAGGTCGCGGTATCCTGCGCGCAGGTATGCGCTCGCGCTTATCCCGTCCGATTCGAGGCGGGGGAGGGCGACTCCGCACATAAGAATGTCCGCAGCGACCTGCGAATAGGCGGGTCTCAGGGGATGCTGACTCGACCGCGAGTACTCGGCGATGAGGTCGAGGCCCAAGGGCCCCGGCAGTCTGTACGCGGTATAGAGCCCGTACGCGAATTGGAAGGCGTTCATCCAGAAGTCCGCGATGTTCACCGCCGTTTCATCCGCGGCCACCGGGCCGCAAAAGAGATCGGTTTCGTAATGACCTCCGAGGGCGAAGTTTTCGCCCACTTTAGCTATCACGGGGGATATGCTCGACCTCAGGTAGAAGCTGTCGACATCGTCGTGGGAAAAGAGATAGTTCCCGTACTCGAAGGAGCCGCCGAGGCCCGCTGGGATGCCTGGCTCCCAAGCGGCCGCCAAGGGATCGACCACGAGGAGGCTTAGGGGAAAGTTCTTGGCCGAGAGGGACGAGGACCCGATGGCTGCAAGGACAATGGCGAGGAGAAGAGCCGGAATCCGACATTTCACTGCCATGCGTCGATGGTACACCTCTCCCGGCCTCTGCGCTAGAACTCCTCGAAGTCCGAGTCCTTGTGGTCCGCGACCGGCTGGATGGCCGTGGCTCGGGGGGCGATTTTCCTCGTCCGGGCCTGCGTCGTCGCCTTGGACGGTTTCGCTTTAGCAGGCATCGCCGCAGTCAGTACCGTATTTACCGCGCTCCCGGCCCTCGCGAGCTTGAAGTAGCTCACCATGTCGAGGGACTGCTTCGCCTGGCCCGAGAGCTCCTCCGCGGTGGATGCGAGCTCTTCGGAGGAGGCCGCGTTCTGCTGTACGACAGTGTCGAGCTGCGTGAGGGCCGTGTTGATCTGCTCGGATCCGAGGTCCTGTTCCTTGCTCGCCGCGACTATCTCCTGCACGAGGGCCGCAGTCTTTTTGATGTCGGGCACGATCTCGTCGATGATCGCCTTGGTGCCCTCGGCAGCGCCGACGGTGCGCTTGGACAGTTCGGTGATTTCGCCGGCGGCCACCTGGCTGCGCTCGGCGAGCTTGCGGACCTCGGCGGCGACCACGGCGAAGCCCTTGCCAGCCTCGCCCGCCCGGGCGGCCTCTATGGCTGCGTTTAGGGCGAGGAGGTTCGTCTGCCGCGCTATCTCCTCGATGATGCCTATCTTGGAGGCTATCTCCTTGACCGCCTCGACCGCCTCCGCGACTATCGTTCCGCCCTTCTCCGCCTTTTCGGCGGCCTTGCGTGCCATGGACTCGGTCTCCCGGGCGTTCTCGGCATTTTGTTTGATGTTCGAGGCCATCTCCTCCATCGAACTCGAGACCTCTTCCATAGAAGAGGCTTGCTCGGTGGCACCCTGGCTAAGGGTCTGGGAGGATTGCGAGACTTGGTTCGATCCCTCGGAGACGTTTATCGAGGATTCCTGGACCGAGCCAATGATCTCGCGCAATTTGTCCGCGAGGTCGGAGACGGCCTTGTGGATGCCTCGATCCGCGGCGGAGCCGCCCTTCGCGGCGCCCTCGGCCTCGGAGAGATCTCCTGCCGCTATATTCTCGGCCATCACAGCTATTGCCTCGGGCTCGCCCCCCACGGACTTGAGGATAGAGCTGGTGATGAATAGGCCGAGCAATGTCGCGGCTATGATGGCTATGACTACGGCCGCAACCATGACGATCGTCGATAAGGAGCCGAGCGTGGCATTCGCTTGGTTGATGCTCTTCACCGCAGCGATGTTGAAGTCGATGAGCGCGGACACGGCAGAGCCGATATCGCCGCGGGCCTTGGCCATCTCCGGGCTCCTCATCACCGCGGCAGCCTCCGCGTTCTTATTGAGCAGCCCTAGGTCCATGGCTTTCTTTGTTAAGGGCAGATATTCATCCCAAGCCGCCTGTAGCTTCGCGAAGCTCGCCCTATCCTGCTCGTTGCTGAAGGTGGCCTGGTAGGCCTTCAGCGCCTTTACCATGTCGTCGACGCCGGCTTTGTAGGTGTCGTCCGCGGCCTTGTTGCCCGTGTCGTCCGTGGAGATCGCCTCGTCTCTGATCGCCACCTTTATCGTGTCGAAGGCGGCGAATATGTCCTTGGTCCTGACGATGCCCATCGTCCCTGTATCGAAGGAGTATTTTTCAGCTGTCGTCATGCTCGTGATGCTCAGGATCCCGATTAATCCGATGGCGAGCGCAAGGGCGCTTGTGGTGAGAAAGCCCGTAAGCAGCTTAGTCCTTAACTTCATGTCTTCCTCCGCGTGGTCCTCTGGCGTCATGGTTCGGCTGAAGCGTATCGATCGGCCTGCAGAGAAAAGTATGAAGCAAATCGCGCTCATTGCAAGTTTTTGACTCTTTATTAAATGCTGATACCGAGGGCGGATGGCTCCGGCGCATTTTCCACTGTCGGCCGGGCACTTTTCCCTTTCTCCCGAGCCGTGCTACATTTCCCTTCGATATGGCAACCAAAAACTTAAAGGGATACGACGAATCCAAGATACGGACCCTCTCTTCGCTCGAGCACATCAGGCTCCGAACGGGCATGTATATAGGCAGGCTCGGTGACGGCTCCAAC
>Ga0326727_10024419_pt1 | contig 11433 bp, 9 predicted proteins | sample MB2enrmetagenome_FD_207643 | JGI IMG/M metagenome (GOLD analysis project Ga0326727, IMG submission 207643) | Lab enriched peat soil microbial communities from McLean, Ithaca, NY, United States - MB29MY | ecosystem: Environmental > Terrestrial > Soil > Wetlands > Peat | place: USA: New York... | reverse complement strand
GATTTACGCCCTCGCACAAACGCGTCTGATCCCCAAGCTTCCATCGAACCGCCAACAGAGGAGGGTTACATTTTAGACGGCGCAACATCTTGGCCTCGGGTTACATTCTTAAATGACTTGACACGGGTTGCGGGTTGAGCAGAAATAGTCGAAACTACTCTGCATGAGGGACAACATGATTGCCTGGATTTTGGTATTTCACCTGACAGGGATGGTTTTCTGGCTGGGCAGCTTACTGGTAGTCACGCACGTCCTGGCCATTCATTCGGAAGAGCCTTCCACGGAAGCTCAAGCGACGCTAGGGCGATTGGAGATGAAGTTGTTCAGGGGCCTGGCTCATCCCGGCGCCGCGCTGATGGTGATTTCGGGGATCATTATGATCGGTGAAAAGCCTCATTACTTACTTGAGCATTGGCTGCAGGCAAAGTTGCTGCTGGTGGCGCTCCTGGTCATTCTGGATTTGAGAGTCTATTTCCGGACTACGGCATTCCTCGCGGGAAGAGTGGAATTGCGGCGGCGTGAATGCATGGCTCTGCACGGCGGAATTTCGCTGGTGTTTTTCGCCATTCTGATTCTCGTCCTGCTCAAACCGTTTGCTTCGAGGGTTCGCCAAGCCTCTGCTCCCGTCCGCTTCTGCCCCCGCATCGGGGTTTCCGCAGGGCCATTGTCTGACTGCATGGCAATGGCCCGCCTGTCGGATAAGCTTGATGTAGAGTCGGCTTTACGCCGCCATTTGGTCCGTCGGCTGACGGATAAACTCGCCGCTACTTTTGGAGGAACACTTGGCGAAGATCACTGTAAACAAGAACGGCTCACTGCGGGTTGAAGGGGAATTCACCGTATGCGACGCGGGGGGTAACGCATTCGACTTGGGTGGGCGAACCTCGATTGGGCTTTGCCGTTGTGGCCATTCGGAGAATAAACCCTTCTGCGACGGGACGCATAGGAAGGTCGACTTCCAATCGGAAGTGAAAGCCCGAGCGCTTCCTGCCCCCGCCCCGAAGCCTCCGGCGGCGTAAGAGTCAGCTTCGCGTTATTTCAGTAGCATGCCTATTCTATGAGGAGGATTCAATGAGGGGCACTGAGTGGCTTTTAGCCATACTACTGTTGAGCTGTGCCGGGGCCCGGGGTCAAGTTTCTTCGTACCGCCGCCCGGAACTCCTGATTGAAACACAAGAGCTTGGGAAACTGCCCTCAAACCCGCAATTGCGTCTTGTGGACGCACGCCCTCTGGAAGAATATCGCTTGGGACATCTGCCGGGAGCGGTGAACCTTCCCGCTCTCGCAACCGACGATCCGGAGGCGAACCGTCGCGGGTTCCCATTACCTCCAGAAAGAGCTGAGCAACTTTTTCGGGGGGTGGGAATCAGTTCAAACTCTCAGGTTGTGATCTATGATGACCAAGGGAGCCGATTCGCGGCGCGCGTATTCTACGTTCTCGAGTTTTTCGGACATTCACATGTGCAAGTTTTGAACGGTGGCTTTAAGAAGTGGCAAAGCGAAGGACTTCCGCTTACCACAGATTCTCCAGGCATCGCACCGGGTGACTTTAAACCACTGGCGAACCCAGCCCTCATCGCCACCTCCGAGTGGGTGAACGCGCACCTGAAAGATCCCAAGGTAAGGCTTCTGGACGCCCGATCCGTGGCGGAATTCAAGGGAGAGAGAATCCAGGGCCCGCGTGGGGGCCATATTCCAGGCGCCATCAACCTTGAATGGACGCGGGTTATTAATTCCGGCGAGATCAAAACCTTTTTGGATGCCCCTTCGCTCGAAAAGCTCTTTTCAGACGCTCAGATTTCGCCCGACCAGGAGGTCGTCACTTACTGCCAAATTGGTATGCGCGCCGCTGACCTCTATCTTGCGTTGCGCCTACTGGGATATGAGCGGATCCGCATGTACGACGGCTCCTGGCAGGAGTGGAGTGCCCTTGCTGATTTGCCCGTGGAAAAATGAGAAAAGGTTAGTGGAGAATCCGCATAGTCAGGGCAGACGGCTACTGGTCGATTGAAGTGCCGGTCTGTAGATAGCAGACCGGCGAAGGGTGGGAGCCAGCCTTGAAATTATAGACGCAACAACCCTTGTGTTTCATGCAACCCGAAGACTGGCAAGGGTTTACTTAGTGCGTGGCAATGCCGTGGGCGAAGGGCGACTTCGTTGACTTGAATGGGGGCGTGTGCTACGGTAGCCGAATAGTTTATTATCAGTGCAAGGAGGCAGAGCGTGTAAATGGCTTTTGACAAAGCCAAAGCGCTGCAAGAGGCGGAAAAACTTGTCATCCAGGGCAAGATCAGTAAGGCAATTAAGCGATACTTCGACATCCTCGAGAGGGACCCCTCCGATCTAATCCTGCTCAACACGATTGGCGACCTTTACATCCGCGATAGGAATGTTTCAGAGGGTCTAAAGCAGTTCTACAGGCTTGCCGAGGCTTACGTTCAGGATGGATTCACCCTCAAAGCGACCGCCATTTATAGGAAGATCGTCAAGCTTGAGCCAGACTCGGTAGAACCCTTACTGAAACTCGTTGAGCTCTACCAGACACAGAGGCTGGCCCGCGAGGCCCGCGAACTGTCCTACCAAGTCGCCGATTTTTACAAGAAGAAAAATCAGAACGACAAGGCGCTTGAAACCCTGCGCAAAGTGGTGCAGTCGGATGTCGAGAACGCTCCGGCGAGGGTCCGCCTGGCGGAGTTTTACGAGGAGATAGGACGCAAGGATGAAGCCACGCAAGTTTACCTTGAAGCCGTGCAACTTGCGTTTCGCCGGAGCGACCTGGCTGCTGCCCAGGCCATTTTGAAGAAGGTACGGGAATTAGATCCGGACAACCCCCAGATACATTTGCTCAGGGCCCGCGAAGCATTGGCGAGCATGCACCCGGAGGAAGTCGAAACGATCCTGAGCGCCATTCCGGAATTGCAGGACGATCCTACCGGGCGGTCACTCCTGATTGAATCATATCTTTCGACTCAACAACTGGAGAAAGCGGAGAAGCTGGTGCCGGACCTCTTTCGCGCCAACCCGACAGACTTCTCGCCGGTTGCTTCCTTCGTGTCGGCGTGCGTGCAGGTGGATGAATTCGACACGGCTTTCAGGGCCTTATGCGGGCCGGCAGATGAGCTTATTAAGCAAGGGAACACAAGCTCTTTGATGCAGTCGTTGCGCCTGATCTGGAGCAAGGCTCCCCAGCACCTCCCTACCCTCGAGCTGATTTATCGGATTTGCGATGGGCGGGAGGAGGACGCGCTTACGGAAATCCTGGAAGCACTGGGCCAGGCCTATGTGCAGTGCGGGCAATTCGAGAAGGCCGAGCAGGCTTTCCAGAGGCTCGTGAGTCGCGAACCTGCGAACCAACGTTACAAGGTCCTGCTGAACCGGGTCCTCAAGAAGGTGGGCAAGGAAATCGGCGAAGCGTTCGTTGCAGATCTGCCGTCCTCCGCAATCGACCTTACTCAAAAAGAGGGATTAGCCGCTCCGGCGGCCTCTGCGTTGGCTGATGCCGAGCGAGAAGCGATGGTGAAGCGGGCGCTTGACAACAGCGAGCTTCTCGAGCGTTACCATTTGGTGGCAAAAGCGGTCGCGGAGCTCGACAGGGTTCTGGAGATTTATCCTGACGAGCCCGAAATCCACAGACGCCTGGTCGGGATGTGCTGGAAGGTCATGTCTGAACGGGCTGCGCAGGCAGCCCAGGCACTGGTGAGGATTTATACGCAACAGGGTGATACAGAGGGTGCCAAGCGATATGCGCAAATGGCTGGCGGGCAAGGGGCTCCTGCCATGCCGCCCGCAAGAATCCCTTCTGATTTTTCAGTGGCTCCGGAGGTGGAGTCGCCAAGCGCCGCTGCTGTAGGAACACCGTTAGGCCCCTCAATCCCGCCCGTCCGCGAAGCTCCGCCCCCGGCTCCTCTCCAGTTGCCGATCGACCTTTCGAGGCAGGCATCACCCGCACCCCCGCCTGGCTTGACCTCCAAAATCCGTGAGATTGACCTTTCGAAGGATTGGGAATCTTTCCAAGCACAGGGTCCCTCATTCAATTATGAGGACAGCCGCATTGAGGTCAGCTTCTATCTCGAGAATGGCTTTCTTGAGGAAGCGATAAAGGCAGTCAAGGAGTTGGAGAGAACGCGGCCAGGCGAGCCAAGGATCGCCGAACTCCGGGCTCTCGTAGAGGCACATGCGGGTCCCATGGCGGCCGAAGTCCCTCCGAAGCAGCCCGCAGGGACCATTGCGGGGGCAAAGACCAACCTGCTCGGCGACTTAGCGGACGCGTTTGGGTCCGCGATGGGAGAGTGGGCGGATTCTCCACCTGGGCCCCCTTCGGCGCCGGCTTCGCCGCTCAGCGGGTGGCTCGAGGAAATAGGTGACCCTTTCGCCATGGGACCTGACGAGGAGGACGATCCGGAAACCCATTACAACTTGGGAGTGGCCTTTCGGGAGATGAACCTCCTCGACGAGGCCATTGGCGAATTTCAAAAAGTGGTGAAAGGGGCGGGAAAGAGAGCTCACCCGCCAAACTACTTGCAGGCGTGCAGCTTGCTGGCGGTTTGCTTCATGGACAAAGGCATGGCTCCCCTTGCCGTCAAGTGGTACTGTCGGGCGCTGGAAACCCCCGGCCTTGACGAAGAGGCCTTGCTGGCTCTCCAGTATGACCTTGGAGTCGCCTATGAGCAGGCGGGTGATGGGCGCCGTGCGTTGGAGAAGTTCACCGAGGTTTACGGCCAGAACATCGATTTTCGCGATGTCGCCGAGAAGATTCGCCTGTTTCAGCAGAAGGGCTCATAAGGCTCACGTTGCGTGTCATTCCGAGCGAAGCGAGGAATCTCGCTCCGCGTTCGGCCCAGACAAAAGACCAGAGCGAGATTCCTCGCTGCGCTCGGAATGACAGCGTTCAACCGAGGTTAGGATCCCTGACCCGACATGCGCAGATTACTGACCATAATATATATCGTATTATGTTCGGAACTGGGGATCTTCCTCTTCATCCTCCCCTGGGCATCATTCTGGGGGAAGAACTATTTCACTGATCACTATCCACTGATTTCAGCCATCTCGCGGAACTATTTCCTGCGCGGAGCGGTTTCGGGCCTCGGCCTGGCTGACATCTGGCTTGCGGTTTATGAGATATGGCGGTTCCTCTACCGTTCCCGAACTTCTGATTTGCACTCAACTAAATGAAAGATTTTCTACTCTGCTACATAACAGACCGGCGACAGTTGAGGTCAGGGTCTCTCGCGGCTGTTATCCGAGAAACGGTACGGGCGGGGGTAGACATTGTGCAGATTCGCGAGAAAGACCTCACGAGTCGGGAGTTGATTACCCTTGTGGAAGAGGCTTTGAGCGCAACAAGAGAGCCGGGGATGGGAAGCGCACGCGTGGTCGTGAACGACCGCGTGGACGTGGCTTTGGCTGGGGCAGCAGATGGAGCGCATCTGGCGGCTCACTCTATGCCCGTGCAAGTCGTGCGCCGGTTTGTGCCACGCGCTTTTCTTATCGGGGTCTCCTGCCATTCTCTGGGTGAGGCCATAGCAGCCGAATCAGGCGGGGCGGACTACCTTGTGCTGGGACCGGTCTTTGAAACGCCTTCCAAGCTTGGGTACGGTCCGCCACTGGGTTTGGAGAAGCTGCGGGACATAACCTCGCGAATAAGAATACCGGTCCTTGCTTTGGGGGGAATTACCGTGGAGCGCGTCCGGCCTTGCCTCGAAGCGGGGGCTTCCGGCGTTGCCGGAATCCGTATCTTCCAGGATTGCGAGTCCGTCCAAGAGCGGGCGCGCGAGTTGCGCGCGCAAAGCTAGTCGAGGAATCTAGAAGTCGAGAAGTCTAAAGTCGATAGTCGAGGGTCAAGGAGTTTTTTGAGCTCTCGACTCCTCCACCTTCGGTTCCCCGACCCTCAACTCTTTGACTCCTCAACTTCTCCACTTCTCGCCTAAGGTCATTCTTCCCCCATCCACGCTCCAATAGGCTTGAGCCGTTCAACATTGTCGCATACAGCTTTGATCGCTGCCGTGATCGGCACTGCCAGGATTAGCCCAAACCCACCCCACAACCAGGCCCAGAACATCATGCCGATGGTGACCGCCAGCGCATTCAGGTTCAAACGGTGTCCCACAAGTTTCGGGGTCAATAAATTGGCCGCAAGGAAATGCACGGCGGTGATCGTGGCGGCAAGAATGAGAAAAGGGTTAACCGAGTCGTATTGCAGGAGCGCGACCATCAAAGGGGGGACGAGCGCCAGTGCCACTCCGATGTAAGGAATGAGGCTAAAAAACGCCGCGAGGAGCCCCAACACGAGGGCGTATTGAAGGTGGAGGATGGCAAAGACCAGGCAGATGGGAAGCGCCGAGATCAGAGCCACCAGCAGGTTCCCAAGCGCGAACTGCCGGAGCATGCTGCCGATATTGTGAATAACGCCCTCTGCCTGGTGGCGCTTCTCGCGGGGAAAGAGGTTCAAGGTGGCCGCCCACATTCGGTCCTTGGAGTTCAGCATGAAAAAAACCAGGAAGGGGATGAACATGACCGTGATCATGAAAGCATAAACCGAGCCGATGCCGCGCAGCAGAAACTGCGCCCAGGGAGAATCCTGCTGGAGCCGGACGGTGGGCAGGTTGTCGGCGCTGGAGGGAATGATGGTACGCGTACTCTGTTGAAAGTTCTGGGCGGTCACCTGCAGGTGGGCGATGATTTGCTTGAGCTTGAGCGCCATCTTGGGGGCGTTGTTCATGAAATCCAAGGCTCGGTCGTAAATCGCATAGACCACCAGGTAACCGACCGTCAGCATGAGCAGCACCATGATCAACGAACTTAACCAGCGCGGCAGACGCAGCCGTTCCAGGAACCCCGCGCCCGGCGCGAGCACCGCGGCGATCAGAATGGAGAAAATCAAGGTGATGATAATCGAGCTGGCGTAGTAGATGCATACGAAAAGCACAGCGATGGCGATGATCTTGGTACTGATGATCGCGCCGGAACTCTCGCGCGTAATCTCAGGCTTGGTCTCAGGCATGAAAGGTGCTCCCACCCCGCGATTCTAGCCTGTCAGACGGCGAAATACCAGCATTGCACTCTAGCCACAGGGTCGCGTCAAAGTCCCCGAAAGGTGACGTCCCAAAGCGGCTCCGCCGCCTGCTGTGCGGAAAGGCTTCGCCTTTCCGAGGGTCTCCGCCCTGACCAACCCCCTCGGCTCGGCTGGAAGGCTCAGCCTTCCAGCCGAGCCGAGGGGAACGAGGGAGGCTGTCTGCGCCGGAAAGCCAGAGGCTTTCCGCACAGCAGGCGGCGGAGCCGCTTTTTCCGCGACCTTGACGCGGCCCTGGCTCCGGCAAAGAGAAAGGTTACATCTCCGGTTAGCCGACTACACGCTCAAGTGGCTCGTAAACACTGCGGCGCCTATCGCGAATCTCCCCTGCCTCGCGGTGCGCTTTTCTCTGCTGTCGGATTCCGGTAAACTCAATGTGCCCCGTGTGACCGACAGACGAAGAGGTATTGCAAATGAACTACTGCCGTCTTGCTGGCCCTTTGATCGCAGCCGCCACGTTCTTCACCTCCGCGTTGTTTGGATTCGCGCAAGGAGGGTCTTCGGCTTGGCACGATCCTTCACCGCACACTGTGCAATTCGTAACCGTGGAGGATGGCGTCCAACTGGAGGTCCTTGATTGGCGCGGATCTGGAAGGAATATCGTGTTGCTTGCTGGATCTGGAAATACGGCCCACGTATTCGATGATTTCGCCCCGAAACTAACCGGCAACAACCACGTCTATGGCATCACTCGGCGGGGATTCGGCGCGTCGAGCCACCCGGAGGCGGGTTACACCGATCAGCGTCTGGCGGATGATGTTCTTCGAGTTCTAGATTCCCTCAACATCCGTACTCCGATTCTGGTTGGTCACTCCATGGCGGGATCGGAAATGACGACGCTTGGGAGCCAACACTCAGACCGCTTGGCAGGGCTTGTCTATCTCGATGCTGGCGACGATCCAGGCGACTTTTCAGGAGAGAATCCGGCCTACCTCGCCCTCTTCGAGAAATTGCGTCCCTTCATGCGCCCCGCTCCGCCGACTGATGCGGACAGGAAATCCTTCGAGGCAATGCGCGACAGACAGATGCGAATTATGAGGTTCGCGTTTCCAGAAGCTGAGTTGCGCAACCAGTTCGATTCCAATCCGGATGGATCGGTAGGTCCGAATCGGACTCCCAATTCAGTCAGGAAGGCGATCGGCGAAGGCTCCAAGAAACGAGATTATTCCAACATACGCGTGCCGATACTGTATCTTCCAGCGGCTCCACCCCCCGCACGTGGCTGGTCGCAATACTATTGTTTTGAACCGCAGAACGCCGAACAACGAAGAGCACTTCAGCGGATTTACGATGCGGACCGCGTCTACCTCAACCGGTACGAGAGGAATATGCGAACGGCAAAAGGAGGTGTGCGCATCGTGGAATTGCGCGGAGCCGACCACTATGTGTATTTCACAAATGAACGCGAGGTTTTGCGCGAGCTCCGTAAGTTTGAGGCGGATTTGCGCTGATTGTGATTCGCTGGAGGCATAGCTCCCACCCCTGATCGGCTAGTGTAGAGCCAATTAAGCCACATGGCCGTGTAACGGCCTATTCGTTGAAGTGCAACATCCTGACCTTCGGAAATCTCTTTCTGGGACGTTGAAGTTAAGGTCAGGCTTGCCGATTTTCGCCCGGATGAGGGGTAATTGATCCCCCCGCACAGGGATTCTGCCTTAAGTTAGCGCTCATGGGGCACCGCCTCCGGAAAAATGGCAGGTCAAAACCACGCTTCGCGCTTTTCAGGGGAGAGACAAGGAGCCAAGAGATATTCGACCCCGTAGAGGTCGAACATCGACGGGCCATGCTTCCCGTGGGTTTCACCTACGGCTAATGACCTTCGGCCCCTTCGGGGCCGGCCCGCCGACGGGACTTTGACGCGACCCTGCCAGGGAATGCGTTTTATCTTGACAGGCCATGAACCGCTGCGGTATAAAATGTATGATTATGCATTGAATGCATAAATATTCTATTCCCTGAGTGTGGGGTTCGGAAGACGTTGGGCACGACGACAAAACCTGAAATTACCGGCCGCTCATTGCCGGCGGCGAAGCCCCTGCCGGTCGTCCGCGCCGCGGTGTTGGGCGCCAGCGGTTACGTAGGGCGGGAGCTGCTGACGCTCCTGGCGCGACATCCTAAGGCCAGCGTGGTGCGGCTGATCTCATCGGATTTCGACGGGAAAAGTCCCTTCCCCATCGAGCAGGCCCACCCAACGCTGCGCGGACGGTTCTCAATTCTCTGCCTACCCCTTAACCTGGAGGGTTTGGCTGGCTCGGAGGTGCTGGAGACTGTGGCTGCCGCGGAGGTGGACGTCGTGTTTCTCGCCACGCCGCACGAGACTTCGCACGAAATCGTCCCGAGGCTGCTGGACTCGGGGCTGCGCGTCATCGACTTAAGCGGGGCTTTCCGGCTCAAGGATACTGGCGTGTTCCGGCGCTGGTACGGCTTTGAGCACCGCGCCTTGGAGACTCTTGCTGACGCGGTCTATGGCCTGCCGGAGCTCGACCACGGGGCCATTGCGCAGTCCAAGTTGGTCTCCAATCCTGGCTGTTACGCGACCTCCGTGATTCTTGCCCTGGCCCCCCTCCTGCGCTCCGGGTGGGTGGACGTCTCTGCCGGCATCATTTCTGATTCGAAATCAGGTGCCAGTGGCGCCGGCCGGACGCCCAGCGGAAAACTTCACTTCCCGGAGGTCAACGAGAATTGCCGGGCTTACGGCGTTTTCAGTCATCGCCACGTCCCGGAGATGCTTCAGGCGCTGGACCTCGGGGAGAAGGATTTCATCTTCGTCCCTCATTTGTTGCCTATCACGCGCGGCATTCTCAGCACGGTTTACGTCCGCCTCAACGCGCCGCGGACCCTCGATCAGGTGGTTTCCCTTTTCAGGCGGTTTTACGAGCCTTCTCCCCTGGTCCGCGTTTATGAAGGTGGATCGCTGCCCGAAATCCTGGCGGTAGCCAACACGCAGTTTGCGGACCTTGGGTTCGCGCTCGACGAGGCTACCCGACGCCTGATTGTGGTCTCCGCCTTGGACAACCTCGGCAAGGGCGCGGCGGGCCAGGCGGTCCAGAATATGAATCTCATGTTCGGATTCCCGCAGGAACTCGGGCTGGTATGAAGCCAGAGCTGTCCCAATTGGCGTAGCGCGGCCGTCTCGCCCGCTGTGGCGCGGGCATCCTGCCCGCCTGTTCTTGCGGGAGCGGGACGCTCCCGGCACAGCGGGCGAGACGCCCGCGCTACAAATGGCACTTTATGAAGGTAGTGGTAAAAATCGGTGGACAGGTGGCGGAGGATCCAAAGGGACGGAGGAGGCTGGCCCGGCAAATTGTGGAACTGCGGCGCGCCGGCCACGCCTTGGTGGTGGTCCACGGCGGCGGGAAAACGCTCACCCGGACCCTGGACCGTCTGGGCATCGCCACGGAATTCCACCAGGGGCTGCGTGTGACGGACGCTGCCACGCGCGATGTCGCTCTGATGGTTCTTGCGGGCATCGTGAACAAGCAGTGGGTGGCAGAGTTCGCAGCGCTCGGCCAGCCGGCGCTGGGCATCTGTGGCGGCGACGCGGGGCTGGTCTACGCCAAGAAAATATCTTCGGGGTCCAACGGCCAGAAGAAAGACTTGGGTTACGTCGGGCGGCCCCACAAGATCCGCACCAGCGTCCTCGAGATGGCCTTGCGGGAAGGCCTTGTCCCAGTGGTGGCCAGCCTGGGGCTCGGGTCGCGGGGAGAATTCCTGAACATCAACGCCGATGACTTGGCGGCGGCCCTCGCCGTGGCTCTTCAGGCGGACCGGCTCCTCTACCTCACCGTATCGGGTGGAGTCTGGGACGCGGAGCGGCGCTTACTGCCGCTGGTGAAATTGGGTGAGATTTCCAGCCTGATCAGGAAAGGCATCGTGCGTGACGGGATGATTCCAAAACTCCTTTCGTGCGCACGCCTCCTCCGCCAGAAGGTTGGAGAAGTTGACATCCTCTCCGCGGAGGGGCCCCATGCGCTGCTCCGAGCCCTTGAGAATGGGCAGCATGGTGGGACCAGGATTGTGAAAAACGCGTGAAATTCGACGAGATTGCACAGCTTGAGAAACAGTTCTTGATCCCCACCTACGACCGTTTGCCGATCTTGGCGGTGCGGGGCGAGGGCTGCTATCTCTACGACGATCGAGGCAGGAAGTATCTCGATTTCCTGGGCGGGCTGGCCGTGAATGACCTTGGCTATGCGCACCCGGAAGTCCTCGCCGTTCTCCGGGACGAAGCCGAGACGCTCCTGCACGTTTCCAATTTGCTTTACCACCCTTATCAAGCGCCACTCGCGAAGAAACTCACTTCCCTGGCGGGGCTCGATCGGGCCTTTTTCGCCAACTCCGGCACGGAAGCCATTGAAGGG
>Ga0326727_10024418_pt1 | contig 11434 bp, 11 predicted proteins | sample MB2enrmetagenome_FD_207643 | JGI IMG/M metagenome (GOLD analysis project Ga0326727, IMG submission 207643) | Lab enriched peat soil microbial communities from McLean, Ithaca, NY, United States - MB29MY | ecosystem: Environmental > Terrestrial > Soil > Wetlands > Peat | place: USA: New York... | reverse complement strand
AGCAGGAGCCCGCCTGCGAGATCTGGGGTCTGGACATTTCCGAGGAGATGCTGCGGTTCGTGCCCCAGGGCATTCACACGCGCGCCGGCTCCATGACCGAACTGCCGTTTGAGGACGGATACTTCGATGCGGCCTACGCCACCGAGTCGCTGGAGCACGCCGTGGAAATCGAGCGGGCGGTGAGCGAGCTTTGCCGCGTGGTGAAGCCCGGCGGGCGCATCGCCATCATCGACAAGAACGCCGCGCAATGGGGAAAGTTGCAGACCCCCGAATGGGAGCAATGGTTCACGCGCAAGGGCCTGGAGCGGCTGCTGCGGCGCCATTGCCGGCAGGTATCGAGCCGGTACATCTCGTATTGGGAAGACGTGGCGCCCGACGGGCTGTTCCTGGCGTGGCTGGCGGTGAAGTAGGGGGCGGGGCGTCATGAATCGCCGAAGCTTTCTGCGATGCGCAGGCGGCACCGCCTGCCCCACCCCCGCTGCTGTGGGTGTGACCTGCCCGCCCTATTTGCGGATCACGCGAACGGCGCGAGAGGAGCGGGAACATCGCAGCCATGTGATACACTGAACGGCGAAAGTCAGACCTTGGGGGGAATAGAGGGCTGTGCCGAGCGTGGTAACGGCTGAGCCGGGCTCCGAAGTGAGGAGTCCGCCGACGGTCTCCGTAGTTATCGCGGTCCGCAACGGCGCCCTGTATCTGGAGGCGTGCCTGACGGCGCTCGATCAGTCCACGCTCCAGCCGGCGGAGTGCATCGTGGTCGACGATGCCTCGGCCGACGCCTGCGACGAGACCGCGCGCAGGCACGGCGCCACGTCCGTCCGGATGGAGAGCAACGTCGGCTCGTTTGTTGCGCGCAGCGTGGCGGCCCAGCAGGCGCACGGCGAAATCCTGTTGTTCCTCGACGCCGACGTGTGTGTGCGGGCGGACACCGTGGCCCGCGTCGTGGAGGCCTTTAGCCGCGATCCAGGCCTGGACGCCGTTATCGGTTCCTACGATGCCTCTCCCGGCGCACCGGATCTGCTGTCGCAGTACCGTAATCTCCTGCACCATTGGGTCCACCAGAACGCCCGGAGCGAAGCCGCCACCTTCTGGACCGGCTGCGGCGCGATCCGCAGAAGTGTTTTCGAGGCGTGTGGTGGATTCATGCTTGAGTACCGGTACGCCGGAGACATCGCTCTGGGCTACGTGCTGAAGCGCGCCGGCCGCAAAATCGTGCTGGACAAAGACCTGCTGGTGAAACACATGAAGTATTGGAGCTTTCCGCAGATCGTCAGGACCGACATCTTCTGCCGGGCCGCCACGTGGACTGAGCTGATCCTGCGGTTTCGCCAGATGCCGAACGACCTGAACGTGCGGGTGGGGCAGCGCATCAGCGTGGCCGCCCTGTTCCTTAGTGTGTTGCTGCTTGCGGGGATTGTCTGGCATCCCAGTTTTTGGTGGGCAGCTCCGCTGGGAGCGCTGCTATGCGGTTACATCATCCTCAACCGCGCGTTCTTCGTCTTTCTCATACGGCGGCGCGGAGCGTGGTTTGCGCTGCTGTGCGTTCCGTTGTACCTGGTTTATCATCTCTGCTGCGGGGCCGGGTTGGCGGTGGGGGTATGGCGCTATTCGCGGGGCAAGGCAAGCGAGCGGAGCGCCGCGGCTCAATCCTGCTGAATGGGGCGGCCCAGCGTGCCTGGCATGTCGATGTGGATCTTCCGCCGGGGTTCGCGCCCCGGGCCTCTGAGGCGGTAGAGATCGAATTCCTGGCCGGCGGGAATCCGTTCCCAGCGATCGGGATAGCGGGCCAGTGCGGCGCGAAGCAAGCGATGATGCGGCTGCTCCGTTTGCACCGGCAATGATTGCACCACTACCAGGCGCACGGGGATGCTCTCGAGGTATTCCTGAACCTCATCGGGAGTCTCATACTGGAGCCGGTACTGGCGCCCCATCCAATCCGAAGTGCTCAACTGCTTGCTGGCGCGGAGGACGATGTGCCCGGGCCGGGATTCACGGATGGCGATCTCCGCGATCACGCTCCCCTCCGCCTCAGACGTGCCGGACACCAGGATGACGCTGTCCCGCGAGTCTCCCGGCGCCAGCAACTCGGATGCAAGGCGGCGGTAACTGGCGTCCTCAGGCGGGCGCGGCGCCATCCAGGCCAACGATGAAGCCAGCACGGCGATGGAAAGCGCCCAGCCCCAGAACGGCGAATCGGGAAGGCACCGCCGAACCCAGCTCCATCCGGCGCCCACGAAGAGGCACACTGCGGGAATGGCCAGCATTGTGAAACGTGCTTCGGTATGAGGAGACAGAAAGGTATGGAACAGCCAGAGCGCAGGCGGCAGCGTGGCCGCTGCCATCCACTTTCCTCCGCCGAGGCGCCAGCGGGTGGCTAACCCGAGCAGCGCCAAACTCAGAATCGCCGTCTGTCCCGCGCCGAAGAGGAGCGTATTCACTCGGGCAGCCTGCATGGCCGCGAGCCAGTAGTTCGGCTCATTGCCTATCATGTGCTCTCCACGGATCATGGGCCAGGTGAGGTAGTACCACGGTCCGCACAGAACGACGACGACGATCGCCGGGATCCAGAACCGCAAATGGCCGAGAAGGCCAAACCGCCGAGTCAGCGCCACGGCGAGCAGTGGCATCAGAGCCAGGGCGAAACCGTTGGGCTTCGTCAGGCAGGCCAGCGCCGCCAGTACGCCGAACCATGCGGCGGGCGCCGTGCGCCCGGTGTCCAGGTACTGTCCGAAGCACAAGGCAGCCGCGAACAGGAGCAGGGCCACCAGTGTCTCCGCCATCACCTGGCCAGTGAGCGTCTGGACCTGCGGCAGGAGAATGAAGAGCTCGCCCGCGACCAGCGCCGCGGCAGGCCCATAGTCGCGGCGAAGGCTCGCGTAGATCAACAGGGCGGTGACCGCGACGAATCCCGCTATCAACAGCAACACTGATGCCGGGGACGCGGGGAACGGCAACATCCAGAGTCCGGCGACCAGCGGGAAGAGAGGCGGCCAATGTCCCAGCGCCACCTTCGGGTAGTGCAGGTAGTAACGCTCGGCGTATGCCAGAGGGGGCGCGGGAAAGCCGGCCGCCAGGTAGTCCCGGACCATGAGCCCAGTCATGAATTGCGACGGCTCGTCCGACACGGTGAAACCGCCCTGCCAAGCGCCACGCAGGCTCAGAAGCGCAAGGCTCAGAAGGTAGGACAGAAGAAACACCGCCAGCCGCTCGCGCCAGACGGAACTCAGCCGCGGTCCTCCGAGCAGGGGCATAAGGGCTGATTGTAACCTACACGCGTTTCAGAACCAACGCGTGCGGGTACGGCCGTGGGCCCCGGTGGAAGAGCAGCCGGTGGTCAATCGCCGACCGGAAAGCCCGGATGTGTCCTTCCCCCGTTACAATAGAAGTCTCTATGCCATTCCAGGAAGTGGTGGAAGCCGAAGGTCATTTGATCGACTCCCACATCATGGAGAACATCTTCGATAAGGTCGTGGAGTACAGCGGCCGGTTCGAGGTGGAACAGTTCCGCATTGGGCGCACCAACAGCGAGCCTTCGTATCTGCGGCTGAAGGTCGAGGCGCCCGACGAGCAGGCCATGGAGCGCCTGTTACAGGAACTGTTGGGGCTGGGCTGCGCCGCCGCCGATACCGGCGACGCCGCGCTGAGGGAAGTGGAGCGCGACCGGTGCGCGCCGGAAGATTTCTATTCCACCACCAATCACAGAACTTTCGTGCGCTTCGGCCAGAAGTGGATCGAAGCCGCGAACCAGCGGATGGATGCCATGGTGGTGGTCCGCGACGGCCGCGCGGTCTGCCGGCGTCTGCGCGATCTTCGCCAGGGCGACCGGATCGTGGTGGGGCTGCGCGGCATCCGCGTGATTCCCGAACCGAAGGAGCGCGACCGGCTGGCGTTCGCGTTCATGGCCAATGGGACCTCCTCGGAGCGCCAGGTGGAGACGGCGGTGCGCCAGACAGCCGCGCTGGTGCGTCAGGCCCTCGAGCAGAAGCAGAAAGTCGTGGTGGTGGCGGGGCCGGTGGTGGTGCACACGGGCGGCGTGGCGGGCCTCTCGGCGCTCATCCGCAAGGGCTCGGTGCAGGCCGTGCTCAGCGGCAACGCGCTGGGCGTGCATGACGTGGAGGCAGCCCTGTTCGGCACTTCGCTGGGCGTGCGGCTGGCCGACGGCCGCCAGGAGGAGCATGGCCATCGCAATCACATGCGCGCCATCAACGCCATCTATCGCGCCGGATCGGTGCAGCAGGCCGTCGAGAGCGGCCGGCTGCGCTCGGGCATTCTCTACGAGTGCGTCCAGGCCGGGGTTCCATTCGTGCTGGCGGGCAGCCTGCGCGACGATGGCCCGCTGCCGGAGACCATCACCGACATGAGTGCGGCGCAGGACGCCTATGCGGCCGAACTGAAAGGCGCGGGCCTGGTGCTGTGCCTGGGCAGTATGCTGCACTCCATCGCCACCGGAAACATGCTGCCAAGCTGGGTCAGAGTTGTGTGCGTGGATATCAACCCGGCGGTCGCCACCAAGGTCAGCGACCGCGGTACGGGACAGGCCGTGGGGGTGGTGGCGGACGTCGGCCTGTTTCTGGATCTGCTTGCCAAAGCCTTATGAAACGCGCCTATACCGATGAACATGCGCGCGCCGGCGTCAACGCCGCGCTGCCCGAGATCGAGACCTGGCCCAACCAGTACGGCGGTTACGAGATCGAGATCGCGATGCCGGAATTCACTTCCGTGTGCCCCAAGACCGGTCTTCCCGATTTCGGCAGCATCGCGCTGCGCTATGTCCCCGGCAAACGCTGCCTGGAGCTGAAGTCGTACAAAATGTACCTGCTGGCCTACCGGAATCTCGGCATCTTTCAGGAGAACGTGGTCAACCGCGTGCTGCGCGACGTGGTGAAGGCCGCCGATCCGATCACCGCTACAGTAGTCGGCGACTTCTCGCCGCGCGGCGGGCTGAGCAGCGTGGTCACCGCAAGCTGGAGTAGGAAACGTGGAAAGCGCTGAGTTGATTGCGATTCTGCGGGAGGTCCGCGAGCGCGTGCGCACGCAGCGGCCGGAGACTTCCGCGGGAGCCGGCATCCCCGTGGCCGACCTCATGGCGCTGGTGCGCGCGCGCGATTCGGCGCTCGGCAAAGTGGCCGCTATCGGGACGGTCAACCCGCGTCCCGGCGGCCTGGCCAACTCGCTGGTGCAGGCCTGGAAGCGGCTGGTCGCACGCGTGCTCGACTGGCACGTCCGCGAGCAGGTGGAATTCAACCGCCAGGTGCTCGGATGCGTCGATGCGGCCATCGAAGCGTTCAATGAGGGCAACCGCGCTCTGGTCGAGTTGAGCAGCCGGATTGCGGCGGCGCAAGAGAATCTCCGGGCCGCCCAGGAAAGCCTCGGCCAAGATATTCAGGCGGCTCAGGAAAGCCTCGGCCGGGATATTCAGGCGGCCCAGGAAAAGCTTGGCCAGGATATCAAGGCAGCCCAGGAAGGCCTCGGCCAAGAGATCCGGATGGTGCAGGACAGCCTTGTCCCGGAGATGGCGGACATCCGCAAGCATTGGGCCGAGTGGCGGGCCGGATGGGAATTCAAGCTGGCCCAGAACGAGATCCAGTTTCTGCGCAGCGTGGCGGATCTGCAAGGCGCTTTCCAGCACCGCGCCACCCTGATGGACACGAGCTTCCGCGAGACGGTTCGCGGGCAGCACGCCGATTTCACCGCCGCGCTGGAGCGCAGCGCGGTCGAGATCCAAAAGCAGCTATGGCTGGAGTTCGAACGCACCATTCATGCCGAACTGCGAATGATCCGGCAGCGCAGCCAGATGCGGGCGGTTGATCCAGTAGGGGCCGGGCATCCGGCTACGCACGGACAAGTTGCCCGGCCCGTACAGGAGCCGACGCTGGCCATCGACATGGCCCGTTTCGCGCTATGCTTCCGCGGCTCCGAGGAGTACGTGAAGGCAGGGCAGCTCCATTACATTCCGAGTTTTGAGGGATGCCAGAGCGTCCTGGACATCGGCTGCGGCCGCGGCGAGTTTCTGGAGATCATGCGCGAGGCGAGCATTCCCGCGGTGGGCATCGATCTCAACCAGGAGTCGGTCGCAATCTGCCGCCTGAAAGGACTCGAAGCGGAGACCGCGGACTTGTTCGCATACCTGGCGGGTCTTCCGGAGGAGTCCCTGGACGGCATCTTTTGCGCTCAAGTGGTGGAGCATCTACCGCCCGAGCGGCTGCCCGAGATGATCCAGCTCTGCTCCAGCCGGCTGATGCGCAACGGCGTCATTGCCATCGAAACGCCCAACCCCGAGTGCCTCGCCATTTTCGCCACGCACTTCTACCTCGACCCCACGCACGCGCGCCCCGTCCCGCACCCGCTGCTGGCCTTCTATCTGGAGGAATTCGGTGTGGGCGTGGTGGAGGTCCGCAAACTCGCCCCCGCGGTGGAATCGATGGCTTCGCTCGACTCGCTGCCCGAGGCGTTCCGCGACGCATTCTTCGGCGGGCTGGACTACGCCATCATCGGGAAAAAGCTCTGAGGGGCTGCTTTCCACGCCCAGGCCCGTTGACAACCCCCAATAACTCAGCGTATATTTGCTAACATACTGATCTGTCAGTGGTTTGCTGGTAATTGGCCCATGGTCTCACCCACGATGGTGCTCGGTGATAACAAAGCGCGCCTGTTTTTCCGTGGCCGCTCGCTGCCGCGGCTGGTCCATGGCCTGCAATCATTGGTGATTCAGTGATCGGCGGAGGCGTAATGGCCGTGGACGAGGACAACGGGCAGGTGGACCAGGAGGTTCCCGAAAGCTACGAGAATCTTCTCGACGATTACAGCCACTTCGCTCCCCCCGCCGCCGACGAGGTTCTGCAAGGCACGGTCCTGAGTATCACCGCCAAGGATGTCATCGTCGATTTCGGGTACAAGTGCGAAGGGCTCGTCCCCATCGAGCAGTTCCAGACTCCCAGCGGCGAGGTCACGGTACGGCCCGGCGACGCCGTCGATGTGATGATCGATCACGGGGAGCAGCCGGAAGGGTATGTGCTGCTGTCTCACACGCGCGCCGCGCGACTGCGGATCTGGGACAACCTCGAGAAAGCCTACCAGGAGCAGCTCATCGTCTCCGGCCGCGTGCTGGGCCGGATCAAGGGCGGGCTGGCGGTGGATGTGGGCATTAAAGCCTTCATGCCCGGATCGCAGGCCGATCCGCGCCCCGTTCATAATCTGGATTCGCTCACCGGACAGGACATCCCGGTCAAGATCATCAAGCTCAATCGCCGCCGCGGCAACGTGGTGGTTTCGCGCAAGATAGCGGTGGAGGAAGAGATCAACGTCCGCAAGAACGCCACGCTCGACCACATTGCCGAAGGCGCCATCGTCACCGGCGTGGTCAAGAACCTCACCGAGTATGGGGCTTTCATCGACCTCGGCGGCATTGACGGCCTGCTGCACGTCACCGACATGTCCTACGGCCGCATCACGCACCCATCCGAGATGCTGCACGTGGACGAGGAAATCACGGTCAAGGTCCTCAAGTTCGATCGCGCCAAAGAGCGCGTGTCGCTGGGCATCAAACAGCTCGAGCCCGACCCGTGGGAGGCGGTCGCCGCGCGCTACCCGGTCAACAGCCGGGTGATCGGCCGGGTGGTCAACGTCACGGATTACGGCGCGTTCGTCGAGCTCGAGCCGGGCATCGAGGGTCTCATCCACATCAGCGAGATGACGTGGTCGCGCCGCATGAAGCATCCGTCGAAAGTGGTCAAGCCCGGCGATCGGGTGGAGGCGGTGGTCCTGGAGGTGCACTCCAAGGACCGGCGGATCTCGCTCGGCCTGAAGCAGCTCGAACCCAACCCCTGGACCACCATCGACACGCGGTATAGCGTCGGTTCGGTGGTGGAGGGCCGGGTACGCAACATGACCGATTTTGGAGCGTTCATCGAAATCGAAGAAGGCATCGACGGGCTGGTGCACGTCTCCGATCTGTCCTGGACCAAGCGCGTCAAGCACCCCTCCGAGGTTCTGAAGAAGGGCCAGGTGGTCCAGGCTGTAATTCTGAATATCGATTCGTCGGCGCACCGGCTTTCGCTCGGCATCAAGCAGCTCCAGCCGGACGCGTGGGAAAGCTATTTCCAGAATCACCAAGTGGGCGATACAGTGCATGGCCGCGTCTGCCGGCTGGCCAGTTTCGGCGGTTTCGTCGAATTGGCCGAGGGCGTGGAAGGCTTGTGCCATTTCTCCGAGGTGCCGGGCTATACGGGCCGGCGCGGATCGGAGCAGGCGCCCCTGGCGATGGGCCAGGAGTTCGATTTCAAGATTGTCAAGATGAGCGAAGCGGAGAAAAAAATCGGGCTGAGTCTCCGCGCGGTGACGGAAGACGAGGAGAAAAACCGCCTGGAAGACTACCAGCGCCAGGCGGCCGCCGCTACTACAACCATTGAAGAGGTCATGAGCCTGAAAGACCGCAACCTCGAATAGGTTGCAAATTTTTCTTATTCAGGCGATACTGCGAATTCATAATGGATTGACACCAAGGAGAATGCGATGACGAAGGCCGATCTGATTGAAGAAGTCTCCCGGGTGGTGGAAATGACCCGGAAGGAATCCGAGGTCATTGTGGAGGCGATTTTCGACAGTATCGTTCGTTCCCTGCGCTCCGGCGATAAGATCGAGATCCGCGGATTTGGCAGCTTCCGCACTCGCCAGAGGCAACCCCGGATCGGCCGCAACCCGAAAACCGGCGCACGGGTGGAAGTGCCCGCGAAGAAGATTCCCTATTTCAAGCCCAGCAAGGAACTGAAGGACGTGGTGAACAGTTCGGCCGTGCCCGGCGCCCCAGCCGCGCCTGCCCCCGCGCCCGAGCAGGTTCCGAACCCCCTATAGGCTTGGTCCGGGAATAACATGGATTATCTCTGGACCCCCTGGCGGTATCAATACGTCACCACGGCGGGGGATGGGGGCGAGTGTATCTTTTGCGCCGCCGCCCAGGCGTCCAACGACCAGGAGCGTCTGGTGGTGCACCGCGCCGCGCGCTGTTTCGTCATCCTCAACCGCTTCCCTTACACCAGCGGCCATCTGATGGTGGTGCCCTACGAGCACGTCGCCGCGCTGGAGGAGCTTCCCGACGAAACCCTGGTGGAATTAATCCGCCTGGCGCGCGACAGCGTGAAGCATCTGCGGACGGCTTACCGTCCGGAAGGCTTGAACCTGGGAATGAACCTCGGCCGCAGCGCCGGCGCCGGCATCGCGGAGCACGTGCATCTGCATGTGTTGCCCCGCTGGACCGGCGACACCAGCTTCATCACCACGGTGGGGGAGACGCGCCTGGTTCCCGAGGACCTCGCGGTCACCTGGGAGAAGCTCGGTCGCGCATTCCGCGGCGAGTGAACGGGGCGGGGCTCGTATAGGATCGAAGCAGTGCCTCTATTCGGGCCCGCTCACATTTCACTGCTGGCGGGGATCGCGGCGGCGGCCGTTGTGCTGACGGTGCTGTGCCGGCGGGGACGGGTCTCGGGACGAGGTGCGCGGCTCGCCCTGGGGTTCGGTCTCGCCGTGAACGAGCTGATCTGGTGGGCTTTCCGCTATTCGCACGAGGGTGTCCACGTGGCCAACCTGCCGCTTCAGCTTTGCGACATCATACTGTGGGCCACAGTGCTGGCGTGCGTCACGCTGGTACCAGCCATCGTCGAATTCGCCTACTTCGCGGGGTTCGCCGGCGCGGGGATGGCTCTGCTCACTCCGGACCTCTGGTCCGCGTGGCCCTCCTATCCGGCGATCTATTTTTTCATCGCGCACGGCGCCATCGTCGTGGCGTGCTCGGTTCTGGTCTTCGGTGGCATCGCGCCGCTCCGCCGCGGCGCGGTGTGGCGCGCGTTTCGCCTGCTGCTGGCCTATGCGGCGGCGGTGGGGGCCTTCAACGCCATCTTCGGGACCAATTACATGTACCTATGCCGCAAACCGCGGAACGCATCTCTGCTCGATGCGTTCGGTCCGTGGCCCATCTACCTGGTTGGGGGCGCGGCCGCGGGGCTGGTGCTGTTCTGGCTGTTATGGATTCCAGTTCGGCCGTCAACGCGCGCCTCGGCGCCGCCTGCTTGAAACCGCCATGCCCGCGGGCGACGCTTATTGGACTTCCGAAGGATCCACCGCCTGGCGGCTGCCGGTGGCGGCGTAGCGGATATACGCGATGATGTCGGCCAGTTGCTGGGCGGTGGGCTTGTCGACCGCCGGCGGGTGCTTCCACCGATTGGTATTGGTCATCGATTCAATCTCAGTCAGGTCTATTTTGCGCAGTTCCGGCGGGGTCTTGGAAAGGTCATAGAGCTGGATAGTCTTGTCGTCCTTCGCGCCCGGCATTGCCGGAAACGTCTCCTTGGACTTCAGCGTGACTTCCTGCACGTACTGCGTGGCGGTGGAATGAACGGCCATTGCGATGGCCGCCGGCGTGAGGCGCCCGATGCCTCTCAGGTCCGGCCCGACCGCCGTACCGCGCCCCTTCAACAAGTGGCAGCTCGAGCACCCGGTGGCGGTTCCAAAGAACAGCGCCTCACCCCGGTCGATCTGTTGCGTAACGGTAGCCTGAGCCAACATCAACACGATCCACAACATGTCCGGACTTTCCTTTCGGTGTCAGTTATGATACCACCGTAGAATAGTGGCGGAGTTATGAAAACCATATGAAAACCGTACTGCTCGGGGGAATTCTCGCTTTCAGCGCGGCTGCTCAAGCACCGACGGAACCACCACCCATTCTCCAACTGATCCGCCGGCCGGGAGCTGTCATCGCCCCAATCCGGCCGTATGCCGATGCCAGAGCGGCGGTCGATGCTCTTGGAATGGTCTCCATCACGGGCCCGCCCGAAGCGTGGCAGATCGAATCGCACCAGTCGTTCGCCAGCATCGAAGACCTCGACAAGGCCGTCGGTCCGGTCAGCGCATCCAACAGTCCCTCCGGCCCATCCCAAGAGGATACGCTCGCTCTTTCCAGCACGTTGATCGCGTTCTACCGGCCAAACTGGAGCTACCGGGCCGACCAGGCCATCCGGCTGTTCCCGCGGGCGCACTATTTCCATGTCACGATTTACCGCGTCCGGCCGGACGCCGAGAACGATTTGGGTGAACTGGTGGAGCTGCGGCGGATCGGCTCCGACAGCGTGAACCTGGACCGGCCCGACCTGGCCTACCAGGTCATTTCGGGCGCCCCTTCCGGTACTTTTATCTTCCTTGCCCCGCTGACATCGCTCAAGACCATGGACGAGGGTGTAGCCGAGACGCCCGTCTATGCCGAAGCCACCGCGGCAGCCCGCGCCAAGACCGCAAGCAAAGTGTCCGCCGACGGCGAAATCAGCCACGAGCACCTGCTGTTCCGAGTCGAACCCGGCATGAGCTATGTGTCCGACGACTTTGCCGAAGCGGACCGGCAATTCTGGAGACCGAATCGGTAGCGTCGGGGGGATTTGCGCCCCGG
>Ga0326727_10024417_pt1 | contig 11434 bp, 7 predicted proteins | sample MB2enrmetagenome_FD_207643 | JGI IMG/M metagenome (GOLD analysis project Ga0326727, IMG submission 207643) | Lab enriched peat soil microbial communities from McLean, Ithaca, NY, United States - MB29MY | ecosystem: Environmental > Terrestrial > Soil > Wetlands > Peat | place: USA: New York... | reverse complement strand
GCTCAACCGGATGGGCGCGCAAATCGAAGGCGCCGGGACGCACCAGATCCGCATCCGCGGCGTCAGCCGGTTGCACGGTGCTGAGCACAACATTATTCCCGACCGCATTGAAGCCGGGACATTTATGATCGCCGCAGCCATTACCGGCGGGGACCTGGCGGTGGAAGGCTGCAACCCGGAGCACCTCACTGCCGTCCTTGCCAAATTAGAGGCGGTGGGCGCGCAGGTAGTTCGCGACGGCAGCAAAGGCCCGACCGGCGGCCAAACACTCACCGTCAAGGCGGGACCCAAGTTGCGGGCGCTTGACATGACCACCCAGGAGTACCCCGGCTTCCCGACGGACATGCAAGCCCAATACATGACGCTGATGACGCAGGCCGAAGGTTCGTCGGTGATTACGGAGAAGATTTTTGAAAACCGCTTTATGCATGCCCTGGAACTGGCCCGCATGGGAGCAGACATCACAGTGAATGGCCGCCGCGCCGTCGTGCGCGGCAAAACCACCCTCAGCGGGGCGAAAATCCAGGCCTCGGACCTCCGCGCCAGCGCCTCGCTGGTATTAGCTGGGTTGGCCGCCGAGGGCGAAACCCTGATCGACCGCGTTTACCACATTGATCGTGGCTACGAGCGCATCGAGGAAAAACTCACCCAAGTGGGCGCCGAAATCGCCCGCATTTCCGAATCAGACTAAATGCCCGCACAATCCCGTAAGTTATAGAAAAATATTGCTCAATCGGATATTTTACCCTCCCCCCACGGCGAGGCGGGGTGAGGATTGAAAATGGGGGGATGTTAAGTTTCCTTTATATCATTTGTAAGTAATAGATATATGCTCATTTCTAAATACATAAATGATTATTACTTAGTATAATTTTCAGTGTTGATCTGATCTCAGGGAATGTGCAGAAGCACGCAAGCTGCTGGGACAGTAGTGACATTATGGCATTTCTCCCGCAATAAACTGATTTTAAAGTGATTGCAAAATAAGATAGAGGCATTCATCGAATCCGCCCAGGGGATTGATGGCCGAAATCTCCCTATCCTAAGTTGTTCCGGATCACATAATCCCGAGTTCAAGAAATTGAGTCAGCAAGAGCTGGAGTGTGCTCGGCGGCATCCCATTAAACATTCTTGAATTGTACCTCCATACCCCCCCTCCCAGTACTTTAGTGTGGATAATTGTGCTGGAAAGGAGGTAACGACTATGCTATCTTTCAATCGCAAGCCGGCAGGTATTCCGCCGATGCCAGAGCCCCCCGACGTTGCCTAAAGAATTCTTCGGCCGGTGATGGGGAGGCACAACGGTGGTGGCGCCTGCCCATCCCGGCTGGAACGATGGAAATCTTAGGCTGGATCGTCAGTTTTTTAGCGCTTGGTTTAGCCACCCTCGTTATGTGGCGAGGGAGGCATATGCACATTATTGGGCGATTTCCGCTTTTTTATTCTTATATCGGGTATGGGCTGTGCGGATCCATTGTTATGTACTTGATCTATTGGTTTCGACACGGCTCATACCCGTACGCCTTTTGGCTTTATTTCCTGTTGAGCATTGTTGTGGAGTTTGCAGTCCTGGTGGAGATTTCTGACCACCTGTTCGAGCCCTTCCCCGCAATTCGCCAGCTTGGGCGCGCCTTAACAATCTCCATTTCTTTTGGTCTGGGCGTTGTGTATATCCTGCCAACGATCCTATATTCTTCCGGAAGGCATAATGCGCTGCTTGGCTTCGCATTGCGAGCTTCGCTGACCAAGGCGGCAATCATCGGCGCCTTGCTGCTGGCCGCCCGCCATTATGGTCTGAGGCTCGAGAAGAATGTTGCGGGTTTGATATTAGGTTTTTCCATCTATCTGGGAGTTAACATCGTCAACTTTTCCGCCGAGCAGATTTTTTCTCACTTATACGCAAGGATTCTCTGGGTCATGTCGCCGATTGCTTATACTCTCTGTTTGACGGTTTGGCTGATCGCACTTTGGGATTTTGTTCCTGTGCCGGGTACGAGTACGATGTCGCCGGTTTCCAGGAGGGATTCTGAAGCCGTACCTTTTGAGTTAGCTCGTTTTAACAATGAGTTATCCAAGCTCCTAAACAAATGATGACGCTCATTTATGCCGCTATTGCGATCGCGTTTCTCATCCTGGTAATTGGCTTCCTCCGGAAGGCCCTGCTTGACGATCCTGACGAAGCCTTGACCGAGAAGAGTTATGCCGCGAGTGTCGGCAATGGGCGTTGGCTTGATCTTTCCGAGCGCATCTTCGATCCCTCTGATGTGCGCTGGCTAGCGGAGGAATTGGCTTTCCCGAAGTTAGCCAAGATTTTAATAACGGAGCGCAGGCGTTTAGCGATTCGTTGGCTAAAGGCCTTGCAGGCGTCGTTCGACGAGGTCGTGCGAACGCCGGAAATTATACCCAACGATGCTGTAATGCCAGCCTCTACCGGCAGTTGGCAGATGTTGTGGCTAACCGTCCGCTTCAAGCTCCTTGTATCTTATGCCTTGCTTGTGGTGAGGCTGTTCGGCCCCTACCACCGATTAATGCCCTCGATTGCTTGGATTCCATTTTCACGCGAGAGCGAATACAGTCTTCGGCGCGAGGCCCTGGCACATAGCCGGAGTTCCCGCTAAGGCGGATTTCCCGTCGCTGTGCTTGCATTATCCCACGCCGCTTGGGGGCGAGGCTCTAAATCCGAAACAAATGCCCTTCCAGAAGATTATCCACTGGGAAGAACGGTCATTTTGAATGAGCCATTCTTTCCGTGCGTGGTGGATTTCACCCCACCGCAGTGTCTTCTGGCTCTTTATGTCCTTGATTTCTGGTAGAGTTTTTTGTAAGTCACTCGTAACAAACACCATTAAAATGACTTAGCCTTGTGGCATCGCTGTCCATCTTGGCCCTCCCTTTGCTTCTTTGAGGCGTGGGTTGTTAGGGATGCTACCACGTCTCAGTTCCGGAAATAGGATGCTCGCCGAGGGGGCCCTCGCTGCGGGATGCCGTTTTTTTGCTGGCTACCCCATAACACCCGCCTCTGAAATCTACGAAATCATGATGCGAAGGTTGCCGGAGCAAGGAGGTTTAGCTCTTTCCGCCCCTGACGAGATCTCGTCACTTTGTTATTGCGTGGGTGCAAGCTTGCGGGGCCTGAAGGCCATGACCGCAACCTCGGGGCCTGGTTGGTCCCTGATGATCGAAACTGCCCAGTACGCTCTCATGACTGAGACTCCGGTGGTTGTGGCACTGGTGCAACGCCTGGGGCCGAGCACAGGCGGGGCGACGCAGGGTGCCCAAGGGGATGTCTGGCTGGCGGAGTTTTCCACTTCCGGGGGTTATACTCTTCCAGTGTTCTGTCCGAGCAATGCCGCAGAATCTTTTGAGCTTGCGGTTCACGCTTTCAATTGGTCGGAGAGGTTGCGCACGCCGGTGCTGCTGTTATCGGATAAAGAAGTTGGCATGACCTCGGAGGTTGTGAGCGATGAGGCCCTGCAGGTTCCCGGCTTAGTCAACCGCAAGATGGCGGCCGCCGAGGCTGAATATGCTCCATATGCGGCGCAGGAGCCTGAAAGGGTTCCCGCCTTTGCCGCGGTAGGTGGAGCAACTAAAGCCACCGTGACAGGATCAGCCCATGACATGCACGGGCGCCTGCGCAAGAATTCGCCGCAGGTAATTGAAGTACTTACGCGCCTCCAGCGCAAGATCGAAGCACACGCGGAGGAAATGGCGATGGTGCGGCCGGACCTTGACCCGGAAGCGCCTTGCTTGCTAATCAGTTACGGGGTAACGGCGCGAGCGGCGCGCCAAGCAGTCAGCAATTTACGCCGTCAAGGGCTGCGGATTTCTTTCCTGCAAATCCAGTCTTTATTTCCAATCCCACAGAGATGGTTGGAACGGGCGGCCGCGGGCGTGGAAGCGGTATTCGTGGCCGAGGAAAATCTGACAGGACAATATCGCGCTGCCATTACACCCTATCTTTCGGGCAAGCGGATTCTAGGCATTAACCGGATCGGTAGCCTGATTTCTCCAAGCGAAATCGTGGGAGCGGTCGAGGGGGTGATGGCATGACGCCGGAAGCCCTTTACCTTTCTCCCACTGCTCAGCTCCCCTATTGCCGCGGCTGTGGGCACTCATTGGTCGTACGGCACCTGAGCCACGCGCTGGAGAGCTTGGCGTTGCCGCCGCGATCAATTGTACTGACGACGGATATTGGTTGCGTGGGCCTGGCCGACGCACTTTTTCCTTACTTGCACACGGTTCACACCACGCATGGGCGTTCGACAGCCTTCGCGACCGGTATGGCTTTGGCGGACGCCGTCCTGGAGCCCCAGGGGCTCAAACCCATCGTCATGATTGGCGATGGCGGGGCGATGATCGGATTGCTGCACCTGGTGCATGCCGCGCAGTTGAACGTCGATATTACGGTGTTGATTCACAATAATTTCATGTTCGGGATGACGGGCGGGCAGCACTCCGCCCTGAGCCCTCTGAACTGGATTACGGCCACCACCCCCGGCGGCAACATGACTCCGCCACTCGACTTGCTGGCGTTATTGCGCACGGCTCATGCCGGCTTTCTTGCCCGCCAACTCGCCACCAGCCGGGAATTGGCAACGACCCTTGCAGACGCTATCCATTATCCCGGGTTTGCAGCGGTAGAGATCGTGGAGCTCTGCACAGCCTACGGGACCCGTTGGAACGAGGCTGCAGGGGCGTCGCTGGAGGGGATTCTCGAACGCCAGGGAAACACGATGGGCAAGCTGGAAACGGAAACAGAGCGCCCGAGGTTTCGAGATCTTTACCACCGCGAAACGGCATCGGCCCGGCCCCAACGGGCGAAGCCAACGGTTCCCCGCCTTGGCACACCCACAAAGTTGGCGGAGGAGGTCCGGTTAGTCATTGCCGGAACGGCCGGCGAGCGGGTTCAATCCGCTGCCGCATTGTTCTGCCGCTCCGCGCTGGCCGCGGGGCTCTATTCCACGCAGAAAAATGACAACCCGGTTACGCAGGGCTCGGGATTTTCTCTTTCGGAAATTTGTTTAAGCCCCAAGCCCATTGACTACACCGGGATGGAAAGTCCGGACGTGGTCCTGGCAGTCAGTGAGGACGGCTGGAAGGAATTACAGGCCAATGGGACGCTGGCAGCTTGTGGGGAAGAAACACTGCTGATGGTGGACGCACAGATTGAGGCGGTCATGCCCAAGTGCCACGTGATCCGGCTCCCGCTGCGCCGCGAAGCCAAGCCCAAGCGCGCGGCTCTCGCCGCGCTCGCCGCCTGGCTGGAGAGAAATCCGGTGTTGCCGGCGGAGGCGTGGGAGGCCGTGTTGGCGCTTGAACCTGTGGAACGCCGCGCGGAATCGGCCGCCGCGCTCGACATCGGCCGACGCCTGGCAAAGAGGAGCGAAAATGCTTAGGCGTTAGGTTTCAGTTGCCAACGGTAAGACTTGGCACCTGCACGTGAACGAGTTCTGAACAAATACTATCTGAACGATGGAGTGAAAAGATGACAAGAAGCAAGGTAACCATTGACGGGAACGAGGCGGCCGCCCGCGTCGCTTACCGCATCAATGAAGTAATCGCAATTTATCCCATCACGCCTTCATCTCCCATGGGAGAGTGGGCAGATCAATGGTCGGCGGAAATCAAACCCAACATCTGGGGTACGGTCCCGCACGTGATTGAGATGCAAAGCGAAGGAGGCGCTGCGGGTGCGTTGCATGGCGCGCTTCAGGCTGGATCGCTGGGCGTCACCTTTACGGCTTCGCAAGGCCTGCTGCTGATGATTCCCAACATGTTTAAGATCGCCGGAGAACTGACGGCGACGGTATTACATGTCACGGCGCGTACATTGGCCGCGCACGCCCTCTCAATTTTCGGCGACCACAGTGACGTGATGGCGACCCGGTCCACGGGCTTCGGCCTGATCGCGTCAAATTCCGTCCAGGAAGTGATGGACTTCGCCCTTATCGCGCAGGCCGCCGCACTGAAGTCGCGCGTTCCCTTCCTGCACTTCTTTGACGGCTTCCGCACCTCTCATGAAGTCGGCAAGGTTGAAGAGCTGACGGACGACGATTTGCGAGCGCTGATCCCCGCCGATTTGGTGGAAGCACACCGCAAGCGCGCCCTTTCACCGGACCGTCCTGTCCTCCGCGGCACCGCGCAGAACCCTGATGTCTTCTTCCAGGCTCGCGAGACGTCAAACCCCTTTTACCTGGCATGCCCGGGAATCGTCCAGGACGCGATGGACAAGTTCGCGAGTGTCGTAGGCCGCTCCTACCATCTGTTTGATTACGAGGGAGCCCCGGATGCGGAGCGCGTGATCATCATGATGGGCTCCGGCGCCGAAGCCGCTCATGAAACCGTGGAGTACCTCAGGGCGCACGGCGAAAAAGTCGGCGTGCTTAAGGTCCATCTCTATCGGCCCTTCTCGATTGAGCACTTCCTTGCGGCTCTCCCCAAGACGGCAAAGCACATTGCGGTGCTGGATCGCACCAAGGAAGCAGGCGCCGCCGGCGAACCTCTCTACGTTGATGTTATCACCGCCCTCAGCGAAGGCATGGCCGCAGGCAAAGCGCCGTTCTCAAGCTTCCCCCGCGTCATTGGCGGGCGCTACGGACTGTCTTCCAAGGAATTCACCCCTGCGATGGTGAAGGCCGTGTTTGACGAGTTGAAGAAGCCTGCACCGCTCAATCACTTCACAGTAGGCATCGTGGATGATGTTACCCACACCAGTCTGGAAGTTGACCCCACGTTCTCCACTGAAGATCCCAAGACCGTCCGCGCTGTTTTCTACGGCCTGGGCTCCGATGGCACGGTGGGCGCCAATAAGAATTCCATCAAGATCATCGGCGAAGATACGGACAACTACGCGCAGGGCTACTTCGTTTACGACTCCAAGAAGTCGGGTTCCATCACCATTTCCCACCTGCGTTTCGGCCCCAAGCCAATCCATTCCACTTACCTGATTACCCAGGCGAATTTCGTGGCCTGCCACCAGTTCACGTTCCTTGAGCGTTATGACGTGCTGAAGGCCGCCGAGCCCGGCGCTACATTCCTGCTTAACAGTCCCTACGGACCGGACGAAGTTTGGAACATGATGCCCCGCACCACGCAACGGCAGATCATCCAGAAGAAGCTGCGCTTTTTCGTGATCGACGCCATCCAGGTGGCGCACGCTGCCGGCATGGGAGGCCGCATCAATACCGTGATGCAAACGTGCTTTTTCGCCATCAGCGGAGTGTTGCCCCGCGAGGAAGCCATTTCCGCCATCAAGCATGCCATTGAGAAGACCTACGGCAAGCGCGGCGAATCCGTGGTGAAGAAGAACTTTGCGGCTGTGGATGCTTCGCTCGATCATCTCCACGAGGTCAAAGTTCCGGCCGAAGTGAGCAGCAGTTTCGATATGCGCGCCACGGTGCCGCCTCAATCGCCGGCGTTTGTGCGCGACGTTTTGGCCAAGATTATCGAGGGTGACGGCGATGCCTTGCCGGTCAGCGCCTTGCCCAATGACGGAACCTTCCCCACCGCCACCGCGCAGTGGGAAAAGCGCAACATCGCACTGGACATTCCCGTCTGGGATGAGAACCTCTGCATCCAGTGCGGCAAGTGCGTGCTGGTTTGCCCTCACGCGGTGATCCGCGCCAAGATATACGAACCGGCGCTGCTGGAAAAAGCTCCTGCTACCTTCAAGTCGGCGGCGGCACGCTGGAAAGAATTCAAGGAATTCAAGTACACGCTGCAAGTGGCGCCGGAGGATTGCACCGGCTGCGCGCTGTGCGTGGAAGTCTGCCCATCCAAGTCGAAGAGCGAAGTGAAGCACAAGGCCATCAATATGGCGCCGCAAGTGCCGCTGCGCGAGGCCGAGCGCGATAACTGGAACTTCTTCCTGGAGATTCCGGAAGCTGACCGCCGTACCCTCAGCTTGGGCCAGGTGAAAGACGTCCAGTTGCTGCAACCCCTGTTCGAATTCTCCGGGGCCTGCGCGGGATGCGGTGAAACGCCCTATATCAAATTAATGACGCAGTTGTTCGGTGACCGCGCCTTGATTGGCAATGCCACGGGCTGCTCCTCAATTTATGGCGGTAACCTGCCTACCACTCCTTACGCCGTGAACCGTGAAGGCCGCGGCCCCACCTGGTCGAACTCACTGTTTGAAGACAATGCGGAATTCGCGCTGGGCATGCGCCTGGCGGTTGACCAGCAAACGCAATTCGCGCGCGAACTGGTGAAGCGGCTCGCCGCGAGCCTGGGCGATGAGCTTGTGCAGGCCATGCTCAACGCCGATCAATCCACCGAAGCCGGCATTCGCGAGCAGCGTGAGCGCGTTCAAACTCTTAAGGCCAAACTGGCGGGACTCAAGACACTGGAAGCACGTGATCTTGCGAACGTCGCCGACACGCTGGTTAAGAAGAGCGTCTGGGCCTTCGGCGGTGACGGCTGGGCCTACGACATTGGCTACGGCGGGCTTGACCACGTGCTCGCCAGCGGCCGCAACGTGAACGTCCTGGTTCTCGATACCGAGGTTTACTCCAACACCGGCGGCCAGATGTCAAAATCCACGCCGCGCGGCGCCGTTGCCAAGTTCGCGGCAGGTGGAAAACCGCGGCCCAAGAAGGACCTGGGCATGATGGCCATCAGTTACGGCAACGTTTATGTGGCAAGGATCGCCATGGGTTCAAGCGACATGCAAACCCTGAAGGCGTTCCTCGAGGCCGATGCTTACGCCGGACCTTCCCTCATCATCGCTTACGCCCATTGCATCGCCCACGGTTACGACCTGGTGCACGGCCTTGACCAGCAGAAAGCCGCGGTGCTGTCCGGTTACTGGCCCCTGTACCGTTACAACCCTGAGCTTGCAAAGCTTGGCAAGAATCCCATGCAGATCGATTCGCGGGCGCCTTCGCTCCCTCTCGAGAAATACATCTACAATGAAACTCGTTACACCATGCTCACTCACAGCGATCCCGAAGCCGCCAAGCAGTTGCTGAAGCTGGCTGAAGAAGACGTACACAATCGCTGGAGGGACTACCAGAACCTGGCCGCGATGCCGATGAACGGCGGAGCAAAGGAGACCAAGTAAATGATCGACCTGACTACAAAATACCTGGGCTTGACCCTGAAAAATCCACTCGTAGTTTCCGCTTCGCCACTTTCGGCGGAGGTTGGCAACATCCGGCGCATGGAAGATGCCGGAGCCTCCGCCGTCGTGCTCCCCTCCCTGTTCGAGGAGCAGATCCAGGTGGAAAGCAACACCTTGGACCACTTCCTGTCGCAGGGGACGGAAAGCTTTGCGGAGTCGCTGACCTACATGCCCGACATGGCGGGGTACCGACTGGGCCCCGACGGCTACCTGGAACACCTAAGCCGTACCAAGCAAGCCGTGAAGATCCCCGTGATCGGCAGCCTGAACGGAACGTCCACCAGCGGCTGGGTGGGGTACGCCAAGAAAATCGAGGAAGCGGGCGCCGACGCCCTGGAGTTGAACATCTACTTCATTCCTACCGATGCTGAGATGAGTGGCGGTCAAGTCGAACAGATGTACGTCGACTTGGTCGCACAGGTGAAATCCAGTATCCACATACCTGTAGCCGTAAAGATCGGCGCTTATTTCAGCTCGCTTCCCAACACGGCCAAGCGTCTGGACCAGGCCGGCGCGAATGCGCTGGTTCTGTTCAACCGTTTTTATCAGCCAGACTTCGACCTGGAAAGCCTGGAGGTTGTTCCCAACCTCCTTCTTAGCACTTCGCACGAACTGCTGCTGCGGCTCAATTGGGTGGCGGTTCTTTACGGGAAGGTCAAAGCAGACCTGGCCATTACCGGCGGAGTGCACTCCGGCCTGGACGTGCTGAAGTCAATGATGGCAGGCGCAAGCGTGGCCATGATGACTTCGGCTTTGCTCAGGAACGGGATTGGTCACTTGGCCACCGTGCAAGCCGAACTGCTGAAGTGGATGGAAGAACACGAGTACGAATCCATCAATCAGATGCGAGGCAGCATGAGCCAGCGCTCTGTGGCAGACCCGTCCGCCTTCCAGAGGGCGAATTACGTCAAGGTGCTGAGCTCGTATGCGCTCAAAGAAGGGACAGCTTAATTTTCGATCAGGAGTTTCGGAATTCGAAAATTGTGACTGTGATCGTTGAATTCAAGTCTGCTCGTACGCCCGCGCAAACACGTCCAGTGAATGCGCGGGCGTACGAGTCTAAACAAGACCCTGGAAAATGCCGTTTTGGCACAACTCAAAATGGATACCTCACACATCCTCAAGCAGGAACCCCAGTGCCCACCCCTCCGTTAAGGTCCCACTGCACGTCGTGGAGGACATTCCGCCCGAAATTCTAAACGAAGGGTGATGTACTTTCCTTATCCCTTCTCATCCATGTGCCGATAACTTAAACCCCAAGGTGTTTTGAGGCACAGTCAAATCATATTTAGCAGCCAGCGCACGGCATTCTTTTGTAGTTGAAAATGCTCCGGCTGCCACAGTGCGTGAATATTGTGTCCCACGGCCGTGAATACCACTCTTCCCTTGCCGAATTCATGCGCCCAGCCGCTGATCGACGTGGTCCCCTGATCTTCATACGCAAGCCCATCGACATTCTCAGCGCGCAGCAGGATGTTTTTCGCGTCCTTATCGTAAATTACAAAATGCTGCTCGTCGTTCACCATGAAGTCGTGTACGCCCTGGGTGATGGGGTGATCCTTGTTGACCACCTTCACCTTGAAAGGCCGTTGCGGCGGATGTCCGTTATAGGCACCGCCCATCACTTCCCGATACGCCTTGGAGGAAAGTGAAACATGACTATTGTTATGGAGCGCATACAAGCCGTTTCCCGCCGCAACAAAATTCTTCACCGCTTCGCCCTGCTCCTCGGTAATCCAATTTTTGGGTTCTGACTTGGCAAAATCTGCGGAATTCTCCAGGGAATCCTCATAACAGTTGTATGCATCCGCCGGTCCAAGATACCCGCCCGGCCAGATCATCCCGTCGCGCAGGAACACAAAGAGCCGATAGTTTTGGAGCAACTCGCGGGACAGGTGATCGTAATTGGTGGTGTAGTCAACAGGAAGGTGCAACTCTCCGAAGAGTCTGTCCAAGCCGACCCGTATGTAATCCGGGTTGTGATAGCGGTCGCCAATCAGAGCCAAAATACGCGGCGGTTGATCTCCCTTACTCTCGCTCAAGGGAGATGTGGCAGGGGCGACAACCTCACGGGAACTGCCCAAAAGATCCGCGGCAGCGAAGGCTCCCACGCTTTGCAGGAGGTTCCTCCTCGATATAGCATTGCGGTGTTTCATTCCTGAACCTCGTCGTGAGCTATTTGAAAGGGGTTGACCGGTTCAGTCAATCATTCCCCTGGCGGCTTGTCAAGGGCGGACACGGGCTGGAACTGGGTCGATTCTATGTCCTTCGGCATCTGGCAGGGTTCCGTCAAAGACGATTGGGTTGAAAGAG
>Ga0326727_10024416_pt1 | contig 11434 bp, 8 predicted proteins | sample MB2enrmetagenome_FD_207643 | JGI IMG/M metagenome (GOLD analysis project Ga0326727, IMG submission 207643) | Lab enriched peat soil microbial communities from McLean, Ithaca, NY, United States - MB29MY | ecosystem: Environmental > Terrestrial > Soil > Wetlands > Peat | place: USA: New York... | reverse complement strand
AGCTGGTCAACTTCTCGCGGTGCTTTCCTACACCTTTAGTCAGGAACATCCGCTTGGCTACGAACATTCCGCTTCCTGCTTTCTCCTGGAGGGGTTGGATTCAGTTCCTACCTTCCCAAACGACCGAGTCTGCCCTCAGGAAGTGAATTTGCGTTCTCTTACGGGGATGTTGTACCGTAACAAAAATTTCGGAAGGGTGTCAATGGCTTTTTGGACCCCCCAATCCGCCGATAACGGCGAGCGGATTGCGCAGAGCGCAGCTCTGCGTTTCGGCCGACCGCAGAGCGCAGCTCTGCGCAATCCGAACGTTACACCCCTTGGGTGCACTGAGATGGGGCGATCAGCGCATGGCCGTATGTTCTTACGATTTTCACCCTCCGTTACCGGCGGATTGGGGGGATCTTGCCCTCCGCACTCTGAATTTCGGTTTTTGCGATTCGCCCTTTTGGCGGGGCTTGACTAAATCCAAAGTGCGGGATATGTTGACATCTAGTTTCAATGTGACCTGCATAAGTATTCCTGATGACAGGAAGAAAAATTCTCTATGGAGGGAATATGAACCCGAAGGCGGTATTAGAGTTTGCAGCAGCCAATAACGTGAAGATGCTCGATCTTCGCTTCACAGACCTGCCGGGTCTGTGGCACCACGTTTCCTATCCGATTCATGAATTAGAGGAAGCCTCCTTCGAGGAGGGGTTTGGCATGGACGGCTCCAGCATCCGGGGCTGGGCCGCCATTCATGAGAGCGACATGCTCCTGGTGCCCGATCCGGGTTGGTATACGCTTGACCCCTTTACCGACACGCCCACTCTGGTGATTATTTGCGACGCCGTCGATCCCGTCACCAAGCAGCGTTACGTCCGCGACCCCCGCAACGTGGCGAAAAAGGCCGAGACTTACCTTGCCTATACGGGCATCGCCGACAAGGCCTATTTCGGAGCGGAGTCGGAATTTTTCATCTTTGACAATGTCCGCTTCGATCAGGCCCAACAATATGGCTATTACTACATCGATGCCGAGGAAGGCCGTTGGAACTCCGGCCGCGAGAAGGACAACCTGGGTTACCGGCCGCGTTACAAGGAAGGTTACTTCCCGGTTCCTCCCACCGATCATTACCAGGACTTGCGCAGCGAGATGGTGCTGACGATGGAGAAAGCGGGACTCGACATCGAGTGCCACCACCACGAGGTCGCTACCGGCGGGCAATCGGAAATTGACCAGCGCTTCAACTCCCTGGTGAAATCCGCGGATGGAATGATGATTTACAAATACGTCATCCGCAACGTGGCCAACCAGTACGGGAAGACGGTGACCTTCATGCCCAAGCCGCTTTACCAGGACAACGGTTCGGGTATGCACACGCACCAGAGTCTGTGGAAAGAGGGGAAGCCGCTTTTCGCGGGTGACCGCTACGCGGGCTTGAGCCAGATGGCCCTCCATTACATCGGCGGACTGCTGAAGCATTCGCCGGCGCTGGCGGCGTTGATTGCCCCCACCACGAATTCCTACAAACGCCTGGTGCCCGGCTTTGAAGCGCCCGTGAACCTTGCCTACTCCCGGCGCAATCGCAGCGCCGCCTGCCGCATTCCCATGTATTCGCCCAGCCCCAAGGCGAAACGCGTGGAATACCGGCCTCCGGATCCCTCCTGCAATCCCTACCTGGCCTTTGCCGCCATGTTGATGGCGGGGCTGGACGGAGTGGAAAACAAGATCGATCCCGGCGAACCGCTGGACAAGGACATCTACGATCTCGGCCCCGAGGAGATGAAAGCGGTTCCCTCCATGCCCGGCTCGCTCGAGGAGTCGCTCCGCGCCTTGGAGAAGGATCACGACTTCCTGCTCAAGGGCGATGTTTTCAGCGAGGAGCTGATCGAAACCTGGATCGAGTACAAAATGAAGAACGAGGTGCAGGCCGTCAACACGCGCCCGCACCCCTACGAGTTCGCGCTGTATTACGACATTTAACAGTATGTGGTGTGTGTTTAACTAGTTGAAGACACGCCACGGCAATTGGGCATTTTCGGCAGATGCTTCTTCTCCTGGCCGGCATTAGGACTGGGGGCGGAAAGCTGAGACAAAACCTTACGACCCATTTCGGGGCTGGACCTTCTCCAGCCCCGATTGCTTTTTCCGCTACGACCTTTTACGGTCATCGAAGACCCTTAGAGCGTCTCTAATTTAAGTGTATACAGCGCGGCCACGCCGGAACCTGAGCTGTGCCACGGGCGTCCCGCCCGTGCTCGAGCATGGCCGGGACGGCCATGGCACTATCCGCTTGAATCGAAATCGCAGAGCGGGTACGATTCCGTATCAGGGCGGAATCAGAACCCAAAATCACAGGTGAGGCTTGAAGCAGGATCGGCGCTCCACCGAGGAAACCATGATCAAACTCAAAGTCAATGGGGTTGAACGCTCCTTCGACGGCAACCCGGAGATGCCGCTGCTATGGTATTTGCGCGACATTCTCGGTTTGACGGGCACCAAATTTGGCTGCGGCATGGCGCTGTGCGGCTGCTGCACGGTGCACTTGAATGGCACGGCGGTCCGTTCCTGTGTCACCACCATGCAATCGGCCGCGGGCGCGTCGGTGTTGACCATCGAGGGTCTGGGCGCACAGGGACTCCATCCCGTGCAGAAGGCCTGGATGGAGGCGAACGTGCCCCAATGCGGCTACTGCCAGCCGGGCCAGATCATGCAAGCCGCAGCGCTACTCAAATCCAAACCGCATCCCACTGACGCGGACATTGACGCCGCGATGTCAGGCAACATCTGCCGCTGCGGGACTTACCAACGCATCCGCGCCGCGATTAAGGCCGCCGCCCAGGAGGTCGCATGAGCACCGTCCGCAACGTCAGCCGCCGCGAATTTGTGAAAGGAATGTTTTCCGCCGGCGCCTTTGTCCTGTGTGGACAAATCGCTCCGCTAAAGTTGTGGGCCGGCTCCCCTGACCCTTCCTCCGACACCGCCTCGGCCGCGCCGTTTCATCCCAGCATCTGGCTGGGCATGGAGCCCGACGGCTCGGTCATCATCGTGGCCTCGCGTTCCGAGATGGGCAGCGGCAGCCGCACGGGCCCCGCCATCGTGCTGGCGGACGAACTCGAGGCCGATTGGAAGCGCGTGCGCATCGAACAGGCCCTTGGCGACGCGAAATATGGCGGGCAGGATACGGACGGCTCGCACTCGATTCGTGACTTATTCGACGTGATGCGCCAGGCCGGCGCCGCCGCGCGCACCATGCTCGAGCAAGCGGCCGCGCAGCAGTGGAATGTCCCCACCTCCGAGTGCAAGGCGAACCTGCACACGGTCGCCCACTCGCCCACCGGCCGCACCCTGGGCTATGGCGAATTGGTCGCGGCTGCCGCCACGCTTCCCGTTCCGCCGAAAGAGTCTCTGAAGTTCAAGCCGCGCAGCGCGTGGAGATACATCGGCAAGGAAACCAGCCTGATTGACCTCCGCGATATCACCACGGGCAAGGCCGTCTATGGCATGGATGCCCACCGGGAAGGCATGCTCTACGCCTCCGTCGAGCATCCGCCGGTGCTGGGCGGCCAACTGCGGTCTTTCGATGACAAGGAAACGCTGAAGGTTTCGGGCGTAAAGATGACCGCTACCATCGACCCCTTCAAACCGCCGCATGTGTTCCAGCCTTTGGGCGGAGTCGCCGTGCTCGCCGACAATACCTGGGCGGCGTTCCAGGGGCGGCAGAAGCTGAAGATCGAGTGGGATAACGGGCCGAATGCCGCGTACAACTCGGGCGAGTATCGCAAAGAATTGGAAGCGACGGCGCAGAAGCCCGGCAAGCTGGTGCGAAACGTCGGAGACGTGGACGCGGAATTCGCCAAGGGCGGCAAGATTATCGATGCCGCCTACTACACGCCTCACCTCGCGCACGCTTCCATGGAGCCGCCCGTGGCCGTGGCGGACTATCGCGACGGCAAGGTGGTTCTCTGGACCTGTACGCAAAATCCGCAGGAATGCCAGACCACCGTGGCCCACGTTCTGGGCATCAAGCCGGAGGATGTGACCTGCCACGTGACGCTGCTGGGCGGCGGCTTCGGGCGCAAGTCGAAACCCGACTACGTGGCGGAAGCGGCGGTGCTCTCGAAGAAGGCCGGCCGGCCTGTGAAGGTGGTCTGGAAGCGTGAAGACGACATCAAGTTTGACTACTATCACTCGGTGGCCGCGATGTACCTGAAAGCCGCCGTGGGCGCCGACGGATTGCCCACCGCCTGGCTCCAGCGCTCCGTGTTCCCGCCGATCGGGTCCACGTTCGCCCTCGACACCACTTACAGTGATCCCGGCGAGATGGGCCTCGGCTGGTCCGACCTGCCCTTTGCTATTCCCAACCACCGCGCCGAAAATGGCCCCGCCACGGCGCACGTGCGCATCGGATGGCTTCGGTCGGTGGCGAATGTCTACCATGCCTTCGCGATTCAATCATTTGCCGATGAGCTGGCGCACGCCGCGGGCCGGGATTCGTTCGAGTACCTGATGGCGCTGCTGGGCCCGGATCGCATCGTGGATCGCAAATCTCTCCCCGAGAATTTCCCCAACTACGACGGAGCCTACGAGCAGTATCCGATTGACACCGCCCGGTTCCGGCGGGTGGCGCAACGGGCGGCGGAAAAGGCCGGCTGGGGGAAGCGCACGATGGGCAAGGGCGAAGGCCTGGGGATCGCCATGCATCGCAGCTTCCTGACCTACGTTGCCACCGTCGTGCGCGTCGAGGTCAACGGGGCGGGGAAATTGCGTATTCTCGAGGTCGATACCGCGCTCGACGCGGGCACCATCGTGAATCGCGACACGGTGCGCAATCAGTTCGAGGGCGCGGCGGTGTTCGGAACCAGCTTGGCGCTGCACGGGGAGATTACGGCCGCGGGCGGGAGGATCGAGCAGTCGAATTTCGCCGACTACCCGGTGTGCCGCATGAACGAGGCGCCGGAGAAAGTCAACATTCACATCGTCGAGAGCACCGCGCCGCCGGCGGGTGTGGGCGAACCCGGCCTGCCGCCGTTCGCTCCCGCCCTGTGCAACGCCATCTTTGCGGCCACCGGCACTCGCGTGCGCGAATTGCCGCTGGCAAAAGGGAAACTGATCAGTTAGCCCGGATTATTGATGAGTTTCTGGGAGCAATTGAGGGAGGGAGAGAACCTCACGCAATGTCCCTGCGCGTGGCAACCATAGTGGACCTCCATGAACGCCGAATATGAGGAATCCGTAACGATAGGTCCATCTGTTCCGACTCACAGACATTTTGTCAACTTGTTTTGTAGATCCAGCGGATTATTGGTGTACAGGCCTAAATCGTGGTCAGATTGGGACAATTAGTCAGAGACGCTGACAGTGGGCTTACTCACTCTGTGGCCCCCATTCGCCCTTTATCCACAATGAGAAATTCATCCCTCTCGAGACGCTTGAGGATTGGGATACGCCTCGGGGTCCTGGTGGCCCGGCTTGTGCAAGCACTGAAAATCCTTTTCGATCAGCAACTGCACGCCAGCCTCGGGAGGACCCTCAATGCTGACTCGGTCACCTTCCGCCCACTCCGTCAGCAAAGGCGTCGGAACCGCAACAATTATGGCGTGGCCATCAAAGCTGGCGGTAACTGACGGAGCATGGGAAGAGCCTTCCAACGCATAAACCAAAGTGCGGCCGGGAGCGAACTCGATGGAGGATTCGACGCGTCCGCAGTCGTGCAACTGCGCCACTTCTTTCCGCGTAAGCCGTAACCGAAGCGAGTTTCCCTGAATGCGAAGTTTCACTAAGGCCGCTCCAATCCGAGAATGCGGTGGCTCCCGGTATACACGTTGAAGCGGCCGTTCCGCAGAAAACCAATCAACGTCATGCCCGCGCGTTCCGCCGTGGCCACCGCCAGGCTGGAAGGCGCACCGACCGCCGCCATGATCGGGATGCCCGCCATTAGCGCCTTCTGCACGAGTTCGAAGCTGGCGCGGCCGCTGACCAGGAGAATCGATCTCGCGAGCGGCAGGCGGTGATCCAATAACGCCGCGCCCACCAGTTTATCCACCGCATTGTGCCGCCCCACATCTTCCCGCACGGATTCCAGTTCGCCCCGGAGACTGAAGCGCGCGGCGGCGTGCAACCCCCCGGTGCGGTCGAAAACGCTCTGCGCCTGCCGGAGTTGGTCGGGCAGGCCGTGAATAATCGCGGGCTCAATTTGAATGTCATCACGGGGAAGGACCGGGCAAGCATTCGCCTCGAGATCGCTCAACGAGGCTTTCCCGCAGACGCCGCACGCCGAGGTCATGACGAAGTTTCGTTCCGCGTGGGCGGGCGACGGTCTCTCTCCCTCCACCAGGTCAACCAGCACCATGTCCGGGCTTCCGTCGCTCGGGCGCCGCAGGGAGCGGATATCCGCCCGATCGCGGATGATCCCTTCCGAGTACAGAAAGCCGGCCGCCAATTCGAAATCGTTTCCCGGCGTGCGCATGGTTATCGAAAGGCTCCGTGGGCCGAGCTGAATTTCCAGCGCCCCTTCCACGGCCAACAGATCATCAGCCCGTGAAGCGTGGGCGCCTTCCACCCTGTTGATCGGAACGACGACGGATGGGGCATCTTCCAGCAAAGTGCGCTGAGCAGCCAAAGGGTCCTCCCCCTGCTGACATTGGTGATACATGTTCCCTGATCGTGCGCCGCGCCAGGCGAGCCTGGCGGCTACTGCCCGCTCGACGCCTGCCCTGATATCTTGTGATTCTACACCAGAGTCGATAAATATGTGGGAAGGAATGCGAACATCGCGTTAGGAATACTCTCTGCCAAGTTTGCGCGGCCGTGGACGCCCTTCTCAGTGTGGCTGATTCCGCATTTTTCACCTGGCCGCCAACACCTACGGACGAATGCGCATTCAACCTGCTTTTAACGAATCTCCGGCGCGCAGCCAGTGCAGAAGTGCCACCACCCACAGTACTTCGCCGAGAGCAAACAGCGGCCAAGGGAAGGGCTTCGGCATCCCCCCATCCATGACGTTGCGGTAGTCCCAAGTAAAGGCGGCCAGGATGGGAAACGCGCCCGCGTAGGCGCCGAGCCAGTGAACTGCCCGCGGTCGAACCGAATGACCGTTTGATTCCCGCCACAGATAGACGAGCCCCGTTCCGACCATCGTCACCGCCACCAACCCAGGCGCGAGCACGGGTCCGGACCAGGGCACGGGGATAAGAAATAAGACGTCCCAAGTCAGCAGCGACTTCGGCCAATCGATCAGAACCTTCAAAAAGGCATAATAGGAAATATCCCAAGCTCCGAAAGCCAGCAGGAAGAACGTAAACCACTGCCTAAAATTACCGCCGACCGCCGCGGCCACTGCGCCCAACATGAGCAGAGTGGCAGCCTCGCGGGCAACCTCCGTGCCCACCAACCGGACCATGCCCGGTCCGGCGGCCCGGATCTGCTGGGGGGAAAGCATCGGAAACAGATCGCCACGAGAGCTTGGGGGGATGAACGTCGCCCGCACGGCATCAAACTGCGGCCGCAAATAGGTGACTACCGCTGCCTCGACATAGCCGAAGGATATCCCGAAGAGCAGAACGGCAAGGGTCTGACGTTTCCAACGAACCGGGCTGGCGGAATTCATGTCTCTCTCCACAATTGCAGGGTGGTGCGGTCAGTTTCGGATTGTCTTTCTTAGGACGTAGTCGAAGAACCTCTGGATCGTGTTATCGCTGGAGGTCCATTCGGCCCGCAGCGTCGTATTCTTGCGCACCTTTCGCAAATTGGCCATGTGAGAGATGATAGCAGTTTATCCGGAAAGAGAATGCAATAGGTCCTTCGCTTCGCTCCAGATGAGATCAACAGTCAAAACCATCTTGTCACCAGCCACTAACCACTGACAACGGGCAGCGGACTTCCCCAAGACAAGCTATAATCTCCCGGATGCGACCGGACTTTGCGGCAATAAAGTTTGAGGATCCCGGCAAAGCCGCCGGCAACCTGGGGCGCCTGGAGGAGCAGTTGGCACCCACGCTGCTGACCCCTTTGGCTTCGCTGCTATCCCAGTCGCCCGATCCCGACGGAGCGCTTAACCTTTTGGAGCGTTATGCGCAGGGAGCGCCGCCACAGGTCCTGGGTGAGTTGGCGCGCTACCCCGCCGCCCTCTCCTATCTCGTTGCCATTTTTGGTTACAGCGGATATTTGGCGGAGACTTTGCTGTCGGAGCCGCAGTTGGTGGTGCAGTTTGCGCGTGACCGGAATTTCACCAAGCTGAAATCCAAAGAAGACCTGATGCAGGACTTCGCGCGATTTTCCACCACCAATCCGGACCCCTGGCTCGCAGCCTTGCTGGCGCGCTTCAAACGCCGCAACTATTTGCGCATCGTGTTGAAGGATGTGCTTCGCCTCTCGACGCTGGGCGAAACGACGCTGGAGCTTTCCACCCTCGCCGATGTGATTCTCTCCGACGCCTACCTGTTTTGTGACCGCGAGCTGGAAAAGCGTTATGGACAACCACAATACCGTGATGCCCAGGGCCGCATTGTGCGCGCGGGTTTCAGCATCGTCTCGCTCGGCAAACTAGGCGGAAACGAGCTGAACTACAACTCCGACATCGATCTGCTTTTCCTTTATTCCCACGACGGGGAGACGGCCGGAGGAAGCGAGCGCGAGTCCATCATTACCAACAAGGAATATTTTGTGCACGTCGCGCACGCCATCACGCGCACCATCACCCAGGCGACGTCGCAAGGCGAGGTCTTCCGCGTCGACCTCCGGCTGCGTCCCGAGGGCGAGCAGGGTGACCTGGCGATTTCGCTGAATTCCGCCCGCGAGTATTACGAGCACCGGGCGCGGGACTGGGAATTGCAGATGCTCATCAAGGCGCGCCATTCCGCAGGCGACGCCAAGCTGACGCGCGATTTCCTGCGCGGCGTGGAGGAATACGTTTACCGCTCGCCCGGGGATTTTGTGGCGGTGGAGAGCATTCTTTTATCGCGCGAAAGAATTTCCAAAAAACTGCGGGAGAGCCGCGGCCAGGTGATCGATGTTAAGCGCCATCGAGGCGGCATCCGCGACATCGAGTTCCTGGTGCAATGTTTGCAGCGGCTGCATGGTTTGCAGGATCACTGGGTGCGCTCGGGAGGAACACTTTTCGCCCTGCGCAAACTCAATGACAAAGGCTGGCTCTCCAATCAGGACTACGCCGCCTTGACCTCCGCTTACGAGTTCTTGCGCAAGGTAGAGCACCGGATTCAGATGGAAGCGGGCCAGCAAACGCACCGGCTTCCGGCTGACGCGGACGCGCTCGATCGGTTGGGCCGCCGGACCGGGGTGGAAACAGGGCCGGACGAGCGTCCGGGCGATGTGCTGCTGCGCAAAGTTCGCGAAGCCTTCGCGGTGGTGGATGCTATATACCAGCACGTGATTCATCCCGGGGACTCGACCGCGCCGGGAACAGCTTTTGAGCTCAAACCTGCTCCCACGCTCCTGCCCGATGCCGGGCGCCAGTCGTTTGCCTCACTGCTGAGCTTCCTGGATGTTCAGGCGCCGGAGGTGGCCCGCATTGTGCGCGAAGCGGATTTGCCGGAGCGGGCGCGACGAAATACGATTCGCTTGCTGACGGCCATGGCCAGCTCACCGGAACGGTTCGCCCCGGCGCGCGCCAAGCCGGCCAGCCTGCGGCGCGCCATGGAAGCGGTCGGCGCCAGCGCCTACCTGACGGAACTGCTGGTTCATCATCCCGAAGACCTGGAAATTCTCGACTCCGCTGTGCTCACACCCTCCGATGCCGCCGCAGAGGGGCAGTTGGATATGGGCCTGGAAGCATTCTCCCTCCCCGAAGCTTATGCGTGGGCCTCCGAAGCAAGACTTGATTTGCGCGAGAAAATGGCCATCTTGCGGCGTCACTACCGTGCCCGGGTCATCGAGTTGAGTGCGACGGACCTAGCGGCCAGCGGCTCCGCCTTCCCGATGTTGAAACGGTGGACGGTCAACGCCGCGCGCTGTATTTCCAGCGCCGAGGTTATCGCGCGCAGCCACGAAAAGGTGGATTCGAGCGCGGGCGATGTGCCCTTCGTGGTTCTGGGCATGGGCCGCTTGGGAATCAGTGAGTTTGATTTAGCTTCGGACGCCGACCTGGTTTTTGTGGCCGGGCCGGAGGCCAAGAGAGAGGATCTGGAACGCCGCACGCACCTGGCCGAGAAGACGATTGAGGTGCTTTCGAGTTACACACAGGATGGCACGATATTCCCCGTGGATACTCGCTTGCGGCCACGCGGGCAAGAAGGGGAATTGGTGGTCACCTTGGACGGGCTGGCGAGCTACATTGCCGAAGAGGCAAAGGCGTGGGAGTTGCTCACCTATTTGAAGGCCCACCCTCTGGCGGGGAATCCGCAACTCGGGCAGGCGGCCTTCGACAGGCTTCAGGCGGCGATTTACGACCGGCTTTCGACCTTTGATGATTTTGAAGGTGAACTCCACCAGATGCGGCGGCGGCTGGAACGGGAAGTGGCGGTTCCGAGCAGCAACACCAAAACCGCCCCCGGGGGTTATTACGATGTCGACTTTGCCGTTTCCTATACGCGGCTTCGGCGCCGAGTAGCGGCCTTGCCCGGAGCCAACATGGCGGAGCAGATTGTGGCTCTGCGAGCGGCGCAAGCCATCTCCGCCGAGGACGCCACCGCCTTAACCGAGGGCGCCGGATTCCTGCGCTCCGTGGACCACATTATTCGACTGGTGACGGGGAAGGCGCCCAATGGCCTGCCTGAAAATGGAGCTCAGGCGGAGACTGCCGAAAGCGTAGCGCGGGGATGGAACCTGATCCCCGAGGGGCAGACGCTGGCCGGGAGGCTGCATGAGACACAACAACATCTCCGGTACGTCTACCGGCGCTTAGTGGGCTCGGAGTAAAGACTGATTGCCGATTTTCGATTGCCGATTGAGGTTCCCAGCCCTCAGCCTTAGTTTTCCGTGATGGCTCACACGGTGAGTGGCGGCTTCTAAATCTAAAATCGTCAATCGGCAATCGTCAATTAAATATCGGCAATCGTCAAGGTCACCAGTCGCGACGACCACCGCCGCGACCACCACCGGCACCGCCTCCGCCGGAATGCCCGCGGCCAGGGCCACGGCCACCTCCACCACCTCCGGGGCGACGTCCTCCGCCTCCGCCTCCGCCCCCGAAGTCATTGCGCGGTGGACGCGCTTCGTTGACGGTCAATCGGCGGCCTTGCAAGGATTGCCCATTAAGGCCGGCGATGGCCCGCTCCATGTCCTCGCCCTCCGCCAGTTCGATGAATCCGAAGCCGCGCGATTGTCCCGTGGTCTTGTCGCGAATGACGACGGCCGAAGCTGCATGAAAACCTGCGCTGCTGACGAACTCCGAGAGTTCGTTATCTGTCACCTCGTGAGGCAGATTCCCCACGAATAACTTTTGCGGCATGAGATGCTCCCGATGACGAGGCGGCCTCGATCCGCCACCTTCGCC
>Ga0326727_10024414_pt1 | contig 11435 bp, 8 predicted proteins | sample MB2enrmetagenome_FD_207643 | JGI IMG/M metagenome (GOLD analysis project Ga0326727, IMG submission 207643) | Lab enriched peat soil microbial communities from McLean, Ithaca, NY, United States - MB29MY | ecosystem: Environmental > Terrestrial > Soil > Wetlands > Peat | place: USA: New York... | reverse complement strand
CGACGACCTGGACCCTCGACGAAACTGAATTTGGCCCTTCCGAATCAAAAGGGGCTGAAGGAACTCGCACACTGCACGTGGTCATCGTTGGCAGTCCAAATGTGTATTCCAGCTACAAGCTGGTGGACAACAAAGCCTATCCGCAAATTGCCCAGGACTATCATCATGGTTTTCAAGTGCTCAAGAGCCTGCCTTGCGACGTTTTTCTCGGCGCTCATGGCAGCTACTATGGATTGCAAGAGAAATATGGGCGCTGGAAGCGCGGCGACCGCAACGCTTTTATCGATCCGGCAGGCTACCAGAGCTATATCGCTGACCGCGAACAGGTATTTGAGGCGGAGTTGAAGCGGCAGGAGACAGGAAAGCCATAGCCGCTGCATTCCCGCCCCCAGCCTAGTAAAATCAAGCTGAAATCAGCCTCACACCGGCTCTGGAGGCCCCTTGCTTTACTCGCTGCTCTACGAAAAACTGTTTCCGTCCTTTCACCCCTTCCGCGTCTTCCGCTACCTGACCTCCCGCACCGCATTTGCCTCGCTCACGGCGCAGCTGATCGCGTTTTTCTTCATTGCAGGGCTAGTGTACGCACAGCCTTCCGGAGGGCCTTACGGCCCGATCGATCAGCGTTATGAAATTCTCAAGACCGGAAAGGTCTACTTCGTTGCGCCGGACGGCAAGAGCGATGCGCCCGGCGCCGAACTCGCCCATCCCACCACCATTGAGGCGGCTATGGAGCGCGTGGTCACTGGTGACACCATCGTTCTGCGCGGCGGCATCTACAGAACCGGCGGCCTGGTGCTGAATCAGGGCATTACCATACAGCCCTACGAAGAGGAGCATCCCGTCCTCAAGGGCGCCGAGATTGCAACCCAGTGGGAGGCCTTGCCCAACAACGTCTGGCGAACCGCATGGGCGCATCTTTTTCCGGCCGAGCCTCTGCCCTGGTGGAATCGCAAGCGCGAGGGCGTGAAGACGCCACTGTACCGCTTCAACAACGATATGGTCTTCGTGGATGGCGAGCTTCTCAACTCCAAGGGTTGGGAGGGGGAGCTCGATGCGCATTCATTCTATGTCGATTACAAAAATGGATTCGTCTACATCGGCGCGGACCCCACGCACCGGCAGGTGGAGATCACCGCCTACGACAGCGCGCTGGTCCGCACCAGCTCGCCCGCGCACGGCAAGATCTCGGACGGAAAAGGGCCGGTGATTCGCGGCATCGCCTTCACGCAGTATGCCTATCGCGCGCTGGAGATCGAGGGCAAGAAGCATTTCACCTCGAACCAAGAGCCCACCAACGAGCCGGTAGGCATCTCCGATCCGGCCACCTATGGCAAAGAGGTCAGGAATACGCTGATCGAGAATGTCTCCATCACCTACTGCTCCCGCGTGGCCGGCTACTTCCGTGGCGACGGATTGATCATCCGCAACTCGCTGGTCAGCGATACCGGCACGGAAGGAATCTACGTCATCGGTTCGTCGGATGTGCTGCTGGAGAGGAACATCGTCCGCCGCAACAACATCAGGCAACTGACCGGCTACTATCCCTCGGCGGTGAAGATCTTCAACCAGACGCATCGCGTCACCGTCCGCGACAACCTGATTCAGGAGCAGCCCTACTCGAATGGGATCTGGTTTGACGTGGGGAACCGCGACGGGGTAATCGTTGACAACTGGGTGGAAGACGCCATCGACGGCATCTTCATCGAGATCTCGCGCGGGGCCACCATCGCCGGCAACGTGGTGGTGAATTCCCATCACGGGCTGCGTGCGCTGAACTCCGCGGACGTGCATGCCTATAACAACACCTTCGTCAATGCGCGTGTCTCCTTCGAGCGCAATGACCGTGTGGCCGCGGGCGACACATTCGACTGGCACGCCACCACCGGGCCGGGCCTGGAGCATCGCGAAGGCCATATCTTTCTCCATAACCTGATGGCGGCTACGGTTTCGTATAGCGATCCGCTTCTGGAGTTTTTAGAGAAATCTTCGCTCTGCGGCACGCTCAAGAATGCGCAGGCGGCGGAGGTCGACGGCAACGTCTATCTCCGCGCCGCATCCACCGGCTCCGCAACGCTGGCGCCGCTGATTGTCTATGCCCCGTCGCAGGGGGAGAACTGCACCTCGCGGCTTGCCTCGCTCGAGGCCTTCCGCACGCTCGAGCCTGGGTTCGAAAAGAACGGCGTCGAGATCGATCGTTCTCCCCGCTCGGTTCTGAAAGGGCCTGACCTGGGGAATTTCCAGCTGCGGCACGCGCTCACCGATGCGCCCGCCAGGAACTTCCTTCCACCCGAGGTTCGCTCGCTCCTGGGATGGAACGAAGAGGAGGCCAAGACGCCCGGCGCCTATCCACTGCGCTAACAGCCTGTGGTGAAAGTTAGATTTTGAAAGGGCACGACTTTAGTCGTGCCGCAAATGCATGATAAAAAATGACGGGCTTTAGCCCCTGAGGGATGTTTTTCAGCAATTCAGACTTTTACTACAGGCTGCTGAGGCCGCATGGTTTTCGTCCCATCTTCGCGGCTCCAGTTTCACGGCGGCGCAGAGCGAATGTTATGCTGTCACCTATATATGGAAATCTCAGTCATTCTTGCGCATCCTGACCGGCGCAGCTTCAATCACGCCATCGCTCAAGCTGTCTGCCGCGCGCTGGAGCAAGGCGGGCACACAATCTGGTTCCACGACCTTTATAAAGAGGGCTTCGATCCGCTGCTGCCGGTCCCGGAGTTGGATACGAAAGCGCAGCCGCCACGGGAGTTGGCCCATTACTGCGAAGAGTTGCGGCGTTCGGAGGGATTGGTCATCGTTCACCCCAACTGGTGGGGCCAGCCGCCCGCGGCGATGAAGGGATGGATCGATCGCGTCTTTCGCCCCGGCGTAGCCTACAGCTTCCAGGAGGGCGATAACGGGGAGGGGATTCCGGTAGGCTTGTTGCGGGCGCAGACGGCGATCATCTTCAACACCTCGAATACTCAGCCGGAGCGGGAGATGCGCGTCTTTGGCGACCCGCTCGACCAACTCTGGAAGAAATGCATTTTGGAGTTTTGCGGCGTGAAGAAGATTGTCCGGGAGACCTTCAGCATCGTGATCGCCAGCACACCCGGGCAACGCGCCGCATGGCTGCTCCGTGTGGAAGAGATCGTGAATGCGAATTTCTGCTCCTGAGCCGGCTGCCTGAAATCTGGCCGGATCATGGACCCCTCCCCGCTGTGTGCGATTTCCACGCCCCCGCCGTCCCAGGCCTAGTAAAATCAACCTGAAACCCGTCTCGCGTCGGCTTTGGAGGCCCTTTGCTTTACTGGCTGCTCTACGAAAAGCTCTTTCCGTTCTTTCACCCCTTCCGCGTCTTCCGCTACCTTACCTTCCGCACCGCATTCGCCTCGGGCACGGCGCTGATGATTGCGCTTTTCATCGGTCCATGGGTGATTCAAAAGCTTCGTGAGTTCCAGATCGGCCAATTCGTCCGCAACGACGGTCCGAAGTCGCACCTCAAGAAGACCGGCACTCCCACCATGGGCGGCGTGCTCATTATCATTGCGATTTTGCTGCCCACCCTGCTCTGGTCCGACCCCGCCAATCCCTTCGTCTGGATCGCCGTCTTTGCCACCCTGGCGTTTGGCGCCATCGGCTTTGCCGACGATTACATCAAGGTCATCCAGAAGCGCAGCCTGGGCCTGACGGTGCGCGCCAAGCTTCTCTGGCAAGGCCTCGCCGGAGCAACGGTGGCGGCTTCGCTGGTGCTTCTGGAAAAGTTCAAGCTCTTCTCCACGCAGTTGACCATGCCCTTCATCAAGAGCTGGCGTCCTGACCTGCTCTGGCACGCCTGGCCCAGCACCATCCCCCACCTGGGCCTGCTGGCCTTTCTGCCCTTCATCGCCTTTGTCATCTTCGTATTGATCGGCTCGTCCAACGCCGTCAACCTCACCGACGGCCTCGACGGGCTGGCCATCGGCTGCACCATCATTGCCGCCGGCGCGCTCACCGTGCTCACCTACATCAGCGGCAACGTGGTCTTTGCCGACTACCTCGAACTCCAGCACATGCCCAAAATTGCCGAGCTGACCATCTTCTGCGGCTCCATGGTGGGCGCTTCCATCGGCTTTCTCTGGTACAACGCCCATCCCGCGGAGATCTTCATGGGTGACGTGGGCTCACTGGCCCTGGGCGGAGCCATCGGCACGGTCGCCATCCTCATCCGCCAGGAGATGCTGCTGCCCTTCATCGGCGGCATCTTTATCCTCGAGGCGGCCTCCGTCATCCTGCAGGTGGGCAGTTACAAGCTGCGTAACAAGAAGCGAATCTTCAAGATGGCCCCCCTGCATCATCATTTCGAGCAAATCGGCTGGAGCGAATCCAAAACCATCGTGCGCTTCTGGATCGGCGCTCTGGTGTTTGCATTGTTTGCACTCACCACGTTGAAATTGCGTTAAACCAGCTCCGCGCGGCGCACAATGATATTTGGGTGCCTCTGTTTATGAGGGTGTTTTGAAAAGGCACAGCTTTACCGGCTGCGGAAAAACTCATTCGGAGACGCATAAAGCGTCAAGGCACGGCTTTACAGGTTGCAGACAAGCTCATTCGGAGACGCATGAAGTGTCAGGGTACGACTTTAGTCGTGCCGTAAGCGCAACAAAACAACTGTCGGGCTTTAGCCCCTGCGGGAATTTGATTTTTACAAATTGCACTCTTTCGGACGCTGCATCCGCGTCCTTTCAAATGATCTTTTGAGGTAGTTTGCATGATGGATCTAAAAAACAAAAAAGTTCTCGTCGTCGGACTGGGAAAATCCGGTCTGGCGGCAGCCCTGTTTCTCCGCCGCCGAGGCGCGCAGGTCACGGTCTCCGATGTGCGCTCCGCCGAGGCGTTGGCCAAGGAGATCCCCGCCCTCATTGAGGAGGGCATCATGGTCGAGACCGGCGGCCACGGCCTGCTCACCTTCCGCCGCCAGGACCTCATCGTCGTCAGTCCCGGCGTGCCGATGGACACTCCCGAGCTGGCACAGGCGCAGAGCTTCGGTTTGCCGGTCATCGGCGAGCTGGAACTGGCCGCCCGCTTCCTCAAGGGCCATACGCTGGCCGTCACCGGCTCCAACGGCAAGACCACCACCACCACGCTGCTGGGCGAAATCCTCACGGCAGCCGGCCTGCCCACGCTGGTCGGCGGCAACATCGGCCTCCCGGTCATCTCCCTCATCGACTCCAGCACCGACGAGACCTGGTCGGTCCTCGAGGTCTCCAGCTTCCAGCTCGAAACCACCCGCCAGTTCCATCCCTCCATCGCCGTCATTCTCAACATCACGCCGGATCATCTGGACCGCCACGGCAGCTTTGAAAACTATTGCGAGGTCAAGGAGCGCATCTTTGCCCAGCAGACCGCCGAAGACTGCCTGGTCCTGAACGCCGACAACACCCCCTGCGAAGCCGCCGCCGCGCGCGCGGTGGCCAGGGTCTTCTGGTTCTCCATCGAGCATCCGGTCACGCAAGGAGCCTGGCTGGAGCAAGGGTATGTCGTCTATCGCCCCGCCCCAGATGCGCCCACGGAAAAGATAATGCTCCTCAGCGCGATTCCCCTCAAGGGCGAGCACAACGTGGAGAATGTGCTCTCCGCGGTGGTTGCCGCGCGTCAGGCCGGCGTTCCGGCCGATGTGATTCGCCGCGCCGTCGAGAACTTTCAGGCCGTCGAGCATCGCCTCGAATTCGTGGCCAAGATCAAAGGCGTCGAGTTCTACAACGACTCCAAGGCCACCAACGTGGACGCCACCGCCAAGGCCGTCGCCGCCTTCAGTGGCGGCATTCATCTCATCCTCGGCGGCAAGGACAAAGGCTCCCCGTACACCGTGCTCGCGCCTCTGCTGCGCGCGCGCGTAAGCGCCGTCTACACCATCGGCGCGGCGGCGGCCAAAATCGAGTCCGAACTGCACGGCGTGGTCCCTATCCACTCCTGCGAAACCCTGGACAAGGCCGTCGCTGCCGCCGCCGCCGCCGCCCGTCCCGGCGAGGTCGTGGTGCTCGCCCCCGCCTGCTCCAGCTACGACCAGTTTGAAAACTACGAGCAGCGCGGCACCGTCTTCAAGCAACTCGTCAAGGAGCTGAAGGATTAGGGACTAGTGAAGGAGTGAATGAGTGAAAAAGTGAAAAACACGCGCTATTCTTACTTCATTCATTCACTTTTTTCACTCTTTCACACTCACACTGTCACGAAACTCGGAGCTGAAAACCATGGCCAAGCGCGTCGGCGGCGATAAATGGATGTTCTTCACCACCGTACTGCTTGTTGTGGTGGGACTGGTGATGGTCTTTTCCGCCTCGGCGGTCGTGGCCCAGGAGCGCTATCACTCCCCCTACACCTTTGTCGGCAAGCAGGCTCTCTGGGCGCTGGCCGGTTTGGCGGCCATGGTGCTCCTCTCGCTCCTCGACTACACGCTCTATAAATCCCCGCGCTTCATCTTCTCCGCGCTCTCCGTCACCACCTTCCTTCTGGTGCTGGTCTTTTTCGTCCCCGGCTCGCACCACACCCACCGCTGGATTCGCTTCGGCGATTTCTTCACCCTCCAGCCCTCGGAGATCGCCAAACCCGTCTTGGTTCTCTTTCTCGCCTGGTTTCTCTCCACCCGCCTCGACAAAATGGGCGACTGGAAGAGTACCCTGCCGCGCGCCATCCTCATTCCGCTGATCTTTATCGTTCTGGTCGTTCTCGAGCCCGATCTGGGTACTGCGCTGGTTCTGGCCGGAGTCGCCGCCATGATGCTCTTTCTGGCCGGCCTGGCCTGGAAGTTCCTCATCGCCGGCCTCTGCGCCGCGCTGCCCTTTCTGGCCTGGCTGCTTTTCATGGTTCCCTGGCGTCTCCAGCGGATGCTGGTCTTCCTCCACCCCAACTGCGATGCCAAGGAGGCCGCGGGCGCAGGCTACCACGTCTGTCAGTCGCTGATCGCCGTCGGCACAGGCGGCATCACCGGCCTGGGCTACATGGATGGCCAGCAGAAGCTCTTTTTCCTCCCCGAGGCCCACACCGATTTCATCTTCGCCAACATCGCCGAGGAGATGGGCTTCATCGGAGCCATCCTCCTCGTCTCTCTCTTTGCCTTCTTCGCCTACCGCGGCCTGCGCACCGCCTTTCGTTCTCAGGACCCCTTTGCCCGCCTCGCCGCCTTCGGCATCACCATGACCATCCTCTTGCAGGCCTTCTTCAACATCAGCGTAGTCATCGCCCTGCTGCCCACCAAGGGCATTCCCCTGCCCCTGATCTCCTCCGGAGGAACCTCCCTCTGCTTCACCCTGGCCAGCATCGGCATCCTGCTCAACATCAGCCGCAAGGTTGACTGAGGACGATTGAGCTGAGCAATGGATCAAGAGACCAAGATCGATTGAAGTTCTCTTGATTTTGCGGGCAAGTCTGAACGGCAAGGAATCGCCCGTTTTTTCCGCCGCAAATGCAGTTTGGTCTTGCAATTTCCCTCTAGAGAGATACAATCGGGGCAAATCATTGACTTAAAAGGAGATTCTGGTACATGGGCTTCTGGAAGAGATTATTCTGCCTTAAGCATTCCTCCAAGGCCTCTGAGAGTCTGCCGCCCAAGGCTCCCGTACCTCTGCCAATGCCAATAATCCTTCGCGAAGCGGTTATGGCAGGCGATCTGGAAACAACCACAACACTGCTCAAAGATAATCCGGATTTGATTTTGTGCAGAGATGATCGGGGGTTTACGCCCTTGCATGCAGCAGTATTAAGTTCCAGAAAAGGCTGCGAGGACGTGGTGCAATTGTTGTTGGCCAATAAGGCCGATGTCAACACCAAGTCCAACAGCGGCGACTCACCTTTGCACACGGCAATCTTATTTAGTTTCGGTAAGAAAACTATCGTGGAGTTTTTATTGAACAATGGGGCCGAAGTCAACGCCAAGAGCAATATCGGTACACCCCTGCATATTGCTGCTAATCGAGGATATGCGAATATAGCGAAATTATTGCTAGACAACAATGCCGACGTCAATGCTCTTAACAATCATGGCGAAACACCCCTGCATTGTGTGAGCACGGGATATGAGGCGAAATCGTCTGACCTGGCAGGACTGTTGCGACGGCGCGGCGGACGTGACATGGTTAGTGGTGGTGCCACGAGTGCGGACATAGAAAACTTTATTATAGATTTAGTGAGGGGCAACTTGAAAAAGGCGAGGGCGCTGGTCAGAACCAATCCTTATATTGTTTTTTGCAGATGCAGTGGAGGCTATACACCTATGCACAATGCAGTGTCCGCTGGCAGAAGGGACTCAGTAGAATTTCTAATCGCCAATAATGCCTTGATCAATGACGAATCCAGCGACGGATTGACGCCTTTGCACCTTGCAGCGCAAACCGGCCGAAGAGATATGGCGGAACTGCTAATTGACAACAAGGCAAGAATGGATCTACTTTGCGAGCACAGAACGCCCTTGCATTTTGCTGCGTCGAATGGCCATATGGACGTGGTGGAGTTGCTATTGGAAAAAGGAATGAATGCGAATGACCATGGGAATGATGGCGTGACGGCGTTGCACCTCGCTGCGCGTAAAGGGCACAAGGATGTGGTGGAAGTGCTGTTGGCCCATCATGCCGATGTCAACGCTTTGGGGGCAGAATACGGCCCGTTCGTGACGCCTCTGCACATGGCGGTCAACGACAAAAAGGAATGGATGGCAGAATTGTTAAGGCAACATGGCGGTCATGAGTAAACCGTGGGTGTACCAAGTCTCGATTTTTAAATCTGGGAGATCATAACTGTCAAGTTGTTTTGTTCATAAGGTGAAACAAATTTGACAACCCTGCACCTACTCATCGCCGGCGGCGGCACCGGAGGCCACATCATTCCGGCGCTGCCCGTGGCGCGCGAGCTGGTCGCCCGCCACGCAACCGAGGTGCTCGTTTCCGGCGCAGGGTTTGCAGATAATAATCCTCCCTCGGCGCATAATCAAAGTATGAACAAGAACCAGAGCCGCGAAGCTTTTCTAGTCCATAGTCCCTATTCCCTAGTCCCTGAAAGGGGTACCCCCCTCCCCCCCTACGATATTTTTTTTGGCCCTGTTTCGTTGCAGATTATTTGAACATTTGCGAGAATTAGGCATTTTTTCAACAACATACACTCAGGCGCGTACCAGCATATGAAATTGTAGAAATGAGACCGAATTCGGCTTGCAGATAATTACCTTATTTTGTTGTTCACTTTTCGAGACAAAACCTTGCAAGTAATTATTTAGTTACGATAGGGAATACGGCCTGGCATTTCGACTCTGGCGCTGGAAAGGAACAAGTTTGTCGAACCTGCGCGTACTCATCGCCGGCGGCGGCACCGGAGGCCACATCATTCCGGCGCTGGCCGTGGCCCGTGAACTGGTCGAGCATCACTCAGCCGAGGTGCTCTTCGTCGGCACGGCGCGCGGCATGGAGTCGCGCCTCGTTCCCGAGGCTGGCTTCAATCTCCGCCTCATCGAAGTGGGCCAGCTCAAGAACGTCTCCCTGCTGACCCGTTTGCGCACTCTGATGAATCTGCCGCGCAGTATACAAGCCTGCAAGCGCCTGATCCGTGAGTTCCGGCCTGATGTTGTCTTTGGCGTGGGCGGATACGCCTCCGGCCCGGCGATGGCGGCGGCACTGCGGATCAAAATTCCGGCCATGGCCTTCGAGCCAAACGCCATGCCGGGCCTCGCCAATCGCCTCGTCGGCAAGCGCGTCCAAGCCGCGGCGGTCAACTTTCCCTCGGCCGCCAAGTGGTTCCGCAACGCCGAGGTCACCGGCATTCCCGTCCGCGCGGAGTTTTTCAACCTAGCTCCGCCGTCCGCCAGCGCCGCGCCGCATCTGCTCGTCTTTGGCGGTTCGCAGGGTGCGCGCATCTTAAACGAGCATCTGCCCAAAATCCTACCGGCGTTGCTCAACGCAATCCCCGGACTCACCGTTCTCCATCAAAGCGGCGCGCGCCACTTCGAGCAGACCCAGGCCGCCTACGCCGCCAGCGGCGCCGACACCAGCCGCTGGCAGGTTCTGCCCTTCATCGAGGACATGCCCGCCAGTTTTGCCCGTGCCAGCCTGGTGATGGCCCGCAGCGGCGCTTCCACGGTGGCCGAACTGGCTGCCGCCGGCAAGCCCGCCCTGCTGGTGCCCTTTGCCGCCGCCGCCGACGATCACCAGCGCCGCAACGCCGAGGAGATGGTGAAGGCCGGCGCGGCCCTGATGCTCGACGAACCGGACCTTGACCTTCCCGGCAAGCTGCTCGCCGCCCTCACCAGCCTGTTGAAAAGCCCGGAGGGCCTGGATGCCATGGCCTTCGCGGCCCGCACCCAGGCCCATCCTGACGCCGCCCAGCGCATCGCCGGCCGTCTCGCCGCCCTGGCGCAGTCTACCGCTTGACGATCTTAGCCAGGCGGGGATCGGTCCACAACGCGGTGAAGACCGGGTCTTTGTAGACACTAGCCATATCCGGGTAGCGCCCGTCTTTAGCCCTGCGCAAGTATTCCAGGGCTCCGTCGAGGTTGCCGCGTTTCGCGTACGCCTTGGCAATCAGGAACAAAACGCGGGCGCGCTGCTCAGGCGTCGATACCTGGGCGACAGTTCCCTCTGGAGTAGTGCTCAGCACATCGGCGTCAAGCTCCAGAGCGCGCGCGTATTCGGTCATGGCATGATCGACTTCGCCCAGTCCCATCCAGGATCCCGCTAGGTTGAGATGGGTGTGCGCATTGGTCTCATCCAGCGCCAGCGCCTGTTTGAAGTAGCTGATGGAAGCCCTGTACCTCTTATCAAGAAGGTCCAGAACTCCCAGGTTGTTCAGCGCGGCAAAGAACTGAGGATTGTATTTCAGCGCCTTGACGAAGTTCTTGCGCGCCGTGCCCCAGTCTTTCAGTTGCAGCTCGGCAATGCCCAGCTTGTTGTAAAGATCTGCGCTTTTGCTGTTCACGCGAAGAGCCGCATAGTAATGGGAAGCGGCCGATGCGTAATCTTGATGGATGCGATCCAGGTCTCCTTTTTCCTCTGCCACCCTGGCCGCCTCCACCTTGTCCTTCTTGGCCGCGGCCGAAGCGGGGCTTGTTCTCCCGTATGGAGCCGCGACAATCAGCAGGCTCATCACTGCCAGCATCATCAGTAGTCTTCTCATGGAATCACCTCTCCTGCACAGAAGCATTTGATGGGGCGGCGGTTGCGCTTGCCGGCTCCGGAGATCTGCTCCCTGCATGCTTTCCAGTAAAGATCGCCAGCGGAAAGCCCGCAACGCTATACCTGCTACCTGTACGTATCGCCGGGGTTAAATTTATCCCTGGCGCATCCGAACTCTAGGCTCTGCTTCTACATGCGAATATTCGGTTTTCGGCGTCAAGTGTTTTTAGGGCTCGAAGCGGCAGAGGTTACTTGCCGTTACACGCCTCTTTTCCCCGCCTATTCAACCGTTAAATGCGGGAAAAACACTCAGCACGC
>Ga0326727_10024413_pt1 | contig 11435 bp, 10 predicted proteins | sample MB2enrmetagenome_FD_207643 | JGI IMG/M metagenome (GOLD analysis project Ga0326727, IMG submission 207643) | Lab enriched peat soil microbial communities from McLean, Ithaca, NY, United States - MB29MY | ecosystem: Environmental > Terrestrial > Soil > Wetlands > Peat | place: USA: New York... | reverse complement strand
CATAGTAGAGGCCGATCTGGGTTTCGCGCTCGGCCAGAACCTCCTGTACATCGCGCAGCTTCTGCTTGGCGCGGGGTATCAGCGCCGAATCCGGGAACATGTTGATCATGTCCCGGTACGCCTTTTCTGCTTCCTGGGCGTTGGTGTAGTCGCGGTCCGGCTTCTCCATCTGCTGGTAGTAAATGTCGCCTACCTTCATCTTTGCTTCGGCAGCTTCGGGAGCATCCGGGAAGAAGGTGATGAAGTCGTTGTATTCGGCCTCGGCCTGGGTCAGCGCCGCGGTGCCGCCTTCCTTGAACCAACTGTCGCCTACCGACAACTTGGCGCGCATCCGGTATTCCGAGTCGGGATAGGTGTTGAGCAGAGTTTGCAGATCGAGCCGGGCCACGTCGTAACGGCCCTTTTTCAAGGCGACCATGGCCTTGTCGTAGAGTTCCTTGTCAGGCTGCTTTGACGCGACGTTACCCAGCGGGTTGGCGGCCAGGTCAACATTTTTCTTGTGCTTGGGCTTCTTTTCCCTGGCCTGGGCCGAAACCGCACCCAGAACCAGGACTGCCAGCGCCACCGCGGCGATCTTTTTAGACAACCGGTTCATACCACCTCATTGCGGCGGCGGCCCGTCTCGGGACCCTCCACCTATTAGAATCTCATTCTAGAAAATCCTACTCTTCAGGCCCCGATGTCCGCCTGCAGCCGCACCTTAAAGCTCGCCTGCTGCCAGACGGGCCGCTGCCAGCAGCGCGCGCGCATCCTGTTCCGGATGTCCGGAGCCGAAAACGGCATTGCCGGCCACCAACAGCTCCGCTCCTGCTTTGACGATCTGGGCTATAGTGTCGTGAGCCACGCCGCCGTCCACTTCGATTCTAAATGCCAGGCCCAACTCCCGGCGCAAATCCGCCAGACGCCGGATTTTATTCAGCGAAAAGGGGATGAACTCCTGGCCCCCGAAGCCCGGATTCACGCTCATGATAAGCACGTGGTGGACCATGGGCAGAATATCCACGAGCAGGTCGACCCGAGTGGCCGGATTCAGCACCACGCCCGGCTTCATGCCGTGGTGGGCAATCAGTTCAAGCGAGCGGTGCAGGTGGGTGCAGGCTTCGTAGTGGACGCTTAGCCAGTTGGCGCCTGCGTCGGCAAAATCGGCAATGTATTCGTTGGGATTCTCGATCATCAGGTGACAGTCCAGCGGCAGGCTGGTTACTTTGCGCAGGCACTTGACGACCGGCGGCCCCAGGGTGATGTTGGGCACAAAATGGCCGTCCATCACGTCCACGTGGATGACCGTGCCGCCGCCGCGCTGGGCCGCGGCAACCTCATCCGCCAGATGCGCAAAATCGGCAGACAGGATGGATGGCAATAGTTCAACCATAGGACTCCTGGGGCATAGGATTTTTGGCGTAACTCCTTGCCCCGACAGTGTATCAGCCGCGCGCACCGTTCAGCGCGGGTTGCCGGAACCGCGCCACGTCTGGATTGGGAGCTTCCAGTCCGCGCAACAGAATGCGGCCGCGGGCGCGCTGGGCAGGGGTTCCCGAGCGGGCCAGAATGCGGAGCATGTCAAGAACTTCAGGCAGCAAGGAGGGGTCCTGGCGGGTCAATTCGGCCAGCCCCTGCATCGCGCAGGTCTTCACGATCGAGCTTCGGTCATCGAGATAGGTACGCAACGCGGCTGCCGCCCGCCGGCATTCCGGCACTGTCAGTTTCAGGCGAGGGACAATCAGCGCCAGGTTCCATCGCAGCTTGTTCTGCCCCGCCTCAGCCAACAGGCCAAGCAGGGAATCCGTCCAGGGCGCAGCAAGAGCCGGACGCTGGCAGGAGGCTCTTTCCAGGGCATCGGCGGCGCGGTTTGCCACGCCGGGATCTTCGTCCCAAAGACATTCGATCAGTTGGGAAGCTCTCTTCGGCTGCGCAAGGATGAGTGCTACGACTTCGCAAGTCCGGCCGACAAAGAGAGGGCGCCCTGTTGCGAGCATTGCCCGGATGGTTTCCTGCTTCGGCATCGGAGGTCTTTTAACGCTATTGTCCTATGCGTCGCCGGCGGATGTCAGCATCTTTGCCGCCACCCTGCCCACCCCGCGCAGGATCGCCTTGATCGGCCATCGCCCTTCCGTGTCGGAAAAGAAGATTTCGCCCGTGCGGCGGGCTTCAGGGCGGTAATACCAGCGCTTGAGCAGAGCAAGATGGCCCTGGCGCAGAGTCGCCGTGGTCGCGCCTGAAGGTTCTGCAAGTGCGGCCAATGCTGCTTCCATGCGTGCTTCGAGCACTCCACGGGCGAGCTTGACGGGCGCGCCAATGCCGCCTTCAGGCGCTCCCTCGGAAGAAAAAATCCCGGCCGGCGGCCCTCCGGGTGCCGTGGCCTCCGCTATTGGTTCGGCCTCCGCGAAATGGCTCTTACTGATCTCTGCTTTTTCCGGGGTCGGTTCGATCGCCATGGGCTGTGCGAAGAGCGAGGTCGAGCCGGATTGTTCGTTCTGGATTCTCATGCCGAGGGTCGAAAAAGGAGCCGGGCCGCTGAGGCGAGCGTTCTCAAAAAGGAAGACGGCGACTTCATCCGGATTCGCCGAGGCTTGCAGGATGACGGCGCGAAGCCGGCTGAGCGGCCGCACCAGTTCGCTGGCCAACGCGCGCACTTGTTCCACGCGCTGTACCTGCGCATGGAGGGCGGATGCGGACTCGAATTCCAGGTTCGCCGAAGCCTGGTCGCGTTCAGTGCGGAGAACTACCAGACGGCTTTCGCCGCGCGTGGCGAGAAAGCTCTCGACAGCGCCGGCTTCCTCGCCATAGCGCTCATCCGTGCAGCCCTGGTAGCAGGGGGCCAGGCACATCTTCATCTCCGAATACACGCATCCGGGGTGGCTGGGATTGGGATCCAGATCCTCGGTGCAGCGGCGCAGCAGGAAGAGTTTCAGAGCCTCTTCAGCATAGCGCTCAGCCGCGGCGCGGGATGCAAACGGGCCGTAAGACCAATCGGCCTCGCGCTGGCTGGGGCGATGCGTGACCGCGATGCGGGGGTAGGGATTGCCGCCCAGGAAGCGGACAAAGGCCGGAGCGCGCAGGTGCATTCGATCTACGGCCTTTGCGCCGTAAATCTCCTCCAAAAGAGAAAACTGCGTGAGCAGGGACTCGAACTCCGAGCCGGTGAGCTGCCATTCGATGCGGCGTACGCGGCCGGCCAGTTGCAGGCGGCGGGGATGCAGGGGCGAGGGCTGGAGCAGACGGGCGAGACGTCCGCGCAGGTTGGGGGTGCGGCCGATGTAGGGCTCGGCATGAGCCTCAGCGCCGTAGAGTGCAAAAACCGCCGGCCTTTGCGGCAACTGCGCTAGCGCGGCCTTGGGATCGGCCGGGTCAAAGGCGATCTGCTCGATCGCAGCTTGGGAACGACGCCTCGAACTCGACATTCCGCCTTGGTCCGTTCCATCCATGTTGCTCAAACTCCGCTGACGCGCGCGCAGCGCGGCTGACTCCGCTTACTCCGCTACCCAATAGCTCCCGCAATCGTCATGCCGTCGATGCGCAGCGTGGGCGAGGCCACCGCGCCGCGAAACTCCAGGTCGTTGCCGATGGCGGTCACGTTCATCAACATCTCAGCCAGGTTTCCGGCGATGGTCACCTCTTCGACGGCGTGCGTAAGCTGGCCGTTCTCAATCCACAGGCCGGTAGCGCCGCGGGAGTAGTCGCCGGTAACGATGTTGGTGCCGAAGCCCATCAGGCCGGTGACGTAGAGGCCGGCCGGTACTTCCGCGAGGATCTGCGTTTCGGTCAGGGTCCCCGGAAGAACGAAGAGGTTGCCGCATCCGATGCCGGGCGTGCCGGCCAGTCCGCGCGAGGCGTTGTGGGTGGACTTGAGCCCCAGCTTGCGCGCAGTGTAAGTGTTGAGCAGGTAGCTGCGAAGGACACCTTCTTCCACGACCACCGTACGCTGCGAGGGCAGGCCTTCGCCGTCGAAAGGCGATGTGCCGTAGCCGCCGGCTCCCGTGGGCAGCAGCATGGTGTTGTCGTCGACGATGGTGAGATTGGTTGAGGCGATCGGCTCGCCCAGCTTGCCTGCGAGAAACGACGCGCTGCGCCAGATCGCGTCGCCCGAGGCGGCCTCAAACACGCTCCCGACCAGAGAGCGGGCCACCTCCGGCGCGAAGACGATGGGCACGCGCTGGGTGGGGACGCGGCGCGCGCCGAGCCGCCGAAGCGTGCGGCGAGCCGCTTCCCGGCCGATCGATTCAGGTGATTCGAGGTCGGCGAGGCGGCGGGCGCTACTCCACCAGCCGTCGCGCTGCATCTGGCCGTTCGCATCCATGGCCAGCGGCGCGGCGGAGACGCCGGCGTAGCTGGTGCGGTAGGCGCCCACAAAGCCGCGCGAGTTGGCCAGCACCATGCGCCCGGTGGCTGCGTCAAAGCTGCCGCCGTCGGAGTTTGTGATGCGCGGGTCGGCGGCGAGGGCCGCGGCTTCAGCCCGGCGCGCCCACTCAATGCGCTCCCGGCCTTCGAGCGAATAAACATCCGCGTAATAGAGGTGCAGATCGCCGCTCAGCGAGCCGAACTCTGCGCTGTCGGGAAGGCCGGTGAAGGGGTCTTCCTCGGTGACGTTCGCGAGAGCCATCGCGCCGTCCACCAACTGGCGAATGCCGTCCGCAGTCAGGTCGCTGGTGGAGGCCGAGGCCGACCTCTTGCCCAGAAACACTCGCAGCCCCAGCCCCCGCGAGCCGGATTCCTTCAGGGTTTCCACCTCGCCCATGCGCACGTTCACACTGAACTCGTCGCCCTCGCGGACCACCGCCTCGGCATCGCTGGCTCCGGCCTTCATGGCCAGTTTCACCACGTCGGCGGCCAGGGATTCAAGGTCGAGAGCGGAAAGATCAGGTTGAGTCGCGGCTTGGGGCATGGGTCAACAGTAACAAAGTGGCTTGGGGTTGGACACTGGGTGGGGGCTGAACAGGACGTGGACTTGCGCCTAGTGTGGGCATACCCATTGCAATGGTTATCTTAATATGATAACCTTGTTGTTTGATGCAGAAGCGCGACCCTGCTTTCGACACGCTGCTCGACCTGGACGGCCTCACATTGGTTGTGGACCCCGAAGGCGGCCATTGGGTCAAGTTCGTTGTCACTCAGATTCCGCCAACGGCAGAGAAGCCGCACGGGTTGGACTATTCACTTTCGCTGCATGGACGGGACGGCGAAAGGCTGGTTGGATTCGACAATGCTCATCGCGTCGGAAATCAAATGCGCGGCGATCCACAGGATCATTGTCACCGCATCCGCGCGGTCAAGCCGTATGACTACAGTGATGCCGCTACGCTGCTCGCCGATTTTTGGACGGAAGTGGACGCAGTACTGAAAGAGAGAGGAGTGCACCCATGAGCACACTGAAAGTTGGAATTGCCAACTACGACGAGATGAAGGCACTGACCCTTGCCATCGCCCGCGGCCAGCGCAAACTTGCGCCGCAGGAGCCGCGAGTCTGGTTCCCTTCGACGGAATCCTTCGCCAAGGTGCTCTCGGCGGGCAATCGCGATCTGCTGCGGGTTATTGCGGAAAAGACCCCCGGATCACTCGAAGAGCTTGCGGTGCTGACCGGCCGGAAGAAATCGAATCTCTCCCGGACGCTTAAAACCATGGCCAATTACGGGCTCGTGCATTTGGAACGCGGCGCGCGTGGGCGCATCGCCGCGAGAGTAGTGCATGACCGAATCGAACTCGAGCTGCCGCTGGTAAGGAAGGATTGTGCGGCGTGAGCTTGCAATTTATATCCAATTAGATATAATGCAGACAGGAAAGTGATCCGCTTCCTCGGCGATTCTCGGAAGGTGCTGCGGGAGTTTCCGAAAGATGCTCGCCATGAGGCAGGTTACCAGTTGGAGCGGATACAAACTGGCTTCACGGCTGAGGATTTCAAACCAATGCATCCAATTGGTGCTGGTGTAGAAGAAATCCGCATCTTGGAGGAGTCTGGCACGTACCGAGTCGTGTATACGGCTAGGCTGGCGAAGGCTGTGTATGTGATCCATGCCTTCCAAAAGAAGACCAGGGCCACTTCGCAGCGCGATATTGAAATTGCACGTGAACGGTTTCGGCAATTGATGCGAGGTCGATGATGAGCAAACCTGAGTTTGAAGAATTCGAAAATGTTTGGGATGCACTCGCCGACACACCGGAAGAGGCAGCAAACCTGACGCTGCGCTCCGATCTCATGATGAAGATCGAGGCAATCGTCAAGGAGAATGGGTGGACTCAGGCCGAGGCGGCGAAGCGGTGCGGCGTTACGCAGCCGCGCATCAACGATTTGCTGCGCGGTCGGATTTCGCGCTTTTCCCTTGACGCGCTCGTCAATATCGCCTCGGCGCTTGGGCGCAAGGTCAGGGTCAGTCTCGACGATGCGGCGTGAATTGGACGATTCGATTGCTGAACCTGAGCTTTCGGTAAAGAGGCTATTGCGCAGGCAGCTCTGCCACCCTTGCAACGAGTTCATCGTCTGATGACGCCTCAACCCGCCTTGGACCGGGCATTGACATTGCTCCTTTCACTTATCTTCCCGTCCCGCCAACCGTCATCCTGTCGAGTTTGATCGTCGGCATGCCGACGCCGACGGGCACGCTCTGCCCGTCTTTGCCGCAGGTGCCGATGCCTTCGTCGAGCTTGAGATCGTGGCCGACCATCGACACGTGCTTCAGGGCTTCCGGGCCGTTGCCGATCAGGGTGGCGTCGCGGACCGGGGCGGTGATCTTGCCGTCTTCGATCAGGTAGGCTTCCGAGGCCGAAAAGACGAATTTACCGTTGGTGATGTCCACCTGGCCGCCGCCGAAGTTGACGGCGTAGAGGCCGCGCCTGACCGAGCGCAGGATGTCTTCAGGAGCATCGTCGCCAGCCAGCATGTAGGTGTTGGTCATGCGCGGCATGGGGATGGACTGGTAGTTCTCGCGGCGGCCTGAGCCGGTGTTGGCGCAGCCCATCAGGCGGGCGGAGAGCTTGTCGGAGAGATAGCCCTTCAGGACGCCGCCTTCGATCAGCACCGTCTCCTGGGTCGGTGAACCCTCGTCGTCCACGTTGAGCGAGCCGCGGCGCCCGGCCATGGTTCCGTTATCCACGACGGTGACTTTGGAGCTGGCCACAGATTGGCCGATAAGCCCTGTAAATGCAGAGGTTTTCTTGCGGTTGAAGTCAGCTTCAAGGCCGTGGCCCACCGCCTCATGGAGCAGGATTCCAGGCCAGCCTGGCCCCAGAACCACTTCCATCTCGCCGGCCGGTGCGGGAACGGCGCCGAGTTGCAGAATGGCTCCGCGGGCGGCCTCGCGGGCCAGGGCTTCAGGGCTTTTTGAGCCGGCAAACTGGTCAAGACCGGCTCTCCCGCCGCCGCCCGCTCCGCCCCTGGTGGTGACTGCACCCTCTTTGGCGATGACGAAGACGTTCAGCCGGCAGAGCGGCTGGGTGTCGCTGGCAAATGCGCCGTCGGAGGCGGCAATAAGGATCCGGCGCAGCTCTTCAGAGTAGCTTGCCCTTACCTGGACGACGCGATTGTCGAAGGCGCGTGCGGCTCGGTCGGCGCGCAGGATCAATTCAAGCCTTGCGGCCAGGTCGAGATCGTATCCGCCCAGCGGAACCGGATAGAGATTGGCGGAGGGCGCCTCGGTGAATCCCTGTACCGGCTGTTTGGCCGGGCCCGAAGCGATGAGAGCGGCGGTGCGGGCGGCGTGGAGCAGGCGTTCGGGGCTCAGATTGTCAGTGTAGGCGTAGCCGGTGCGCTCGCCGGAGAGCACGCGGATGCCGCATCCGGCGCTGGTTCCCTGGCTGGCCGATTTGACAATCTGCTCGTCGACGCCCAGGGCTGTCGCGGTGACCGATTCGAAATAGAGGTCGGCATAGTCACCGCCTGCCGAGAGAGCTTCGCCAAGGCAGCGCTCAAGAAGGCGCTCGGTGATGCCGAATTTTTCAAAGAAATAGCGCTTTTGGCTGGGAGCAGGGGAAGCAGCCGGTATCGTCATGGTGTCTTTCAGTTTACGCTATATGCCCCGCGCCGCATTCGTAGTTCCTGTGGTTGACGCGATGCTTACCCAAAGCTTGCGGAATCTTGCCTGACTTATCCATACGATCAACTAATCCGGTATGTAGAAAGCGCCTTTCCGTGTAAGAACTACATAGACAATTGCGCCTCATGAAGACTCCGCGTCACTCATCTCAATTAACTTACTATCTAAACCTAACAATTTAAACGGAAGGATTTTCTTTGCAGACAACGGCGTGTTTGGCAGAAGGATTGCACTCTTAGAACCGATAGCAGATCATTTCAAATTCGCAGTCATTGTCGCTCTTTCAGCGATCCGCGATGCTCGGATGGGGTGGTTTTTAACTCCTATCTATTAGCCCTGCTCCGATAGCCTAATCGTGGAACATGCGCCTCGCTTCAGTTGCCCCAACATATCTCGGGACATCTGTGCCCGAATGTCGATTGAACCGGATCTGCTGCGTCAATCGAAAGCAGCTGGAGAGAATATGAAGCGTGTAACTCTGTTAGTGGTATTCTTACTTGCGATTACCGCAATGGCGCCCAAATCCTACGGCGCACGACACAACGGCCATCAACTGGCGATCACGACCACTTCACTTCCTAATGGGACGGTTGGCGCTGCGTATAGCACCTCGATAACGGCGACCGGCGGCACCACGCCTTATAAATACAGCGCGAACGGTCTGCCCAGCGGATTATCGATCAATGCTTTAACCGGTGTAATCTCAGGCACACCGACCGCCGCAGGGAGAGTATCGGCGGCGATAACGGTGACAGACTCCACCACGCCTACGGCGGAATCGGCGACATCGAGTCTGCGGATCAAGATCGCAGCTTCCGTCGCGCCAAGCCCGGTAACCATCACGACCACTGTACTTCCTGGTGGGACGGTTGGCGTCGCGTATAGCAGTTCGATAGCGGCGAGCGGCGGCACCACGCCTTACACCTATAGCGCGAGCGGCCTGCCTGGCGGATTATCGATCAGCAGCTCGACGGGCGCAATTACAGGCACGCCGACCGCAGCGGGGACAACGATGGCGGCGATAACGGTGAGAGACTCCACCACGCCTACAGCGGAATCGGCGACATCCGACCTGCAGATCACAGTTGCAGCAGCGGTTGTGTCAAGCCTCACCATCACGACGACCTCTCTGCCCGGCGGCACGGTTGGCGTTGCCTATGTCGGCTCGGTAGCGGCATCCGGTGGAACCTCGCCTTATACATACAGCGCGAGCGGCCTGCCCAGCGGATTATCGATCAACAGCTCGACGGGCGCAATTACAGGCACGCCGTCTGCCGCGGTGACAGACTCGGTATCGGTAACCGTGATGGACTCGACCAAGCCTACGGCGCAGACAGCGACCGCCAATCTGGGTATTACTATCAGCGCGGCAATCGCCGGGGTTGCATGCGGGAACATGAGTACGGGCAACGAAGGCAGTCTTAACGGCTATATTCCATTCCCAGCTTCGAGTGCGTGGAATACTAACATTTCCTCGGCCGCGATCGATCCCACCTCGGCAACTATCATCACAGCGCTTACGGGAAGCAATCTGCATCCGGATTTCTCAACTCCTGCCGATGGCAATTATGGGATTCCCTATGTAGTCGTGAACTCCAATTCCACTCCGGGAGTAACTGTGGACATGAACCTCTATCCGGATGAGAGTGACATCACCCTTTATCCGATCCCGCTCACGGCCCCGATCGAGGGCTTCCCGGCAAACTGTTCGACCAATGGCGACGACCACGTTCTTGTTCTCGACGCGGCCAAGTGCTGGCTCTATGAAACCGGGTCGACTGAGCTCTGCAACGGCTCTTGGTCTGCTTCGAACGGGGCCATCTGGGACCTGACGACGAACGAGCGCCGGCCTTATGGATGGACATCTTCCGATGCGGCAGGCCTGCCCGTGTTTCCAGGGCTGGTGCGATACGACGAAGTGGCGTCGGGAGCCATCAATCACGCCATTCGCGCGACTGTGAACAATACCTTGAACGACTCGAATGGCGGTTACTTTGTGGCTCCTGCCACCCACGCGTCGGGAACCAGTTCCAGCACCAGCAACATCATGGGAATGCGGCTCAGGCTCAAGGCGAGCTTCAACATATCCAGCTACAGCGCAATCAATCAGGTGATCCTCAAGGCCATGCAGCAGTACGGCTTGATTGTGGCCGATAACGGCAGCAACATGTATTTCCAGGGAGCCCCCGATTCGCGCTGGAACGACGACGACCTGCATAACCTGGGGAACGTCGATGCATCGCAGTTCGATGTAATTCAGATGGGTACCAGATACGATGCAGTCACTGCTCCCACCGGAGCCGTGCCCACAATCAGCAGCTTCACCGCCTCGCCAACCAGCGTGGCAGCCGGCACAACGGTGACTCTAACCTGGACCGTCAGCGGCGACTCCTACGACTTTATCGACGTCGTCGGCCCGGTGCGTGGAGGAAGCCAGACTGTTACTCCGGCCATGACAACCACTTACACCCTGAACTCAACCAACCAGTTTGGACGATCGACCCAACAAGTTACCGTGACCGTCAAATAGCTCGATGGAATCAAGTATGGCTCCCTCTCGGGTCGCTCCCGGGAGGGACTGAGCCGCGTTACTCGCTGCCCGAGTTCGAATTCAGTGATGATCTCAGGGCGCGGCCTGTTCATCACCCCGAGATTCTGTGCCGGATTAATGCGCAGGACGTGCCTTTTCAGCCGTATTATCTTTTTAGGTCTCCTGTTTTTTCAATAACTTACAAATTCTTGCGGCAGCCTTGATCTTGATGGTGTTTGCAAGTCCGGCGTTCGCCGCCGCGAATCACCATCATCACCGCCACGGGCATCATCACCACCACCGCGCTTAAGGCGGTCCTTGGTCTCGAAACAGCACCCGTGCCCGGCCGGGGCGCTGGTTGCTGTCTTGATGCGGGTACTTTGATAATCTTCCCGGTGTTGTCAGGCACGTGCTACATTCCTCGCATGAAGAAGATTCTCGCCGCGGCGCTGTTATTGATGATGTTTGCCGGCCCGGCGTTTGCCCGCACCAAGCACCATCGTCCGCCCAAACCGCTGCACCAAAACGCACCGCACTCCTACACCAAGCACCACGCCACAAAGCACCCCACAGCAATCCATCCTCACCGCAAGGCCTAGAGCCGACCCCTACCTCGAAGCAGCTCCGGCGCCCGACTTGGGCGCCTGCCATTATTTCATTCCGGCAAGCGTCCACCGGGCTGGTAAGCATGGTAATGTTCTTGCCATGACGGAACTGTACGACCTACGCTATCCAATCGGCCGCTTTAGCCCGCCGGCCGGCAGCACGGCCGGCATTCGCGCCGCGCAAATCCAAACGCTGCGCATGCTCCCGGAGCGACTGCGGGCCGCGGTGAGCGGACTGAGCGAGGCGCAGCTCGATACACCCTATCGGGAAGGCGG
>Ga0326727_10024412_pt1 | contig 11435 bp, 8 predicted proteins | sample MB2enrmetagenome_FD_207643 | JGI IMG/M metagenome (GOLD analysis project Ga0326727, IMG submission 207643) | Lab enriched peat soil microbial communities from McLean, Ithaca, NY, United States - MB29MY | ecosystem: Environmental > Terrestrial > Soil > Wetlands > Peat | place: USA: New York... | reverse complement strand
AGGAGTTCCTTGCCGTCATGATCCCCTCCATGTTGCCGCCTCCCACCCCGTGGAAGGCATTCATCTTCGCCGCGGGCGTTTTTGAGATGCGCGTTTTGCCGTTCATGGGCGCGGTCTTCTGCGGGCGCCTAGTGCGCTGGCTCATTCTCGCCTTCCTGGTATTGAAGCTGGGCCCCGGAGCGGCAGACCTGGTGGCGCACCACGCACTGGCCACGATGTGCGTGGTCGGCGTTCTGGCCGTTGCCGGTTTTGCGATCTGGTGGAGGAGAAAGAAGCGCGCCGGGGCGATCCAGTAAGGGCAAAGAGCCCGGGCACAGTTTTCCGTGCCCCCATCCTTTTCACGGCTTCATCGTGAAAAGGGTGGGACGCCGCCGATGCGGACCGAACAGATTCCAAAACACCAAGGGCAGCCCGCAGGCTGCCCTTCGCGTAGACCAGCTCAATCCACTTTACTTTCTGATCTGAACCGCCGCCCGCTCAGCCGGGTTCATCCGATGTACCAGCACCGGGATGCCGAAGGCCGCAGCCAGCACGAGGGTCGTCGCCGCCAGGTCGTTGCCATAAAAGGGAATCGCCGCAGCGTAGCAGGTCATCAGGCCGCTCAGTGTGCGTGGGTACATGGTGCCGGTGGCCCAGTAGGCAAAATTCGAAATGATCCAAAACGAGGTCGGGCCAAGGATGGCGCCAGCCGCCACGCGGACAACGCTGGTCTTGGCGCGCAGCAGGATCTGGCCCAGCGCCATGGCAGCCACATACCAGATCCATGTAGGAATGTAGCCCTGCCAGTGGAAGGCGTAGTGATACGCGTAGGTGGTCAGGAAATAGTCGCTGGCCATGAGGATGACGAGCGGACCCGCCATCTCGCGCCAGGAGCGCCGGGCGCCGAAATAAATCAGTCCGCCCGTGACCGCTGTAAAGTTCAAGAGCGGTAAGTGCCCCACAACCAGGTAACGGCTCAGCACCGCCAGCAGCACCAATAAATAGGCAATCATTAGCGAGTCATCCTTTTGATTCTGCAATGTTTGTGAATCTTCTGCGGATTCGGAAGACTCCCCGCCCGGAATCAAGAGATACCGGTCGCGGGGTTCGAGGTTTTCCCGGCTCCGCTTACTTTATTTTGCGGATCGGAATCCCCTCTGGTCAACCTCTAATATTCCACATCGCAAAAACAATTTTCATGAGAGCGAAAAGAACTTTGCTCTTACGCTCCCATGACAAGGTCTTCGTCAGCCGGATGGCGCCTATTTCATACCGCCGGTCTTCTGCTCTGTGGACCCCATCCCCTCAGCGGCTTCGTCACGCCCATCCACGATGTAAACCCAGCCACCGAGCGGCGCGTTCTGCCTACCGCGGACTGCGCCCGCAAACCGGTACGAGAATCGCAAATCGCTGAACTCCACGGTTGTCCACTGGCGGTTGAAGGGCAGGTTTGGCGGCGCAACGCCCGGTATCGGTTCCGGCCCAACATCGCGCACCACGGCCCATTGGCCCCAATCGAGATAAACGCGGCCCAGCAGTGTCTGCTTTGCTGCCTCCACGGCCGGCGTGTCGGAGGGCTTGTAGATCACGTCGCGCTCGGGGTCGCTTGTAATTGCCACCGGCGAATCCGGGTTGAAGGTGTCGATCTCGGCCGTCTGGTAAAACTCCCGCGTCTCAATAATCGCGTGCCAACGGTAGGGATTCACCGGGTACGGCTCGAGGCCGATGCGGATCACCGGTTGGCGCGTTACCTCGGTTTTGGCCAGCATCGCCAGCGCCTGTTGGTGCTCAAACCAGCGCCAGCCCCACAGCGCAGCCATTCCACCCAGCGCGAAGATCGCCCAGCCCCGCCCGTGAAACCGTGTGCGCCTGGCGCCGATCTCCTGATCGGTGAGTCCGAAGAGCCACGGCATGATGAGCGCCAGCGCAAACAGCCCCCAGATCACCGGCTCGGCAATGAAGACAAAGCTGCCCGCGTACCATCGCGGATTGAAGGGGAAAAACGGGCGCAGGCCGTAGTTGTTGGTCCAGTCGAGCAGCAAATGGCTGAGCGCGGCCACCAGTGCCGTGAGATAAAGCCAACCCCATCGCAGCGGCGGCGGCGCCGTGGGCGCTTTAACTCCCTGGACTTGGGTAGTGGTAGGCGCAGGTTTTGCCCGGCCCCTGCGAGTTTTATCGAAAAGCCACACCGCGCCGAGGACAACGGCCGCAATTGCCGGCACGGCGATGAATGTGTGCGTGATGCCGCGATGGTGTTTCAACTCCTCGACCGGTCCGGCTAATCCCCAGAACACGTCCATGTCGGCGGCCTCGGCGGCCAGCACCGCCGCCAACGTGGCGTAGGCCGACTTGCGGTTGAATCCCGCGCGCCCGATGCACGCCCCGGTCAGAAAGTGAGTAACTGGCTCCATGAATTCGAAAACGTCCTGCTAACAGCATCACACACCAACGCCCCGGCTCAGGCACGCGCCGAAGGCGTTCGCCGAGGCGAATTAGCCCCGTAAGGGTGACAGAAACCAACCGCCGGCTGCGCGCGTCCAGGAAACTGACCTGCATCACAATCGCCGGAGCTCCATTTCTCATACAATCGACCGTTGCGGGAGAAAGAAGTCAAAGTATGAAAAGCTTTAGAAGTACCTTTGGGAGAGCATTGGTTTTAACTATGTACGCATCGATCATCCCGGGCGCGCCTTTGGCCGCTGCGCAGACCAGCACATTCGGTCCGCAGAATCCCTTTTACGCCGCAAGCACGCTGCCGTTCCATGCGCCGCCCTTCGACAAGATCAAGGACAGCGACTATCAGCCGGCCATCGATGCCGGTATGGCTGAGCAGCTTAAAGAAGTCGAGGCTATCGCCAACAATCCTGCGCCGCCCACTTTTGAGAACACGCTGGTTGCGCACGAGAAGTCTGGCCGGCTGCTCGACCGCGTGACGAATGTATTCAACGGCGTCACCGCTGCGAACACCGACGAGGCGCTCCAGAAAGTGCAGGAGTACGAGGCTCCGCGGCAGGCCGCCTTGCAGGATGCGATTTACCTCAACTCGAAGCTCTTTGCGCGGGTAAAGGCGATCTACGATCGGCGCGAGTCGCTGCACCTCGATCCCGAGTCGCTCAAGCTGTTGGACTACACCTACAAGAAGTTCATCCATTCCGGCGCAAACCTCTCTGACGCGGACAAGGAGAAGCTGAAGAAGATCAACGAAGAGGATTCGACGCTGCAGGCCGCGTTTCAGAACAAATTGCTGGCCGCGACAAAAGCGGGCGCTTATTTTACGAGCGACGCTTCGGCGTTGGCCGGCTACAGTTCTTCGCAGTTGGCCGCGGCCGCCCAGGCAGCAGAAGGGCGCAAGCAGAAGGGATGGCTGATCCCGCTGCAGAACACGACCCAGCAGCCCGACCTCGTGTACCTCACCAATCGCGCAACCCGCCAGGCGCTCTTTGAGGGCTCGTGGAACCGCGCGGAACGCGGCGATGCGAACGACACGCGGCAGACGATCGCGCGGCTGGCGCAATTGCGCGAGCAGAAAGCGGCTCTGCTCGGATTTCCAAACTATGCGGCGTGGACGCTGACCGACCAGATGGCCAAGACGCCCGAGGCGGCGCTGCACTTTGTCGAGGCCCTGGCTCCCGCGGCAACGGCCAAGGCCGCATCGGAGGCGAACGATATCCAGGCGCTGATCGATTCTCAGAACGGCGGGTCCCAGAACGGCTCGCGCGCGGCATTCAAGCTTGAGCCGTGGGACTGGAACTTCTACCAGGAGCAGGTGCGCAAGGCGAAGTACAACCTGGATGAAGCCGAGGTGAAGCAGTACTTCGAGCTCAACAACGTCCTGGAAAACGGCGTCTTCTATGCGGCGCATCAGCTTTATGGGCTCACGTTCAAGGAGCGCCACGACATTCCCGTCTACCAGCCCGATGTGCGCGTCTTCGAAGTCTTCAACGCCGATGGCTCGCCGCTGGCGCTCTTCTACTGCGACTACTTCAAGCGCGACAACAAGAACGGCGGCGCGTGGATGGATGTGTTCGTGAACCAGTCAAAGCTGCTGGGCGAGCTGCCCGTGGTTTACAACGTGGCCAACTTCGACAAGCCGGCGCCGGGAGAGCCAGCACTCATCAGCTTCGACGACGTTACAACCATGTTCCACGAGTTCGGCCACGGGCTGCACGGCATGTTTGCCGACACCATGTACCCCAGTCTCTCAGGCACCCAGACGGCGCGCGACTTCGTCGAGTTTCCCTCGCAGTTCAACGAACACTGGGCGACGTATCCCGAGGTTTTCGCGCATTACGCGCGCCATTACAAGACCGGCGAACCCATGCCGGCCGAGTTGGCGGCAAAGCTCAAGAAGGCGCGCACCTTCAACCAGGGTTACATGCTCACCGAGATTCTGGCTGCGGCCGAACTCGACCTGAAGTGGCACTCGCTGGCTGCGACCGCACCCTTCAAGGACCCTGACGTATTCGAGAGGCAGGCACTGGAACAATCTCATCTCTGGGTCGGCGCCGTTCCGCCGCGCTACCGGTCGACGTACTTCCTGCACATCTGGGCCAACGGCTATGCGGCCGGCTATTACGCCTACCTGTGGACCGAGATGCTCGACGACGACGCGTTCCAGTGGTTCCTCGATCACGGCGGCCTGACCCGCGCCAACGGCGACCGGTTCCGGCAGATGATTCTCTCCCGCGGCAACACTGAGGATCTCGAAAAGATGTATACCAACTGGCTCGGCGCCGAGCCCAGCATCGAACCAATGCTCAAGTTCCGCGGGCTGAAGGGCGAACCGCCGCAATAGCCGCGCTCCGTGCCCCATCCTCTTCACGGGCCGTCGCGCACGGAGAGGATGTAGCGCCGGGCTCCAGCCCGGCTGTCGTGCGGGCGTCCGCGCCCGCACATGCCCGCCCTCGCCAGATCGTGCCGCAATGCGCGCCGCCTCAATATAATTCCTGCTATGACCGACACCGCGGCAAAACAAATTGAAAAGCTGCGCGAGGAACTGCGCCGCCACGAGCATCTCTACTACGTGCTCGATGCGCCCGAGATCAGCGACGCCGAATACGACGCGATGATGAATCAGCTCAAGCGCCTGGAGGCCGAGCATCCCGAGCTGGTCACGCCCGATTCGCCCACGCAGCGAGTTGGCGGAAAGCCGGCCGAGGGGTTCCAGAAGGCGCAGCACTCGCGGCCCATGCTCTCGCTCGACAACGCCTACTCCATCGAAGAGCTGCGCGACTGGGACCGCCGCGTGCGCGAGCTGGCCGGCAGCCTGCCCGTGGATTACACGGCCGAGCTCAAGCTCGACGGGCTGAGTGTGGCGCTCAATTACCAGCCCGATGCATCGGGCGGCGCGCAGCTCGCGGCCGGCCTCACCCGCGGCGACGGCCAGACCGGCGAAGACGTCACCACCAACATCCGCACCATTCGCAGCGTGCCGCTCAGCGTCTCGGCCAATCGCATCCTGAAAGCCGGCCTGCCGGCGGGAAAAGCCTTTGAGGTGCGCGGCGAGTGCGTGATGCCCGAAGCCGCCTTCCAGCGCGTGAATGAAGAGCGCGAGCGCGAGGGATTGCCGGCGTTTGTCAATCCGCGCAACTCGGCCGCGGGCACGCTGCGCACCCTCGAGCCTTCCATCGTGGCCAACCGCAGGCTGGTGTTCTTTGCCTACTTCCTGCTTATCGACGGCGAGTATTATGCGGCCGGACAGACGGCTACGCTGGAGGCGCTCGCCGCGCTCGGCTTCCGCGTGAACTCGCATCGCGAGCGCGTGGCCAACGTCGATGAGATGGAGCGGTTTATCGAGGACGCGGGCCGCAAGCGCCCTACGCTCGGCTACGACATCGACGGCGTGGTCATCAAAGTCGACTCTCACGCCACGCAACTGCGGCTCGGCTACACCGGCCGGGCGCCGCGCTGGGCCATCGCCTACAAGTTCACCGCCGAGGCTGCCATCACGCAGCTTGAAGACATCACGATCACCGTGGGCCGCAGCGGCAAGCTCACGCCCACGGCCGTGCTGCGTCCCGTTTTCGTAGGCGGCGTGACGGTGAGCCGCGCCACGCTGCACAACGCCGATTTCATTGAGCGGCTGGGCCTGCTCATCGGCGACTGGGTGAAGGTGGAGCGGGGCGGCGACGTGATTCCCAAGGTGGTTGAGGTGGTCGAAGACGCCGGCCACCCGCGCGGGAACCGCAGGTTCTCTTTTCCTTCGGATTGTCCTGAGTGCCACAACCCGGTGGTGCGCGAAGAGGGCGAGGTCGACTGGCGCTGCGTCAACGCCGACTGCCCCGCCAAGCTGCGCGAGACGCTGCTCCACTTTGGCAGCCGCGGCGTGATGAACATAGAAGGGCTGGGCGAATCCTCAGTACAACAACTGCTCGACCGCGGCCTGGTGAAGAGTGTTGCCGATCTCTACCTGCTCACCGAAGAACAACTCACCGGCCTCGAGCGTTTCGCCGAAAAATCCGCACGGACCTTGCTCGCCGAAATTGAGCGCTCAAAAAAAGTCGGCCTGGCGCGTGTATTGATGGGCCTGGGCATTCGCTACGTGGGCGAGCGCACAGCAGAGCTTTTGGCGCAGGAGTTCGGCTCCATCGACGCCGTGATGGCCGCGAGCAAGGAAGATCTGGAGCGCGTTGAGGAAGTCGGGCCCCGCATCTCGGAGGCCATTCTCGACTTTTTCGCGCGGCCGGCGAATCGCGCGCTGGTTGAGCACCTGCGGGCCGCGGGGGTTGAGATGACCGCCGAAAAGAAGCAGCGCACGTCGCAGTTTGAGGGACTGACATTTGTGCTCACCGGCACGCTGCCCACGCTCACGCGCGAAGAGGCCAAAGAGAAGATCGAGGCCGCGGGCGGCAAGGTCTCGGGCTCAGTGAGCAAGAAGACGAATTACGTGGTGGCCGGCGAAGAGGCCGGTTCAAAGCTCACCAAGGCGCAGGAACTCAATATTCCCGTACTGGACGAGGCCGGCTTGCTGGCGTTGCTTCACAGCTGATCGCCGCAGTAAGTTTGGGACCCCGCACCAGCAACGGCATAACAACCAGCAGGGCCAAGAGCAGATCGAATCCCATAGGAGACTCCTTGAACTTGCGGCGCTACTGCCGGCGCCGCCGCGCGATGTCGGGCCGCCGCTCGGCTGCGCGCAACTCCCGCTCCCGCTCTCGATCCCATGCCTCGGCGCGCCAGTTGGCGGAGTTGTAGCGCGGTTCGTCGGGCACGCCGTCAATTGTGGCCACATCGTTACGCGCCGGCATGGCGACCAGCCCGGCCGTCTGGCGCGGCGCGGGCCGCGGGACAGCAGCTTCAACGGGCGGCAACAAGCGAACGCTCGATTCAATATCGTCGAAGGCGGCCTTCTTCGAAGGCAAATCTTCATACGCGGCCTTCGAGGTCAGGCTCGCATCGGTCGCCATGGGCAGCGCCGGTTCTTCGTCTTCGCGGGGCTGCGCGCGCACCGCAATCGACTTGGCCATGAACTCGTCGACCAGCTTGTGCAGGCAGGTTTGCCCGCACAGGTGTTTTGAGCCGGGCCGCAACCGATGCCGCGAACTCCATCCGCTCATCCGCAACTCGCCACCCAGCTCATAGGCCACAAACCAGTGATTGGTCTGCCGCTTCTCAGAACCGCAGATGTCGCACGATATTGCCTGCCGGATCACCGGAACCCCTTATCGTCGAGCCAAGCTTGTGCCGTAATCCGCTCGGGGCTCCTTCAGGTTCAGAGCCTTCCTTCAAGCCCCGGCCCTTCAATCGAGCCGCGGCCATCACAACTTGCCCGGACCGCGTTCGGCGCTCAGCGCCTTCTCCTATTTCATCGTGCGCCGGGGAAGAAAAGATTAGAAAAGCGATTGGGAATTGAGGTTGGATTCAAATGCGGACGGGAGGAGCAGAGTTGTCCTGAAATGGAACAGTCGGGCCATGGGAGGCATGCTGCCGAAAAAACGAAAGAGCGCGGACCATGCCGCGCTCCTTCTTAAAAAATCAACCCGATCGATCCGAATCCCGTCTCGCCGAACCCCGCGTTCACTCCTTGGGCGCAAAGTACCCTTTACGCGCGTGCACGTGGTAGCTGCGGTTGTAACAGTAGAGATAGATGTTTCTGAACGATCCGTCGGTCCTGAAATCGGCCGGCGTGTAGTCCAGCTCATACTGGCTGCGCAGCTCGGTCTCAATATCGCTGAAGCTGGTGGCCATGTCTTCAACGTTGGGCGGGAAGAACGCCTCTCCGCCGGTCTCCTCGGCCAGTTGCTGCATCACCTTGTCGCCGGGGCCGCGGCTCGGCGTCCAGTTGGTGCTTATCGAGTAAATAATCGTGTCGGCGCGCTGGCACTCCTTGATGGCTTGATTCAGGTACACGCGGCTCTGATTATCGTCGCCGTCCGAGATGAGAATCATCGCCTTGCGCACCGGCTCGGGACCGCGCGAAGTGAGCAGCTTGTCGCGGCAGGCCGTGTACACCGCGTCAAACAGCGCCGTTCCGCCGCCCGATTTGAGTCTGTTCACGCCGGTTTCAAGCGCGTCCAGGTTGTTGGTCCAGTCCTGGGTTACGTCGGGCGTTACATCGAAGCCCATCACAAAGGCGCGGTCGCCCCTGGCCTTCAGCACCTCAAGCAGAAACTCGGTGGCCGACTGCTGCTCAAACTGGAAGCGCGAATGAATCGATGTGGAGGTATCGATGAGAAGGCCCACGCGCAGCGGCAGATTGATCTGCTGGCGGAACCGGTTCACCTTCTGAGGCGCGCGCTGGTTGTCGAGCAGGGCAAAGTCGCTCTGCTTCAGGTTGGGAATGTAGTGGCCGTGACCGTCAGTCACCGTGAAGATGAGCGGAACCTCGTTGACGATGACTTTGAATGGCTGCTGCGCTGTATCGTCTGCCGCGCCCTGTGTTGTGGGCTGAGTCGCTGAAGCCGGCGCCTTTTGCGCTGCCGGTGCCTGCACCGGCGCGGTCGCTGCGGCTGCCGGGACTGAAGGCGCGGGCGTTTGAGGCTGTTGAGAATGCGCGGCGGGCACTAAAATCGCCGCCAGAGCCAGGTACAGAACTTTTCGGTTCATGACATCCTCATTTTAACAATCGCAACCGGGCCATTCGCGGACGGCACGTTCAACTCCCTGCGCCGTGTTTTGCCGGGCCTTCGAGCTGATCGAGAAACGCCGCAAGCTCCTCAGGCAGCGGCGCTTCAAGTTCGATCGCCTTGCCCGTCACCGGGTGCGCGAATTCCAGCCGCGCCGCATGCAGAAAGTTGCGCCCCAGCCGGAGTTTTTCCCCATCGGAACCGCGCCGCCCGGCGGCCATGCCGGATTGCGCCGGCGTCTTCTCCACCAGCTGGCCTGCCGCGCCGTAAAGCGTGTCACCCACCACCGGATGGCCAATCGAGGCCATATGCACCCGGATCTGGTGGGTTCTCCCGGTCTCGATCCGCACCCTCACCAGCGTGAACGGGCCAAAACGCGTCTCGAGCCGCCGCGCCACCTCGTAATGAGAGACTGCCGAACGGGCATTTTCGTTAGGGCGCGTCGTCATGCGGGTGCGCCGGACGCGGTCGCGGCTGACCGCGGCAGTGATGGTGCCCTGGTCGCGCTCGAGCCTGCCCTCGACCAGCGCAACGTAGGTTTTTTTGATGCGCCGCGACGAAAACATCTCACCCAGCGCCGCGTGAGCGCGGTCGTTTTTGGCCACCACGATCAGACCGCTGGTCTCCTTGTCGAGCCGGTGCACAATGCCGGGCCGCAGCTCGCCACCGGTGGCGGAGAGCTTATTGAAGCGGTAAAGCAGCGCGTTCACCAGCGTTCCGCGGCTGCGCGCGTCGTCGCTCCGGCCCGAGCCGGCGTGCACCATCATTCCGGCGGGTTTGTCGATCACCGCCAGGTCCGCATCCTCGTAGACCACATCGAGCGGAATCGCTTCAGGCTCGGCTTTGAGCGGCGCCGGATGCGGCTCGCCGGCGACCTCGATCCGCTCGCCGCCGCGCAGCTTCGCCGAGGGTTTTACCACCGCGCCGTTTACGCGCACATCGCCCTGGTCGATGAGCATTTGCACGCGCGACCGGCTCACATCGGCGAGCATCGTAGCCAAAAACCGATCGAGCCGTTGCCCGCGCGCCTCTTCCGGCACAGTAAAGGTACGAGGCTCACTCATGCGCGGCTCCTGGGCCGGCGCGGAGTTGGTAATCTCCGTGCCCCATCCTCCTGAGCGAAGCGGAGCGGAGTCGAAGGATCTGCTTCTTGATCCCATCGTGAAAAGGGTGGGAAACCACTTCTTCAAACGCCGACTTGCTGACTTGCTGACTTGCCGACTCGCTTTCCTCTCCGTGCCCCATCCTTGCGACTTCTTCCTGTCGCAAGGGTGGGCGGCTGCGAATGTTGCGCTCCCTCAGAATCAGCGCGCCCGCAACCACCATCGCAATCGCCGCAATCTGCGGCCCGTCGAGCGCGCCATTCAGAATTGCACCGCGTCCCTCCGGGTCGCGCCATAACTCGGTGAGGTAAATCGCGGCACCCATCCCCATCAGGCAAACGCCGGCAACGTCTCCCTCGCGCCGGCGCGCCGGCAGCCAAACCAGCAGGAGAATGGCAAGAGTCAAAAAGGCGAGCGCCGCATAGGCCTGCACCGGGTGCAAAGGAATACCGAGCGGCGTCCCGCTCCACAGCGCAGCCACAGGGCTCCGGTAAGTCACCGCCCAGGGAACGGCTGCGTCGGTACCGTATCCGGCGCCGGCCAGCAAGGCTCCCACCTGTTCGCAGGCTAGTCCCAGCGCGATCGGCGCGGCCAGCGCGTCGGCCGCGGCAAGCGCCCGCATCCCGCGCAGGCGGATATACAAGGCCGCGGAGCCGGCTGCGGCAAGCGCACCAATGCCCGCCACCAGCGGATGATGCACCATGCCCAGCCCCAGCGTCCATTGCGGATGCAGGCGGATCGCGCTCCAGTTCACGGCAACCAGCAGCAGCCGCCCGGCCACCAGCGCGGCGCAGAGCGAAAGCACGCACAGGTTCCAGAGCCTGGCCGCATCTACACCGGCCATGCGTGCGGTGCGCTGCGCCAGGAAGAGCGCCGCAAGCACGCCCACCGCGGCCATCGCTCCATACGATGGAATGATGAGATGCCCGATGTGGAAAAGAACGGGATGCACGTGAGGCAAGGATACGGCATCGAGCGCCTGTCCTTCGCTTTTGGGTAGCGGGTCAGTTCGAAGTGTACGGGCTACGCAGGCTTCGGAAAAGCGCCCAGGGATAGGGGCTTCGTAACAGGGCACGAGTTTACTCGTGCCGATAGAACTCCCAAAATGAGTGGGGCTTTAGCCCCTGCGGAAAAGTTAATAACAGACTCTAGCGCACAAATAGAAAGCCGACCCGCGGGGCCGTGGGCAATGTGCTGGTGAACCCGTCCTAAGACGGTGGAGCTCTCCGCGGTTCATTAGGCATTCCGGACTGGCGGACACGGCACACAGAACCGATTGTCGAGTTGA
>Ga0326727_10024411_pt1 | contig 11436 bp, 9 predicted proteins | sample MB2enrmetagenome_FD_207643 | JGI IMG/M metagenome (GOLD analysis project Ga0326727, IMG submission 207643) | Lab enriched peat soil microbial communities from McLean, Ithaca, NY, United States - MB29MY | ecosystem: Environmental > Terrestrial > Soil > Wetlands > Peat | place: USA: New York... | reverse complement strand
CGCGCATCGCATAGCCATCCAGCTTGCCTTTCAGTTCCGGGATCACAAGCCCGATGGCCTTGGCAGCGCCGGTCGTCGTGGGAATCATGGAAAGGGCGGCGGCGCGAGCCCGGCGCAAGTCCTTGTGAGGCAGGTCCAGAATGCGCTGATCGTTGGTATAGGCGTGGATGGTGGTCATCGAGCCTTTGAGAATCTTGAAATTATCGTTAAGAACCTTGGCTGGGGGCGCCAGGCAATTCGTAGTGCAGGAAGCGTTCGAGATGACATTGTGTTTGGCCGGATCGTAGGCCTGCTCGTTGACTCCCAGCACGATGGTGATGTCTTCACCCTTGGCGGGCGCGGTGATGATCACTTTCTTCACCGTACCCTTCAGGTGCTTTTTCGCATCTTCCGCCTTGGTGAAAAGACCGGTAGATTCAATCACAATCTCCGCACCCAGCGACGACCAGTCGAGTTCGGAGGGATCCTTGGTCTTAAAAACCCGGATCGACTTGCCATTCACGGTGATGCAGTCATCGCCGTAGCCGACTTCGGCGCTAAAGATCCCGAATACCGAGTCGTACTTCAACAAATGGGCAAGGGTCTTCGGGTCGGTGATATCATTCACCGCCACAATGTCAATCCCCTGATCGTCAAGCGCAGCGCGGAACAGGTTTCGTCCAATGCGCCCAAAACCGTTAATTCCAACCTTAACAGGCATAAGTAGTCCTCCATTGTTCTTCGTTGCAGAATCCATTCGAACCGAAAATCTTACGCGGGTTGACCGCAGTTGTCAAACGTCGTGCGCTGACTACATTAGTAGCCAACAGATCGTCAAAGGGAGCGCCTGGGGCTGATTGTCAGTCACTGGCGGGCTGGTTGGAGAAGCGTTAAACCGGAAGTTTATGTAGCCGACAGTCAGTCGTTCACACTCTGGTCCCGAAAGCAAAGAGTTTAGCTTCGATTTTGCCAACACCAGAAGATTTTCGGCTGTTTGGGCGCAGAATGAGGGTTATTTGCGCAACAGATCACCTTTTTTGCATGCATTCAGGAAAGTGAGATCCTTTGTTTTCAATGACTTCTTAGCTTCGTTCCCACTATTCTCCATCTTCTTTAGCTTCTCGGCTTTCCCCACTCGCCAGGGCGATCCGGCTTCGCTTCTCCAACCAGGGCGCCCCCACTCGCCCACGACATTGTGTCCACAATATAACAACAGTGATAGGCTATCATGCATCTCGGGGGTTGTCAAGTGAAAAGTGCGGAAAGGATCGACTCTGGGGTCGAGCGGGGAGAACTGATTCGCGAAAGGACGTGGGGTTTCACGCCAAGGCGCAAAGTGCGCAAAGCCCGCCAAGCGCGTGGGTTGCTTGATGGGATCGGAGGGTTTGTTAACACGTGAGGGCGGCGGAGGGCAGGGGGAGAAACGGGAATCGAATTCACCGTACATTTTGTCACCCGCCTGCAAGCCTACACCTCGTGCACTCCCTGCTCTTCACTGCTTTGCGCCGCCCTGTTTGACCAGTTCCAGGTCGAGAGTGATGGCGACATTTTCGGAGACCACGGCGGCGGGAATGGCGCCGACTCCGAAATCGCGCCGGTTAATAGTGGTGGTCGCAGAGGCGCCCATATGCGAATTGCCGCGCGGATCCTTGATAGGCTCGGACGGGCCATCGACATCCAGCACAACTTCCTTGGTCACGCCGTGCATCGTGAGGTCGCCGGTTACCTTCAGCTTACCCGCTCCGGCAGGCTCGGTCCGTTTGGATTTGAAAGTGATTGTGGGGAACTTCGTCACATCGAAGAATTTCGGGCTGCGCAGATCGTTATCGCGCATTTCAACGCGGGTGTCCACCGACGCGGCATCAAGCGTGGCTTCAATCGAGGATTTGGACGGGTCCGAGGGGTCGTATTGAAGTGTGCCGCTGAATTTAGTGAAGTTCCCGCGAACCGTAGAGATTCCCATATGGCGCACGGCGAACTGTGCTGCGGTGTGCGCCGGATCAAGCTGCCAGGTTTCAGTTTGGGCCGCCGCAGCGACCGCTAAACCCATTGCTAATACTAAGATCCAAGCTTTCCGAGCCATCATAACCCTCCCTATTTTTGGCGTTCATCTGCTTGTCCACCCGCTCACGGCGACTTGAAGCTGCCACCATTCCGATTGTTGCAACGGATTCAGAAAGATCAAGCCGCCTCGGTATTGGTGTGGCAGCCTCTAAAGCCGTTCTGAACAAACGCGGATGAGAGCCCAGTCAGTAGTCACTATGACACTATTTTAGCCGGTCGACAGGACAATTTCAACCCACTACCGCAGGCCCGCTATGCTATGGTGGGGTGGGAGTACGGATTCCATCGGTCCTCAGAAACGACGAAAATAAGCGTGTCATTCCGAGCGAACCGAGGAATCTCGCTCTGTTTCGTGCGAATCGACTTACAAGAACCAGGGCGAGATTCCTCGCTTCGCTCGGAATGACAGGGCATTTTCGGAATCAAAATGACGGGGCATTTTCGAAACCGGAGGGGTTTGTGACGGAACTTAACCCGCAGGGGAAACAGATGGCCGACGAGTCGATGGTGCGCAATCTTGACGCTCAAGCCCGGGCGATCTGGCCGCAGGAAGGCGCGCTCTTTCGTCGCTACGCGCTGCCGGAGGAGCCTTACATCCTCGATGCCGGCTGCGGGACGGGCGAGATTTCGTGGCGGCTGGCGGAGCTTTTTCCACGCGCCCGAGTGCTTGGGGTCGACATTATCGACGACCACTTGAAGCTCGCGCGGTCGCGTTACCAGAGCCTTGCACCGCGCTTGTCGTTCGCGCACCAGAGCGTGTTCGGGCTCGGCGCCGCCGCCCAAGCCTTCGACCTCACGGTGTGCCGTCACGTGCTTCACGCGATTCCCCACCCCGACCGCGTGCTCGCCGAACTAGTGCGAGTGACGCGGCCCGGCGGCTACCTGCACCTGATCCCGGAAGACTACGGGATGATTCATTTCCAGCGCGGGGCGCCTGATCTGCAAGACTTCTGGCACGAGGTGCCGGCGCGCTTCGGAGCCGCCACCGGGACCGACCTCTTCATCGGCCGGAACACTTACGGAATCCTGGCGGCGATAAACCTGGAGGAAATAACGGTGGACTACATCATCGTCGACACAGTCCGTGTGCCGAGGGAGACCTTCGCCGCCATTCTCGAGGCTTGGCGCGACGGCTATGCGGGGCCGATCGGAGAGCTGGTGCCTTCGGCGCGCGACTCGGCGTGGGCGTGTTTCAATCAGATGATCTCCAACATCCGCGATCCACACGGATATGCGGTATGGATGGTGCCGGTGGTAAGTGCACGAGTGCCGTGTAGCCAGGCGAACCCGTCAGCTTCTTCGTAGGCGGCGATTCAAAATTCCGGATTCCAAGTTCAAGAGCGTGGAGCGAGAGGAAAGCGGGGAGCCCGAATCCTTCGCATATCGCGAAGAGAAGCTCCTACGCAGCGTGGCAAGGCCACGCTTCACTCCGCAGTCAACTCTCTTGTCTCGGCGGGATGTGCTATCGTTGGAGACGATGCTGCCCGGGTTAAAAAACCGATGGCTCGCGATCCTGCTGGCAATTCAGCTTCCGGCGGCGCCTCCAGGGGAAGTCACTAACGTCGAGCTGAAGCCGGCGACAGTTCAGGCATTCGACCGCTACGTGCAATTGACGGAATCACGAATCAATGGAGAAGTCTCGGCGCCTGAAAAGTTCCTGTATGTGGATCGACTTCCTCCAGAGAGCCGGTCGCAAGCCCTGGCCGCCCTGCAACGCGGCGAGGTGCTGATGGAGCGGCTGCGAACGACGGACCGTTCCGGTCAGACCATCGAGGCGCCGGGGGGCCTAATCCACCATTGGCTGGGTGTGGTTTTCGTTCCCGGCGCTACGCTTCAACAAACACTGGCGCTTATGGAAGACTACAATCACCACCAGGACGTTTATCGACCGGAGGTGGTGCGGTCGCGTCTGCTCAGCAGGCAGGGTGATGACTTCAAGGTTTTCTACCGCCTGAGGAAAAAGAAGGTCATCACCGTTACGCTCGATACCAATCACGACGTCCATTATTTCCCAGTCGATTCGAAACGTTGGTACAGCCGGTCTTACTCGACTCGCATCGCGGAGGTGGTCGACGCCGACAAGCCCACTGAGCGTGAAAAATCCGCCGGACACGACGCAGGATTCCTTTGGAGAATCAATTCTTATTGGAAGTTCGAAGAGAAAGACGGCGGCGTGTACATCGAGTGCGAGTCAATTTCACTGACGCGAGACATTCCCACGGGATTAGGCTGGCTCATTAAGCCCTTCGTAACCGGCATCCCCGAAGATTCCCTCCGGATGACCATGGGCTCAACACGGGCAGCCCTGGCGGGCAAGAACGTAAAGTAGAAACTGGAAAACAGAAAGTAGCGCGGAACTGCTTGCCAGCAGGATGCTGAAAGTCCCTCTCGGTGTGTCATTCCGAGGATCCGTAGGTCGGCGGGTCGAGTTCGGGCAAGGGCGCGTGCACACTTTGGCGTTCCGTCGCGATCCCGCGCAGGGTCCCGGCCGTTCAATTTGGCTTGAATTCCCCCGGCTCAGCGCGTCGCTGCTGGCTGGCCATCCAGAGCTTGTTTAGTTCTCGCGCGGCATTGTCGGAGGCGGCTCGAGTGAGGAAAGAATACTCGACGGCCGGCTGTTCGGTGAGTGGAGCCAACGAATCGACCACGTGAAACCAAATACGGCCCCCGCGTTCCCAAGAAATCACGTGATAGCGCAAGTCGACCATTACTTACCTCCTTCGTGGCATTCAAATTGACCCGCCACACGGCACATACCAGAAGGCGTGGAAGAATCAACCGAGTGTCATCCCGAGTTTCCCTCACACTCTCAACCGCATGGGCTGCGCTAGATCGCCCCATTGGGGCCGACCTTATCGTCGCCCCCTAACCCTTGGCTCGACCTCTTCTGCTCCAGTAGCGAATATAGCACAGGCATGACCAGCAAGGTGATGAAGGTCGAGATGGAGAGGCCGCCGATGACAGCCAGGGCCAAGGGCTTTTGCAATTCCGCCCCCGCTCCAAGGCCCAGAGCGAGCGGTAGCAAGCCAAAGAGCGTGCACAAGGTCGTCATCAGAATTGGACGCACTCGAATCTTGCCGGCCTGCACCAGGGCTTCGCTCAGCGGCATCTCCTGCTCCTCCCACAACTTGTGCACGTACTCAAACAAGATGATGCCGTTCTTGACGACCAAGCCCACCATCAGGATGATGCCCATGAAGGACGAGACGTTGAGCGCCGTCCCGGTGGCAGACAGCATCACGAACACGCCCAGCAGCGAAAGCGGGGCTGCCGACATGATAATCAAGGCGGGTGCGAAAGCGCGGAACTGGATCACGAGCACAATGAAGACCGCCGCCAGCGCCAAGCCTAGCACGGAGAGCAGGTCGCGGAAGGAGCTTTGCTGGCTCTCATAGAGCCCGCCTATTTCGTAATTGGTCCCCACGGGAAACTGGATGGAGCTCAGGAGGTTCCTGACGTCCCGCACGGCGCTGCCCAAGCCTCGATTCTCGAGTCGGGCCGAAAGCGCCACCATCAAGCGTTGATTTTCGCGCGTCAGTTCGCTCTCCCCTTGCACGGCCTCGATGCTGGCCAAGGCCGAGACTGGCACAATCTGCTTGCTGGGCGTCAGAATCGGGAACTGCTGCACATCCGGGTAGTTATAGCGGAACGAATCCGGAAAACGCACGCGGATGCCGATGGTGCGGTCGGTCTGGCGCAGGTCGGTCTCCGTCAAACCCAGCAGCCCCGCGCCGACCTGCTGCGAGACCTGGTCCGCTGTGAGCCCGAGATGGCCTGCCTGCACCGGATCAACATGCACGACGATCTCCGGGTTGCCCTTCAGGATGCCCTGAAAATCCACGATGCCGGGGATCTGCTGTATTTTCGGCCCGATCTCGTCCGCCAGTTTCTCCAGTTCCGGCATATTGCTGCCGAAGATCTTCACCTCGATGGGATTGGGGGTTCCCTCCATGTCGCCGATCATGTCCTGGAGCACTTGCGTGAACTCGACCCGCACGCCGGGAATACTGCTGAGGATCTTCTGGCGCAGGTCATCCATAATCTCATCGATGGCGCGTTCACGCTGGGAGCGTGGTTTCAGCTTGACCACAATCTCACCGGTGTTCTGGGTGGTCGCGAACGGCCCCATCTCCGCCCCGGTGCGGCGCAGGAAGGCCTCGGTTTCGGGCGCCTTTTGGACCTGCTCGCCAACTAAATGGAAGATGCGATCGGTTTCCGCCAGGGACGTCCCTGCCGGGGTCCACATATCGAGGACGAAACCGCCTTCGTCCATATCAGGAAGGAAGCCGGTTTCGGTTCGCGTGTAGAGGAAAACGGCCGCGGCAAGGGAAGCCAAAGTGACGACGGCCACCACCCAGCGCCTGCGCAGCGACCAGCGAACCGCCTTCTCATAGGCGCGATTTACAGGCCCGATGAAACTCTCTGAGGTCGCACGGTGCCGCTGCGGAGTAAGGAACTGTTGGGAGAGGAGAGGGATAAGCGTCAGGGCAAAAACCAGTGAAAGCAACACACACACGGCGAGGGTGAGGCAGAGCGCGGAGAAGAATTCGCCGACCACGCCTTTCAGCAAGCTCAAGGGAGAGAACACCACTACCGTGGTTGCCGTCGAGCCGATCACCGCGCTCAGCAACTCCTGCGTGCCTTTTTCGGCGGCCTCGGCAGGCGGCTCGCCTAGGCCGAGGTGGCGGTAGATGTTCTCAATGATGACCACCGCGTCATCGATGATCAACCCAATCGCGACGGCTATTCCGCCCAGCGACATCAGGTTAAGCGTGCTGTGGAACAAGTTCATGAAGAAGAAGGTGCCAATGACCGTGATGGGAAGCGTAATGGCCGCGATCAACGTGGTGCGGCTTTCGCGCAAGAACAGAAAGAGGATGACCACCGCAAGGAAACAGCCGATGAGGACCGCGTCGCGAATGCTGGCCACCGCCTCGCGCACGAATTCCGCCATGTCATAGACCACCGAAAGGTGAAGGGTTTTGGGAATCGCCGAGCCGAGGTTCTTGGCCAGCGCTTTCGCCTGGTCGGCCACTTGCAGAATATTGCCGCCGATCTGACGCGAGATGCTGAGCAGGGCGCCCGGCTGGTTATTCCCGTACACCAACATGCGGGGGTCTTCGACGCCGTCCCGCACCTCGCCGATATCGCGCACTCGAATCGGGGTTTGGCCATCAACCGCTACGACGGAATTTCGCACGTCGTCCAGATTGGTAAACTGGCCGGTAGCCAGGACGAGGTAGCGCGAATAGTCCTTGTCCAGGCGTCCCACGGAAGTTACGTCGTTGGTGGCTTTCAGCCGATCGGCGACATCCGGCAAAGAGAGTCGATGGGCAAGCATTTTCTGAGGGTCGACGATGACGGACACCTCGCGGGTGTTGCTGGCCTCGACTTCCACCAACGCCACGCCCGGCACACGGTTGAAGAGCGGCCGCAGGTTGTAGTAGGCATAGTCGCGCAAGTCCGAGTCAGGGACGTTGCCGCTGAGGACAAACATCAGGATGGGCCAGGCGGTGGGGGTGATGCGCTCGACCTCGATTTCCGTCGATGGGGGCAGGTCCGTTCTGACGTCGCTGACGCCCGCCTGCATTAACTGGAGGGCATACTGCATATCCGTGTCGGGATTGAATAGAACAGAAATCTCGGTGGCTCCCCGGATGGTCCGGGAGCGCACGCGCCAGACTCCCAGCACCGTCCGGGCCTCCTCCTCGAGAGGCCGTGTCACCGTCAGAAGCATATTCTGCGGAGAAAGATCGCCCGAATGCGCAATGATGACGATGCGCGGGAATGAAAGCTCGGGATAAATATTGCTGGGCAGGCGAAAGACCGAAATCAGGCCCGCCGCCAGGAGCAAGCCAGTCAGCAGATACACGGCGCGACTGTTCTGGCGAAAGAATCGCACAACGTTCATGATTTGACCTTGATTTTGGCATGAGCGGGAAGGCCGTAGCCTCCGCCCAGGATGATGGTCTCCCCCTCTTGCGCGCCGGAAAGCAACTCGACGCGGTCCTTGGTTTCGAGCCCCAGTGTGACGGGGACGGCCTCCGCCTTTTCGCCCTCCACGCGGTAAATCTCCGGATTGCCGTCCGAGTCGCGGTAGACTGCCTGGAGCGCGGCAACCAGCGCGTTGCGGTGAGTCTCCAGCGGCACTTGCGCGGTGATGAACATCCCTAGCCGCAGCCGCCCCGCACCATTGACGATCCGGATTCTTACTAACCCGACGTTGGTGGCGGGATCGACGGCGGGGGAGATGGCCACAATGCGGCTCTGAAACACCTTGCCCGGAAAGGCATCGGTGGAGATGCTGAGCGCCTGCCCCACGCGAATCTTGTCCAGGTAAAGCGCCGGCACGTTCCCGTAGAGTTCCACTTCCGCGGTGTTCGCCACTTCAAAGATCGGCTGCGCCGCCGTGCCGTCCACCTGTTCGCCGGCGCTGAGCAGGCGCTTGACAACCATCCCCGTCAGCGGAGAGCGCACGTCGGTGCGCGTGAGGTTCAACTGAGCCAGCGAAAGAGCGGCCTCCGCCTGATTCAGGAGAGCCTTGTTGACGGCGGCTTGAGTGCGCGCATCTTCAAAATCCTTCTGCGCAGCAATGCCGCGGTCCAGCAGTTTCTGGTTGCGTTGCAAGCTCAGTTCGGCGTTGTCCACGTTGGCTCTGGCTTGATCCACCGCCGCCTGGGTCTGGCGAACCTGGTCGTGAAACGGCCGGTCGTCAATCTTCGCCAGCACCTGCCCCTCGCTGATGAGATCACCCTCCGCCACCAACATATGCGCGACGCGGCCGGGAACGAGCGAACTGACGCGAACGTCCTGGTTGGGCAGAGCCGAAATGGTCCCGCTGACGGACAGAGTGGATTGAATGTCTGCGCGCTGCACGTGCGTTACGGATACTTCCGCGACGACGCTGGCCGCGGCTTCGTCGCCGCCCGCATCTTCATCTCCGGCTGATTTCTTCGAACAAGACGGCATAAGTAATAAGGCAAGCGTCAAGGCCAGAAAGTATATTGCCGGTTTGATTCCGAGCGCAGACTGCGGGGGCAGTTCTTGCGGTTGCCCGGAGGCGGCCATGAGGGCCGCCCCGACGTCGCGCGACCCTGAATTCGGTGTGCATTGAGAATTCATTTAATCCACCGTTCCTCCCACGGATTCCTCCAGACCGGCATAAAGGTCCTGCAGTTGTTCGAGGCTCTGAAGATAACTACTCTCCACGCTCTGCACATCCTGCTGGGCCTGGATTGCTGTCAAAATACCGGTCTTGCCGGCTCGATAGCTTTCCTCCGCCAGGCTCTCCAATTGACGCGCCACGGGAAGCAACCGGTCATGATAGAGGCGAACCTGCGTGCGCTGAGCTTCCAGGTCATAGAAGGCGGATTCCACGCGGGCGGAAACAGAACGCTCCGTGGCGGCAGTTTCGGCGTCCAACACGCGCGAGTTCGCAATCGACTGCGCAATTTCGCCTTGGTTGCGAGCGAAAATCGGCACGCCGACGGAAATTTGGCCGCGTGGCCCGTAGCGGAAATCTCGGGGGGAATTGAAATCGATCCCCGCTTCCAAATCGACGTTGGGAATTCGCTCGGCCTTCAAGAGGGAGCGGCGGCTTTCCTCAACCTTTTTTTCCCCGCCCAGGTGCTGCAAGTCGGGGCTCGATTGGTAAGCACGGCCGACGAGGTCCTCCAAACGCGCGGTGGGGGTTGCGTCTTCGAGTGTCCCCGCCAACTCCCAGGGTTTGGTGGCGCGTTCGTTCAGCAGCGCGTTCAGTTCGCTGAGAGAAACGATCTCGCGCTGCCGCGCCACCTCGAGGTCAGCCGCAGCGCGGGAGGCTTCCAGGCCGCTCTGAAGCACCTCGAGTTGCGCCACATCCCCGGCGGCATAGCGGTCCTTGGCAATCTGTTCGAGGCGCTTAGCCAGGTCAACCACGCGTGACAGCCTCTCCGACTCCGCGCGCGCGTAGGCCGCCGCATAGTAAGCTTCGCGGGTGTTCTTTCGCACCTGGCGGGCCAGAGTAGCGACTTCGACCTCGGTCAGCGCGCCTTCCTGGCGAGCTACCTCAATCCTGCGGCCGCGTTTCCCGCCGGTCTCAATGGGTTGGTCGAAAAAGAGGCCTTCGTGCGGCTCATCCCGTAAAGCGGTGAAGTTGGCTGTGGGGTTGGGTCTTTCCTTGGCAATCTGGATTCCGGCCAGAGCCACGGCTCGCTGCCGCCGCGCTGCCGCGAGGTCCAGGTTTTGCTTGTCCGCGAGGTCGAGTGCCTCCTGGAGGGTTAGGCGGGGTGGTTGCTGGGGACATGCGATTCCGATCCCCAAGAAGAATGCGAAAATTATTTCCGGAAGTTTTCTCGGAATCATCTCCTTATCACACGGCACAAGGAGCCCCCAAAAGCCCCATGGAAATTTGCGGATGCGGTTATTAAGGATAGCGCAATCTTATCAGGCTCCACCTAGAACTTCGTTTGAACAAACTTACGAGTCGTCCTCAGCAAGCCACTAATCCTCAGGGAGCATGCTACCATCGGCGCTCACCCTGACCTCGAACCTCTTTCCATCTTTGCGAAGTGCCGCCTCGAAGGCAATTTCCTTTCCCCCGGTGACTTTCTCAACTTTTGCGATCTTGCCGCCCACAGCGGCCTTCTCGATGGCCGCCCGCGCAGCGGCAGGGATGCTGCCCAGCGCCACTTCTTCTTCCACTTCAATGACCGTCCCCGAGGCATCCATTGACACGTCTTTGCCGTGACCGTTCACTGTCATCTCGACTTCGTAGATCCTTCTGCCGTGTTCGACTTCCGTCGAAAGGCCCCTGACAGTGGCCCCTTTGCTCTGTTCCTGAACAGTTCGCTGCACAGCCGGCGGCAGGTCTTTCATCTTAACTGGCTTGTCCGAGGCAAAGGCATTGGTAAATACAATCGTCGACACGATGGCGCCTAGAGTTATTTTGAAACACACACTCGTCGTTCTCCTCTCCGTCAACGTCCGAAGCAACGCAAGGCTATTTTCCGACCACCACAATGACAAACGAGTCGGGTTTCATTTTACCCCGTCGCTCACCAGGGGCCGGCGCCTCGAAGTCCGCCGCTGACAGGAAAATGTTGTGAGTTTTCTCGTCCAGGGCCATGGTGCGCGCGCTGCGTTTGGTGGGAACGTTCTCCACCACCGAGAACTTACTCAGCGAGTCTTCATGCACCACGGTGAGAGTTCCGTCGCCATTGGAGGCGAAGGCGTATTTCGTCTCGGGATCGAAACGGTTGGCATCCACGCCCTGGCCGATGGGCGGCGTAGCGACGACCTTTCCGCTATCCGCATCCACAACCGCCATCATCTGATTGTGGCACCCCGCAAACAAGCGGCGGTTCTTCGTGTCCATCGCCAGGCCCGAGGGTTCCTCGCAGGGGGCCAGCGGCC